>Ga0302310_10004280_pt1 | contig 10788 bp, 14 predicted proteins | sample III_Palsa_N1_2_FD_200451 | JGI IMG/M metagenome (GOLD analysis project Ga0302310, IMG submission 200451) | Peat permafrost microbial communities from Stordalen Mire near Abisko, Sweden - III_Palsa_N1_2 | ecosystem: Environmental > Terrestrial > Soil > Palsa > Peat permafrost | place: Sweden... | reverse complement strand
CCCTTTGCTACCGCTGCGGGTCAAGATACGCTTCGCTTCCTCCCTACGCAAGCCCCTGACGCTGCGCTCTTTTCCGGCGACCACTGCACCAGAAGATGCAAAGCCGGTTGTTCGGGGTGATGATCTCAACGCTGCGGGCGCTGACGACGGGCACAACGTCACCAAACACCCCCGCCCCTCTGGCGACCAGGACGAGGAACATGGCGAAGATCGAGGAACGCATTGAGACGCTCAAGGAGCGCCTTAAACAGCTGGAGGTACGCAAGGCCAGGGCCGAGGCCAGAAAACGCGCCCTAGCCTCTCGTAGAGCCCGCAAGGACGACACGCGACGCAAGATCCTGGCCGGCGCCATCGTCCTGACCAAAGTCCAATCCGGCGACCTCGACCCCAAGACGTTCCAGAAATGGCTCGATCAGGGTTTGGTTCGGGACGACGATCGCGCCCTCTTCGAGCTCCCGATCCGACCGCCGGCGGCGCCGAAGTAGCGCCGGCTCGGGTCCGGTTCCCCCCCTCTTCTTCAGCCCGATGGCCTCCTGGTTCAGGTCGTTTCGGGATCAAGTTCGGGTGCCTTTTCGGGTTCTTCGGTGTTCCCTTCAAACCCTGTTGTGGGGCCCGCGGCGTCGTGGGCGGCGCTCTGGCCGTCCACACGTCCGCGTGGCCAAGCTACCGGAGGCTATAGGTTCTTAACTATAGGATTGCGGGAGAAAGTGCCCGTGGTTTTTGCCCCCTAAACGGGAGAAAGTGCCCGTGGTTTTCGGGAGAAAGTGCCCGTGGATAACTACCTGTTTACACAGGCTTATGCACAACCCGCAGTGCCTGATATGGGATCGGCGGCGGGCTCTTTTTGATCGTCATCCCCCTGCGATTGAGGTCAATTCGCGCACTCGAATAGACCGCGACAACCTGCTTGAGGGCGACGCGAAATGCCTTCCGAAAGTCCTCTAGCCGGGTGTAGCCGAGACCAAATTGTCCGTAGACGATCGGCCAGGCGAGCAATGCCGTCGCCCCTTCCGGTACGCGGTGCAACCTCTGAGCGAGCCAGGCGTATATGTCCAACGCCATCGCGCTATGCGACAACGCCCCGACGGCGGTCTCGTCCAGGGGTACCGCATGGGTCTTCAGGCTCTCCCAATAGTCATGCGAGAGCTGCACCGTGGACGGCCACAACACCCGCTGCCGCTCGTCCTTCGGGAACCAGATATCGAACGCCGTGACGATCTGTGAGGTGACCGTGGTGGCCTTCCCTTCCCTCACCAAGCCGAGCCGAATCGAGGCCGCGGCCAAGCGCGCAAGTTGGTCTTTGACCACCCGGACGGTCCGGCCTCCGGTATCCAGTTTGAGCATCCGGCGGACGAATCGGGTCAGGGTGTCCTCGATCTCAATGCAGGGGGATTGGGAGAGCAACGCCTGCTGATTGATGTGCATCAGGACCAGCCGCGCCTTCGGTCCGAAGGGCAAGCCGACGGGCACGAACTCCCCATTCCTCGGGTCCGTCGCCTCCCCCGCCAGGACCTTCAGTCGAACGCCACCGTTGACCCTCTCCCACACCCGGGCGTCGTCACCTGGATCTCGAAACGGCAGGCAGGTCTGACACAGGACCGAGTGCTGGTAGAGAACGGAAAGCGGGTCGTTAGGCCTATCGAGGAGCACTGCCGCGTCGATCAGCCGCTCGCGAATCCGCGTCCGCGCGACCTTGGCGACTGGCAGTCCCTTCAAAATCTTGCCGATCGGCTTCGGCGACCCTTCGTCCGTCATAAGCTCATCCCCTGCTCTCTAAGGCTATATCCCTATAGCGCTATAGCTACCATGGCACCCGTTCAACCGTGGTCGGCATACGGCCGTGGCTTGCCGTACTGGTCCGCCAGCAAATTGATGGCCTCGCCCAGCAGCGCCTTGAGGTTCTTCCCCTCGTTCCCCTGCTCCGCCTGGATCAGTAGCAGCGTCCGGCGTACCTGGGGAGGGAAATGCGCTCCGATCAACACCGTGCCCTTGGTGGCTGCGGGGCGGCCGTTGTTCTGGGTGGGTGTTGCGGCTGCGGCAGACGCTGCAGGCGCCGCCTTCGCGATGGCATTAAGCCCTGCGGCGAGTGCGGTTGGCTTCTTCATGGTTCGTGGCTCTCGTTTCATATAGGACGCTATTCGTATATTCGTATAGGGCTAGCATCTCTTCAGCCGCCTTGCTGCCCGGGGCAAATTCCGTTGCCGTCTTGCCCACCATGCCGGCGTCGTAGTGCGCGGCGCGGTCGAACATCACCACCGGGCAAACCTCAAATCCCATTGCCTTCACGGCCTCGACGGCTTCGATATGCCGCCGGCCCTGTAGGCGCGCACGGCTGACAACCACCGCGGCATGAGGGTTTCCGGCGAGCGTGAGGATGTCTTTGACGTTCCGGAGCGTCTCGATGTCGCCCAGGTGCGGCTGAACGGGCAGCAGCACCATGTCGGCCACCTTGGCCGCCTCGATCGAGGCGTCGGCGCTCTTGCCCGGTGTATCGATGATGACGAGATCAACACCCTGATTGCGGGCGCCATCCAGGACCGGGCGAAGCCGAGCGGCAGGGCAGGCGATCACCGCCGGACTATCGGCGATGCCCCGTCGATCCCCCCAATTGGCCGCGCTCGGCTGCGGGTCCAGATCGATGACGGCGACCGTTTTTCCCGCGGCCGTCGCGGCAACCGCCACGCCCAACGCGGTCGTGGTCTTGGCGTTGCCGCCTTTCTGGCCGATTACAGCGAGAATCTTCATAAGGGCAAGTCCTATACGGCTATAGCCTTATATCGCTACAGGGCTCTAGCGGTCAAGTAAATTGGATACACAGTGTGTATCCAGCGCATAAACTGCCGCTATGGCGATCAAGACCAAGGATGCGGGGCTGCGACTGCGCGTGGAAAGCGAACTCCGCCAGGCCTTTGTGGATTCCTGCCGCGCCGCCGGGCAAACAGCCGCCCAGGTCTTGCGCGAGTGCATGCGCCAATACGTGGAGCGAGCGCGGGCCGGTCAGCAGGATTTGTTCGCCGTGAGGGCAGGGGAGCCTGCCGCGAAAGTTTCATTGCCCCGGGCGCATGCGAAGCAGAGGCGCGGCCGGGGCTCACGGGCTAAACGCTAACACAGCCAGCAATTGCCATTTAGACCTAAATGGGTATAATGTGAAAGTCAAACCGCCACCGCCAAAGCCGTTGATCTGGATGGGCAGCAGCAAGAAAGACTTGCGCGCGCTGCCCGCCGATGTGGTCGATGTCTTCGGCTATGCGCTGTATATCGCGCAAACCGGCAAGCGGCCCGACAACACGAAGGTACTGAAGGGCTTCGGAGACGCGAGTGTCCTGGAGGTTATCGAATCGCAAGCTGGCAGCGCGTACCGCGCCGTCTACACCGTGCGCTTTGCCACCGCAGTCGTCGTGCTGCACGTGTTCCAGAAAAAATCGAAGTCCGGCATCGAGACCCCGAAACCCGATATGGAATTGATCGAGGACCGATTGAAGAAAGCCACCGCATTGATGAGAGAGAGCAAGGCATGAAAACCCGAACCGCCAAGAGTGTGAGCCACGAGCGTGGCAGCACGAACGTGTACGCCGACCTGGGCTACAAGTCCGCCGACGAAATGCTCGTCAAGGCGCAGCTCGTCACCACGATTGCGGAAATCCTCGCCGAGCGCGCCTATACGCAGACGAAAGCCGCAGAACTGCTAGGCATTCCGCAGCCCAAGTTGTCGAAGATGCTGCGCGGCCAGTTCCGCGGCTTCTCCGAGCGCAAGCTCATGGATTGTCTGACGCTGTTAGGCCGCGACATCGACATCGTCGTCCGCTCGACGCCGAGGCGGAAAGGGCAGGGCGCCGTTTCAGTGTCGTTCGCTTAAATGCCAATGCAGCGGTTATGGACCTGGAACCGACACCCGCTCGCATAGAGGAATACCGGCGCTTGGTCGCAGAGGTGTTGGATGATTCCGTGCGGGACATGCGACTGATGTTGTTCGACAAGGAGGATGCCCAGCATTCCTGCCTCGCCACCATATACGCCACGATTATCCAGTCCGCTCGCGATTGCATGATCGTTCTTAGCCAGCCCAGCGTCACGGCCGTTGGTGGAATGCTGAGGAGCATCGTCGAGTCCTACGCGGATCTGTGCGCGACGATCAATGAAAAAGACTATGTGAAGCGGTTAATTGCCACGTTCTACCAGGAAAAGCTTCGCCTGATGAGGAACATGAGGCGCGCGCCCACCAATGCCTTTCACGAGGATCTGGCGAAGCACTTCGACACCGACGCGGAACAAGCAAAAGTTTCCGCCGAATTAGCGGCTCTCGGAGTAGAGCCGCTGAAAATACACGAGCGTTTTGCCGCCGGTGGCCTGCAGGAAATATATGAATCCCTCTATTGGCAACTATGCCTGCAGGGGCACAACAACGTCTCCGCGCTGCAGGGGAGGCACATTCGCGGCACCTCCGACGAATACCAGATCGTTCTTTTTCAAAACAATCGCCCCAGCGAGCTCGCGATGTACTTCGACGTACTCTCGGCTGTTCTGACCGATTGCGCGATCCGCGTCCATGGATTTCTAGACACGAAGGTTCTGCCAAGATACGAAAAGCGCGTTCTTGCTCTACGCGCGTTTCGCGATGCCGTGCATGCAGAGGTAACCACTGCGCCGGCTGGCACTACATGAATTTTCGTCGCTTGAAAGCCTTCACGTCTGCGGCTGTCAATACAAACCACTCGCCGCCGCGGCGCTTCTCGTCGAATCGCTTGTGCCAGTAGGCTTCGATGCCGTAGGCATCGTCGGTGGCAATTGCATGAATTAGTTCCAAGTCCTCGGGGAGATTCACGGCAATCTGTCTGGTCCGAGTTCCAACCATATCTGCTTTGCCGATCTTGTATCTCTTCTCTTTCCCGACTTTCATCAGTGCTAGGTACACATAGCCGGTCTCGAAGTCATCGCCGCCCGAATCTGCCGCTGCCAGCGTCGGGGCGGTAGGTGCCATAGATTCACAGATCGCAGCTACATCGGCCCATCCGTCGGTGCGTTGGCAGAATGCCAATACTTGCGTGATGAGTTCAGACCGCGTGCCGCGTCGTTCCAAGACCTTGTGATTCGGGAAGGCGTCATCACTGCGTTTGCGTAGCCGCATTTCGCTAACGGTTGGATATCGGCCAAGCTCGCGGATGAAAGCCGCGAGCTGCGACAGAAGCACGTCTAACTCGGCCTTGGGGCGGAGTGTGTTCGGTGTGAATCCCGCTTCCAGTAGGGCATCGCTCCAGCGCGCCCAATAGCGGCCGCGCCAGTCGGATTCTTTGATGCCGGTCTCGGTGGCGAAGCGGTCTGTGCCAAGCGGCACGCCCGCGTTTGTGATCGCCGTGCGCTTAATCTCGTCGAGAATGTGTTGCTTTTTCATTGTCATTGTTTCCTAACTCTGCAGCGTTCCGTCGCTGACTGTCTAGGTCCACATCCGCGCCGCGATGTTGCGTTCCTCCGGCCCCACGGCGTTCGCGTAGATAGCCGTGGTGGTGAGCTGCGCATGCCCGAGCCAACGCTGCAGGAGGTTGAGCGGGATACCGGCCTGGATCGCCGCCACCCCAAACCCATGCCGGAGCCCCTTTGGCGTCGCCTGCGGCCCTTTGACGCCGGCGGCCTTCATCACTTCGAGGACCTTCTTCCATGCCGTCGTGCGCCCGAAGTCCCACAGCAGGGCAGGGGAGTGCGCCCTAGCGCCTCTTTTGCGATCGCGCAGCCCATGAACCATCGCCAACATTTCGAGCACCGTCGGCGGCACGGGCACCGCGCGATACACCCCGCGCTTTCGCTTCTTCAGCGACTCGAACACGATGGCGCCGGCGTCGAAGTCGATCCGCTCACCGACGAGCTGCAGGGCCTCGGAGATCCGGCAGCCGGTGTGAGCCAGGACATAGCAGAACGTGCGCACCTGGCGCTCTTCCTGGTCGGCCGCGGCCAAGAACTTCTTCCGCTCCGAGTCGGTCAGGTAAAGCCGTTTACCGGCTGGATTGAACAGTTCACGGGACATCTGTTCATTATAGACCGCCTAGGACGCCCTAGGAACCGCGATCGCCGCACGGGTTGATGTCTGCGTAGGCCGTAAAAACAGCCTCAAAGGCGATGGCCACCAAAAAAACCGGTTCGGCGAGGGGGAGGGCGGAGGCCTCCGGAGTGAACAGAATTAGTAATTCTGTTCACCGGTTCCTGCAACCTGTTGCCAAGTCTGCCGCACAACCTGAGAAATGCGTCGCTGTGTATCATTTCGTGCATTAAGCGATCAACGATCACGGCGTCACGGCAGAGGCCAGCATGAAGATGAAGTGGAACTTCTGGGAGAAAACGCCAAAGAAGCCGGAGTCTCCCGCCTGGCCGACTGACGCCTATCAGTCCGTCAAATATCTGTTCGGTTTCTACTCGATGACGGACAGCATGCCATTCAGCGAATGGAAAAGTCCGCTCGTAAAAGTGCCGCCAGCACTCGAAGATCTGGTGAAAATTGCCGTCCGAGCGCTTCAGACCCGATTTTATTTTTTCCTTCTGGAGCGTCGCATCGGCATTCTCGAAACTGAGATTGCCAAAGACGGGTTTTTGGAACTGCTCACCCAAGTAAGCGACAGTCCTAAAGACGATCTGGGCAACATGACGCGGTTTTTGCTGGGCATGATCGATGACGCCCTAAAGACGGCCGAGCATCAGGGCAAAAAACTCATCAAGACGCCGGATGGCGAGCTTGAGGTTCCCGTCGAATATTTCATGGCGTTGCACATTCTCATGTGTATGCCGGATAGTCCTTATTACAACGCTGATGATCCGAACTTTGATGGCAACGAATGGATGCTGGCCGAATGCCTGGTGCACGGCAAGGACGCGGCCAAAACATTCTTCACGCCGATGATTGAGGCGGTGGCGACGTTCGATGTGAGCCAGTTTCCTGTATGGGCATGGCGGAAAAAGCCCGGTGCATACGAAAGGCAGTTACAGCGCCGCCACAAAAACCTATTGTTTCCAGCCGCGCGCCGCGTCGTTATTACGGCCGACGTGCTAGCCGCCAGGCGCAAAGACGCCGCCGACTATAAAGCGGTGGTAGATAAGTGCAGGGCTATCGAGATGCCGGAAACTCTGCCGCCCAATTGGAATGATTACCTTAATGGCATACGCGAGCAGATTGACGAACTCAAAGCCCGTGCCCGTCAGATCGGCGGTGACACAACGACGCTTATGGATGCTTTAAATAGCACCCGACTCGACTTCGGCAACGTCTGGCGCGAATGCATGAAGAACAACCCTGAAGCGTTGAGGCTCTATGAGATTGCCGAGGCGGCGGCCAGGGAACACGACGAAATGTTCCGAGGAGACTTTGGCAATCAATTACTGCGAGATGATCCAACGATCCCCGCGAGTGAGTTGGTCCCGTCCTTACTCTGTGAAGACCCCGAAGCCGTCGCTTCCTTTTGGCGAAAACTTCCCGAGGCGGAGCGCGCGAACACGAACAAGTGGGCAGCGGATATCCTCCACGCGGCGATCGCTGAAGGCTTCGACATAGGGTTAGTCCGTGAACAGTTATTTGCTATGGATTGGCCGCGTTCTTAGCCTGTTGCCTGGCGCGATCACGTTGTCATGGTCCGACGGCGGCGATGCGTTTTGGATCGCCGTAAAGCGTCGCGGACATGTTCGTGATGGTCGTCTCGACAAGAAACACCTCCGAGAAGGCGTGATGCACCTGGGCCTGCTCAACGCGCTTGACGGCTTCGTCCCATTCATCTTGAAGCGTTACGCCATTCAGCACGCAGTAGACAATTAACACGGTCTCCGGTGCGTAGCCTTTTTTGCTCTTGCTCTCAAGCCGCTCAATTATCTGGGTCGCCAGGTCCGCTTCCAGCTCGTCATTCGTAGTGACGTAAGGCGTCGAGACTATCGCGCGGGATTGCCTGTCGCGCGAAATCCCCTTCACGCCGAAGGCGTGTCCCTGCTTATGCAGCAGCTCGCGCGCGAGGTGTTCGTTGTGATGCACGGAGGTTGTGATTTCAATCACAAGCTTCTTCGGGGCATAATCTTTCTCAACGAATACCCCGGACAACAACAGAATGGCGTCGTATGGCTGCGATCCGCTCAGCCAGCGTACTTTGATGCGACGGCCTTCCCGGTAGCGTGCCTGCACATAGCGGGATAAAGGGATGAGTTCTTCGATCAATCGCTTCTCCATCTTCGTGGGTCGAAGTCGGAGATTCGCTATGCCATCGGCACCGGCCCTTGTCTGATTGAACAGCTCGTAAACCTGCCGGCAAAAATTGAGCCCGTCCAGAAGTCGGCCGTCGAATGTTGAGAGATCCAGTTTTTTCTTTCGTTTCATGGAAACCAAAAGTCACGGCGCCGGCACGACGATCGTACAGCGTTGTTCTTTCTTCGTTCGCGCCGCCGCTTCGCGGCACGCGCTCAACGCGTCGTGATTGGCTTCCGCCAAGTTGATTTCCGCGGCCAGCGTCGCCCAGCCCGTCGGGTTGGTCGATTTCATGAGCGCCTGCCCGGCGCTCCAGCGATCGGAATGCAGGATGGTGGCCGCAACGCCGGCGTCCCAGCCGAAGGGCAACAGCCGCGCCGCAAACGGCGAGAATAATAGCCCGACCACCAGCGCCGCCGCCGCGGTGATGGCGAGCCACTCCAGCTGCTTGCGCTGGGTGCGCACCGTGCCGATCACGCCGGCGAGGTTCTGCTGCTCACGTTTAAACGCATCGGCCGCCTGGTCGATCCGGCCGGCGGCCCGGCTCATCAGATCCTGCCCGGCCGCCAGGATATCGGCCTTGTGTTCCGCCGGCGTGGAGCGCAATGCCGGATGCTGCTCGATGACATTGAGCCGGCCCACCACCTTCGACAGTCCCTGCGTGATCTGCCCGAGTGATTCGGTGTAGTCGGGTGGCTGATTGGCTTCCCATTCCTCCGGCAGCGCCTCAACCGCACGCCGCAGGATCGACACCTCCGCTCGCAAATCCTCGAACGCCCGCGCCGCATCGCCAGTTTGTTCTTCGTTCTCCTGCATCGGCGCCCCCTCCCTTGTTCTATCGCTCCAGTCCCAGACTCCGATGCCGGCCAAGATCCATGCTGCTGATCTCCAGCGCCCGCTCAATCGTCGGGGCTTTCAGCACCCGATCGAGCCGAGAACCGCGCTCAATCCCGAGCTCCTGGGCACGCCGCTGCAGGATCGATTCTAATTGCGGATCGCGCTTGAGCTCCCCGGCCAAGGACTTCATACGTTCTTTGACCTGCTCGCGTGCCGGCTTGTTCTCATAGCCGCTCAACTGCTGGTGCTCCGCCTCGAGCCCGCGCCAGGTTTTGACCAGGCGCTCGGCTTTCAAGTTCGGATCCGACCGCACCCGCGCCTCGTGATCGAGCGCCGCCTTGAGCTGCACCGTCCGTTCCTTTCCCTGCAGAGCCGTCATCGCCTGGTAGAACTGTGGTTCATGGGTGAAGGCATTTCGTAGGTCGGCACTTGCCCCAGGCCGCACCCCATCGAGGGCCTGCGACGCCTCCCGAAACGCCGTCCTCTGGTGCTCCAGGATGGGGAGATTCTTCTCCTGCATCCGCATCGCATCCGACCACGCCCGGGCATACCGATCGAGCGCCCGTTGGAGGTGCTGTTGAGGCACCTGCTGCACCGTCTCCGGCACCCGCTCCTGGGCCGGCAAACTCACCTCGGCAAACAGCCCGCGCTCCGGTGTCCGGGGACCGGTCTTGAGGTTCAGACCGTCGAACAGCCCGCGCTTGAGGGTCGGAGTTTTCTCCGCCCCGAGCTCCAACCAGAGGTCCCGCTCCCGCTCCGCCACTTTGATGTCCCCGGACAAATCCAGGATCGATTTCTGGAGCTCTTGAGCCTCCCGCTCCACCCGCCCGAGTTCGGCCGCGCGCTCCAGCCGCAGCTGCGCCGCCGCCTCCATCTCCCACCCGATCCGCCGCCCAACGTCGGTCTCAATCCCCCGCCGTTCCATCCCCGACACCGCCGGCCCCAGGTGCCGCGTCGGCTCCCGATCGAGCCCCTGCTCAGCGAGACTCCGGTGGTCAATCCGCGCCTCAATCCCGAGCTCATGAAGCCGCTCGTTGGTGAGCGCCTCCCACCGCGCCCGGATCTCTTTGACCTCCGCCTTGGCCGGCCCCAGCCCCTTCTTCGCCCGGTCGGTATCCGACCATTCGATCGAGGCCTTCGCCCCCAATCCGTCCGGCTCCAGTTGCCGCGTCGTGGTCAGTACATGGGCATGGAAATTTCGCTCATCCCCGGACCGGTGCGGCCGGTGAATCGCAAAGTCCACCGCCACCCCGTACCGGTTGGCGAGCTCCCCGGCGAACCCCCGCACAAGCTCCACCCGCTGCCCCGCCGAGAGCTCATGCGGCAGTGCGATCTCGTACTCCCGCGCGACCCGCGCGTCCTTCCGTTTCTCGGCCACCTCCGCCGCATTCCACAACGCCTGGCGGTCCCGCGCCCAGTTGATGTCCCGCTTCGCCGCCGAGTCCGGCAGCACGATCTCGGCATGTTCGACACCCCGCTTGCGGGTGTAGTCGAACGTCTCGCCGCTGGTCAGGTCATGCACCCGTTCGGCCGAGCGGTACGCGATCGCAGCCGTCGCCGAGCGCCCGCCGGCGCGGCTGATGGGTTTGACGCTCAGGTGATAGATCGCCATGCCGCCTCGCTACGCTCCTGCTCCGATGCCTACGCCGTCGCCGCACTCCGACTCTGGCTCTTCGCCCTGCGGACCCGGTGCCAACGAGCACCGGTGCCGTGGGCTCCCCGCTTCGTACCGGCGACCCGGACGC
>Ga0302310_10004265_pt1 | contig 10803 bp, 18 predicted proteins | sample III_Palsa_N1_2_FD_200451 | JGI IMG/M metagenome (GOLD analysis project Ga0302310, IMG submission 200451) | Peat permafrost microbial communities from Stordalen Mire near Abisko, Sweden - III_Palsa_N1_2 | ecosystem: Environmental > Terrestrial > Soil > Palsa > Peat permafrost | place: Sweden... | reverse complement strand
ATAGTACCCCACCGCAGAGCGCGGCCTGGCTTTCCCATGCAATTTGGGGATGGCCGAATGGTGGAAATTCAGGAAGGTCGACATGGCGCGTTCTTCCGTCGTGTCAAGATTGCGAGCGCGCGAATCCAGACGCCCGTTTTCCAGTCTACCTAAAGTTGCTGCGCGGCAATGTTGACTGGGGGAAATAGCAGATCGCCGAACGTCACGATTTTGTAGGCATTTGTCGCTTGAACGTCGGCGGATAACCTTTGGTCCGCGAAGCCGCCGCCCGTCAATAAGCCGGCGGGCATTGGCTGTCTGTCGAATTGAGCCAATCGCAGCAGGCGGAGGCTACCGGTTTCGTACGACCAGACACTAGGTACGAGCGGTCGCATCTGAGGTGGAAAAGTCCGATCGCGCCTGGAACCCGAGATGTCCTTCTTCCCTATTACAATCGAGTAACCGCAATCAGCACCTCACTAAGCTTGCCATCTTTCCGGCCGGTCACAGAAATTGAAAGGGACTTCGCGACCGTCTTGGTATCCCACCTGCCCGCTATAGTGATACGTGAAAGATTAGAACACCTTTGGGACGAAGCGAATATCGCAGCGGGCGAGCTTGTGCTCACGACTCAGGCCGCGTCCTATCTTTCGCTATTGAAACGGATGCAGGCTACGTTCGAGAAACGCGACTACGCAGATCGCTTCGCCCGGCGTGAGGGCAACCCCCGGTAGCAGCTACTTTCTTTGCCGCACTTGGTCTTGTCCCGCCTCGCGGCGCCGCGCCAGGCATTCATCCCTTGCGTCGACTGATTCGCAGCAACTGCAGGCCCGAGACTTAACAACCGTATCGACCCGCGCCATTCCGCCGCGCTCAAGAAAAATCTTGTGCGCTTAGCGTCAGCCGTTCACCGGCATAGCTCCCAGAATCCCGGTGGACAGCCCGGAGAATTTGACGCCTGCCAAGTTCAAAAAGCAAGCAACGATTGTTTTGCGGTCGGATCGGCAGCTCCCAATTTTTCGCAGGCTACTTCGAACGGAAGCTCGAAGGCGCGGTAGCCCCAGCCAAAGCCGTAGGCTGAAAACCAGATTGCGCCGGCGTCAGAGGGGATGGGCCGCGTGATAGCGATGATCGGTTGGGTCATGGGTGCGCTCCTGTCATGCAACGGTGTCTCCTCAAGACTATTCTCGCAGGTCGATATTCACTGGCGGAGGACAAGCGAGATGGGTCTTCTCGCCATTCTGGAAGAACTGATGTCGATCACCACCTGACTAGCTGCTTCGGTGTGCCGGGTCCCGCGCAGACCGTTTTTGAGAGATGCGGACATTGGTCGTCGGGCAGCGAGAGATGGTCGCGGGTCGTTCTGAGCCGGTCATCGTCGGACCGGGTTCGGCCAACAGGAGTCGTTGACGATTTTGATTCGGGCGTCGGAAATCAGGTTGGCTTGCGTCACGCCGTTTGGAGATTCGTACGCCATACGATGAAGTCGCCGCCGGTCCGGGCGCTTCGGGCTCGGTTCGTCCCTCGGAGCGTGGTACTGTTCTTGCGGTTTGCCTCGAAGTTACGCATTTTCATCTCTGTGTTGCGCGCTCGGGCAACGGCCACAGCAACGCTGTATCAGGATCTCGTCCGGTCAGCTCACGTGGATCTGGGCCGGGCCGCGACAAATTGGACGCTAGACAGTCTCAATATGACGGAACGATTGCGCAACCTACGGGCTGGACCTTCATGGTTCGGGGTCACTTCGAGCGTAAGCGCATGTTCCTTGCGGCGAGGTTTCGCGATTTGTCCAGAGGCCCTACGGCTCCGGATAGCAAATTTGCGGCGGCTTCGGCGAAGACAGGCTCAGCGCCCAGGTGCGGCATGTTGGAGGTCCAGTACGCCGCGAAGCGATATGTACGGACGAGGGTAGAGTCGATAAGCAACGCAGTTGATGCTGCCAACCTTCGTGCGCGCCTGGCACTCACGCGCCTGCGTCGAGGATATAGCCAAAATTCCGAACCGTGTGGATCATCACGGACAGTCGGCCGTTGAGACTCACCTTGCGGCGTAACTGTCCAATATGCATGTCGATGACGTTGGATTGCGCGTTGAAGCGGTAGTTCCATACCGACTCGAACAGCATCGGCCGCGTGACCGGCTAGCCCGAGTGATGCATCATGTATTTGAGCAACAGATACTCGCGCGGCTTCAGTTCAATGACCTCACCGGCATGTACCACACGATGCGTGTCTGTATCGAGGATGAGGTCGCCCACGCTCGGCACCGACGGCTCGACGGCTCGACGGCTCGACGGACGGCGGCGCAGCAGCGCGTTCAGGCGCGCGGTGAGTTCAAGGCTGTCAAATGGTTTGGTCAGATAGTCGTCGCCGCCGGCCCGCAGACCTCGCACACGCTCGTCAACCGCAGAAAGCGCACTCAGGATCAGCACGGGTGTCTGCTTGCCAACATTGCGCAGGGTAGACAGGATCGACAACCCGTCGACGTCAGGCAGCATGCGGTCCAGTACCACCGCATCGAAGGCGCCTTCGAGCGCACGCAGCAAACCTGCGTGGCCGCGCGATACGCCATCGACGGCAAATCCGTGGTCCTCCAGCGCAGCCGTGATTTCGAGGCGCGTGTCGTCATCGTCCTCGACGAGCAGGACGCGGGGGATGGGGGGGGGGCCGATAGAGGGCCGATGCTTCATTGTCCAAGGTCAGTGAATCCAGTATGCAGGGCGTCCAGGTATGCATCAACAGCGTCATCATGCTGCGTGACATCGGGACCGTGTCGGCTGGTCGGGGCGGCAGCCTGGAAAATCAGCCATGAATATGCTGCTTTCACGATTCGATCCTGGACGAACGGCATGCCGGAGCAACTCAGTTGAGTGCGAGGGCCGCGCGCACCTCAGCTTTGGCGGCTGCGAGAGCCGTCTGGAACGAGGGGTTAGCCAATAGCGCCGCCGCCACGAGGGTGCCATCGATTCGGCCCGCCTCCACGTCGCTTGGATAGTGAACACCATCCACGACCCGGTTCTCACCATACTCGCGGCCGCGTGCAAAGAGCGCATCGCGCTTTTCCGGGACCATTTCTGCTAGCAGGATCGCACACATATAACCGAATGTTGCGTGTCCGCTGGGGTAAGAATCATACGCGTCGCCTTGTTTGACGGGCACGGTCGGATGTACTGCGCTGCTCGATACAAATGGACGCGCGCGGTTAAAGTACCGTTTGCCAGACTTTGCAACCAGCGTGGCGTTTTCGCCTGCGGCCTCAAATAGGGCGACGGTTTTGGGCAAATCTGCTTCATTGAAAGCGGGTCCAAGCACATCTGCAAAGCGGAACACAGACTTGGCGATATCGGACCTGGCCCGTTCCACTTCTTCAGGTGTGCGAGAACTCTGCACGCTCAGAACGGCTGCGAGATCGTCTTGCTGACGTGTTGATCCGGCGGCCGGAGGCGGTGCGAGCAGTGTGCCGATGGGAATCTGCTGCGGATTGATATATGTCGTGTCTTGCGCTTGTGCAGCTTGACCGATTGAACCCGCGGCTATCAGGAGGAACGCAGAACTGGCTAAGGAATGTAGGGATTTCATTGTGTCCGGGGGAAAAGTGTGGCGCAGCGCCATTGCGACATACCGCACTCAAATTATTGCGTGTTTTTACTGGAGTCGGCGAGAGGCGGCTTCTCGCAGCAGGTGCGATCGTAGTGCGAGCAGATGAATGACCCGTGTCCAAAGACTTACAAACCTAATCTCATACTTCGCACTGCAGGTGCGATTTCCGCCGTCTCGCTATCCACGATACGAACTTTAATTTACATGCGTCGCCACGACAAAACGGTACCAGCCAATGGTGCCGGTTGCGCCGAACGTGAAAGATTGAGGAGAGTGGTCGGCTATGCTCTAGTCGCAGGACGATACATTCAGGGGTTTTTGCAAATGGTCGCCTTGCCCGGTACTGCTGCCAGACGTGCAGGCCGGCACGGAGGACGTGTGCGTCACGACAAGAATTGGCACGCCTTGGAATCGAGCGCCGCAGTTTGCGTCGGACATCTGCTATGAGTTTCGACATGCTCCAAATGGGCATGAGAACTGGTGGCATTCTCGGCTATGCCACGCTTTAGGGACTTTGTGACCTCCGATGTTGGATTCGAGTAGGCTTCGTGGTTGAAGACAAATTGCAGGCGATCGACGATGGCATCCAGACAGGAAGTGAAGCGATACAGGGCGAACCTCGCGGACGAACTGCATAGCGCTGCGCTATACGATACGCTTGCAAAGGTCGAGAAGGATGACACGCGCAAACAGGTTTATAGCGACCTCGCAAGCTCGGAGCGCGAACACGCGCAGGTGTGGGCGGAGAAGCTGAAGGCAAATGGTATTCATGCGAAGTCCACAGGGCGCGCTTTGAAAACACGCCTGATGCGGACTCTGGTCCACGTATTCGGCGCGGGTTTCGTATTACCAACCTTGGCTGCCGCAGAGTACGCAGACCGGAACAAAATATCATGGGCAACCGGACGCCGGCAATATGTCTGCAGACGAACATCACCATGCGGCGGTGGTGCAGACTCTGGCCGGCGGAGGCGATTCGGGCATGTCTCAGGGTGCGGAAATCGCCTCGGCCGAGTCATGGCGCAAGGGCGTATCGTCGGGCAACGACTTGCGGGCAGCGGTACTTGGCGCGAACGACGGATCAGTTTCGAACTTCTGTCTGATCATGGGCGTAGCGGGTGCGGGAACCGGCAACAAGGCAATCTTGCCGACCGGCTTCGCCGGACTGATTGCTGGGGCTTGTTCAATGGCGCTGGGGGAGTGGCTATCGGTGACCAACGCCCGGGAACTGGCCAGCACCCAGATCGCCAAAGAAGCCGAAGAGCTGCATGTCTCGCCGGAGGCCGAAGAGCACGAGTTGATGCTCATCTATCGGGCGAAGGGGCAGAGGCCGACGAGGCACGGCGCGTGGCATCGCAGATGATGCGCGACAAAGACAAGGCGCTCGACCCGTTGACGCGCGAGGAACTCGGACTTGACCCGGCGGAGCTCGGGGGCAATCCATGGTCTGCTGCAGGAGTTTCCTTTGCTCTCTTTTCGCTAGGTGCGATTTTTCCTGCGATGCCGTTCCTGTGGGCGCACGGAGTCAGAGAGATAGCTCAATGTATCGGTTTGAGCACGCTTGCTCTTGCATCGATCGGGGTGTTCACCTCGCTCTTGAATGGAAGAAGTGCTGGTTTCTCCGCGGCGCGGCAGGGGGGAATGGACTTATCGCAGCCGCGTTCACATTCGGTATTGGGTGGATCCTTGGGGTATCAATCTCTTGAGGACGATTGGTGACGCGAGCCGTCATCGGATTCTGACTCACCTCTGCATACCGGTTTCGAAATGGCCGGTAGCGTACGACTTTACATTGAGACGCAATGGGAATTCAAATTGCCTCGGATCTTTATCTGCCCGCAGCCGGAACGGCGGATGACAGCTATGAGGTATCGCCGCGTGACAGGCTTTGTTGGCAGATGGCAGATGGCAGATGGCAGATGAATTGAGGGTATCCTGCGACGTGGTAGCTCGCTGGACATGTGCATGGCGATAATGGCTTTTGTTGCCAGGCCTGGCCGGCGCGATGGAAGCGCGGGTGAAGCTGTTACTAGCGTCGGAGTCAGGTAGGTCGGCACATCTACCCTAGAGTACGCAGGCGGACGGGCAAGGTAATCACGAGCCGGCGCCGAAGGCGCGGGTTTGAGTACGGGTGGAGGGGAAAACGGGTGCGAAGACGAGCGGGCCGCGCGGGACTGTCGAAAGAGATGCTATTGCCGCTGTCGATTGCGAAGGTAGAAGCGTTGTCCTTGGACAACCATTTAACGCTAGCGACTGTCCGTTCTGGGCGTGGTGACTTCGATCAGATTGTTCATCTCCTGCGCGTCGTATATCTCGCGTTCTATCTGTGGGATGAAACAGCATCGGCGGCGGATCTTACCCTCTACCGGCGGGCCGAAGCAGCGCTGGACGCATGCGTCGAACGCGCTGGACGTGGCTGCTGCTGGAACACGAACGGGCCATGATGGCGCATCTCCTGGTCATACACGACGAGCAACTGGCCGCGGTGCTTAGGTACCGTTATCTCGCAGGCCTGGATCGGTTGCAACATTTTGTGAGTGCTAGAGATTGGTCGCCCATTTCGGTAGAAAAGGCTAGATGATGGATGAAAGGAGAATGACGTCCTGGAGGAATCTGCAGAACTGATCGTCGCGCTCCGAAGGGAAAAGCCGCTGCCGAAGCACCATCGGTCAGAAGAAATGAGCAAATCTGATATCCGCGGCAAAGCCGCTCGCTACCACATAAGCTGGTCCCGGGGGGGAGATGGTAAGTAACGTCTTGACTGAAGCTGCGGGTCTGATAGCAGGCGCAGTTCTTGGGGCAGTCGTATCACTATTGATCGTCTGGATGGTGCCGTGCGGCGGGGAGTGGAGTGTACTTTGGATGTTCTGGGCAATCCCCTTTGTAGTGGTTGGCGGGGCTGTCATGGGCATTATGGTGGCCTCGACCTGCTGCAAGGCGGACGGCATTCATTACATCACGGACAACCGGGCCGACAAGGTGGCAACACGCAGCAGACCCGATGTCACGGCGGATGACAGCGCATTGGATGGCAAATTGGAAACGGTACGAGAAGACAAGAAGGATGAGTGAGGCCCGCTCCCTCCAGGGGTCGGACCACATGCTCGACATGCGCGATCGGCGAGGCAAGCATGCACGCGGCGAACAAGTGGGCAAGAGGCGTCCTTCGACGACTCTGAGCGCTCCGTGACATGCAGGAAAGACCCGCACACGTACGGAGTAGGGCTACGGCCCGCGATTTGCGTCCCTCTTTCGGAGAAGTGCAATGAAGAAAATGAAATCAAACTGGTCAGCTGGTCTCCTGACGGCAGCTGCGCTTGCTACGCTGACGCCGGAGTTGGCGCAGGCAACCAGCCAAAAGGCGTGTCATTGGGACCAACACCACGCGCATCAACTGTGTCACTGGTTACACTAATTCCGGTATTGACGGGCTAGTACGAATGGCACTTACTTAAGCCCGAGGAGCGTGCCCATATTTTCGGACGCGCTCGCGTGCGATGTGACGAGGCTCTTTCAGCCATGGATAAGACTTCGGTCTTCGTTTTCGCATTCGTGGTTCGATACGACCGGGGCGATTCCCAACGCGAGACTGCGCGATCAGCCTGAACAGGAGACTCTGGCCGTGAGTTGCCGTCAGCCCCCGGGCCAGCCATTCAGTCCATAGCTGCACGGCGTGCTTGAAACTCAGTGTTCGCGGATCGGTGGCGTAGTGGCTGGCAGCCTGGGCCATTAGCAGCCGAATCACGTTGTAGGCCAGCAGATGGACCCAGATCTCCTTCTCGTTCATGTGGGCAGTTTGGCAATGCAGCACATCCATGCCCATCGTCGTCTTGATGTTACGTAGATCCAGTTCCACGTTCCAACGCCTGGCATACAACTGCGAGAGGTCTTGTTTGCTGGTCTTGCGTGCATCAAGCATCGTGGTGACCAGCACCCGGTGATGCAGTCTGCATTCGCGCACCATCAGTTCATCGGGGAAGGCCTGGTACTGATCACGCGTCATCCAGGCGGGGCACTGCCGGGGTTTGGGCCACGTCACAATGTGATCGCGCGTGCCCAGGGACTTGCCTCGCCGAAAATCGGTGCGGCGTGCCCCATGCTGTTCCATCACGACATCCACCCCGGCGGCGATCATTGAGGCCATCAGAAAGTAGTGGCAGTACAAGGCATCGGCGACGATCACGTCACCTCGACGAAATGTGTCTTGCAGCATGCGAAACGCCGTCAGCTCCCCGCTGCCTTTGCCCGCGTAAGTGCCCAGCGCCGCCTCCAGCACTGCGCCGCTTGCCAGACAGATCACCGCAACCAGATAGGCCAACGGAAATCCCACCCCTTCGGCCTGAGAACTGGCCTGCGCGAAGCGGGCCTGGTTCGACGGCGTATCGGGCATCGAGATCCCTGTACCGTCAACCAGCTTGACCGGGCGCCCGCGCCACTTCCAGGCCGCTCTGGCCTGCTGGTGCAGTTGACGTCCTGTCTCGCGCGTCAACTCCCGCACCATCGTCAGCGGCAGTCTCTGGCGAGCGCGGCAGTAGCCTCCCGTACGCACACTCATGGGTCGCAGCCCGTCGGCAGCTCGCTGCGCGGCCCACCCGTTGACCGCCTTCTGACAGGAGGCGTCCTCTTCCAGCGCCTGGCGCATGAACATCGACAGTGTCACCGTCGGCGGATACAGCCGTTCCCGATGTTCTGGCAAATGCGCTTCCGTTATGTCCAGCAGCCCAGGGCTCGTCAGTATGTTGAAGTAGTCAACCGCCTGGGCCCTGCGTGCCCGGCTTTGAACGCCGCCTCGTGTTTGCCTCTGATGACTTCGTGCATTACGATCCATGGGGGCCGGTCCTTGGAATGAGACGGGTGTTTGCCTGGTAACAACCATCCTATCAATCCCTGGATCAGCCTCCTCCGTTTCTCTTCAAGTACTTACCCCCGTCTTCTCCTCCAGGCTGGCTTAAGTAAGTGCCATTCGGGCTAGTACCTGTTGGCAAGCCCGTCGCGAGACACCAGAAGCCATACGGTGTTTCCTTGCGATATGCCCGATTTGGCAAGTTTATCGTGTATAAGCTTGTCGCTCACGCACGGTGCCTTCACCTATGGATACTTACTTGCTAACGCCTTATGGTACTTGGCGGGTGAGACTACACTGAGGTCGAGCGCCTCCCGGCAATACCGGGCGGTGCGACGCGTCTCGGTCCGCCACTACCTTGGCATACGAGATCTCGTCTGGAACGTAGCGCCTTGACATGCCGTCCGATTGCGTTCGCGCGTGGGCCATGCCGGACGCACTACTTCAAATTCACCCGATTTTTTCAGGGTCGCTCTGGTATTTGTCCTCGAGCGCACTTACGCAGCTCGTAAATTGCGAGCGAAACTCGACTGTATTCGCACTCGTCGGTGCGAAGTTGTCCGACGTGACGTCCCATCCGGTGGGCTTACGTACGGCATCAAGGTCGAACGATTTTGCCGAAGCGCTTTCCAGGATCACAGCTTCGTGCACGGGACCGCTCGAAGACCGGATGATCGCTTCGCAACCCTGCCTTAGCCCGCCTGAGGGATGGACATAGCCTCCGACCGAGATGACGCGCTCTGGCGGTTCGCCGTACATCCGGAGCGATTCGAACCCGGCTGGCATCATGGCAGCGACGAAGGTAACGTCCGCGCTCGAGATTTGATCGCTGCAGCCTTCGAGCACCCCGATAATTGCCGTCGCTGTAGCGCAAACCAAAATCGTGTCCGTGATCTGATGGCGGAGCATGATGATGCATTGCATATTCATATTCTGGTTCGATGACGTATCCTGCTTGATAGCCAAGCCGAGCACAACTCTTCGTACCTCAACGAAAAGGAAGTCACTGGTTTCAGGTCAGTAACCGCAGTTACGACGGCTCGGGTGCGTTGAACCTTGCGGACAGACCGCAGAGGAAGACTCTTGTCTTCACGACATAAACACTTGCGCCGAGAATTTATTCCTCGTTACGGAGATCGGGCGAGCCATCTGCTTGCGCATTTCGGCGCGCGAACCAGGACCGTAATCGGACACCCTTTAAGAGGAAGGAACGGACGTTAGTAGGTGTTTCATCGTCTCGGGCAAGCGCTGCGGCTCCGGCGGCTCGGGATCCGGTGGAAATCAACAGTTCGGCACTCTCAAGCACTGGATGGGTTCAGCTCACTTCCCGACTCGCAGGCTCGGTAACGTCGCTACCGAAATGAGCTTGCACGTGTTGGCGTACAACATCAAACGAGTCATCGGCATTCTCGGGTTCGCAGACGCAATGCGGGCGTTGAGGATGGCGAGCGCGTAATCCGGCTCGCGTGCTTTGGTCTTCAACGCATCAAATCCGACCACTCGCGAAATCTGGTGTCACGCAAGCGCGCACCCGCTGAGACACGACAGTCCTGGCCGATCGACCGGCGTGTTTTTACACGGCCTCGGCCGCGTGCTGCCCAATCCCACCGTGAACATAACGCTCCAGCTGATCGATCGCAAATTTCTGCTCCTCGATAATGTTCTTCACCAGATCTCCGATCGAAACGAGCCCAAGCAACTGCCCATCCCCACCGATAACAGGCAAATGGCGAATGTGACGCGTGGTCATCAGCACCATGCATTTGTCGGACGCTTCATGCGGACCTACGCTGATCACCTCAACCGTCATAATGTCATCCACGCGTGTATCCTTAGATGACCTGTGCTGTAAAACCACCTTCCGGGCGTAATCTCGCTCCGTGACGATCCCGCACATACCTGATGCCGTGGTGACGACCAACGCACCGATGCTCTTTTGTGACATGACCGAAATTGCATCGAGCACGCGAGCCGCCGCATCGATTGTATGGACCGCTTTGTCGGATTTCGCTTTCAGAACTTGCATTACCGTTGCCATTGTTCCCCTCTAGTGTTCGTGCTGCGTTGATGCGGTAACCGCAGACCGGATTGACCGCTGGCGCCCTTGGAATTGATAAGGTTCTGATGTCAGTCAATCAAGTTCCCGCGCAGGACGCACACAAAAAAATGCCCACCCTTATGAGGTGGGCCTAAATCCAATTCTGATCAGGTGTCAGAGCTTGGGAATCGAATCCGAGTCTATCGCTTGGACGACCAGGCCGCCACGTGGCAGGTTGTCGCAAACGAGGGCGCGCGGCGACAATGGAATGAACGCCCCCACCTAATGGATGCGAGACGCTGAAGGAGTAGACCCTCGCGGGCCGACGGCATCGACGTGCCCAA
>Ga0302310_10004264_pt1 | contig 10804 bp, 10 predicted proteins | sample III_Palsa_N1_2_FD_200451 | JGI IMG/M metagenome (GOLD analysis project Ga0302310, IMG submission 200451) | Peat permafrost microbial communities from Stordalen Mire near Abisko, Sweden - III_Palsa_N1_2 | ecosystem: Environmental > Terrestrial > Soil > Palsa > Peat permafrost | place: Sweden... | reverse complement strand
GGCGACGCCAAGTGACGCGCTGGCGGCGCCAACCACGCCGGAACCGCCAACGCCTGAAACATTGGTCGAGGCGACTACCCACAGCGCGGTGTCAGAACCCCTGGTTATCACGCCAGAGACTCAGCCTGAGCCGGCCGCGCAGCACGCTGCGCCCGAAATCCCCAGGGACGCCAAAGCCTCATGAGCGCCGAGGATATCGAGGCCAGCAAAGCGCCATTGATGGACCATCTGATCGAGCTGCGTTCGCGGCTGATCAAGGCCCTGCTTGCCTTCGGCATCGCCTTCATCTTCTGCTTCTTCTTCGCCAAGCAGATTTTCAACATTCTGGTATGGCCGTACGTCTGGGTCGCCGGTGCCGATTCCAAACTGATCTACACCGCGCTGCTCGAATATTTTATCACCCAACTGAAATTAGCATTATTTGGTGCGGGTTTTATTTCCTTCCCGATCGTGGCGACGCAAATCTACAAGTTCGTGGCGCCGGGCCTCTACAAGCACGAGCGCGGCGCGTTCCTGCCATACTTGGTCGCGACGCCGTTTTTCTTCGTGACAGGCGCTATGTTGGTTTATTTCGTGGTATTCCCGATGCTTGCGCGATTTTCGCTCGGCATGCAGCAGAGTGGCGGCGGCGGCACTGCCCAGATTGAGTTGCTGCCCAAGGTCGGCGAATATCTGTCGCTGATGATGTCGCTGATCTTCGCGTTCGGCATCGCGTTCCAGTTGCCGGTGATCCTGACGCTGCTGGGGCGGATCGGCATCATCACCGCGAAGATGCTGCGCGAGAAGCGCCGCTATTTCATCGTGGTCGCCTTCATCATCGCCGCCGTGCTGACGCCGCCCGACGTGCTGAGCCAGGCCTCGCTGGCGCTGCCGCTGTTGGCGCTCTATGAAGGCTCGATCATCGCGGTGAGCATCGTCGAAAAGCGGGCCGCTGCCGCCGCTAATGCGACCACACCGCCTCCGGCAGCCCCCCCGCCGCCAACCACGACCCCGGCGGAGTAGGGCGGAAGGCCACCCTTTCACCTATCTTTGCGGCACGCCGTCCACGATTCGTCATGCCCGGGCTTGACCCGGGCATCCACGACTTGTTCTAAGGCGGCGAAGACGTGGATGGCCGGAATAAATCCGGCCATGACGCAGGAATGTGGTCATGCACGACATCAAATCGATCCGCGATAACCCCGAGGCATTTGACACTGCGCTAAAGCGGCGCGGGCTGGAGCCATTGTCGGCGTCGCTGCTGGCGATCGACGAGAAGCGCCGCGCGGCGATTCTGGCGTCGGAACAGGCGCAGGCGCGGCGCAATTCCGCATCGAAGGAAATCGGTGACGCCAAGAAAGCGAAGGACGATGCGCGCGCGGCCAAGCTGATGGCGGAGGTTGCGGAACTCAAGACCACGATGCCGGAGCTGGAAGCCGCAGCAAAGGCGGCGGATGAAGAGCTGAGCAAAGAACTCGCTGCGATTCCCAACCTACCGTCGGATGAAGTCCCCGAAGGCGTCGACGAACACGGCAACGTGCAGCGCCACGTATTCGGCGCGGTGCGCAACTATGCGTTCAAGCCGAAGCCGCATTTCGATCTCGGCGAAGCCATGGGTTACATGGATTTCGATGCGGCGGCGAAGCTGAGTGGCGCGCGCTTTGTCGTGCTGAAGAAAGGCCTCGCGCGACTGGAGCGGGCAATCGGACAGTTCATGCTCGATCTCCACACCAACGAGCATGGTTATGCCGAGATCAATCCGCCGCTGATGGTACGCGACGAGGCGATGTTCGGCACGGCGCAACTGCCGAAGTTTCGCGAGGATCAGTTTCCGGTCGGCGATGGATATTGGCTCATCCCGACCGCCGAAGTCCCGCTGACCAATATGGTCCGTGAATCCATCGTCGATGAAAAACAACTGCCGATGCGGCTGACCGCGCTGACGCCGTGTTTCCGCGCCGAGGCGGGGGCGGCGGGCCGCGATACCCGCGGCATGATCCGGCAGCATCAATTTACAAAAGTCGAACTGGTCTCGATCACGACGCCCGAGATCAGCAAGGACGAACATGAGCGGATGCTGGCCTGCGCCGAGGAAGTGCTGCGCCGGCTCGACCTGCATTATCGCGTGATGACCCTGTGCGCCGGCGACATGGGGTTTGCCGCGCAAAAGACTTACGACATCGAGGTCTGGATGCCAGGGCAGGGCGACAATGGCGCCTACCGCGAAATCTCGAGTTGCTCGGTGTGCGGCGATTTCCAGGCGCGGCGGATGGATGCGCGCTATCGTGGACCCGACGGCAAACCGCGTTTCGTGCACACGCTGAACGGTTCCGGAACGGCCGTCGGCCGGGCCCTGATCGCGGTGATGGAGACCTATCAGCAGGATAACGGCGCGATCGCGGTCCCGGAGGTTTTGCAGCCTTATATGGGCGGCCTGAAACTGGTCGAAAAAGACACATAACGGCGGCAATCAACCGTCCGGGACCGCTTCGCTGTTGCGGAGGCGGCCCGCACCGGTATCTTCGTTTCCATCCCGGCGGCCTTTTTGTCCGGAAACGAAGTTTTTGAAAATGCCTTTGCATCGCGACATCTTCTGGGTGGGCCGGCAATGGGCCGTGACCGGCCTGGGCATGCAGGCGGTCGACCAGAAACAGAAAAGCAAATTCGACATCGAGATTTCCCGGCTGTGGGACGACGATCTGCTGGACGGCTTGTCGGGAGAACGCTGGTTCAATCTCGACGATTTCAGCCAGGGGCTGGCGATCGCGCGGGCGCGGTATCCGGAGCCGCCGCATCGGCCGAAACCGGCGCGCAAAATTGAGCCAGCGAAGCCCGAGGCCAAGGGAGATGCCAAGGCTAAACAGCCAGCGCGCGCCGCCGCGCCGGGCCCGGCGAATGCGGAGGGGATTTTGCAGACGCCAGCACGCCAGGCCACGCCGGTGCCACCGCGCGACAGCGTTTCGCCGTTGAAGGAAGGCGTTCCGCTCCAGCCACCGCCACCGCCACCGCCATCGCGACCTCGGTCTCCGCCGGTAAAGCCCGTGTCGGAAGTTGAGCCGGCAACACCGGTCGTTGCGAAATTCGCCATGCGCCTCGAAGGCGGAAGCGCGAAATTCACGCCGATGTGGCGGATCCGGATCAAGCGTTGACGGCATTGGCGTTGGCGCCAACGCGGTGGTCCGGCGGATTTCTCTTTTAGCTTCAGATGATTTTGGCCATAGTCGCGGTGACGTTCCGGCCGAAGGGGCGCAACGGGCCCGGAAGCCGCGATGGAAAGTTTGAATTCCTATCCGTCCCGCAACTTGATCCGCGGCTCCATTTTCATGATGGTGGTGTGGGTCGCTGCCACTGCGGGTTATTGGAAGGCAGGATGGAGCTTTCAGGACGCGCTCTACATGGTGACGCTGACGGTCTTCACCGTCGGTTACGGCGAAGTGCGTCCGATCGACACCACCTATCTGCATGTCGTGACCATGGCGACGATGGCGTTCGGCTGCACCGGCATGATCTTCCTGACCGGTTCGCTGATCCAGTTCATGACGTTCAATTCGCTGCAACGGGTACTGGGTGGCAGGCGCGTGCAGGCTGAAATCGACAAACTCAAGGACCACATCATCGTTTGCGGCTACGGCCGCATCGGGGTCGAACTCGCCAAGGCGCTGAAGGACGGTCGCGCCGGTGTCGTGGTGCTGGAACAGGACGAGCGTCGCGTCGAGCAGGCGCGCGAGGCCGGGCATCTCTGCATCCAGGGCGATGCGACCAATGAAACGACATTGCAGGACGCCGGCATCGATCGGGCCCGCGCGCTCGCCAGCGTGCTGCCGAACGACGCCGCCAACGTCTTCATCACGCTGAGCGCGCGCAGCCTCAACCGCAAGATCGAAATCATCGCGCGCGGTGACGCCGTCTCCACCGAACGAAAACTGCTGCATGCCGGCGCCAACAAGGTCGTGCTGCCGACCCATATCGGCGCCGAGCGGATCGCCGGGATGCTGTTGTTTCCGGAAACCTCGCGCTTCATCCGCGACTCCGATTCGATGCGCGACCTCGAGCGCAATCTGCGCGTTCTGGGTCTGGCGATCGAAGTCGTGGTGGCGCCGGAAGACGGCGCACTCACCGATCTGTCGATCGAGGAAATCGAAACCCGCACCAACGGCGCCTTTTTCATCGTGCAGATCAACCGGCGTGAGGGCGACCCGATCACCGGGCCGCAAAAGTCCATCCGGATCCATGCCGGCGACGGGGTCGTGCTGGTCGGCCGGACCGGTCAGGCGATTAACGCCATGTTCGAGGCGCCGCGCGAAAAGGTGCGCGCGGGCCGCCTGACGTTTTAGCGGGTACGGATCGGCATTTTACGGAATTCGTTGGGTTTGCCTCAACGCCGCTAGGCGGATAAGACGGCGGATCGGCGGACTTGGAATCGATGAAAATTGGAATCGATGGAAAAAGGCGTTTATTCGGATGCGAATTCTCTGCACCAATGACGACGGCATTCATGCCCCCGGCCTGCAGGTCGTCGAGCAGATCGCCCGTGCGCTATCCGACGACGTCTGGGTGGTGGCGCCGGAACTCGACCAGTCCGGCGTCTCGCATTCGCTGTCGCTGAATGATCCGTTGCGGTTGCGCGAGGTGGGCCCGCAACGTTTCGCGGTCAGGGGCACGCCGACCGATTGCGTGATCATGGGCGCGCGTCACATCCTCGGCGAGACCAAGCCCGATCTGGTGCTGTCGGGCGTCAACAAGGGCCGTAACGTCGCCGAAGACGTGGTCTATTCCGGCACCATCGCCGGCGCCCTGGAGGGCACCATCCTGGGCTTGCCGTCGTTTGCGCTGAGCCAGGAATTCAGCGTGGAAACCCGCCACGCGCCGCTATGGGAAACCGCGCTGAAATTCGGCCCGCAGATCCTGCGCAAGGTGATCGATGCCGGCGTGCCCAAGAACACCGTGATCAATGTCAACTTTCCCGCCTGTGCGCCCGATCAAGTTTTGGGCGTGCGCGTGACGCGGCAGGGCAAGCGTAATTTTGGTTTCCTGAAAGTCGACGAACGCCGCGACGGCCGCGGTAATCCGTATTTCTGGATTGGCTTCGAGCGGCTGGCGCAAACTGAAGCGCCCGCCGAAGGCACCGACCTCGCAGCCCTGGCCGCGCGCTATGTCTCGGTGACGCCCTTGCGGCTCGATCGCACCGACGAGGCGTTTTCGGAAGCGCTGGCTTCGACGTTGAAATAGCCGGGACGACGCGCAGCTACCCCGCCGGGCTCTTCAGCGCGGCGTCGATCATCCGCGCCAGGGTTTCGAGCTGGAAGGGCTTTTGCAGCGCGGGGCGGTCGCGAAATTCTTCCGGCAAGCCGGATGAGCCATAGCCGGTGGCGAAGATGAAGGGGCGGTTGCGTGCGCTGATCAGTTCGGCCACCGGGGAAATCACCTTGCCGTTGACGTTGACGTCGAGGATGGCGATGTCGAAATCGGCGGTTTGCGCCAGCTTCATGGCCTCGCTGATCTCGCCGGCCTCGGCGACGACGCGGTAGCCCAATTCCTCGAGCATGTCGGCCACCATCATCCTGATCATGACCTCGTCCTCGACGAGGAACACAGAACCGCCCAGCGGCTGCGTCGCAGTCATGATCGTGTCCTAGCCTGTCCCATAGCCAAGGTTGGCAAATAACGCCGATTTGCGCAACGTCAACGTGAGGGAATACGCCCCAAGACCATGTGATAGCAGGTGATAGCCGGCTCCGAGCCGGTTATCGCACGCGGTTTTGTTCAATCAGGCCGCACCGGATGGCCCGGTCCCACCCACATCAGGTGTCGTGGCCGGAGCGGCAACGCCAAATTGACAAGAGTTATTACTTAATCAGGCAGATCGTATCGTCGTGCGGCCGAGTCGCATAAGGCTCTACCGGACGCCCGTGTTCGAGCGATCCTTGTTTTCGAGCGGTCCTTGCTTTCGAGAGTGCCATGCCCGCAGCGCAAAAGCCGCCGGAAAAGATGATGTTTCAGCTCAACCTGCGGCGGCGCGGGATCAGCGAGCAGGCCGTGCTGCGCGCCATGGAGGAAATTCCGCGCGAGATGTTCGTCGAGCCGGCCGATCGCGACAGCGCCTATCGCGACAGCGCGCTCGGCATTGCCTGCGGGCAGACCATCAGCCAGCCGTTCGTCGTCGCCTATATGACCGAGCAATTGCAGGTGCAGAAGGGGCATGACGTGCTGGAGCTTGGCACCGGCTCCGGTTACCAGGCCGCCATCCTGTCGCGGCTGTGCCGGCAGGTGCTGACCATCGAGCGTTACCGGACCTTGGCCGACCGCGCCCGCCGCAGGCTCGAGAAGCTCGGCTGCGACAATGTCGAGGTGCTGCTGGGGGACGGGCTTGAGGTGTCCGCCATCCCGGGCGGTCAATTCGACCGCATCATCGTGACCGCGGCGATCGAGCAAATCCCCGATGCGCTGCTGGAGCGGCTGCAAACCGGCGGTATCCTGATCGCGCCGGTCGGCCCGCATCGGGGAACCCAAACCCTGATCCGCACTGTCAGGACCGAGGCGGGGTTCGAGCGCCGCAATCTGGTGGAGGTGCGCTTCGTACCGGCGCTGCCCGGCATTGCCCGCGAACTCTAGGAAGTCCGGATCGGCTGTGCCGCCAACATCTTATTCGAAGGGTTAAGCGGTTGTTTACTGGGGAGGTGTTTACTCAAAACAGTATCTAGTTGCGTATGAGTGAGTAACCATGTCCCGTGTCGTCGGATTGCTTTACTCGCGCCGCGTTCCGCAGGTCGCGGCACTGGCGCTGATGTCGATTGGTTTTGCCGGCTGCAGTGCCGACATGTCGACGCGCTTATCTCAAGACCAGTTTTCCAATCCTTTTGCCTCGCAGCCGGAAGCCACAGGCTCGGTGCAACCGGCCCCGCGCCGCGAGCTTCCGCAATATGCCCGGCCGCAGTCGCAATATCAGTCCGCGGCCCTGCCGCCGCCGATCTCGACACCGCAATCCTATCCGTCCGCGCAGCCTTATTCGAGCGCCAGCGCTGGCGTTTCCGGCGGAGGGCGCGGCGTAGGCTCCTATGCGCCGCCGGCGCATCAGCCGCTTGAGACGACCGGCAGCGTTGCCCCACGCTCGATCGCGGCCACCCACGCTCCGATGCAGGGCGGTACCACGATCATCGTCGGCACCAGCGATACGCTCGAACTGCTGTCGCGCCGCTACAATGTTCCGGCGGCCGCGATCATGCAGGCCAATGGCTATAAGGGTCCGCGCACGCTTTCGCCGGGCCAGCAACTGATCATTCCGCACTCCGCGGCGGTCGCCGCCGCACCCGCGCTGGCGGCGCCTGCCGTCAAGCCGGCTGCTGTCGCTGCTGCGGCGCCGTCGAGCGTCCATGTCGTCAACCACGGCGACACGTTGCTCAGCATCGCCCGCCGCAACCACATCTCGGTGGCGGAACTGACGCGGGCCAATCATCTCGAGCCGTCGGCCAGACTGAGCCTCGGCATGAAGCTGGTCGTGCCCGGCGCGAAGACCGCAGCCGCAGTGCCACCGGCCGCTGCACCGGTGGCTGTCGTCGCCGCTCAGCCGCTTGCCGCACCTGCGGCGCCGGTGACCAAATTGGCCGCCGTCGAACCCGCACAAAAGGCGCGGTTGGCGCAGGCCGCGCCGAACGCGGAAGAGCCCGCGGTTGCATCCCCGGTAAAGGCCGCGGAAGCGACCGGTGCGCTGCCCACATTCCGCTGGCCGGTGCGCGGCAAGGTGATCACCGCCTACGGCGCCAAGGCCAACGGCAAGGCCAATGACGGCATCAATCTGGCGGTGCCGGAGGGCACGCCGGTCAAGGCAGCCGACGACGGCGTCGTCGCCTATTCGGGAAATGAGCTCAAGGGTTACGGCAATCTGGTCCTGATCCGGCACGCCAACGGTTACGTCACTGCCTATGCCCATGCCAGCGAACTGATGGTCAAGCGCGGCGACACCATCAAGCGCGGCCAGGTCATCGCCAAATCGGGTCAGTCGGGCGAGGTGCAATCTCCGCAGCTGCACTTCGAAATCCGCAAGGGATCGTCACCGGTCGATCCGCTGCAATTCCTCAACGGGGCGTGAGGGCTTGTCATTGCCGGGCATAGCCGTCCGAAGGACGGCGTCGCTCGCGCTCGCCTATGCCCGGCAAGCCAACGCAAGCAAGAGCCTTTGCGAAGAGGATGGATACGCGGGTCAAGCTCGCGTATGACGACCTACACGGTCGTCACTTCGCGCTGATCCGCACGCCAAGCCGTCCCGCCAATTCCTGCGTGAACTGCCAGGCGACGCGGCCGGAGCGTGAGCCGCGGGTGGTCGACCATTCCAGCGCTTCGCGTTCGAGTTCGTCTTCCGCGAGCTTGATGCCGAAATGGCTGCAATAGCCCTTCACCATGGCAAGATACTCATCCTGGCTGCAGCGATGGAAGCCGAGCCACAGGCCGAAGCGGTCGGACAGCGACACTTTTTCCTCGACCGCTTCGCCGGGATTGATCGCGGTGGAGCGCTCGTTTTCGATCATCTCGCGCGCCAGCAGATGCCGGCGGTTGGAGGTGGCATAGAGGATGACGTTGTCCGGCCGTCCCTCGATGCCGCCGTCCAGTACCGCCTTCAGCGACTTGTAGGAGGCGTCATTGCCGTCGAACGACAAATCGTCGCAGAACACGATGAAACGGAAACTGGAGCTGCGCAACAGCTCCATCAACTGCGGCAGGCTTTCGATATCCTCGCGATGAATCTCGATCAGCTTTAACCGGTCCGCCGGCTTGCGGTTGGTATTGATGCTGGCATGCGCGGCCTTCACCAGCGATGACTTGCCCATGCCGCGCGCCCCCCAGAGCAGCGCGTTGTTGGCGGGCAGGCCATCGGAAAAGCGCTCGGTATTCTCGATCAGGATATCGCGCATCCGCTCGATGCCCTTGAGCAGGCTGATCTCGACGCGGCTGACGCGCGGCACCGGCGAAAGCCGTCCGTCGGGGTGCCAGACAAAGGCATCGGCGCCATCGAACGGGTCGGTGGTCTCGGGCGCCGGCGTGCCGGCCGACAAATGGGCCACGATGGCCTCGAGCGCGGCTGCGATCCGCTCGTCGGTGCGGGCCTTTTCAGCACGGGGCTTTTGAGGTGATGCGGGGCGTTTTGCCGCTCTCGCGGCAGGCTTGCGTGCGGCAGCCTTGGAGGCGGCGCGAGGGGGTGTTTTTCGGGCTTTTTTTGACATTTTTGAGGTTCCTGATGCCGCACCCATATCGAGCCTTTGGGAAGGCCGCAAGCGCCTCAAAGGAAGGGCAAATGAGCGGTCTGGCAGCGTTGCAATTGGGACCGCGGCCGCTATAGTCCCGCCGAATTTACCCGAACCGGCCTGACGCCGATGCGTCGCCGGTCTATTTCCGTTTTCACGAGGATCGTTCGAATGCTGATTACTCCTGCGTTTGCCCAGGCCGCGGGTGGTGGCGATACCAACAGCATGTTGATGTCGCTGCTGCCGTTCGCGCTGATCTTTGTGATCATGTATTTCCTGATTCTGCGGCCGCAGCAGAAGAAGGTGAAGGACCACGCCGAACTGGTGAAGAACATCCGCCGCGGCGACACCGTGGTGACCACCGGCGGTCTGGTCGGCAAGGTGACAAAAGTGGTCGATGACGACCAGATCGAATTCGAGATCTCCGACGGGGTCCGCGTTCGGCAAATGCGGCAGATGATTTCGGGCGTGCGCGCCAAGGGTGAACCAGCCAAGGAAAAGGCTGACACGGCCAAGGAAGATTCCTCGGCGAGTTAGCGCTTTTCCCCAGTTCACAGCGCACGTTCAAAAATCTGCCGGAATTCTGACGGGTCAATTCGATGTTGTATTTCACGCGGTGGAAGGCGCTGGGGATCATCCTGATCGCGCTGGTGGTGTGCCTTTGCGCCGTTCCGAATTTCTTTCCCGAAGCCAGGGTCAAAACCTGGCCGGCCTGGGCGCAGCGCCGTCTGGTGCTGGGGCTCGACCTGCAGGGCGGCTCTTATCTGCTGCTTGAAGTCGATTCAAATTACGTGAAGAAAGAGAAGCTCGATCAGGTTCGCGACGACGTCCGCCGCACCCTGCGCGAGACCAAGATCGGCTACACTGGTCTGGCGACCAAGGGCGATAGCGTCGAGGTCCGCATCACCAAGGACACCGATCAGCCAACCGCGCTCAGCAAATTGCGTGAGCTGTCGCAGCCGCTCGGCGGGTTGCTCGGCTCCAGCGGCCAGCGCAGCCTTGAAGTTAGTGACGCCGGCGGTGGCGTCATACGCCTGACCGTGCCGCAAGCCGCGGTCACCGAGCGGATCAGGCAGGCGATCGAGCAATCGATTCAGATCGTCGAGCGGCGCGTCAACGAACTCGGCACCGTCGAGCCGCTGATCCAGCGCCAGGGCACCGATCGCATCCTGGTGCAGGTGCCCGGTTTGCAGGACCCGACCCGGCTGAAGAAGCTGATCGGCGAAACGGCCAAGATGGATTTCCGCATGGTCGACAGCACCGTTTCGCCGGAGCAGGCGGCCGCGGGTCAGTTGCCGCCGGATTCGGAAATCCTGCCAAGCACCGAGCCTGGGCATCCGCCCTATGTCGTCAAGAAGCAGGTGCTGGTCTCCGGCGGCGATCTGATCGATTCGCAACCGGGCTTCGACCAGCGCTCCAACGAGCCGATCGTCAGCTTCCGCTTCAACACCTCGGGCTCGCGGAAATTCGCCCAAGCCACCTCCGAAAACGTCGGCCAGCCCTTCGCCATCGTGCTGGATAGCAAGGTGATCTCGGCGCCGGTGATCCGCGAGCCGATCACCGCCGGCTCCGGCCAGATTTCCGGCAGT
>Ga0302310_10004261_pt1 | contig 10806 bp, 7 predicted proteins | sample III_Palsa_N1_2_FD_200451 | JGI IMG/M metagenome (GOLD analysis project Ga0302310, IMG submission 200451) | Peat permafrost microbial communities from Stordalen Mire near Abisko, Sweden - III_Palsa_N1_2 | ecosystem: Environmental > Terrestrial > Soil > Palsa > Peat permafrost | place: Sweden... | reverse complement strand
CTATAACAGGCAACACAAGCTATTTGCCACTTTTGATGATACCGCCTCCATCCGGCTCAAGACCCAATATGCCCTATCCCATCACCTGAATGGGGTGATGTTTTGGGAATTGTCCGGGGATACGTTCAGCAATGGTTTGCTGGATGTGATTTATGCCACTAAACAAGAACAAGAATAATTTTCCCCATGCACTACCTACCCAACCCCGAACGTTACCGGCACATGCAATATCGTCGATGCGGAAAGAGTGGACTCCGGCTACCGGCGATCTCACTGGGACTTTGGCATAATTTCGGGCACGTGGACGTCCTGGAGAATGGAAGGAAGATCTTGCACCTGGCTTTTGACAGCGGCATCACTCATATAGATCTGGCCAACAATTACGGACCCCCTCCGGGATCGGCAGAAGAAAACTTTGGAAAGATCCTCCGGGAGGACTTCCGGTCCTACAGGGATGAATTGATCATCTCTACCAAAGCGGGCTACACGATGTGGGATGGCCCTTACGGAGACTGGGGTTCCAAGAAATACCTGGTAGCGAGTCTTGATCAGAGCCTTGTACGCATGGGGCTTGACTATGTGGACATTTTTTATCATCACCGGCCCGATCCGGATACGCCCCTGGAAGAAACCATGGGGGCCCTGGACCTGATCGTACGCCAGGGGAAGGCTTTATACGCTGGTATTTCCAATTATAAACCGGCTGAAGCGGCGAAGGCCATTGCCATCTTAAAAGACCTGGGAACACCTTGTGTGATCCATCAGCCCAAATATTCCATGATGGAAAGATGGGTGGAGGGTGGTCTGATGGACTTGCTGGACAAGGAAGGCGTAGGGTGCATTCCCTTTAGCCCGCTTGCCCAGGGATTGTTGACGGACAAATACCTCAAAGGGGTTCCGGCTGATTCCAGGGTCGCGAAGCCCCATGGGTTCCTGCAGGAAACCCAACTCACCCCCGAAAAATTACAGGCCGTAAGGTCCCTCAATACCATGGCCTTGGGCCGGGGACAAACACTGGCCCAGATGGCCCTCTCCTGGATATTGAAAGATCACCGGGTGACTTCCGTGCTGATTGGCGCCAGCAAGCCGGAACAGTTGTCGGATTCTTTAAAATGCCTGGATAATATCACGTTTAGCCCTGAAGAGCTGGAAAAGATCAATATGATCCTCAAAGGCTGATTGTCGAATAAGTGTATATTTGACAACAAATATTCCGGTATGCGCCTGACGATTCCTTGCTATTATGCGTTGCTGCTGCTTGCCCTCTTTTTTTCTGTGGGTGTTTCCGCCCAGCGTTCTGTCCAGCTCTTTGATGCGGGCTGGCTTTTTCACCGCGGGCCCCTGAGCGGGACCGGGTCAGATTCCCTTTCGAATGGAGCGGCGCGGAGCTCCCTGTCCGATGGAGCGGCGCAAGGCCTTCTGTCTGATGGAGCGGCGCGGGGCTCCCTATCTGATAAGGACTGGAAGCCGGTGGACCTGCCTCACGATTGGAGCATTGAAGACATGCCGGGTACAAAGTCACCGTTCAGCCCGGACGCCATTAATGGGGTGTCGGAGGGATTCACCACGGCGGGCACGGGCTGGTACCGAAAATCATTTCCTGTTGCCTTGTCACAAAAAGGCAAGTGCACCTATATTCGGTTCGATGGCGTTTATATGAATGCGGATGTCTGGGTAAACGGAATTCACCTGGGTAATCACCCTTATGGATATACTTCTTTCCGGTATGATATTACAGATGTCCTCCATTACGGTTCGGACAATTGGGTAACGGTCAGGGTGAGGAGTGAAGGGGCCACGAGCCGCTGGTACCCAGGCGCCGGGATCTACCGGCATGTTTGGATGGAGACCTTGCCCGCTGTGCATATTGCCCCCTGGGGAACGTACATCACTACCCCTGAAGTCTCCGGGACCTCGGCCACAGTGCGTGTCCGGACGACCATCCGGAATGAAAGGAGGGTAGCCAGAATGGTTATAAGCCGCATCCGTCTCCTGGACACCGCAGACCGGGTGGTGGCGGTGAAGGATTCGGGCTGGGTGATGGGGGCCGGTGTTTCCGTGGAGATACTGCAGGAACTGAGGATAGCTCATCCTGCGTTATGGTCGGGTCGAACACCTTCCCTGTACAAGGCGGTAACGGAAATAATTGAAGGAGATACCAGCTACCTGGCGGAAGGCAAAGCCGTGCTGCGCACACCGAAAGGTGAAATAACGCTGCACAACGCCGATCGGATCGTCAATACATTCGGTATCCGTACGGTCTCTTTTGATGCGGTACACGGCTTCCTCCTGAACGGCGTTTCGATCAAGCTGAAAGGAGGTTGTTTTCACGATGATCACGGACCACTGGGCAGTAAATCTTATGACCGGGCGGAAGAGCGAAGGGTTCAGTTACTGCTGGCTAGCGGCTACAATGCGATCCGTTGTTCCCACAATCCACCCGCCCCCGCTTTCCTGGATGCCTGCGACCGCCTGGGCCTGCTCGTCATTGACGAAGCCTTTGATTGCTGGGAAGAGGGGAAGAATCCCGATGATTATCACCTGTATTTTGACGCATGGTGGCAAAAGGACATGGAAAGCATGATCCGCAGGGACCGGAATCATCCCTCCATTATTCTTTGGAGCATTGGAAATGAAATTCCGCACATGGACAGCCCCAAAGTGGCGGCAACCGCGAAAATGCTGTCGGGCTACGCGCACGACCTGGATCCTACCAGGGGCGTCATCGCTGCGGTGAATAGTGTTACGGATCAAAAGGCTCCGTTCATGGCCGCCCTGGACGTGGCCGGATACAATTATTCAAAGGACCAATACGAAAGCGATCATCAGGCGCATCCGGAAAGGATCATGCTCGCTACGGAATCTTATCCGCTGCAAGCCTATGATTACTGGAAGGCAGTGGAGGATCATCCTTATGTAGTGGGAGACTTTGTTTGGACCGCCTGGGATTATATAGGGGAAGCCAGTATAGGCTGGAGAGGATATCCCCAGGAAAAAAACTTTTACCCTTGGAACCTGGCGTTTTGCGGGGATATTGATATCTGCGGATGGAAGCGTCCCGCTTCTTATTATAGAGATGCATTGTGGCACAACGGAGAAAATATTTCCATTTTTATAACGCCTCCCGCCCCTTCGTTCGAGCCCAATCCTAAAAGAGCGGACTGGAGCATATGGAATTGGTTTGACGTGCTGCCGGATTGGAACTGGGCGGGACAGGAAGGAAAGCCCTTGCAAGTGGTGGTTTATTCTACCTGCCAGGAAGCGGAGTTGTTTTTAGACGGAAAATCCCTGGGCAGACAAATGGTGGGCCATCACAGTTCTACCTGGACGGTACCCTATCAATCCGGGACGTTGAAGGCCATCGGTTACCGGGAAGGCAAGATCGTACGTACCGCCTTTTTAAGAACGGCCGGGGCGCCTGTACAAATCCGCCTGAGTGCAGACAGGGGACGGATCAGGGCAGGGGGCGAAGATTTGAGCTATGTGACCGTGCAGGTGTTGGACGCTCATGGGGTCAGGGATCCCAAAGCAGTGAACCGGATGCAATTCTTTGTAGAGGGGCCGGGTACCATAGCAGGAGTGGGGAACGCCGATCCTATGAGCACGGAAAGTTATCAATTGCCTGAAAGGTCTTGCTGGCAAGGCCGGTGCATGGTCATCCTTCGTTCCGGCGCAAGGGCCGGCATATTGAAATTAAAAGTCTCTTCCAAAGGATTACCCGATAAGGAAATCTCCATTAATGTTGAATGAATGCCCGGAGGGCTGAAGGATCATTGATTCGTATACTTTTTCCTACAGTATCCATCAGGGCACTGTTTGACCATTCGGTAAAAAGCTTGAAGACCGTTTCGTAAGTGGTGCCCGCAAAGGAAGCAATATCCTGCCGGGTGACAGGTACGGTGCAGTATCCTTCCGGGTTGCAGCCAAAGGTTTCCTGTATGGTCAGGAGGGCTTCCGCGATTCTGCCTTTTACCTCCATCAGGGCCAGGTTGCGCATCCGTCTTTCTGCCTTTTGTAATTCCCCGGCATATAATTGCATCATCCTGTAGAGAAAACCCGGGTTGGTTTTCAGGGAGGCTTCCAGGAATTCTTTTGAAATAAAACAAGTAGTCGTCCGGTCCAGGGTGGTCGCAGAAATCGGGTAGGTTTCCTGACCTACCTGGCCCCTATAGCCCAGCACGTCTCCCGGGCCCGCAAATCTAAGGATCAGTTCCTTCTCCTTCCCCCAGGATTGGTGGACCTTGACTGCGCCACTGTATATGAAATGTATCCCGGTTACCGGTTCTCCTTCTTTAAAAACGGATTGCCCTTTTTTGTAGGAGATGGTAAGTTTGGCGGTGGCGATGGCCTTCTTCCACTCCGGCATGCAATAAGTACATAAAAAGCACCTGGTCAGGTCGCAGGAATCTCCGTTCATGGGCCAATATTACGTCATTTCTAATAAGTCATAAAACATTGTTTATGCAATGTTTTATGACCTTTAACAATGCTTTTTATGCTTATAAACCAAATTTTGAAGATATTTGTACCCTCAATATTTGAATCGCACAATGTCATTAACAAATCAACGCCGGCTTCCTTTTAATAACAAACGCATTTTCTATTTGAGTATCCAGGCGATGGTGAACGCGGTGGTCATTGGCTTTGTGGCGAAGGCGCTGGTCTATCTGATTGACCTGATCACCAACCTGTCTTTTTACGGGCGATTTTCCTTCACCGCGGCCAGTCCGGCAAATCACCACTTAGGATGGATGGTCATAGCCGTACCCATCATCGGCAGCCTTATTGTGGGCGTAATGGCGAGGTTCGGATCTTCCGCTATCCGGGGGCATGGTATCCCGGAAGCCATGGAGAAGATCATTTTGGATGACAGCAAGATCCCTTGGATCATCACTTTTCTGAAACCACTCTCGGCGGCCATATCCATTGGGACCGGCGGTCCATTCGGGGCGGAAGGCCCCATTATCGCCACCGGCGGCGCATTGGGCTCGGTAACAGGACAGGTCGCCCATATTTCTTCCGATGAGCGGAAGGTACTCCTGGCGGCGGGCGCCTGCGCCGGTATGGCAGCCATGTTCGGCAGCCCACTTGCAGCGGTATTGCTGGCTATTGAACTATTGCTGTTTGAATTTTCTCCCAAGTCCATTATCCCGGTGGCCCTCGCCTGTGTCATGGGTGCGGGGATGCACCTTTGGCTGTTCGGTACGGTCCCGGTATTCAGCATGCCCCCTATTCCGGTTCCTTCAGGAACGGCATTAGTAGTCTACACGCTGACCGGATTATTGATCGGCCTCGTCGCCGGCGGTATTACCTGGTCAGTGTACGCGGTGGAGGACCTTTTTGAAAGACTACCTATCCATTGGATGTGGTGGCCGGCCTTTGGTGCTATTGCAGTGGGAGTGGTCGGTTACTTTGCGCCTTATACCATGGGAGTAGGGTATGACAATATCCGCCAGTTGTTATCGGGCCATGTTCCCCTGACCCTCATATTGGCGCTTTGTTTTCTAAAATATATCTCCTGGGTGATCTCCCTGGGAAGCGGAACCTCAGGAGGTACACTGGCTCCTTTGTTTACCATAGGAGGCGCCCTGGGCCTGCTCCTCGGAACGCTCCTGGTGCGCTATTTCCCGGAGGCGGGCATCAACCTGGAAACGACGGCCCTCATTGGGATGGCCGCTCTCTTTGCCGGCACCTCGAGGGCGCTGTTGACCGCCATTGTCTTTTCATTGGAAACGACAGGGCAGTTAAACGGCTTACTGCCTTTGATCGGGGCTTGCACGACTTCCTATTTTGTTTCGTTCTTCTTCATGAAGGGCAGTATTATGACCGAAAAGATACTGCGACGGGGCGTTGATGTCTCGGATTCCTATGAACCCGACGTCCTCCGGGGTAAAAAGGTGAGCGCGTTGTATACGCCCTCGGATGGCCATCCGCTCGCGGCTGCCAATAATCACGTGGTCTACGCGGGAGATCAACTGGCCACCGCCGCCGGCCTGATGGGGCGGTTAGGTGTGGATACACTCACTGTACTAAAGGACGAGGAAGACACGCAGGTTATTGGTACGATTACGGCCGGCTCCCTGATGAAATATTACTGGGAGCAAAAAGGCAGGAAGCAGGAGTTTCATTCGCCGCGCACCACCCGGAAATTAATGGTGCAGGGCAGAAGGCTGTCGCATAAAAGGTAACTTTGCTCCATGACCTATTCCAAGAAACAGGCGCCTATCCCCGTACATAAGCTCAGTGAATCATCCGACCTGGGTCTGGCGATACACCGTGTACCTTGGGAAGAGGATGGTGAAGTGGAGGATATGCATGATCAAATGAAGGCCATGGGAGTGCACAGGGACGATCATTATATTTTTCTTTTTCAACATAGCGGTTGCGGTAGGTATATGATTGATTTTGAAGAATGTAATTTCCAGGGAAGGGGTCTTTCATTTATTTCACCCGGCCAGGTACACCAGGTATTGGATGTACGGGAAGTTCAAGGTTGGTTCCTGGCAGTGGATCCTCTGTTGATCTCAGACGTATATCGCCCGGTATTTGAGGACGTGTTGGGCCGGGACAAGTGGTTGTTTCTGGATGCAGATAAAGGGCAGGACCTGGTAGGTTGCTTCGAACTGATCTGGCAAAAAGAAAAGGCGGCAAAAGACCTGTTGTTTGCAAAGCCTATCCTGCATTCCCTCTTGTCCACGCTGACGGGAATGATCGCTGAAAAATATGCGAGGCACCGGCAGTCAACTTTCCCGCAAGATTCAAGGGCCCTGCAAATCACCCGCCAGTTCCGGGCGCTTGCGGTGAGACAGTTCACTACGGAAAAGCGCCCTGCTGCCTATGCGGCATCCCTGAACCTGTCTTTGTCCTATCTCAATGAAATGGTGAAGGAAACCACGGGCTTCCCCGTCGGTCACTGGATACAATATGAAATCATGCTTGAAGCGAGGCGCTTGCTGTGTCACAGTGAACTTAGCATTAAGGAAGTGGCTTACGCAGTGGGGTATGAGGATCCGACTTATTTTTCCAGGGCATTCAAAAATGTAGTGGACCTGTCCCCGGCGCGTTTCCGGCAACTTTTCCATGGAGAGCTCACTCCACAGATAGATACTCCTCCACCAGGTTCCGGAGGGTCTCTTCTTTAAATGGTTTAGTGATGATCCGGCTGATACCTTCCTTGTAATACAGGTCGAATTCATTGCCAACAATATCGGCGGTTAAGGCAATAATGGGCGTCGCGGCCTTTAGGGTATCGTCATCTTTGCGGATCAATTCGGCCAGTTCCAGGCCCGTCAACTTTGGAACATTGATATCGGTGATGACTAATCCGTAGTTTCCAGTCCTGAATAAGTTTAACGCAGTATCGCCGTCCGCAGCGATATCAAAAGGATATTTCGTTCGTTTCAACAGAATGGAAAGGAGCATGATATTGAATTCATCGTCCTCTACTACGAGTATATTCCGGGCCGTACTCTTTTTAAGGATAGGCTTAGGCGGCGCTATCTGAGTTTCGACTTTTTGGGGAGGGGGCACCTTCGCTATTGAATAGGGGATCTGGAATGAAAAAACCGATCCTTTCTTTACGGTACTCTTGACTCCGATAGTCCCTTCCTGCAGCTCAACCAGCATTTTACAAATGGGTAATCCCAACCCTGTTCCCTGGATGGCCCTTGAATACCCTTTAATATTATCGTTGTACACCTGGGTGAATTCTTCGAAGATGAAGTCCAGTTGTTTAGGGGAGATTCCCGCCCCGGTATCCTTCACGGCAAAGGAAGCCATTACCCGGTCTTGCCCGATTGGAAGCATCCTGACTGCCAATTCTACTCCCCCGTCGTCGGTAAATTTTATGGCGTTGCCGATCAGATTATATAATATCTGCTTAAAACGGTGGGCGTCCCCTGAAAGAGAAAGACTTTCTTCTACGTCTCCGCTCGTTCTCAGGTAGATGTTCTTTTTATTTGCCTGAAGGCTGAACGAGAAGATCACTTCCTCAATGGCTTTTTTAAGGAGAAAAGGTTCCTTGATCAGGCGGAGCTTTCCTGCTTCCAGCTTGGAGAAATCAAGAAGGTCATCTACGGTATTCAACAAATGGTCTGAAGAAACCTTGATCGCGTTGAGATATTTAATATTCTGTTCATTATTTTCTCCGTGGAGGATCTGCTCTGTAAAACCCATGATCCCACCCAGGGGGGAACGGATTTCGTGGCTTATGTTACTCAGAAAGCGGCTCTTCAACTGTGATACTTTCTCAGCGCTGATCCTTGCTGAAACGATGGCTTCCTCATACTTGTTGGTTCTGTAGATATTGTAGATCAACAACCCGATTAAAATCACGATGACGATTAATGAAACGGTCCTTATTTTTCTGATCGAAGATCCTGCTCCGTCAATCTTGGATATGGCCTCGGCCTTTTCCGTCCGATTTTCAATGGTCGTTTTTTGGATGAGGTCCTTTATTTTGTCATTAATGTCTGAAACAATGGATAGGTTAGTTTCGGCTAGCCCTCTTTCCTTGTTTCTTAATTCATTTTGTATATACAATTGATGATTGACCGTATTTTGGTATTGGGCCAATATATGGTTAGCCAGATTGCCTGTGACGGTGTCTGATTCGGATTGGTGACTGCCTGCGACCTTCCTTCCGGAGCGTCTTCCTTTCACGTATTCTCTTTTTACCGGAAGACTGTCTTCATTCGAAAATAGCCGGCTCAGCTTTTCTATAAACCCTTTTCTTCTGATGGGGACGATCCGGACAGTGTCTGTAGCATTGGTAATGTATCTTTCCAAAAAGCTGGTTTGCAAATTCCTGAGCTTTGTGGATTGGGATTGAGTCAATGTATCCCCCCTTTGATTGGCTTCAGGCTGATGGATAATAGAGTCCGCTACTTTTTTTAAGCCTTCAATCGCATTGTAATAGCTTATTTTATTATTGACATTTTGTAATATCTTTTTAGTGAACCCGGTGTCGAGGCTGCGAATGGCATCCAGGTCATTGATGGCTTCAACAATATCAGAAAGGAATAACCAACGGTATGTCGTATCGGATGAATTGAGATATATCCGGTAATGATTTTCCGCCTTGTCCAGACTCTCATTGCTTTTTCTCAGTAAAGTAACAGCCGTATCGTCTTTAGACAGGTCTGCAGAAGAGCGTTGAATGACAGAGATGCTTTTCAGGTCAAGATAACTAAGGGAAAAGAAAGCGAGTAATGTTACCAGGCAGATGCAAATGGCCAGTAAGGTGGATCTAGATAAATGTTTTCCTCTTTTAAGCATATAAACAGAGATTCCCGCGGGTTAGAATATAAAAGAGGTTAGCCAGATCAATAATCAAGAAGTACGACGTTGGTTGTAGTCATTAACTATCGTTATGACGGCGCGAAGTTAGGAAGCGAAGGTATTATTGAGTTGTGTTTTTTGGTCAGATTGTTGTAAAAAATCAGCATTTCCGCGGATAGTCCAACAATTACCGGGTTTTGTCTCTTTTCGGCTGACGAGCTTGTTGTTGCTTTGTATCCTTAATTAAATTGCAACTATGAAAGGGCTTAGACAAACAGCCATAGGATTATTGGAGAACAGCCTCCTCAAGACCGGGAAGGTATTGGGTGTGAGGTATTGGGAGCCGGCGAGCTTTGTGGAGATCGATCTGCACCTGCCCGGAGTGGATATGTCAGGATGGGACCATGCTCAGCACGTGAAATGCCGGGTGGGACCGCTGACCTATCGGGATTATTCACCCGCCGGATGGGACTGGGAGACCCGTACCTGCACCTTGTATGTGGATGCAAGACACACGGGCCCGGGAAGCGCCTGGGCAAAATCCGTGCAACCCGGTGAAAAATTTGGGTACGCGGGCATCGGGCATACGCCTTATCCGCCCCAGCCTTTGTCCAGCCTGATATTCCTGGGCGATGAGAGCAGTATAGGCCATTTCCTGGCCTTGTATCAACTTCTTCCCCGTACGTCTTCGGTGTCCGGAGCGATCGCCTTTTCCGAAAGGGCCCACCAGGATAACTTTACGGATTTCCTACGCCTTCCCCTGGAGCCGTTGAGCGGACATAACGGCACATTGCCCGCTTTGCAGGATTGGATAGCCGGGGCGTCATTCCCGTTGGATGATACCCTCTTTTACCTGGCGGGTAATGCACACATGGTGCAGGCCGTTCGGAAATTGCTGAAAGCAAAGGGGGTGAACCCGGATGGCATCAAGGCCCAGGGCTTCTGGAAATAAAATTTGGTATATCTTTTGGGCCTGTTTCCTCCAAAAACGTAAACCTCATGGCTACACCTTTGAAAGACATCGTACAATTGGGTATTGATACAGTGCGCGTCCTGGCGGCAGACGCCGTCCAGCGCGCGAATTCAGGACACCCGGGTATGCCTATGGGCGCCGCTCCCATGGGGCATGTCCTATGGTCGGAAAGTATGAACTATAATCCACACAATCCGGATTGGCCCAACCGGGACCGGTTTGTGCTGTCTGCTGGGCACGGTTGCCTGCTGCAATATATTTACCTCTATTTGACGGGCTATGACGTTTCTATGGATGATCTCAAGCGCTTCCGGCAATTGCATTCCAGGACGGCGGGACATCCGGAGTATGGGTTGCTTCCAGGGATTGAAGTCACCACTGGCCCCCTGGGGCAGGGATTTGCCAACGGAGTGGGGATGGCCATCGGCCGGGATTGCCTGGCCTCCAGGTATAACCGTCCTGGATTTCCTTTATTCGACTACACGATATACGCCATTTGCAGTGATGGAGATATGATGGAAGGCATCAGCTCGGAGGCGGCTTCCATTGCCGGC
>Ga0302310_10004257_pt1 | contig 10812 bp, 7 predicted proteins | sample III_Palsa_N1_2_FD_200451 | JGI IMG/M metagenome (GOLD analysis project Ga0302310, IMG submission 200451) | Peat permafrost microbial communities from Stordalen Mire near Abisko, Sweden - III_Palsa_N1_2 | ecosystem: Environmental > Terrestrial > Soil > Palsa > Peat permafrost | place: Sweden... | reverse complement strand
TGGGCAAGACGGAAGACAAGGTCTTCTCGCTCAATCTGCAGAAATACCGTGACGAGGAAAAGCAGATCAGGTCTACGGTAAAGCAGATCGAAACGCTGAGCAGGCTGCCGGCCGGCAGCGAGCTGACCGTGCTGGCCCTGCCGGAAGATGCACACAAATATGATGGCGACCAGCTGAAGGCGGATCGTTTTCAGGCCTGGCTCAAGGAAAAGAAGACGGACCTGTGGCTGGGTGAGACAGTGAATGTGTTGGATGATATGATAGCCGAAAAGAACCTCGTCTACAACAAATAAGAAAGATATTCTCAATAGTCGAAGGCCGCTTCTATCAGAGGCGGCCTTTGCATTTTGGATTATTCGAACTTAATTGTAGAGGCTATCAACACGATCACCGAGCCTAACACGGCGATCAGTCCCAGCGAGACGCGCAGGTTAAAGGCCTGGGCGATGAACCCGATGAAAGGCGGCCCGACCAGAAAGCCAAGGTATCCGATAGTAGATACGGCGGCGAGGGCGACGCCCGGTGAAAGGACTTTCGAGCGGCCCGCGGCGCTATAGACCAGGGGCACGACCGAGGAGACACCTGCACCCACCAGCAGAAAGCCGGCCAGGGCAGGGAACAGCCAGGGGAACAGGATCGCCGTCAATAGCCCGGCTGCTGTCAGCGTCCCGCTAATCTGCAGGATCCTTTTAATACCCCATTTGGTAGCCAGCCAGTCCCCCAGGAACCGGCCGGAGGCCATAGTAGACATAAAGGCGGTATAACCAATGGCTACCAACCCGTGAGGTGGCTGGATCACCTTTTGAAAATAGACGCCACTCCAGTCGAACATAGCGCCTTCGCAGATCATGGAGCAAAAGGCGATCATGCCGAGATTGATCAGCGACCTGTCCGGCCACGCGAAAATCGGCCGGTCTTCTCCGCCTGTATGGGCGTCCTGTGACAAGAGTTGACCGGAGGTCACCGCCACGATCAGCCAGGCCAGCGAAGTGATGACAATAAAATGCTGGTAAGGAAGCCAGCCCAGGCGAATGAACAGGGTGCCGATGGCGGCGCCCGAAAAGCCGGCTACGCTCCATATCCCGTGATAGGAGGCCATAATGGTGCGGCCATATAATGCTTCCGTGCCGATGGCCTGGGTATTCATCGAAATGTTGAGGAGGTTGCCGCCCATGCCAAACACAAAGAGACAGGCCACCAATTGCCAGGGGGCGGCGGCCAACCCTAACGATGGTAAGGTAATGGCGTACAGGAGGGCGGCGAACAGGGCAATCGGCCGGCTGCCGAAACGCGCGACCAGCCAGCCGGCCAGCGGCAGGGAAGTCAGTAGTCCTGCTGGTAACCCCAGGAGTACGGCGCCCAGGGCGGCGTTATCCAGGTGTAATTTCAGGCGAATGTCGGGAATACGCGATGCCCAGCTGGAAAAGCATAGTCCTGCCAGGAAGAAAAAACAACTGACAGCTATCCGGTGCAGCCGTCGGGGCGGTAAAGGGAGCTTACTGAGCATATTCACCTCAAAGATACCTTTCCTTGAGGATACGAATATGATGGGCTACATGCCCTGGAATAATAAAACCGACCGTAAAGGCATTCAGCGGCTTTTCATTGGCCGATCCCACAAACCGCAACTGTTCGTCGGAAAGGAAGCTATAAAGGTATGCTGTGGTTTCTCTTACCGAGTCGAACTCTTTCCGCAGGTCTTTCCACCGCCGGCTGGCCCCTCCGGAATGCGCGCCCCAAAACTGCTCGTCAAAACCTGGCAGCGGCGTCGGGTCCATCCGGGAAAAGCGCAGGGCGCGATAGGTAAAAACTCTTTCGCAATCGATGATGTGCTGCAGCATTTCACGGATGGTCCATTTGCCTTCGGCATAGGCGAAGTCGTGTTTTTTTCGGGGAATGGAATCCAGTATTTTCCGGAATTGTTTTGTATTCCGGGCGATAGCTTCCCGGATATCTTCCTCTTTAACAAGGTCGATATAACGCTGGTAAGTTTCGGCTGTGATAATTTCGGACTTTGGGATCATGCGGTTGATCAATCTTTCTTATTGGTTAGTGTCGATCTTTCTCCTTTTTTTGTATTCAGGGTAGAAGCTAGTTTTAATGCTTCGTATGCATTGACGATACCGCCCGAAACACAGAGGTCCGACATATTGACCAGTTCGTCCTGGGTGCCGGGCTTTTTCACTTTGGCCGTCAGGGGGACGCAGGATTTGACGATGCAGTATTTCAACTGCTGCGGCGTCAGGTTGGGATAGAACTCCAATAGCAGCGCTGCCACACCGGTGACGACGGGCGAAGCCATGCTGGTGCCCGATTCGTTGCCGTAGTTTTTCCCGCCGGGCAGGGTAGAATAGATCTTGACGCCGGGCGCGAAAACGTCCACTTCGTTCTTGCCGTAATTGGAGAAGGACGCCGTATAGCTTTCAAAACCTGGTTCGGCGAGGGGGTCGCTGCTGGCGCCTACTGTGATCCAGTTGGACGCGGTGTACGTCGAATGCCGGAAATGCGGATTAGGGAAGTTGTCTGCCGTATCGACATCGTAGCTGTCGTTGCCGGCGGCATGGACTAGCAAAACGCCTTTACTTTCGGCATAGAGAACAGCGGAATCCACCCATTGTTTTTGCGGGGAGAGATTTTTGCCAAAGCTCATGTTAATGACACGTGCGCCATTGTCGACTGCGTAACGGATGGCGAGTGCGATGTCCTTGTCGTGTTCGTCGCCATTGGGTACGGCACGGATCATCATGATCCGGACGTTGTCGTCAATGCCGTCGATGCCTTTGCCGTTATTCCTTTCGGCGGCGATGATGCCGGACACGTGGGTACCGTGCAGCGGCTCTCCGGCCATAATATCGCTGTTGCCGTAATAACGGTCATTGAAATCTTTTTCATCATCGCCGACGATTTCATGGCGATATTCTTCGGGCGCATTTTCTTTGCTGGACTGCTTCTTATCTTCCTGTTCCACCTCTTCGTTAAAGTCCGACAAGAAGGCTTTATTGGTCATGTCCATGATCTTGTTGGCCTTGAAGAGGTACAGGAAAAGGGATTTGGCGTTCCGGGTATCCGTCGATTTGGTCTGGAAAGTATCGAGGTCATTGCCGGTATATTCAGCTCTTCCTATTGCCTGCTGAAGAATACTGTCGCTCTTGACGCTGGCTTCCAGGGCACGATGCAGCATGACAAGGTCTACGCCGTTGTCCGATCCGTCGCCCATGATGCTCTTGCGGGCTTTTATCCACATGCGGTAATTTTCCTTATCGACGGGGCTGAGATTGGCAGTGTCAAGGTCCTTTACGTCGAATTGGGTTTTAAAAGCATAGTAGACCCGGGCTTCTTCCGATGCGTCATCCTTGACATTCCTGCCGTCTTTTCCACCGATGAAATCCCAACCATGCACATCGTCTACGTAGCCGTTGCCGTCATCATCGATGCCATTGCCGGGGATCTCTTTGGGGTTTGTCCAAAGGATGCCTTTGAGGTCTTCGTGCAGGGTGTCTATACCGGAGTCGATGACGGCGACGATGACCGTCTTGCTCTTTAATTTTTTCAGTTTGGCAAAATCATACGCTTTGGTCAGGCTGATGCCGTAAAATCCATCCTGATCTTTATCGAGGAGATGCCAGCCTTTCGGTAAATCTTTTTTTGCGGAAGTTCCCTGGGCAAATATCGTTAGGGGAAGAAAGCCAATCAGGATCACTACTAACCAACCTCTCATGTGACGCAAGCTCAAATTCATTTTTTTTTGTTTTATGTTAGTTCAAACCCCTAAAATAAGAAAAACTTGTCCCTCCGGTGGCCTTAAATTACAGGAACGGTTTTATAATCTTGTTAAATTATTTGTCCAGGCTCAGTTTCAGCTCAACCCTGCGGTTGATCGCCCGGCCGCCGGCCGTCTTGTTGCTGGCAATGGGATGTTCCTGGCCCAGGCCGATGGCCGTCAATCTGGCTTCCGGAATTCCTTTTTTCACCAGGTAGTCTTTGACTGCGTCGGCCCTCTTCTGCGACAACAAGAGATTATGTGCGGAGGTACCCACGTTGTCCGTATGGCCTTCGATGGTCAGCAACCAATCCGGATGGGCTTGTAAAATGGCCGTCAGTGCATCGAGGGCGATGGACGAGGTGTCTTCCAGCAGGTTGCTGCCCAGGGTGAAGAGGATATTATGTGCAATATACTTGACAGAATCTTTCGCCGCGGCCTGGATCACTTTCGGCAGGGGGCAGCCATGATTCTCTACCGGGCCGGCGCTGTCGGGGCATTGATCTTCTTCATCGTTGACGCCGTCGCCATCCCTGTCGGGGATAGGGCAGCCGTTATACCGGGCCAGGCCGGGGATGTTACGGCAGGAGTCGTGTTCGTCGTCGATGCCATCGTGATCAGTATCGGGCACCGGGCAGCCGTTGTAGCGGGCTACGCCGGGGATGGTGGGACAGGAATCATGTTCGTCGTCGATGCCATCATGGTCAGTATCAGGCACGGGGCAGCCATGCCATTTGGCGCTGCCGGGCTGCAGCGGGCATTGATCTTCTTCGTCCGGGATACCGTCTTTGTCGGTATCCTTTTTCTTTTCGGGGGGCGGTGTGCCTGAGGATGACAGCCAAATGCCTGCGCTGAGGCCAAACACCTGGTGGTGAAAGGTGCCGGGATAGGGGGCATTGTAAAAACTGGTCAATCCGCGGCTGAAATAACCATTCAGCATGAATTTTCCCAGCTCAAAACCAGCCTTTGCGTTCACGCCGATGTCAAGGGTCTTATAGGTATCCGGGCCTTTCCCTATGGTGACCGGATTGGACACGGTGGAATATTGGTCGGGGCTTTGGGTCAGGCTTTGGTAGGTAATATTGCCGCTATAGAAAAAGCTGGCATAGGGACCTGCGCTGAAGAATATGCTGTTTTGGGGATGACTGCGTGAAATGATGATTTTATAGGTCAGGTTAAGCGGGACTTCGATATAGCTGAGGTTAAGGACCTCTTTGTTGTAGATCGTGTCGGTGGCCAGGGCGGTCAGCGAGTCATTATTCTTGTCATATTTCCGGCCCTTGGTGATGTAGGTGATGGCGGGCTGGAAGAACAGGCCGGTATGGCCGATCGGGATTTCGACGATGATGCCCAGCTGAAAACCGGTGCGGGAGTTGTAATATTTTTTCACTGCGGTGTCCCAGCCGGGTAAGCTGTTCTTTTCCAATACGTTAGCGGAGTTCAGCCCACCGAGGATACCCAACCGGACCTGGGCTTGGGCGCCTATGTGACCGGCAATGGCCATGAGCAGCAGAATGACCAACTTTCTCAAAACAGCAGAAGGTGCGTTAATGCCGGCGTTCATAGTATATTTTATCATGGATCTATCGGGCTATAACGCGCAATCCGGTTGATTATTTTGCGCGCATCGCCCTCATCCACCGCCCGGCCGCGTCAGGTTCCGATCTCAAACTTTATTCCCTGGGCTAAAGGCAACTGTGCAGAGTAGTTGATGGTATTTGTCTGCCGCCGCATATAGGATTTCCAGGCATCGCTGCCGCTTTCTCTGCCGCCGCCGGTTTCTTTTTCCCCGCCGAAGGCGCCGCCGATCTCTGCCCCGGATGTGCCGATATTGACATTGGCGATGCCGCAGTCACTGCCCCCTGCGGACAGGAATTGTTCTGCCTCCCTGAGATTGAGTGTCATGATGGACGAGGACAGACCCTGGGGGACATTATTCTGGATAGTGATCGCCTGATCGAGTGTGGAATATTTCAACAGGTAGAGGATGGGAGCGAAAGTTTCCTCACTGACGATGGCAGCATCCAGGCTGGCCTCTGCGATACTGGGCCGGACGTAACAGCCGCTGCTGAAGCCCTCGCCTGTCAGTACTTCGCCGTCGATCAGGTACTTGCAGCCCTGTTTTTTGCCGGTCTCGATGGCTCGCTGATAGGCGCCGACGGCATCCTTGTCGATGAGCGGGCCGACATGATTGTGTTCCTGCAGGGGATCGCCGATGCGCAGCTGCCGGAAGACGCTGACCAGTTTATCTTTGACCTTATCATAGATATCTTCGTGAATGATGAGGCGACGGGTCGTTGTGCAACGCTGTCCGGCCGTACCTACGGCCCCGAAGACGGCGCCAGGTATGGCTACATCAAGGTCTGCGTCCTTCGAGATGATGATGGCGTTGTTGCCACCGAGTTCGAGCAGGGCGCGTCCCAGCCGGGCGGCCACTGTCGTTCCGATAGCTTTACCCATGCGGGTGGAACCTGTCGCAGAGATCAGCGGGATCCGGGTATCTTCCGATAACCATTGTCCTACTTCGCGACCGCCGGTGATCAGGCAGCTGACGCCTTCGGGAACATTATTGGCGGCAAAGACGGTGGCAACGATATGCTGACAGGCCAGTGCGCACAGCGGCGTCTTTTCGGAACCCTTCCAGATGCAGGTGTCGCCGCATACCCAGGCCAGCATACTATTCCAGCTCCAGACAGCCACCGGGAAGTTGAAGGCGGAGATAATGCCGACAGGTCCGAGTGGATGCCATTGCTCGTACATCCTATGGGCAGGCCGCTCGCTATGCATAGTCAGGCCATGCAGCTGCCGGGAGAGGCCTACGGCGAAATCACAGATATCGATCATTTCCTGTACTTCTCCATAACCTTCCTGCAGGCTTTTGCCCATTTCGTAGGATACCAGGCGTCCCAGGGCGGACTTTTCCCGCCGGAGGGCCTCGCCGATCTGGCGGACGACCTCGCCCCTACGGGGGGCAGGCCATGATCGCCATTGCGTAAAGGCCTGTTGGGCGGTTTTCACCACCTTTTCATAACTTTCTCTGTCCGTGGAAGTTACTACGGCAATGCGTTGACCGTCAACAGGAGACCAGGACTCCAGTGCAGGACCGCTTGCCGCTATCCATTCTCTTCCGGTGGAAGTGCCGGGATTCTCGGCCTGTATCTGTAGTTGTTGGAGAAATTCCATAAAAAAAGCTTGCGATTTTGTGAATCGCAAGCAATTTAGGAAAAAACTAACCACTAACCAGTGGCCTCAACCTTAACTTAAAATCTACTATGAAAAAACTGGTCCTATGCCGGCATCTACCATACCGGCATTAAGAAATACGTAAAAGGGGGAGCCGGGGTTGCGTGGAATGCGATGAGCGGGCCAGTAAGGGGGACTTTTCGCCCGTTGATCGGTGAAATAGGAGAATATCGGGGTGAATAGCCCGACAGGGCACAACGGATTGCCGCTATGCACGCCGCCGCTGCACTAGCTGAGCTTGTTTTCCATGGCGGCGAAAAAGCTCTCGCTATAGCTAACGCCGATGGGTATTTCCTTATCTGCGATCTTGATCTTGCTCTTGCTGATGTGCTCGATCTTACTGATCGGGACGATGTACGAACGGTGTGCCCGGATGAACTCGCGGGCGGGAAGTTTTTGTGCGATCGTCTTTAACGTCATCAGGGTCAGAATAGATTTACCGGGAAGATAGATCTTGATATAATCGTCCAATCCTTCGATATAGAGGATTTCTTTCAGGTTGACCTTGACCATCTGGTAATCGGATTTGACGAAGATGTAACCTTCCTGCAGTTCCTGGTTGGTCAGGTAATCGACGTATTCTTTGGCCTTATAGACAGCTTTGAGGAATCGGTCGTATTCGATCGGCTTGAGCAGATAATCGATGGCGTCTACATTGAACCCTTCTACGGCATATTCACTGTAGGCGGTTGTGAACACGACGGCTGTATTCTTTTTATTGATGATGCGGGAGAATTCGATGCCGTTGATGTCGGGCATCTGGATATCGAGGAAGAGGATGTCCACGGGGGAAGCATCCATTAATTTTTGCGCTTCGAAGGGATCGGTGAAGACGCCTTTCAGGTCAAGGAAATAGATCTTGGCGATGTATTTTTTCAGGACTTCCAGCGCCAGCGGTTCGTCGTCAATGGCTATACAGGTCAACATTATACCGGAATATTTAAATGAACAGAAAATTCATTGGTCTTATCATCGATGATCAGCTCGTAACGACCTTCGTACAACAGGTCCAGTCTCCGTTTTGTATTGCTGATACCTATTCCCGTGTTGTCCGTCATTTTCAGGGAGGTATTGAGGTGTTTATGGTTGCTGATACTAAAATACAACGAATCCTTATTAATTTCTAATAATATCCGGATCGGCGACCATTCCCGGGTGCTGATGCCATATTTGAAAGCGTTCTCCACGAAAGGCAGCAGCAGGAGGGGAGCGATCTGTCTGCCGGCGGGATCGCCGTTGATCGTGAAATCGATGCTCGTCTTGTCCGTGAGCCGCATCTTCTGCAATTCGATATAATGCGAAGTAAAGAGAATTTCTTTTTCGAGCGGGACGAGGTCGTTGCGGGCATCGCTCAGCACATAGCGCATGATGTTGGACAGCTTCATGACGGCGGCAGCAGTATGCTCGGACTGGGCGGAGGCCAGGGCGTAGATATTGTTCAGCGTATTGAAAAGGAAATGAGGATTGATCTGGGCTTTCAAAAAGGACAATTCGGCTTGTAGCTTTTCATTGGCGATCTCTTTAGTCCGTTGTTCGGACTGCAGCCATTGGTTGATGACTTTGATACCGGTGCTGAAGACGAACACCATGAGAAATAGTACAATATTGACGGAATTCACTAAAGGAGGGTTTCTCATCCGGGGCGGTCGTCCCGGCTGGGCCGGGGGGGGCAGCAGATCGCCAAATAACGCATGATAAATGCGGGGTAGGAACCCATAGAAGACCAGCAGCACCAGGATAATGAGGGTATAGGCAAGGAATTGCTTTTTATCCAGCAGCTTCGGGATGATGAGATGCGTGTTGACATAGTAAAAGGCGATGATGAACACGCTATTGATGATAAAAAGGGTCGAAAAATACCTTTCGGAAAAGAAGGAAAATTCCCTTTCCCTGGGCCGGGGATAGAATACGAAGGGCAGCAGCAGGATACAGGCCCATGCCGCGATATGGATAACAATCTGTACGGTAGCTTTTTTCAAAACGGACTCCTCCCTTTTATTGACTACAGCAAATTATAGGGGAATCGGGTTTCCCGGAGAATTATTAGATGAATGGGGTTATGATACCGGTGAACGGGCCGGGATGGGGGGCTCCGGACAAAAAAAACCCGGTCGGAACCTGGGAAGTCCGGACCGGGTGATGGATCTGCGGGTCTGCGGGAGAGGCCGCAGGATCGGGAAGGGGAGGGATTAAAAATTAAAGACGAGCTTGGAATAGATGCGCAGCCCGTCAAAGCCCATCTGGATGGAATCGAAGGGGCCGCCGGACTCGCTGTCATAGGCGGATTCGTTCCTGGCATTCGCTACGACGGACAGGTCGGGGTGGACGTTGAAGATATTATCTACGCCGGCATACCAAACCATGTTCTTTGACACTTTGTAAGAGAGATAGGCATCCGACGTTATTTTACCTTTGTGGACGAAATTTTCAGGTACGACCGACTCTCCGTTGTCCGTCTCCACATAGGGATCCCAGCCAAGGCCCTGATCGGAAATACCTGCGCCGCCGGGTCCGCCGGCAGCTGCGCCGGGAAGGCTGGCGTAGCCGAAGCCTTGCGTGACAACCCTGCCGAAATAGTTGAAGTGAGTGCCGACAGCGAATTTCTGCAGGCTGTATTCGAGGGACAGCGTGCCTTTGGCGCGGGGCGCCGAAGCCTTGAGGAAATATTGTTCGCGGGTGCTGAAAAAGGCCTGTTGGTTGGCGTAGGAGGTGTTGAGAACAGAGGGAATATTGATCTTGTCGATATTGATGTTCTGGATGTTGCCGGCCAGGGTAGCTTTGAACCGGCTGTTCCGTCCCAACCTCTTGTTATAATCCAGGACGATATCTACGCCGGTATTGGTCGTATTGACGGCATTGGCGAAGAAGTTGACTGAACTGACATTATATTGCGTCAGGTAAGGTGCGATGGCAGCGACAGACCCGTCAAAGTCACCGGTGATCACCACGCGATGTTTCATCTGCACCCAATAGCCGTCTACGGTAGCCGTCAGATCATGGGAGATCAACCAGCTAAAACCAAAGCTACCGTTGACGGATGTCTCCTGGGTCAGATTGGGGATGCCTGCCGCCCGGGCGATAGGGCTGTAATTCGGTACCAGCTTAACATAGACCAGCTGACCGTTGACGACATTGGTGTTGGTATTACTGAAGTTTATCTGCTGCAGCGAAGGCGCGCGGAAGCCGGTGCTGAGGGAGCCGCGGAGGTTGAAATTATCGGCCAGCTTGTAACGGGTTGCCAACTTATACGTATTGACAAAGCCGAAATCGGAATAATTCTCGAACCGGGCCGCGACGTCAATCAGCCAGGCGTGGGTGACATCGAGCTCGAAATCGATATATCCGCCTACGTTGGTGCGGTGGGCGATCGATGCATCGGAGGGTTGGTAGCCGGGATAACCTTCCGAGCCTGTCGCAGGCGCCCGCAGCGAGTCCCCCTGACCGTCACCGATCAGGTTGGGGAATATTTTCGTGGCTGACGCGTAGCCATAAGAATCGGGTTCGCCGGCATATAAGTGATAACGCTCATAGCGGTATTCCCCGCCGAAGGAAAAGGTCAGGCCCTGCCCGATATTGTCAAAGTGCCGGTTGACGTCGAGGTTGGAAGTATTCTGGGTGAAAGTAAATCCGCCATCGTCGAAACTTGTCTTCAGGGAACCCGGAACATTGTCAAGGGATGCATTGAAGGTTTCATAACCGTGATAATGGAAATCATTGTTGCCGACGACATTACTGATATCCCAGTCCCAGCCTTGGCCGATCGTGCCTCGCAGGCCCGCGGCGAAAGATTTATCGGTGATGTATACCCG
>Ga0302310_10004251_pt1 | contig 10828 bp, 8 predicted proteins | sample III_Palsa_N1_2_FD_200451 | JGI IMG/M metagenome (GOLD analysis project Ga0302310, IMG submission 200451) | Peat permafrost microbial communities from Stordalen Mire near Abisko, Sweden - III_Palsa_N1_2 | ecosystem: Environmental > Terrestrial > Soil > Palsa > Peat permafrost | place: Sweden... | reverse complement strand
GCGCAATGAGCAACTATGCCTGGCTGATCAAGCGCGAGTTTTGGGAGAATCGGGCAATCTGGGTGGTGCCCTGCATCATCGGAGTGTTGCTGATCCTGTCGGCGCTGTTCGGGCACATCCAGTTCCTGGATTTGAACACGCCTCAGCAAAGCCGGGTGGTCGGCCAGATGACCCTGTCTGCCTTCGGCGCGACCTTCTTCGTGGTCATGTCCATCTACTCCACCTGGTATCTGTTGGACTGCCTATACGCGGATCGCAAGGACCGCAGCGTGCTGTTCTGGAAATCGCTGCCCATATCGGACACCACGACGGTGCTTTCCAAGCTGCTGGTCGCCCTGATCGTCATTCCTCTGGTGTACTTCGTCGCCGCGGACATCACCACCCTGCTGGTCGCCTTCGTCGTATCCGTGCGCGCGAGCGCGGCCCTCGGCGGCGCGATGTGGCACGCCGACCTCTGGCTGCAGCTGCAAGTTCTCTGGCTATACGTGATCGTGACCACCGCCATCTGGTTCCTGCCTGTGGCCGCGTGGCTCATGGTGATTTCCGCGTGGGCCAAGCGCGCGGTGATGCTGTGGTCGATTTTGCCGCCGCTGGCCTTGTATCTTGTCGAGCGCTGGTTTTTCGGCACCCACTACGTGCTCACTGTGCTCGGGCACCGATTGCTGGGCTACGGGCCACAGGCGTTCCATAGCGGCGCCGACTCGAGCTTTTGGATGACCACCACGTTCAACAACGATCAGATCACCACGCCGAGCAGCATCTGGGCGATGATGGATCCCGGCAGCTTCTTCTCCAGCCCGCAGACCTGGATCGGCGCGGTCATCGGGGCGGCGCTGGTGGTCGGCGCCATCCAGTTACGCTTGCGGCGTACCGAAATCTAGCGCAGCCCTTCGGCCGAGTGCAAAATAGCACCGGTCCACCCGAATTTAAGGAGCGCTGGATGTATAAGACGAAGATAGACATGTCGGAGAAGATGCGGCGCAATATCAATGACATCCTCAATGACCGCCTGGCCGATGCCATCGATTTGCAGAGCCAGGTCAAGCAGGCGCACTGGAACGTGAAGGGACCCAACTTCATCGCCTTGCACGAACTGTTCGACAAGATTTCAGATGCAATTCTCGGCCACATCGACGAGATCGCGGAGCGGGTGACGACTCTCGGAGGCACCGCCGAGGGCACCGTGGCGGTGGCTGCCAAGCGCAGCAAGCTCAAGAACTATCCGTTGAGCATCACCGCCGGCAAGGACCATTTGTTCTATTTGTCGACCCAGCTCTCGGTCTATGGCAAGGCCGTGCGCACCGCGATAGAGGACACCGACAAGCTAGGCGACGCAGACACCGCGGATCTGTTCACCGCCATTTCCCGCGAAACCGACAAGTACCTGTGGTTCGTCGAGGCTCATCTGCAGGACAAGGCGTGATCGCTACTTTATTTCGACCTTGCCGTGTTGAACGGCGTCGAGCATTGCCGCGGCCCGTGCGTCCGTGGGCACGCGGCCGGTGTAGCTCTTGAGGTTTTCGATTGCCTTGGCCTTGTCGCCCAGCGTCATATAGGTGGTGCCCAGCCAAAAGTCGGCGTTCGGCACGCCTAGGGCCTTTGCCTTCTCCAGGTATGGAATTGCGTCCGCCCGCTTTGTTGCGGTTTCTGCATAGAACACGCCGAAGCGGTAGTTGGCTTGGGGATCATTGGGCGCAATCGCCAGCAATTTCCTGAAGGTTGCTTCCGCCAGCTGGTCGGAGCCGGCAATGTCGAGATTGTGGCCATACGCATGCAGCGCGGCCAACCGCATCAGCATCGGCGCATCGGCGGAAAAATTCTCCGCAATGGTTTCCAGCATGTTCGCGAGCAAGGACACGTCGTGTTCCGCGCGCTGGCGGTCATCGGGCGAATCAAATACCGGCGGCCATGCCGATGCATGCGAGCCCAGGTCGTCCAGTATCTGGGAGAGGTACGCGACGTTGATGGTTGCCGTGTGTTTTCCGGTCTCGGCGCCCGACAGCGAGATGACTTTCGCAACCTGGTAGTGACCGTATTCCTTGGCCTGCGCCGCACAACAAATCTGCAGTAGGAGAATCCCGGCAATCCAGCGCCTCATGCTGCGGATGCTACCCCAGGAGATATGAAAAATAACTGTTGCGCAGCCGGTTCAACGGATCGGTGCGCTGCCGCAGAGCTCGAAACAGCTTGGCGCGTTCGCCAAAAGCCTTGGCCACATGCTCGGGCTGCAGGGCGCGAGTTTGATTGAAGGTGGGAACGCCGCCCGAGGCGGATGCGAAATCGTTGAAGTCGATCAGAAAGTCATCCCAGCCTTTATCGCCGGTGGAGGAAGGCTCCAGGGTGAACATGGGGCTGGAATAGCTCACGCTGAACAGCGATCCACGGTCCTGGTGCAGGCGGCTGGCGCCGTTGACCACGTTCGAGCGATATCGATGTTCCTTGAAATAGGCCTTGCAGAAGGCGAAATACTGGCCGAGCAACCTGGGAAAATCCGCCTGCGGGAATCCCCATAGGCTGTAGGTATAGCGTGCCCGCCACGCATCCTGCGGCATGTCGCGTACCCAGTCGTGGGCATGCAGCACCACGCCGCGGGTCTTGCGATCCAGGGTCGCGCGCAGGGCGCGCTGTACTCCGGAGACCACCACCCCGCGCAGCCCGGGTTCCGCGAGCACGCTGCCGACCGTCGAGCCGAACGCGGGCAATACATTGCGCATCACGGAGTTGCGGATCTGCCAAATCCCCGAGCGGGTGACGCTCCCCGCCTCGTCCAGGGTGCGCCGCTCGACCGTGATGCGATCGTTGAAGGGCGACATGTGCAAGCGCAATGCGCCCGGGGCAGCGATCAAGTCGGTGAAGCGGGCGGCGAACTCCTTGAGCGGCATGGCCTGGTAATCGATCTTCACCGCCGTCATCGGCCGCACGCGCAGCACCACCTCGTGCACAATCCCGAGCAGGCCGTAGCTCGAGCGCAGCACGCGCATCAAGTCGCGATTTGCCTCGGTCACGGTCATGAACTTGCCCTGCGGCGTGATCATCTTCATTTCCGTCACGCAGGAGGACATCTGCGCGAGGCCCGCGGTGTCCGAGGGTTGCGGAAGCGTGGTGACCGCCAGGGCGCCGAGCGAAATGTGGCCGATTTCCGGCGTCAACGGCAGTTCCAAACCGCGCTCCGCCAGCACCCGGACCAGCGTGCCGACGCGCACGCCGGCTTGAGCGCGCACGCTGTCCTCGCGGATCTCCAGGATTTTATCGAGCGTGCCCGTGTCGAGCGTGGTGCCGCCATCGCCGCCGACGCAGCGAGTCTGGGAATAGTCCGCGCCGACCACGCGCACCGGAGTCGGGTAGGTTTTGGGCTTGGCCAGAATCGCGGGGATGTCCTCGACGCTTTTGGGCTGCAGCACCAGCCGCGCGCGGCGGTAAAGACCTGAGGCGTCCGCACCGTGCGATCGATTTGTGACTTTGAGAACCATATGCGCTCCCCATGCAAAAAGCCTTGAAGCCTGCTGCCGGGGTGCAAAACCTGGGGGGTGCGCTGCGCGTTGCGCAACGGATACTGGCGACCCCGCTATCGTCAGGCTCCTAAAAGGAGCCCCTTAGACCGGAAGTTTTGCGTCCCCACCTTTCGGCGGGTTTGCCCTTAAACAGCAGCCCTACTATGCGAGAATGCGGCGCCCCTGTAAAGGGGGACGTCAGGGACGTCATTCAGCCCATCAAAAGCAGGGTTTCGGCGTGTTCCACGGCCTCAGGGGTGCCGCAGACCACCACGACGTCGCCCTCCTTGAACACGGTGTCCGCTCCGGGCTCGCGGCCCACGATGCCGTCGCGGCGCACCGCGCTCACTGTTGCCTGCGAGCCCTTCTGCCCAAGTTCGGCGATGCTCTTGCCGACCGCCCAGGCATGCGGCGGCAGGATGACGCTGTGCAGCTCCTCGCGGAAGGCGTGAGTTTCGTCGAGCTGTTCGGCGCCGGCCGCCCGGAAGTACTGCCGCAGCATGCTGTAGCGGCCGTCGCGGATCTCGTTCACCGTGCGGATGACGCGCAACACGGGCAACTTCAGCAGCAGCAGCAGATGCGACAGCAGCATCAAGCTCGCCTCGAAGGTTTCGGGCACCACTTCGGTGGCGCCCGCCGCCTGCAACTGCTCGAGCTTGGTATCGTCCTGCGTGCGCACCAGGATCGGCACGTCGCGGCGCAGGTGGCGCACCGCCCGCAGTATTCGCAGCGCCACTTCCGGACTCGCGAAAGTGATCACCACGCAATTGGCACGGGCGAGACCGACATTTTGCAGCACCTCGATCTGGCCGGCATCGCCGTAAATGACCGGGTCTCCCGCCTGCCTGCCCTGGCGAATGCGGTAAGGATCCAGATCCAGGGCGATGTATTCGAAACCGGTTTGTTCCAGCACGCGCGCGATGTTCTGTCCCACGCGCCCGAAGCCGCAGATCACCACGTGCTCGCGTTCGGCCACCGCCAGTGTCGCGGCGGTTTCGCGCATCGACTCGCTGCGCGGCGGCCCGGACTCGCTCAGCAGGACGCGCGTGATGCGCCGGTTGTGGCGGATCAGCACCGGCGAGAGCACCATGGAGAGGACGGTGGCCGCGAGCAGCGGCTGCAGCACGGCTGGGTCGAGCAGATCGTGCCGCAGCAGCAGCGTCATCAGCGCAAAGCCGAACTCGCCGCCCAGCGCAACCACCACCCCGGTGCGCAAGGACTTGAACCAGCTCTTGGTCGCGGGTTCCGCGACCAGCGCGACCACCGCCGCTTTCAGCAGCAGCATGCCCACCAAGATGGCGGTCACCAGCGGCAGGTGTTTCAGCAGCAGGTGCACATCGAGCAGCATGCCGACGGTGATGAAAAACAGGCCGAGCAGCACCTCGCGGTACGATCGGATCGTCGCCTCGACCTGATGACGAAACTCGGTTTCCGCGAGCATCATTCCCGCCAAAAAGGCGCCGAGCGCCAGCGACAGGCCGGCGGCATGGGTGGCCCAGGCGGAGGCCAGCACCGCCAGCAGCACCGCGAGGGAAAACAATTCCGTCGAGCGTACCGAGGCAATGGCCATGAACAGCGGGCGCAGCAGCCAGCGTCCGGCGGCGAGCACCACCAGCAGGGCCAGGCCCGCGATGCCGATGACGCTTACGATGTGCATGGGATCCGCGCTTCGATCGCCGCTGCCGAGCGCCGAAACCAACGCCAGCAGCAGCGGGAAGCTCAGGTCCTGGAACAGGCAGATCGCCACTGCCAGCCGGCCGTGGGTGCGGTTATTTTCCGATTGTTCGGTGAGCTGGGTAATGATGATGGCGGTTGAGGACATCGCCACGGCGCCGCCCACCACCACGGCCACGGCCGGAGCGACATGGAACAGCAGGATCGCCGCCGTCGCGACCAGGCCTGTGGTCACCAGCACCTGCGCGCCGCCGACGCCGAGCACCTCCCAGCGCATCGCGACCAGCCGCGGCAGCGAAAACTCCAGCCCCAGGGTGAACACCAGGAACACCACGCCGAAATCCGCGAGCAGTCGGGTGGTGTCGTTGTCCGCGGCCCAGCCGAGTGCGTGCGGGCCCACCAGCATGCCGACCACGAGATAGCCAAGAATCGCCGGCAGCGCGAGCTTGCGCACTGCCGCCACCACGCAGATCGATGCGGTCAGCAGGATCAGAATCTGCAGCAGAGGATCGTTGTCCATTCTCATGCCTGCTAGCATATAACCATGAAGCTTTCGCTGGAGGGAGAAGGCGACGATTGGCGGCTGCTGCTGAACGGCGACTGGTCCTTGGCGGCGACGGCGAGCGTGCAACAAGAACTCCAAGCGCTCCCTAAGACGCTGCACGGATCCCTGACCTGCGATTGGACTCGCGCCGAGGCGACCGGCATCGGCCCGGTTTGGATCTTGCTCAACAGCCTCGGCGCCGCGGCCGGCGGGCACTTACAGGTTCGCCACGTGGACCCCCCGCACACGCTGCAACTGCTGCAGCGCCTGCAGGCAGACCGGCATGCCCTGTGCGCGCCGCCGCCGGAGCCCTCGTCCTCGGAGATCGAGGAGGCGGTCGGCAATCTAGGGCGCTGGGTGGTGCTGCAAGGAACCGAGGGGCGCGCCGCGATCGGCTTTCTGGGGCGCATTTCGACCGTGGTGCGCGAGACATTTTCGCGGCCGCGGGCGCTGCGGCCCTCCTCGCTGGCGCGGCATATCTATGAGACCGGCGTGACCGCCATTCCCATCGTGTCGCTGATCGCGTTCCTGATCAGCGTCATCGTTGCGTACCTGGGCGCGCAGCAGCTATCGCGCTTCGGCGCGGATATTTTCGTGGTCGACCTGGTGACCATTGCAGTGCTGCGCGAAATGGGCGTGTTGCTGACCGCCGTGATTGTTGCGGGCCGCTCCGGCAGCGCCTTTGCGGCCGAGATCGGCGTGATGCAGCTCAACGAGGAAACCGATGCGCTGCGCGCCATGGGCATGAATCCGATCGAGCTGTTGGTGTTGCCGAGGATACTGGCCCTGGTCATCGCGCTGCCGCTGCTGACCATCATCGCCGATGCCATGGGGCTCGCCGGCGGCGGCCTGCTGTCGCTGGTGAACCTGCATATCCCGCTGCCGCAATTCACCGCCCGGCTGCGCGAATCGCTGTCGCCGACGACTTTTTGGGCCGGGCTGATCAAAGCCCCGGTATTCGCGCTGCTCATCGGCATGGTGGGGACCTATCGCGGCATGCAGGTGCGCGAATCCGCCCGCGAACTCGGCCGCCTGACCACCATCGCCGTGGTGCAGTCGATATTCCTGGTGATCTTCGCGGACGCCTTGTTCGCGGTACTGTTCGTGCAGATCGATTTCTGATGGCACAGAGCGCCGACAATCCGGTGGTTCGGGTGCGCGGCCTGGTGAATCGCTTCGGTTCCCAGGTTGTGCATGACGGGCTCGACCTGGAAATTCGGGAGAACGAGATATTCGGCATCGTCGGCGGCTCGGGCGCCGGCAAATCAGTGTTGCTGCGCACGCTATTGGGGCTGCGGCAGCCGGACGCCGGCAGCGTGGAAGTGTACGGCCACGACCTGCGCCACATGTCGCAGGCCGAGCACATTGCGCTGGTGCGCAGCTATGGCGTGACTTTTCAGAACGGCGCCCTGATCTCATCGCTCACGGTCGCGCAGAACATTCAGTTGCCGCTGCGCGAGTACTTCTCGCTCACCGAGCAGTCCCTCGCCGCGCTGGCGGAGCTGGGACTGTCGATGGTGGGGTTGCCGGCGGATACGGCCGGCAAATATCCCGCGCAGCTCTCCGGCGGCATGGTGAAGCGCGCCGCGCTGGCGCGCGCGCTGGCCCTCGAGCCCAAGCTCTTGTTTCTCGACGAACCCACCTCCGGCCTCGATCCGATTTCCGCCGCGGCCTTCGATGAGCTAATGTTGTACCTACATTCGCAGCTGCGGCTCACGGTTGTCATGATTACCCATGATCTGGATACTTTGTTTCGCACCTGCAGCCGCGTCGGGGTCATCGTCGACGGCCGCATGATCACCGATTCGCTCGAAGGCATGCTCAAGAATCAGCAGCCGTGGATCCACGAGTACTTCCACGGTCCCCGTGCGCGCGCGGCCCAACATGGATAGGGACGTCAACTACGTCGCGGTGGGCGCCTTTGTGCTGCTGGTGGCCGCGATGGCCGTGTCCTTCGTGTTCTGGTACACCGACCAGCAGGACAAGCGCACCTACCAGCGCTACGAGATCTACTTCGATGGTTCCGTCAGCGGCCTTTCCGCGGGCAGCCCGGTGCGCTATCTCGGGGTTGATGTCGGGAAAGTGAAGCGCATCTTGCTGGATCCCCAGCAACGCAAGCGGGTGCTGGTGCTGGTCGACATCGATTCCACCGCGCCGATCGACAACCGCACGCTCGCCCTGCTGAGCTTGCAGGGCGTCACCGGATTGTTGTTCATCGACCTGGAGCAGGACAAGGAGGCCCGGGTGGCGGGCGCGCTGCCGCAGGGCCTGAATTACCCCATCATTCGTTCCGCGCCCTCCGAGCTGGAGAGGCTGCTGAGCAGCCTGCCGAACCTGGCCAATCACGTGATCGAACTGGTGGGTCACTTCAACCAGGTGTTCAGCGATGAGAATATCCGCGCATTCCACGACACGCTGGACAATGCGCGGCGCGCCAGCGAGCGCCTGCCCGAGACGCTGCGCGACGCGCAGCAATTGGTCGCCGACATGCGCGCCGCCTCGCACGATGTGCAAGTGGCCGCGGACGACATCCATGAGATTGCCTCCAGTTCCGAGCCTTCGCTGAAGCGGGCCCTGGATAACGTCGATCAAGTCACGGAGAAGCTGGCGCGCACGGCGGACCGGCTGGATGGCCTCGTCGCCGCCAACGAGCCGGGCATCTCGCATTTCACCGCCCAGGCGCTGCCCGAATTGGAGCAATTGCTGCGCGAGAGCCGCGACGCAGCCCGGGATTTCCGCGACTTGTCGCGCTCCCTGAAGCAGAATCCGTCGCAATTGATCTACGAGTCCACTTACCGCGGCGTGGAGGTGCCCCGATGAGCCGCTTGGCCGTGCTCGCGTGCTTGCTGCTGCTGGCGGCCTGCACGGGCCTGTTCAAGGACAAGGCCGTGCCCCCGGCCGTGTATCTGCTGTCGGCCGGCCCCGCCGCCGCTGCTCCGGGCCCGCAGATTTCGGCGGACCTTTCCATCTTGAGGCCGCGCGTGCGCACCGGCCTGGAATCGGATCGGGTCGCGGCGCTTTATCCGGACCGGCGCCTGGATTATTTCGCCGACGCGCGCTGGAGCGGGCCGCTGGATCAGGTGATTCACGATCTGGCCGTGCAGACGTTCTTGACGCAGGCGAGCCTACGCAACGTCAGCGCGGACTCGACCGCCTTCGCGAGCGGTTACTGGCTGGAAATCGAGGTGCTGGATTTTCAGGCCGAATACACCGCCGCCGGGGAAGCGCCGACGGTCAATGTGCGCCTGCTCGGCCGGCTCGGCAGTGCCGGCGAGCGGCGCGTGCTGGCGCGATTCGAGGCGAGTTCGCGCCAGGCCGCGGCAGACAATCGCTTGACGGCCATCATCGCGGCCTATGAGCAGGCGGCGGATGCAACCCTCAAGGAAATCGCCGGCGACGTCACGGCCGCCATCGACCGAAATCTAGGAGGCCGCTAGGCCGGACCGCACTGCCTTGGGGCCGCACAGCGCGGCATGATATGCGCGCCCACCGGCCTGTCCGGCCAGAATCGCCAGCATCTTGCGCGCCTCCATGGCATCGCCGAACAGGTGGCCTTGCGCAAAATGGCAGCCATGCTTGCGCAGGAACTCGAGCTGCTCGCCGACTTCCACACCCTCGGCGATGACCTCGAGGTTGAGGCTCTTGCCCATGTCGATGATGGTGCGCACGATGGCAGCGTCGTCCGCATCCACGGCGACGTCGCGGACGAAGGATTGATCGATCTTCAGGGTGCCGATCGGGAACTGCTGCAGGGCGGACAGCGAGGAATAGCCCGTGCCGAAATCATCGATGGCCAGGTGCAGTCCCATGGAATACAACTCGTTCAACAGACCGATGGTGCGCTTCGGATCGGTCATCAAGGTGGTTTCCGTGACTTCCAGTTCGAAGCACGTGGGCGAGACTTCGTTCCTGCGGAATACCGCGCGGCAGCGCGCGATGAAGCTCGGTTGCTTGAGCTGGCGCAACGACAGGTTGATGGCGACACGGCCGGGCTCCGGTACCGATTTCTGCCATTCACGATAATCGGAACATACGCGATTCAACACCCACTCGCCGATGTCCAGGATGAGGCTGGTCTCCTCGGCGAGCGGAATGAAATGCGCGGGCGAAATGTCGCCGTGCCCCGGCAGCCGCCAGCGCAGCAAGGCTTCGGCGCCGACCACGCGGCCGTCGCGCAGGTCCACCTTGGACTGGTACAGGATGACGAATTCATTGCGCTCCAGCGCGCGCCGCAGCTTGCTCTTCAGCATCAAGCGCTCGACCGCGGCGGCATTCATTTCGGGCACGTAGAACGCGCTGGAATTGCCGCCGTTCTGCTTCGAGTGGTACATGGCCGCGTCGGCATTGCGGATCAGGTCGATCACGTTCTCGGCGTCGTATGGGCAGATGGCGACGCCGACACTGGCGGTGAGATAGACCTCCTGCTGGTTGACGTAGAAGGTGCGGCTGATCTCGTCGAGCAAGGTGCGCGCGAGGGCGCCCAGTCCGGCGCGGTTGTCGATGTCGATCGGCAGATCGTCGATGAAGATGGCGAACTCATCGCCCGCGAGGCGGCCGATGACGGTGTCCTTGCTCAAGTTGCGCGTCAGGCGCTCGCTCAAGATCTCCAGCGTGCGGTCGCCGGCCGCGTGGCCGAAGGTGTCGTTGACTTCCTTGAACCGGTCCAGATCCAGATAGAACAGCGCCAGGCCGCGCTGGTTGCGGCGCGATCGAGCGATCGCCTGCTGCAGCAGATGCTGAAACTGCATTCGATTCGGCATTTTCGTGAGCGTGTCGTAGCGCGCCAGATAGCGGATGCGCCGCTCCGCGCGCTTGCGTTCGGTGATGTTGCGCGCCACATAGATGTTGCCGCGGAACTGCGGGTCTTCGGTGGAGATGGACGAGTTGGCCATGGACACCGGGATGGTTTGCCCGCTGGCCGTGCGCAGCACCGTCTCGCGCGCCTCCGGCGCCTCCTGGCTCAAATCGTAAGCGCCGCGGTGCTCATCGGCGATGAAGCTCACCATGGGCTTGCCCAGCAATTCCTGCTCGCCGTAGCCCAACAGGCTTTGCGCAGCCTCGTTGCAGCTCTTGATGATGCCGTCGGGCGTGGTGACCAGCACGGCATCGGCCAGGCTGT
>Ga0302310_10004249_pt1 | contig 10830 bp, 10 predicted proteins | sample III_Palsa_N1_2_FD_200451 | JGI IMG/M metagenome (GOLD analysis project Ga0302310, IMG submission 200451) | Peat permafrost microbial communities from Stordalen Mire near Abisko, Sweden - III_Palsa_N1_2 | ecosystem: Environmental > Terrestrial > Soil > Palsa > Peat permafrost | place: Sweden... | reverse complement strand
CACAACGGTGGCCGGCGTCTTCGTATCGCCGGCCGTGATCAGCGCATTGGCGAACTTGAAGAGATCGCGCGACCACACGAGGTGATAGCCGCCGATGTTGCCGTCGCCCTGCGTCTCTCCCCACGGCGTACCGATGCCCGCGATCATCGCGCCGTCGCTCTTGTCCTGCATGGTCTTGAGCGTCATCGCGGCGAGGTAGTACTCGTCGTCAGCGGTGTTATCTTGCGTCGAGAGGCCCGAAGCATAGTCATGCCACGCGCTGTCATATTGCATGCGCAGGCCGTCGAGGTCGTCGCTGAGTGTGGCGGTCGCGGTCTGCATCGCGTTGCTCGCGGACGTGCTGTCGAACGAAAGAACGACGTTGAACGAGATGCTCATCGCGGTGCCGCTGCCGCTACCGCTGCCGAGGTCGAGCCAGCCCATCTGTGCGATGTTGCCGTTGGTCGCCGACGAATAAGTCCAGTCCATTTTCTTGTCCGGCGGCGCCCCGCCGAGCAGATCGGTCCAGCCGTCGCTCTGCGCGACAAAGCCGTTCGATACCATCGTGGTGCCGCTTTGCACTTTCCACGGCAGCGAAGCCGCGAGCGCCGAATAGCGCGTGTTGCGGTTGGCGACCAGCATCACCTGGCCATTGCCGGACGTGGCGGTGGTTGCGGTGTTGCCCGAACCGGCGTTATCGAGGTGCGGCTTGAACAGCAGATACAGGTTGTAGTCATTCACATGCGTGCCGTTCAGCGCCTGGAACGTGACGCGCTCGATCAGCGCATTGCGCGTCGGGTCGGCGTAGACGGTCTTGACGATCTGCCAGTTGCGAGCACCGTTGCCGGTCGTTATCTGCCAGCTCATCGTGCGCGGGTCGGTCTGCACGGCCGTATATGGCTGGAGCTTTTCCTCATCGACGAAAGTGCCGGCGGAATCGCCCACAAGGAATTGCAAGTCGACGGATTCCGTTGTGTCGAGCACCGGGTAATACACCTCCGACACAATGCCCCGATAGCCCGTGAAGTACACCTGCGAAGCCGGACTCAGCGCCGTCCCGAGGAAGGATTTTTGCGCAGGCCCATGCATCGCCGCAGCGCCTGGTGCACCAAAGGCCTCACCGGAGGTGGCTGCATGAGCGGCGGCGAAGAGCAACACCGCCATTGCCGCGAGAGCCCATCGAAGCATGGTCGAGAGTTTCATGGCACGTACTTCCCGATGAACCCGGAGCCTGACGTCTGCGCGATATCAATGTTGAGCGCCGGCAATGGCGGATTGGTACTAGCGTCCGCGAAAGAGCCTGGCGATAGCGTCGCGAGCAGCGCAGCACAGATACTGTGGATGGCTCTCATGAACTCGTCCCCCGCGGTTCGACGTGCTTCTCGTCAACGTCGCCAAATGGACCGCAGCCCTCGCAGCGGCGTCATCTCGAACCTTGGCACTCGAGCAGTGCGTGCGATGTTCTGGCGCGGATGGGCCATAGCGTCACCGCGTGAACAATTGCGTTCGCCACCTTACGTTTCTCGCCACCGCGGGGTGCGTTTCTGAATGAACGCCTCGGTTCCCTCGAGCGCTGCGTCATCCATCATATTGCGCGCCATTGTGTCGCCGGCCAGTTGGTACGCCGTATCGATGCCTGCCTCCAGCTGCCGGTAGAAGAGACTCTTGCCAGCGGCGATCGCTGCACGCGGTTTCTCACTGATACTCACCACGAGTGCACGAATTGCATCGTCCAGCCGTTCGGGCGTGGCGACTCGATTCACAAGGCCGCGTTCACACGCAGTTTGTGCATCGATATAGTCGCCGGTCACAAGCATTTCGAATGCAGCCTTGCGAGACAGATTGCGCGACAGCGGCACACTGGGTGTCGAGCAGAACAATCCCAGGTTGACCCCGGACACGGCGAAGCGAGCAGTGCTTGCAGCCACCGCCAGATCGCACATTGCGACCAGTTGGCAGCCTGCCGCGGTCGCGACTCCGTGCACGCGTGCGATCACGGGCTGCGGTATGCGCTGGATGGTTAACATCATCTGCGAGCAGCGGGCAAACAACGCCTGGTAGTACTCGAACGACGGATTGGCGCGCATCTCCTTCAGATCGTGGCCCGCGCAAAACGCCCGGCCCGCGCCTGCAAGCACAACGACGCGCGCATCCGATGCAGCCACTTCGTCCAAGCTGCCTTGCAGCCCGTCGATCAATGCTTCGGACAACGCGTTAAATGCGTCGGGCCGGTTAAGCGTTATCTGCACCGCGCCGGGCACGCCATAGATATCCTGGTCAATGACCACCAGCGGGTCTGGACTTGCGCTGTCGTTCATGCTCGCCTCCGTCATACGTCGATGGCCGCAACCGACCCGGCGCGCTTACGCAGTTCGAACTTCTGTATCTTGCCGGTCGATGTCTTCGGCAACTCGCAGAACTCGATCGAGCGCGGCACCTTGAAACCGGCGAGATGGGCTTTGCAATGCGCGACCAATTCCGCAGCGCTTACCGTTGCGCCCGCCTTTAACTCGACGAAAGCGCAAGGCGTCTCACCCCAACGCGGGTCCGGCTTCGCAACGACGGCGGCCGCGAGGACCGCGGGATGGCGATACAGCACATCTTCAATTTCGATGCTCGAAATATTCTCGCCGCCCGAAATGATGATGTCCTTGCTGCGGTCCTTGATCCTGACATAACCGTCCGGATTGACGATCCCCAGGTCGCCGGTGTGAAACCAGCCACCGCGCAACGCTTCCTCTGTTGCGGCCGGATTCTTCAGGTAACCCTTCATCATGATGTTGCCGCGAAACATGATCTCGCCGATGGTCTCTCCATCCGCCGGCACTTCCTGCATCGTCAAAGGGTCGCGTACCGTCACGGCATCCTGCAAGTGATAGCGCACGCCCTGCCGCGCATTCAGCGCCGCGCGTTCACCTATGTCGAGCGTGCTCCATTGCGCTTGCTGCGCACACACCGTTGCCGGGCCATAAACCTCAGTCAAGCCGTATACATGCGTCAACTCGAAGCCGAGCCGCTCCATTCCTTCGATCATGGCCGCAGGCGGCGCCGCGCCGGCGACCATGGCGTGGACAGGGTGCGTAATACCGGTTTTCATCTCGTCGGGAGCATTGACCAGCAGGTTCTGTACGATCGGCGCGCCGCAATAGTGCGTCACTCGCTCGCGGCGAATCAGATCGAAGATCGTTTTCGCATCGACCTTGCGCAAGCATACGTTGACGCCCGCCCGCGCGGCGACGGTCCAAGGGAAGCACCAGCCGTTGCAATGGAACATCGGCAGCGTCCACAGGTACACCGCGTGCTTTGGCATGTCCCATTCGAGGATGTTGCTGACCGCGTTGGTGTAGGCCCCGCGATGGTGATAGACAACACCCTTCGGATATCCTGTTGTTCCCGATGTGTAATTCAAGCAGATCGCATTCCACTCGTCGGATGGAGGCGTCCATTCGAATGCGGGATCACCGCTTGCCAGCAGCGCTTCATAATCGATTTCACCAATACTTTCGCCCGGTCCGGCATATTCGGAATCGTCGACGTCGATGATGAGAATCGGGTGGTCTACATTCGCGACCGCCTCGCGCATCACGGCGGAGAATTCGCGGTCGACCAGCACCACTTTCGCTTCGCCATGATTCAGCATGAACGCGAGCGTGTTTGCATCGAGTCGCGTGTTGAGCGTATTGAGGACTGCGCCGATCATCGGGATACCGAAATGAGCTTCGATCATCTCGGGAATATTGGGCAGCATCGCGGCGACCGTATCGCCAACGCCGATGCCTCTGGCGCTCAACGCGGAGGCGAGACGCCGTGTGCGCGCATAGGTCTGCGCCCAGTCACGTCGCACCGCGCCGTGCGAAATGGCCGGCATGGTCGGATATACCGACGCCGCACGTTCGATGAAGGTCAAAGGTGTCAGGGCTGCAAAGTTGGCAGCGGTTTTGTTCAATCCCTCTTCGTACATGTCGTTGCTCATCGCATCTCCCTTATCCCGTTTGGCTTCGGTTTTTTTGCAGGACGGTTCGGATGGCAATGTTCGCCCCCACCCTTCGCACTCGATATTACGCGCGATTGACGCAGACACTAGCACAGCGTTTTCTTGATACGAGGGAGGCCACAGCCTCTTGGGCTGCCCCTGAACCGCGCGAACGCTTAAAACACCGGGCGGTGCTCGAGGCGCATGATTTCGTCTGCAATCCGTTGCGCCTCGATTCCGATTTCGTGCAACATGCCTATCGGCGAGACGATAAACCCACAGTAATGCAGCCCGAATTTTGGATCCTCGCCACCCGGCTGCGGTTGCTCCACGTCAAGGATATTGCTCTGCGACTCCAGAAAGCACTCGGTTCGTGGGCGAAACCCCGTTGCGGCAACGATTGCGTCAAAGGTCCGCGAACGCCCGTCCTCAAAGGTCACGTCGCCCTCGCCCATCTCGCGGATGTCTCCGAGCACCTCAATGTGGCCCTCGCGGACCAGTTTGACTGTACCGACGTCGATGAGCGGGATGCGCGTCCTCGCCTTGATTTGCGTAAAGGGACCCATCGGGAGCTTGCGGAAACCCAGCTTGCTGATGTCTCCGATAGTGAGCCGCACGAGGGGTGCAGCCAGCGCGTCTGCGAATCGCGCAGGAAGGCGGCTCAACGCGATAGAGATAGCGAGTACGGGGACGCCGAGAATCTCGCGAGGAATAATGTTCACTGGCCCGCGCACCGCTATTGCCACGCGCGCGCCGTGTTCGTGGAGATCGATCGCGATCTCTCCGCCACTGTTGCCCAAGCCGACGACCAGAACGCTCTGGCCGCGGAATGACTCGCCACTGCGGTACTCGCTGCTGTGCAAGATGCGGCCGCTGAAGCGCTCCTGGCCGCGCCATTGCGGCTGGTAGGGAACGGCGTTGTAGCCGGTGGCCACGACCACCTGCCGCGCATGATAGACGCTGGCTGTCGTAGTCGTAATCCATCCGGGGTTACGTGGACGTACAGTCCTGACCTCTTCGTTGAAGTGCGGTACTAGTTCGAAATGCCGCGCATATAGTTCGAGATACTCAATCACCTGCTCGCGCGACGGATAGCGTGGCGTTCCAGCGGGAAACGAAAGATAAGGCAGGGTCGAACGGTCCCGGTCGGAGTGAAGGTGCAACCGGTCATAGCGACGGCGCCAACTGGAACCGACCTCGGTCGCCCGGTCCACAATGATGCAGGATGCTCCCCGCTTCTTTAGACAGGCAGCAACCGCGAGGCCTGCAGGCCCGGCGCCTATCACGAGCGTGTCTACCTGCTGTTCCATCTGCGCCCTCACGAGGCCGGATTCCCGCAACGCATTGAACTCAACGCACAAAACCAAGCGCATTGGTGAGCGCACGCGGGCGCCCTGCAGGAGGCAAGCACGTTGCTGTCAAACTCCCGCGTTGAACGAGGGAGCGCCCTTCAGCCAGTCCAGGAGTTCAGCGCGTACCGTATAACGAGGCGCGGCCATCCACGCAACCAGATCCGCGTGCAGTTGATTGAATGTGCGCTCGTCGAAGTCGAAATCGTCCTCTAGGCCGCCGCTCTTGTCATGCCGCAAGTGAATGCCCCTGACCTCGTAGCCGTCCCAGTATGCAACCGTCTGCTTATTGATGTCGGCCGTGGTGCCGGGCGGCCGATTGCGCAACAAGGTTGTCAACTCAGGTTGAATCGATGCGTAGTCCATTTCCATATTCCGTTTGCTACACCTTAGAGGTGTGCAGCGCGGAAAAATTCTCATCATATGAATGAGTTGCGTCATGCCTTACTCGTCTTGTCCTACTCGAATTCACGCTTCTTGGCTCTACGGTGCATGACAACAATCGCTTAAAGTTCGTCAACGATGACGAACAAAGAGGGATAGCGATAGCACCGTCCATGAAACTTCAGGAATGGGACGACCCTGTGTTGCAGCGGGCAGGCTTTACGCCGATGCGTGAACTGCGCCCTCACCTGACCGACGACGCCGCGTTCGGCATCTACTACCTTTTCTACTATTCAAGAGCCCGATCATGAGCCAACTTCGTCTTCCTTTTACGACACTATCTCCGGCCGCTTACCAGGGTCTTCTCGCGACGAGCAAGGCACTTTCCGACAGCAGCCTCGGTCTGCCAATGGTGGAACTGATCTATCTACGCATCTCGCAGATCAATGGGTGCGCATTCTGTCTCGACAAACATTCGTCGACGCTCCGTGATTCCGGTATCGCGCAACGCAAGCTCGACCAACTCGCGGGTTGGCGTGTCAGCGAGCTGTTCGACGCACGGGAACGCGCCGCGCTCGCATGGGCAGAGACGTTGACGCACGTCGATCAGCAAGGTGCGCCCGACGAACGCTACGTCCCGCTGAAGGCACTCTTCTCCGACGCGGAAATCTCGGACCTTACAATGGCCATCGCGCTGATGAATGCGTTCAATCGTCTCGCTATCGGCATGCTGCTGTAGGCATTGCGATTATTCCCGTCCATATTTCGAACGGCTCCGCTGGGCAAATGCGCAGCGGAGCCGTCGCGGGTACAACCTGCACAGGTGGCGACTGCGGGGCCGACGTCCGCGGCCTGAAGGACCAACGTGTGGCGCTGCGCCTCACTCCTCCTGGGCGGTCAACTTGTCCTGTGTCCTGGTTTCGAAATCGGCGGCATCATGGCGCTCGTGGAGTTGACTGGAAAGCTCGCCAAAAACCCGGTTGACCATCCGCCCACGGCGCACGGCCGGGCGATCTCCGATCGCATCGGCCCAGCGTTGAACATGTTTATAGTCCTGCACGGCCAGGAACTCGGCGGCCTCGTATAGCCAACCCTTGACCAAGCCACCATACCAAGGCCAGATCGCCATGTCGGCTATGGTGTACTCGCTGCCAGCCACGTATTCGTTGCCGGCGAGCTGCCTATCGAGCACATCGAGCTGACGCTTCGTTTCCATCGCGAACCTGTCGATTGCATATTCGATCTTCGTGGGCGCGTAGGCATAAAAATGGCCGAAGCCTCCTCCCAGATAGGGCGCGCTTCCCATTTGCCAGAATAGCCATGACAGGCATTCGGCGCGCGCGCCCGCTTCCGTCGGCAGGAACGCTCCAAATTTCTCGGCAAGGTATAGCAAAATCGCGCCGGACTCGAACACGCGGATCGGCTTCGGGCCGCTTCGATCCAACAGAGCGGGGATCTTGGAGTTCGGATTCGCTTCAACGAAACCGCTACCGAACTGCTCACCATCGCCAATCTTGATTAGCCAGGCGTCGTATTCCGCACCGCTGTGGCCGAGAGCCAACAATTCCTCCAGCATTGTCGTGACCTTCACGCCGTTCGGTGTCGCCAGCGAGTAGAGCTGGAGAGGATGGCGGCCAACCGGCAGATCCTTGTCGTGGGTCGGCCCCGATATCGGGCGGTTGATGTTCGCGAAGCGGCCACCGCCGGATTTATTCCAGGTCCAAACCTTCGGCGGCACGTAGTCAACAGAATCGGTCATGCTCAAAGCTCCTCGCGTATCAGGGAATAGGCATCAGGAAGCGAGAGTAACAAATTGACCCCGAACATGCCGGAACCGCCCGCTTCCGAGAGGTTCTGTCGCAACAAGGGTTGTCGTTGAAAAAAACTCAACCTATTGTTTATCGCTGCGCTGCATGGTTTTCGGCGGGTCACGCAGTTGCACCACGTAGAACCAGATCCGCGGGCGATTCAAAGTACCCAGACGCTCCAGAAGTCGCTAAAGCGCGTGTCGGCGCGCGCCTGATACCTAGGTGCCGACTAATATTTCCATTTTTCGAAAATTTATAAGGATTCCACAATGTTTAATCGGCACTTCTATTCCGGGGAAGGGCTACAAGATGACGATCGTTCAGGAGCCACCGTTCTCGTTGGACATAGCTATGGTGGCATGGCGATCAGCGAGGCGGCCCACGCCGAAAATGTGGCGGCGCTCGTGTACGTCAGCGGATTTGAACCTGAGAAGGGCGAAAGAGCTGAAAACCGATGTGCATGGGAATACACGCTAGGGAGGCGCGCATAAGCGGACGAACGTGCGGGAAGTCTTTACGGCAACATTATTCAATTACGCCGTATCACAATCAGCCCACGAAATTAGCGCTTATCGTACAATTCGCCGCCACCTGATAAATTTATCAAACTCCGGAATCGCAATGATTAACCTGAGATTGCAATCTCGGGCCGGGGAAGCCCTGTCCGTTGTATGCGCAGTGCTGTTATTCGTGGGGATGTTCGACCATATGACAGCCATTAAATACATTGGCATCGGCATTCTTATAGCAATTGTCGCTTCGTTTGCTATTAAGTCTCTACTAACAAATTCCCCTCTTAGCGCATTCCCTGCATCTTCCTTGCTAATAGCGCTTGGCGTCTGGTCGCTTTGGACCTTGATGTCCGCAATATGGTCGGTCAATCCAAGCGCGACCTTGCATGCATGGCTTGATGAAGTGGCTTATCCGCTAGCGGCGTTCTACGCCTTCTGGCTCGTGGGGCAATCACCGGCTAAGCAACAGCGCCTGTTGCAGAACGTGGCGTGGGCCACGTGCCTGATCCTGGCGGTGATGAGTGTCGTCTACTTCCACTATCTTGACCCGGGTGCACCTAAGCCGGGGCTCATGCATTTCTACGCGCGCGTCGGGCACTCCAGCACCCTCGCGCTCATGGTCATCCCCCTCTTTGCGACCATGGCCGCCAAGACGGAAACGCGACTACGTGGCCTGACGGGCGCGCTATTTTGCGTGGTGATTGGCGGCGCCACATTGAACCGCTTCTTCTGGATTGCGCTAGCGCTGGTTGCCGTGGTGCTGTTATGGCCCCGTTCGTCACGCGAGCATGTGCGGGCATGGACCGCGCTGGGCGCGTTGCTTGTAGTGACGTTGGTGGCTGTAGGGTTCAGCAACAAGCTGCGGCTCATGGGCCCCGCCGCCAGCAGCGTGACCGCTCCAGTCGTGCAAGTGGCCAGCGCAGCACCGGGCATTCTACGGGTTGTTGCTCGCGCCTCTGATACCTCTGATACGCAACTTACGGCTGTAGAAAGCACACCGGCGCCCAGGCCCGCAACATTGATCGAGCGGCTGCATGTCGTTAGCGGCATCAGCCGGGCAATGAGCTCGGATGCGCGGCCAAGAATCTGGGCATTCTATGGAAGCCAGGTCGCCAAGCACCCTTGGATAGGCATTGGCTTTGGCAAACCTCTACCTTCGCTCGCTTACGGAAGCCTTGTTCCAGACGACCTGTTCAAGCTGGACGGTAATGTCCGCACGCATGCGCACAACCTCTTTCTCAATACGCTGCTTCAGGTCGGGATTGTCGGGCTGATCCTCCAGCTTGCAGCGTTGGGTTGCCTCGCCTACCAGTTTTTCGCGGTGCGCCTGATTTATCCTCAGCTGTATCGCGCAGGCCTTGCGCTGATCCTGGGCATGCTTGCCAAGAATCTGACCGATGACTTCATGTGGCAATCGACCATGCTGATGTTCTGGTCTTATTGCGGCTGGTTGTTAGGTCAATCCGCCATCCGCCTGAATTCGCTTGGCGCGACAACGGGCGGATACCGCGCGGCGCCGCATTCTATTGACACCAAGCCGGCAGAGCGTGAGTTGGAATCTGTCGGCTAGCGGTTAGGCAAAAGTTCGTCGCTTAGGGAACGGACGTTCCCCTAGGCCCCCTGAACGTATCGATCCAGTCCTTCAGCGAGGGCTGCAAACGCGACCTTACAACTCGGGTTGTCGCGCAGGTCTTCATGCATGGCAAGCCAGGTATCCAGTTGGAGCGATATCTTTCCAGGGAAAAGACGGATCAGATCAGGGTCGCGGCGAGCAAGCCCCACCTGACACATCCCAATACCAAAACCCGCTCGTAACATCGCAAGCGAAGCAAGGTCGCTGTCAGTGCGTAACGCCATCAGCTCCCGGCGCAGCTCGGGTAGCTGACTCTTCACGCTGCGAATAAAAGCGGTTTCCTTGTCGAAGCCGATGAGCGCATGGTTAGCCAGCTCGTCGATAGTCGCCGGCTTGCCGCGGCGCTCCAGATAACGCTTGTGCGCATGGAGCCCAAGCTCGACATTTCCAATCCGGCGCGCAATCAACACGCCCTGGCTTGGCCGCTGCATTCGTACTGCTATATCCGCTTCACGCTGCAACAGGTCTTCAATCCGGTTGGACGGCATCAGTTCAATGATCAGTTCTGGGTAAGCGGCGTGCAGTGCAGTGATGATCGGTGGCAGCACTTCCACGCTAATAACGTCGCTGGCGGTAATACGGATGGTGCCGCGCACTCCCACGCCTTGACTCGACGCGGCCCGCAACAGCGCAGCACTATTCGATTCCAGCGCTTCGGCAAACGGCCTTAGTGCCAGCGCTTCCTGTGTAGCGCTAAGTCCCTGTTGCGTACGGATAAAGAGCGCGTAGCCCATGACCTGTTCAAGCGCATCCACGTGTCGCCCAACCGTAGGTTGAGTCAGTCCTAGCGCACGTGCTGCACCCGAGAGCGAACCCTCGCGCAACACGCCCAAGAAAGTCCGGTAGAGATCCCAACTGGGTTCAGTCTCAGTCATACAAAAATGTATACCAGCTCGATTGGTATCGATAATTCCATTTAACTGCCGCGTGCGCAAGAATAATCATCACGACAACAGGGGGGCAAAGATGACAGACACTCGCACGGCATTGGTTCTGGGGGCGACCGGCAGCATTGGTGGCGAAGTGGCGCGGCAACTTGCTGCGCATGGCTGGAAGGTGCGGGCGTTGCAACGGGACCCCGCTGCGTTGTCGGATCGCGACGAGCGATTCGAATGGATCAGGGGCGACGCGATGAATCGTCAGGACGTGATTGCCGCTGCGGACGGCGCGCAGATCATTCTCCACGCGGTCA
>Ga0302310_10004248_pt1 | contig 10831 bp, 4 predicted proteins | sample III_Palsa_N1_2_FD_200451 | JGI IMG/M metagenome (GOLD analysis project Ga0302310, IMG submission 200451) | Peat permafrost microbial communities from Stordalen Mire near Abisko, Sweden - III_Palsa_N1_2 | ecosystem: Environmental > Terrestrial > Soil > Palsa > Peat permafrost | place: Sweden... | reverse complement strand
TCGAAGGTAATATGCCCCTGCCCCGTGGTGTATGCCTCTGTTGCAGGGCAGCCATCGCCATTGTTATCGATAGACTTCGGTCCGGTTGTACCCTTGTTGCAATACGCACCATTTTTGGCTGAGCCGATTGACGTGCCGGGGCCAGCTATGACATTGCCAATAGCCGTAATCGCATCGAACTTCCATATATCGTTGTTAGTGGGATCCAAGACATAGATGTTTCCGGATCGATCGATTCCCCCAGCCTTCACGGAGGCAAACAACACCGATTGTGCGGTTGTTCCATTCACGGTAGACGCACCTCCGCCGGCATAGGTATAGACATTGCCAACAACCGGATTAGATATTCCGGCGATCGTCCCGCCGCGATAGACCACACGCACCCTGGCGTTAGTGCTATCCAGGATAAACAGATTGTTGCTGGAATCCAGCCAGAGTTCGTATGGCAGATTGAACAACGCTGAGGTAGCCGGGCCACCATCTCCTGAGTAGCCATATGGACAGCCGTTGTTTGCGTTGTAGGTGGTTTGGCCACAAGTATTTTCGCCGGCAACCGTGTTAATGATTCCCGTCGTGCCATTGATCTCGCGCACATTGGCTCCCGATGCCGTAATGGTGACGCCGCTGACGACGGAAGTCCCCGTTGCATCGGAGACATAAATATTGCCTCCAGAATCGACGGCAATATAACGCGGGACAAGTAGTCCCGCGGACCACGCTGGGCCACCATCGCCAAAGACACCCTTTGTAGCGTTTCCTCCGCCAATCTGATAGATATAGCCAACCTTCGGGTTCGGAACGGGGGTGGCGGTTTTCGCGTACGCCATGGTGATGAGGTTGGCTACCTGTGCGCCACCAAAGTAAAGGACCCGCACAGAAGAGTACTTCGCAGCATTGGACATGAAAACATTGCCATACTGGTCGATAGCAATTCCCTTCGGCTCGACCCAGGAGTATGCGCCCGGACAGCCGTTGCCCATTGTGTCTATCGCCTGAATGCCACCAGTTACATTGCCGCAGTAGTACACGCCGTTCACCGCAGTAAGCCCTGTGACCGGCCCGCCGGCCAGAGTGTAAACACGTCCCGGAAGAGGGATAAAGTTTGCGATCTGCGGATTGGCCGCGATCAACGCCTGCGCCAACTGAGTCCCCCCGTTATAAACAACACGTAGATCGAAGTTGGTAGCACTCTCCGTGAAGTACAGGTTGCCTTGGGGGTCGACTGCGGTGTCGTACAACGTAGTCAGCGTGGCCTGCGTGGCGATACAACCATCGCCTAAATTCACGGGCGGGTTCGCTGTATTCGGAATGCCATTGGTGCAGGCAGTATTATTGCCCCCCGGAGCCACACCGGCGAAGTTCGAGACAAACGGGATAGGAATTATCGGCGATGTCTGCGCCGCAGCGGCACATGTTATGCCGAGCAGCACTGCGGCAGGAAGAAGAAGATTGCGATGAATCTGTAGAAGCTGTTTCATAATGTCCCCATAGGGTTGCGGTAATGCTGAATTTCCAAATTGTTACTGTCCTACTTAGAGCTTCGAGTACTCCCTCAAAAGGTAAGTTCGAGCGCAATCTGTACACGACGACCGTTGGTTCCGGCGGTCGAGTTCTTACCCACAGTCGACACGATCTCTCCATGATCAGTCGTTTGAGTGGTTGAGGCTCCGGAAGAGATAGCGGCGGTCGGTGGTCCAAGGTTCGGCGTATTGAAGACGTTGAAGGCTTCTCCCCTCATCTCAAACTTCATCCCGCGGTAAGGAATCGCTATGGTGCGACGTAAGGTAAAGTCGCTCTCTATAAAAGCCGGCCCATAGAGTGAATTTCGTGAAATGCCATTGGTGTACCCCGGAAGAATCGGCATAGCAATAGCGTTTGCCCCACCGACGACCGCACCGAAACCCTGTTGCGTTCCGTTGACGTTTGCCTGCGTGCAACTGCTGCTAACGGGAATGTTGTTCGTCGGAGAGTTTGAAGAACCAGCCGACGACGGACCCGTATTATCCGCAAAGGAGCATACGTTGAACCACTCCTGCACCTTAGCCGAACGATGTCTAAAGCCCAGGATAGGTTGATAGTGCGTGAGGCCGGGCGCCAGCGTAGGCCGCTGGTTCGGCTCATCGGACCAGGACGTGTCTCCGGCAAGAGTCACAGTGAAGGGGTGTCCGGTACGCGCCTGAAAGATGCCTCCAAAGAACCAGTCGTTCAGGATGGAACGAGCAACTATGGACCCAGTCAATAGATTCGGCAACTTTAGTACCCATCCGGTATTAAAAATATGCGTGGACTGGAAGTCGGACGGCCCATAGTTCAAGCTCACTTTACCGGTTTGCCCACTTGACGGTTCAGGAAGTGTGGAGGCATTGGTTGTTCCCACACTCTGATCGTCGATGGACCGCGAGTAGGTATAGGAGGCAACCGTCGTCAAGCTGCGGTTGGACCGCTGCGTGTAGATCACCTGCAAACCATTGTAATTGGAGGTGCCGACCGCATTGTTATCGACAATGCCCGTTCCACCGTAGTTGAACCCCGGGTATTTGACGCGGGCTTGATAAGAAACTCCCTTGGTGGTTGCGCCGGTGCAATATGTTACCGGATTGGTCTGGAAGTAAATGCCGCTGCAATCGAATATCGCCGGATTCAGGTCGTACGGAACAATCTCGTGACGTCCGAACTTGCCGACATAATTCGCCTGGAGCGTCGCGCGACCGATAAGTTGCTGAACGCCGACATTTACGGCCTCCGTATAAGGTTCAGTGACATTGGGATCGGCAAAGTTGATGGAGTACGGTTGCCCGAAGAACGCGTTCGCCGGCGTGGTGTAGTTAGCTGGCACTTGAGGCAGCGTCAACAAGGGCTGCGAGAAGCTGCCCGGAGGCGTGCTATAGGTCGCCGAGTAATGATAAGGTTCTCCGACCCCGGTCGTATTGGCATTTAGGGCGTCGTAAAAAATACCGAACGCCGCTTTGATCACAGTTCGTCCATTACCGAACAAATCGTAGGCGAGTCCAAATCGTGGTGCCAGATTGTTGTACTTTGTATTGATGATCGACTTCGGAACGCCAGGATCCCCTTGGAAGGCGAGGCTTGAAGGTACATTCAAAAATTTATAAGACTGATAACTATAGATATACGTTGTAGATTGCCCGTCCGGCTGGTACCAGGGGAAGGGCAACTCGTATCGCAATCCAAGATTCAAGGTCAGGTGTGAGGTCGCTCTCCAATCATCCTGAAGATACATATAGTAAGCGTTGTCCGCCGCGCCGATGTTCGTACTGTTGCCGAAAGTTTCCGTGCCCGTTAGCCCGAATGTAAAATCCGTGATTCCCACTCCGGTATACGATCCATTGGAACTGAGGTACGGTACCTGATCGAAGCGGTGGATGTATTGAAGGTACAAATACTGGCCGCCAAATTGAATATTATGGTTGCCGCGCGTATAGGAGACATTGTCATCCACTTCAAAACTGGCGTTCACATTGTAGGAGTATGCGGAACTCGTGGAGCCCAACGAAAACCTTCCCGACGCTGCAAACCGCGGCAGCTCCGGAACACCTGGGTCGTTCGCATTTGATCCCAGCGTTATCAGCGTTGTGGGGTCGGTCGGGAGCGTGGTGTAGTTGTACCGCTTGTAGCCTACGCGGGCCACATTGAGCAGGCTTGGAGTAAGCACCCACGTGTCCCCGATATTTCCGTCATAGATACCGGCGGCGTTATTGTCTGGCTCATAGCCGGACGGGGAGGAACTCGTCGCGGTGACGGCATTGGCCGTCTGGTCGTTGACGTTGGTGACATAAAAGCGCGCGTCGATGGTGTGACGTGACAGGTTCCAATCGACTCTCGCCAGTCCGTTTTGATCGTTCTTTGGCTGCTTCGCCGTGCTCAATAGCTGAGACGGGTTTGCCACAGGAACTCCATTAACAGTCGGAACAGCCAGGTACTTGTTATATAAATTCAAAGTTACAGGATTAAAGCATTCGGACGGGATCTCAGCATTGGGCAAATACTCAGGTGCGGTCGGACTAGTCAAGTCGGTTAAGCATTGAGCCGCGCCCTGCTGCGCTCCAGCCGGGGTGGCAGCCGTCGAGGCAATCTCTTGAGCTGCTTGCGCGACCTGACTACGCGTGTTGTAGACCGGATTCTCAATCACAGCGGACAGGTTAGTTCCGGCTGCATAATCTGCCGCAAAACTGGCACAGGTCTTGCCGACGAATTCGGGCGAAATGCAGGGACGCGGGGTAACCCCATCCTGATTCAAGCCGCGCTCGGCAAGAGTTGGGAGATCTGCGAACCCATCGACCTCCGCCACTGAGCGTAGATCCTGGTAGCCCAAAAAGAAAAAAATCTTGTCCCGAACAATCGGGCCACCAATTGTTGCTCCAAACTGGTTTTGTACCAGCGCTGGATTACGTCCTGTGATGTAGTCCGAGGCATTCAGTGCCTTATTTTGGATGTAGTCCCACAGGCTGCCGTGAATTTCATTCGTTCCAGACCGCGTCAAGACGTTGAAGATGCTTCCCACGTTGCGCCCATACTGCGCCTTGAAGTTCAGCAACTGCACAGTCACTTCCTGGAGCATTAGCCGGGACGGATAGTTCAAGCCCGTGTTGTAGTACACGTTGTTCCACATCAGGCCATCGAACAAAAACAGGTTCTGGTTCGCGCGAGATCCGTTAACGACATAAGCTGGACCTCCGGTATCGCTGGTGAAGGTTGTTGGGGCGTTTACGTCGGTGACACCTGGAAGCAGCGCAGCGAGCGCGACGACATTGTTGCCGTCTACCGGGAGACTTTGCACCAGGGTAGGATCGATGACCGTCGCAATAGTCGCCGAGCGAGTATCTACCGTAGCCGAGGGCGCATCGACGGTCACTGTCTCGCTGGCAGAACCGGGCGCCAACTTCGCGTCGATGCGCAGATTTTCCGAGGCATTCACGCCTACCGAGTTGGCGTCGTAGTTCTGGAAGGTGGGCGCGCTTACGCTGAGCGTATAGTTGCCAGCCTTCACGGTGTTGAACAGATACTCGCCCCGCTCATTGACCTTTACTGTCGATACAGTTCCCTCGTCGATGGACGTGAGGGTGACTGTCGCGTTTATGACGACTTTTCCCTGGGCGTCCGTCACGTTGCCACCGACTGTGCCGGTATTTTGCGACTGTGCTGTGCTGCGCGATGGAACAAGACACGTGAAGAGCACCAGCAGCGCGGCCATCACTGTTGGCATTATTCGTCCCGGCGTACGAGACAAATTGCCGATGCGCGAGAGCCGAATCAAATCGGGGCGAAAAATCTGTATCACTGAAAACCTCGTAAGCTAAATATTCTGCGCGATTCGAGCCGGTAGAAAAGGCCATCAACGATGCGTGTTTTTTCATGGGCCGACGGAACATACCGTACAACCAGCCACGAGACCACCGCATAAGACATGGACATATCGGGCCTCTTAAACAATTCGTGACAACGCTACCAAACGAAACCTGTATAGTCCCGGCATCGTTGCACTGTCAAGAATTCTTTTGCCAAAACCAGTACATGGGGGCAGGCCAGCCTGCTACAACCGCTGCCACGGGAGGACATCCTGGCAGCCGCATGGTATCGTTGTCAAAGAAATTTCGACTCCCTGAGAAAAGCGCCTCATGACAGCCCCAGCTAACCAATGGTCGATCGGCATAGATCTTGGCGGAACCAGTCTTCGCGTCGGTTTGTTCGATTCGGAACTGAACCGGATTGACAGCCATCGCATTGCCACGCGAGTTGCCGATGGGCCGCAGGCGGTGACCGGCGATATGGCCGGTTGCATCCGTAAGATGCTTGGAGCGGCACCGGCACGTATATCCTTGTCGGGCATAGGCATAGGCAGCCCCGGCCCGCTCAATCTGCAAACGGGAACACTCGGGCTTCTCCCCAACTTTCCCGGATGGGACGGGTTTCCCTTACGCGATTGTCTGGTTGAAGCAACGGGCTTACCGGTGTTTCTCGAATGCGACTCGAATGCCGCCGCCATTGCAGAATGGAAGCTCGGCGCCGGACGGAAGGCGGAGGTCGACTCGCTCGCGATGATCACCCTAGGAACGGGCGTCGGTAGCGGCATCATTCTTCTGGGGAAGATCTGGCATGGCATGGTGGGAATGGGCGGTGAAGTGGGGCACATCTCGGTTGACCGCGATGGCCCGGAGTGCCCTTGCGGCAGCCGTGGATGTCTTGAACTCTATGCCTCGGCGGCAGGTCTTGTCAGATTGGCGCGCGATCTTGCCAGCACACCCTCAGCCTCTATGGCACTCAAACGCCTGGCGGACCGACCGGAAGGGTTTTCGGCAGTCGAACTTGCGCAGTTATCACGAGGCGGCGACGTCTCGGCTGCGCGTGCCTTTGAAAGACTTGGAGAGCATCTCGGCTTTGCGCTCGCTGGTCTCGTCAATATGCTCGACCTTCCACTGATACTCATCGGTGGCGGTGTCGCCGGCGGTTGGGACTTTTTCGTCACCGCTATGCTGGACGCTGTCCAGCAATACAGCATCGTCTACCGCCTACAGGAACCAACTCAGCGACTGACTCAAGAGATAGGCCGGCCTTTTATCCGGGCCGCTGGACTCGGTGCTGATGCGGGACTGCTTGGTGCAGCCCTCTTGCCTTCTCTGCTGGAACCGGAGAGCTTGACTGACGTCTCAGGGAAAAACTATGTACTTCATGATTAGCTTGACCGCAATGGCCATCCCCTCCTCGATACGACGTTCCTGCCGCATCGTCTTCCTACAGTGCGGTCGCGAGCGAGTCTACAAACGCAAACTACAGATCGTGGGGGAGCCCCAATTGCCGCACCCATCAAGCTTCCAAAAGGCAGCGCAGAGAGAATCGGCATAGGATGTCCATTTAGAGAGAAAGCATGAACTATCTGCGTAACCTTACAGCCGTCTCGATCTTCGCTTTGGTGTCGACACACCTCGCCGCCCAAACCGCGCCGATAGACAGAGTTCATCCCCTGGTAGGAACTGAGAAGAGCGGACAGACCTACCCAGCCGTCGGCTTTCCATTCGCTATGACGAGTTGGACGCCGCAGACCCGTGCCGGCGAGGTCAAGTGTGTCGCCCCCTACTACTTCAACGATGCGAAGATTCAAGGTTTCCGCGGCTCTCACTTTATGAGCGGCAGTTGCGTTGCGGACTATGGGAGTCTTACGTTGATGCCGTCCGTCGGCCCGTTGAAGACGCTGCCCATGGATCGTGCCTCATCGTTCGATCGCAGCAGCGAGCACGCTACTCCTTATGCATACTCGGTCGATTTGAAGGATGCAGGCGTCAGATCTGAAATTACCGGAACACTGCGCGCCGGAGAGATGCGCTTCACCTTCACAAAAGATGGAGTTGCATCGATCGTGGTAGAGAATAACGCCCGAGGCGGCGATGGCTGGGTACGAGTCGATTCCAAGGCTCAGGAAGTGACCGGAGAAGCTCCGGTACGGAGGATCTACGCCGGAAACGGCAAATTGGCTGGCTTCAGCGGCTACTTCGTCATCGAGTTCAGCGAGCCGTTCCAAACCGCCGGCACCTGGGCAGGCTCGCATACCGAAGACGGTGGGACCGAACAGAAAGGCGATGGCAAACCGCTCGGCTCCGTTGGCTTTCCCCATGTCGATATGCCGTCCGGCCAGAAGCCGCCCGTTCGCACCGACAGCCCACGGCCAGGCTTTGGAACCTATGTCCAGTTCGGCGACGTCAAGGCAGGAAAAGTTGTTCTTGTGCGCATAGGAACTTCTTTCGTGAGTCTCGACGAAGCACGCAAAAACCTGCAAGCCGAAATACCCGGATGGGACTTCGATGCCGTGAAGAACCAGGCGAAAGAGGCCTGGGTACAGTCCCTCGGCTCGATCGTCGTGAAGGATGATATTCCCGCTGCGAATGTCTTCTATACCTCCATGTATCACGCGATGCTTCAGCCCCGCACCTACAGCGATGTCGACGGAAGCTATCCGGGCTTTGCCGGTGAAGGCAAAGTCGAGCGCGCAACCGGCTTCACGTACTACAACGATTTTTCGATGTGGGACATCTTCCGCGCCCAGCTCCCCCTATTCACGATCATCGACCCGAAACGCGATTTAGATCTGGTCAAATCGCTGATCGCGATGGGCGACGAAGGCGGCTTCCTACCCATTTACCCCGCGTGGAACAGCTACACCTCCGAGATGATCGGCGACCATTCCGTGGCCACAATCGTCGATGCTTACACCAAAGGGCTGCGCGGCTTCGATATAGCGGATGCCTATCGACTCATACGGCAGAACGCAGTATCGATCCCCGCAGACAAGACGAAGTATCTCGACGGAGAAGGGCGGCGCGCCCTGGGGTCTTACATAAAGTACGGCTATATTCCTCTTGAAGACCCCGTCTCCGAGGCGTTTCCTCCTCATCAAAACGCGCAGGTATCGCGCACCCTGGAATTCGCCTATGACGACGCGATGATCGGCCAAATGGCAGCAGCCCTGGGCAAGACCGAGGATGCGGAACTCTTCAAGAAGCGTGGAGAGAACTGGCGAAACGTCATCGATCCGGAGACTGGGTTTGCCCGCGGCCGCCATGCCGATGGCACCTGGCTGACGCCTTTCGATCCAGCCAAAAGGCCAACATGGCTCACCGAAGCAATCCCATGGCAGTACACCTTTTTTGTGCCACAGGATATTCCAGGATTGATTTCACTCGAAGGCGGAAAATCAGCCTTTGTTGAAAAGCTGGATAAGCTCTTCGCCGGCCGGTACTACGAGCATGGCAACGAACCCAGCCATCACATCGCTTACCTGTATGACGCCGCCGGAGCTCCCGATAAGACCCAGGAGCATGTTCGTGCGGTCATGGAGAGCCAATATCACGACTCCCCGGCCGGCCTCGCCGGCAACGACGACGCCGGTCAGATGAGCGCCTGGTATATCTTGAGCGCGCTGGGCTTCTATCAGGTCTGTCCCGGCGTGCCGGAGTACTGGCTTGGCTCCCCACGGTTCGACGAGGCCGAGCTTCGTCTTGCAAACGGGCATACGTTGAAGATCGAGGCCAAAGGGGCGGGAACCGGCAAGGTCTATGTGCGGCGAATTCTGCTGAATAACCGTGTCGTCACGGGCTATACACTCCAGCACAGCGATATCGTGGCTGGAGGCGTGTTGCAGTTCGAGATGGCTGGATCGCGCTGATCGTACGAAGAGGCGTTCGAGAAAGCTTCCTCCATGCCCGGGCCCATAATGAACCGCCCGCCAGCCCCTCCCCCTTGTCGAAAACTGCCGATAACTCTATCGAATGAACGGTGTTCTACTATTTTGGTAACGCTGTCTTTTTAACTGGACTTTGTAATCAACAGTCGATTATGCTTCTGCCGTTTACCAAAGGATATCGTTGTCATTGCTTGAAATTCGCGGTGTCTATTGTAAGCAAAGGTTTTTGTTGAAGGTGAAATCCAATGAAAAATGCGTCTAGCCCCAAACTTCGTCTGCGCCTTACCGCTAATGGCTTTGCCGCAATCGCAATAACCTTTTTGAGTGGATGCAGTCTTGTCACGACCGCCCCACAGCAGGACTCCTTTGCCCACGCAATCGGCATCTCTGGAGTGGTCCATGGCGGGCAGCAGCCCCTCTATAACGCTGTCGTGAATCTTTATTCTGCCGGCACCACAGGCTACGGCACCGGCTCTACCCTGCTCGCCACCACCAACACCGATCAGAACGGAAACTTCGTCTTCGCTCCCGGCAGTTCAGCCACCGGCGAGGACAGCGGAACCACCAGCGCCTGGTCTTGCCAGTCCACCACCTCCCAGATATATCTCACCGCCGTCGGCGGCGGCCCTTACCCCGGTGGCGGGACGTTCGTCAATAATCCCGCCTCGGTCCTTCTGGCGCCTCTCGGCCAATGCAGCACAATCTCCAGTTCCACCTCCGTGGTTATCAACGAGCTCACCACGGTAGCCGCCGTCTATGCCCTTTCTCCGTACATCAATCCCGGCACTGTAGCCGGCAGCGAGTCCATCGGCACCAGCAGCACTACCCAGGGCACTACGGGCATCAACAACGCCGTCAGCACCATCGCCAACATGGTCTGGGTCACGGGTCCCGGCAACGGCGGGATTGTCACCCCAGCGCCGACCTACACCGGCACCGCCACCACCGTATCTGGTGTCACCGTGACCGCTACCGCCAACAGCGCCAAGATCATCACTATCGCCAATATTCTGGCCGCCTGCATCAACTCCAGCGGTCCCAGCAGCGTATCCTGTGCCAACCTCTTCGGCGCCGCCACTCCTCCGCCCCTCGCCGCCGTCAACAGCTACGGTTCCACCCAGAGTTCCAGCTTCACCTTCTCTACGGCACAGGACACCATGCAGGCCGCTTACTACATGGCCACCAACCCTATCGATGCCGGTGCCGCTTATAGCTGTTCTCCTACCGCGACGCCCGCCACCAATCTTCAATGCCTCTTCAATGTCGCCAGTTCTACCTCACCTTTCCAGACCGGGCTCTCCACTGCGCCCAACGACTGGACCATCGGCATCACCTACAACTACTCCAGCACCGTTCTCAACAAAGCCGTGGGCATGGGTATCGACAACTACGACAACGTCTACGTCACCGGCTCCGTGGCCGCAGCCACCGGCACCGACCTGCTCATCATGTCGCCGCAAGGCCTGCTGCTCAACTCCAGCGCCATGTCGACCGTTGCCACCAGCAACAACATCCGCAACATCGCCTTCGACTCTTCCAACAACGCCTACATGCCCAATGGAAGTCCGTCCACGCCCTTCATCTACAAATTCACGCCCAACACCTCCAACAGTCCCGGATCTGGTGGCGCGGTCAGCC
>Ga0302310_10004246_pt1 | contig 10835 bp, 7 predicted proteins | sample III_Palsa_N1_2_FD_200451 | JGI IMG/M metagenome (GOLD analysis project Ga0302310, IMG submission 200451) | Peat permafrost microbial communities from Stordalen Mire near Abisko, Sweden - III_Palsa_N1_2 | ecosystem: Environmental > Terrestrial > Soil > Palsa > Peat permafrost | place: Sweden... | reverse complement strand
AATGTAAACCGGAAGGCGAGTGGTGTCAATCCTGATTTCGATCACAAGCAATCGGATTATGCAGAGAGGATCTGATTAAGGAGCGATCGAGTTGTCTTCCTGCAGATCCGCAGGATCTATTGGCGCACGCACAACACGTACGCCTCTCGTCCGGAATATTTCGAGATCGCTCTCGGGGGCGCCCGAGTCGGTCACTAAGACAGTTACTCGTTCCAAACCCGCAACGACAATCGAAGATCGTTGCTGAAGTTTTCGCCGGTCAGCCAACACGATCAGTTGCTCACACCGGCGCAGCAGACGCATTTGCGCTTGGACAATGAGTGGATCAGCCTCCATCAATCCAAATCGATTCAAGCCAAAACAGCCGGCAAACAACGTCCGTGCGCTGAAGTGATTAGTGGCGTCATCGTCAAACGGGCTTAGAACTAAATTCTGTTCGCGATAGATGGTGCCGCCGGGCACAGTGACCCGGTTTCGGCCGGTCGCGAGCAACTGGGTGATAATGGGCACCGAATTGGTGAGAATGTCCAACCCTTCCTGCGGCAAAAATTCGACGAGCGCAAAAGTTGTGGTGCCGCCGGAAATGATGAGGCTGTCTCCAGGTTCAATGAATTTGGCCGCTGCTCGTCCTATTGCACGCTTTTCAGCGGCGGCAACACCTTGACTTAATGTGAAGGGCGAGCCTACAAGGTGCACCTCATGACGTGGACGGACGGACTCCGCTCCTCCACGAATGCGGTTAATGTCGCCTCGCTCAGCGAGAGCGACAATGTCGCGTCTCACGGTCGCCTCAGACGCATCTAGAATGTCAACCAAGTCGGCAAGACTAACGATTGATCGCTCGTCAACCAGCTTTTTAATTAATCGGTGGCGCTCGGCTTCAAGCATTAGCGATCCTTTTTGCCAAGGTTCAGTATACCTTGGCGTTAAACAGGGCTGAAATCAGGTAGGAACGCATGCGACCGTAAATTGGAGCAAATGGCAGTTCAAGCAACTCTAGCCGACTGTTAGGTAGTTGCCAGCGCCAATTACGACCGTTGCGAAAACCAGCACGGCGACGCCGAGTGCGACCTTGCGCTTCGTCTCCCCTCGAGATTTGGCCCATTCCCTCAGACCGAAGCCCCAGGCGGTCGCAAATATAATGATGCTTGCCATATGAAGCGTCCAACTGGAAAAAGCGTAAGCGCCCATTTGGCTTTCGCCCATGGTGTAAAAGAAGAACTGAAAATACCAGACAGTCCCCCCCAGGGCCGAAAACAAGTAATTTCTCAATAATGGCGGCGGCAATCCGTCCGCGTCTGCGGCGGGCCCGGGCTTCCCAATGAATTCGTGGAAAGATCCTTTGCTTGTAATGAGATAAAGACACCAGAGAAGGTTCGTTGTAAAGCCGCCAACCAGAACTACGCATAAGACAGGCAATCCTTGGCTGAGCGGCGAAGTGCCCGCGGCGAGCGTAAGAGCGCGGATTGGTGCGCCGGCATCGAGCCCAAATGCAAAACAGCTGCTCATGACGCCCGAGAAAACCGCGACAATGACTCCGCGCCTGAAATTGAACTCTGCGATGGCCGCGCGCGCCTCTTGGGGGGTGAGCTCTTGTTCTTTGGCGTAGCCTGCGCGCCCCACGATCACTACCCCGAGCAATGCCAATATGATACCGGCGAACGTCAAAGCGCCGCCACGTGTCGCAATCAAAGTGCCTAAGGCGTGATGGAAAATGGGAGGGAACAGCGTTCCGATAACCATTGTAAGGCCAAGAACGGTCGCCATTCCGAGCGACATGCCGAGATAGCGCATTGTCAGACCAAAGGTCAATCCGCCAAGTCCCCAGAGCAATCCCCAAAACCAACACCAAAACAATGTGGGTAGGGGCGTTGCAGACAGCACCTCCCAGAGATTCTCGGTGCGTAAAGTCGCAAAGACCCACGGGGCGACAATCCAGCTAAATGTGCCGCCTACTAGCCAATAGATTTCCCACGACCAGCGCCGAATTTGTCTGTACGGGACATAAAAGCTCGCGCTTGCTAGCCCACCAATCCAGTGAAATAAGACTCCCAGCAGAGGATTGGGCGTCATTAGTTGTCCTTATAGTATGTTTTGCAGGTCAACATCGCGCTGAACGATCGAGTCTAGTCCCAGGGCATTTATTTCATTTGCACCGGTAAGGGCCATCGCCACCCGCATTTCTGCCTCAAGTAGCTCTAACACATGCGTTACGCCTCGCTCGCCGCGCGCCGCAAGGGCATATACCCATGCTCTGCCGACAAGCACGCCTTTCGCCCCGAGGGCCAGCATACGCACAACATCAAGTCCCGAGCGCACTCCGCCATCTACCAACACCGTGACACGATCGCCGGCAGCCTCGACGATGGATGGCAGGACGCGTGCAGTCGAGGGAACGCCATCTAATTGACGTCCTCCATGGTTGGAGACGACAATTCCTTCAACACCGATTTGGCTGGCATGTGCAGCATCTTGGGAGTCAAGAATTCCCTTGAGTATCAGCGGTCCTTTCCAGTGGGAGCGGACCCACGCTATGTCGTTCCAGGTCACGGTTGGGTCGAAGTTCCCGCGCATCCACGCAAAGAAATCCTCCAGACCGGAGTTTCTTCCAAGAACTGGGGCGACATTGCCTAACACATGGGGGCGGCCGTGGAGCCCCACGTCCCACGCCCAACCTGGTTTTAGCATGGCCTGGGCGCCTCGCCGCATCGAGCCGGCAAAGCCTGGTGAACCGGCTAAGCCGGACCGATAGTCGCGGTATCGCGATCCCGGCACAGGCATGTCGACCGTAAAGACGAGCGCCGAGCATCCGACACGTTCAGCTTCACTTAGCAGCGACACCATGAAGGATCGGTCGCGGATCATGTAAAGCTGCAGCCAGAGCGGTTGTGCGGACGAGCTTGCCACCTCTGCCAGGGAACAGACGGAAAGTGTTGAGAGGCAAAAGGGTATGCCGGCCGCCGCCGCCGCTCGCGCTGCCTGGCACTCTCCGCGTCGCGCGTTCATGCCTGCAAGACCGATCGGCGCGAGAATCACTGGCATTGAGAGTCGCTGTCCAAAGATATTGGTCGAGGTATCGATAACTGAAATATTGCGAAGTACGCGTTGCCGCAATGCCACCTGCTCAAGATCCGCAATGTTTCTTCGTAGCGAAACCTCCGCATAGGAGCCGCCGTCAATGTATTCGAACAGGAAATGAGGTAGGCGTCGCTTGGCGAGCGCGCGATAATCGGTAATGGAAGCGACCTTCATTCGGTCCGCTCTGCAGCTTCTCGCCAGATACTTTTGTATTCTGCAACGTCCACGGGCAGCGGATCGACTCGAAAGAGAGGAGGGCGGTCGACGCATTCAATCCCAGCCAATCGTAGCGCGCCCCGCGCGACCCCGTGTTCGTCGGCTCCGATGAGCACCTTCATCCTAGGCCTCAGCGAGGCTAGCGCCCGCACGAACGCCGGCGCAGCGGCAAATCGTCCTTCGACGAGGAGCGTGTCGCAACTTCCTATAAGGTCGAGCGAAACATCCGCCAGCATTGCTGCATAAAGCTGTGATTCGATCCGAGGATGCTCAATTTCCTGATCCGTCGGCGATCGAAAACGACTTGGAAATGGCCCGCCGCCACGAATTGCTGATGGCAAGATCATTCGCCGTGTCTTGATTGCGCGCACCAAGATCTGCTGATCGCGGTCAGTCGTCGAAAGGTCTTGGGGAGAATTTGCCGTCAGCAACTCAATTTCCCGCCCGCCCATGAAGCGTGACGAAGGCACTGCCGAGCCTGCGCAGTCTACGTTAACAAGACAATCACGATGTTCAGGAAGGGCTGCGAGTAGCGACTTGTCCAGATGCAGTGGCGATCGCATTGCCACGAACCAGGTCCCGGTAGACAACATGGTGCTGTCGCGGCCGCGCAAGGCGCCATGGCTACGCGCATCAAATAGCGCGGCGTTGGAATCATGCAACCCGCAATACACGCAAACGGCGGAAGACAATCCTGTGCGGGCTACCCATTGAGGCGTCAGCGTGCCCAGAACTTGGCCCGCGGGAGTGATCGGCGCGAGTCGTTCCGCCCAACCGCGGCGGATGCAAAGCTCGGACGGCGTCGAATCCAACGGCCGCCACAAGTCGCTATGGCATCCTAAGCTGGTAATCTCGGTGGCGGCCTCACCGCAGAGCAACCACGCCCAGTACTGCGCCCACGGCACAATATGTGCGTCTCTAAAGCTCTCGCCCTGTCCCTCCAGCCAATGAAGCTGAATGCCTAAATTAAGACCTGCGGGCAACGCAGGCGAGCCGGTCTGCGCGAAAGGGTCTCGCTGGCGGTCATATGACTGGCGATCCGATGATACGCCATCCCATTCATAATCAAGGGGAGCCAATCGTAGGCCGCCCCCACAATTTAAGATAGCCACACCGGCTCCGTGAGCTACCGGAACAATCGCGTCAATGGGCCCTGTCGTCGCGAATTCAATCAACACCCTCTCAAGCCACGCCTCGATACCCACTGAGTCAAGATAAGAGCGCCCGCGGTCAGCGCGACAATTGGCATACGCACGTTGGGCCTGCCACCTTCCCCCCTCATCCCACAGAGTTGCTTTGGAATGGGTTTTTCCGATATCCAGAACGACAGTCCAGCCGGGCATAAGATCCTAATTGACCGGTTATGATCGGTATATAGTTATATTAGATTACTTTGTACCGATTATGATTGTTTACTGCAAGCATTGTTTGTATTCTAGTTCGAAGGGAGCAATTGCACCGAAAGGACACTGACGATGGCTGAAAAGTCTGCCTTACTCTTCAAAGTACCGCTGAATCAGTGGTCGGATATCGATTCGGCCGGCTTATATCCGCGCGGGCTCTTACTGTACAGATCGAATCTTCTAGGATCTGATTTGACAGTGACCAATTTTGGCGGAGGGAACACCTCGGCGAAGCTGAGGGAGACTGATCCGCTAACCGGCGAGGACGTCGAAGTCTTATATGTTAAGGGCTCAGGGGGCGACTTGGGATCCATGAAATTGGACGGATTTGCTACCCTTTACCAAGATAAGCTGTTACAGCTGCAGCGCCTATACCGTGGGGTCGAGCACGAAGACGAGATGGTGGGTTACCTGCCTCATTGCACATTCAATTTGAACCCGCGTGCCGCCTCCATTGATACACCCCTACATTCATTGCTCCCGTTCGCGCACATCGATCACGTTCATCCGGACGCCGTCATTGCGCTTGCAGCTTCTTCGAACGGCGAAGCAGCGACTCAAGAAATCTACGCCGGCTCAGTTGGTTGGATTGGGTGGAAACGACCCGGATTTGACCTGGGTTTACGGCTCAAGGAGTACGTGAAGGGCCGCCCGGAGCTGAAAGGCGTTATGCTGGCGGGGCACGGTATCATCTGCTGGGGAGACAGTGCAAAGGCGTGCTACAACAATACGATTGACCTGATCGCCCGCGCTGCCGAATACCTCAACCTGCGGCTTGCGAAAGGCCCTGCATTCGGTGGCGAGCTTGTGGTAACAAAATCCAAAGCAAAAAGGGAGCAGGCTGCTGCAAGACTCATGCCCCGCTTGCGCGGACTCATGGTGGGCAGCGCGGGTAAAGTAGGCCAGTTCGCTGACGATGATGAAACGCTAGAATTCGTCGGATCTCGGGATTTTGCCGCCCTTGCCGCTATGGGGACCTCCTGTCCCGACCACTTTCTTCGAACGAAGATCTCCCCGCTCGCCCTCGATCCCACTCGCATTGACGATATGGCGTACTTAGGGAACGCCGTTGCCGAATATCGTTCAAACTACGCCAGTTACTACGCGCGTTGCGCCGGTCCGGAGGATCCAAAAGTACGAGACGCAAATCCCGTCATAGTTTTGCTGCCCGGAATTGGTAGATTTTCTTTCGCCACCGATAAAACGACCGCGCGCCTGGCGAGCGAGTTCTACGGCAACGCGATTAACGTGATGCGCGGCGCGACCGCCATTGGGGACTACGTGGGGCTGCCTGAGCGGGAAGCATTCGCCATCGAATATTGGGCATTGGAGGAAGCCAAGCTGCGGCGCATGCCAAGACCCAAGTCGCTTGCCGGGCGGGTGGCCTTAATCACCGGCGGCGCGGGCGGGATTGGACTGGCCACGGCCCGCATCTTACTTTCGCATGGCGCATGCGTGTTGGTTTCCGACCGTGACGCCGCAACTCTCGCACAGTCGAGCGAAGAGCTTGCTACTTCTTTCGGACGCGACACGGTCCGATCGGCTCTTTGCGATGTAACTTCGGAAGACCAGGTACAGGCAGCCTTCGAAATCTGCGCACGCGAATTTGGCGGTCTCGACATACTCGTGGCCAATGCCGGAATTGCGTCCTCGGCGCCGATCGAAGATACGACCCTGGCGCTTTGGCATAGAAACTATGACGTATTAGCGCAAGGATACTTTTTAACCGCGCGCGCTGCATTTCCCCTAATGCGCCTGCAACAGAAAGGCGCCATTGTTTTCATTGGTTCGAAGAACGCTTTAGCGGCCACCCCCAATGCCTCGGCCTACGCTTCCGCGAAGGCGGCCTCCGTGCACCTCGCGCGCTGTCTAGCTTTAGAAGGCGCGGATGCGGGAATTCGTGTAAACGTCGTAAATCCCGACGCGGTGATTCGTGGCTCGAGAATTTGGGATGGCGATTGGCGGAAAGAGCGCGCCAGCGCATACGGCATTGACTCAGGCGAGGAACTTGAAGAGTTCTATCGAAAGCGCTCACTGCTGAAACTCAATGTGCTGCCGGAAGACATAGCAGAGGCGGTACATTTCTTGGTATCTGACGCGTCCGCGAAATCTACGGGCAACATTATTAACGTAGATGCGGGTAACGCTCAAGCGTTCACGCGCTAAACTGTCAACAGTCTGTGGGCGATTGAGGTTCTCGGACGAGACACGGGGGGCGAACAAGCAATGGTAACTTTCAACTCAATAGTCGACCGCCTAAGCGAACAGGCAATTGAGCTGCCGTCTTGGGCGTTCGGGAATTCTGGAACGCGCTTCAAAGTGTTCTCGCAACCCGGGGTTCCTCGTAGCCCATTTGAAAAGATCGCCGACGCTGCGCAGGTTCATAAATATACGGGCTTGTCGCCACTAGTGGCGCTGCATATCCCGTGGGACAAGTGTGACGATTACAAGGCCCTGCGCTCATATGCGATTGAGCAAGGCATAGATATTGGAACGATTAACTCCAATACGTTTCAAGACGATGATTTCAAACTCGGTAGTCTTACTCATTCCGATTCGCGCATTCGCCAAAAGGCGATTGATCATCATTATGCGTGCCTTGAAATTATGAATGAGACCGGATCTCGCGACCTAAAAATCTGGCTTGCAGACGGCACTAATTACCCAGGTCAAGACGATATTCGCGCCCGGCAAGATCGGCTGTCAGATTCTCTTGCCAAGATCTATTCGCGGCTCGCGATAACGCAGCGGCTTGTATTGGAGTATAAGTTTTTTGAGCCAGCCTTCTATCACACCGACGTTCCCGACTGGGGAACTGCATATGCTCACGTCGTCGAGTTGGGCGAGCGTGCTGTGGTCTGCTTGGACACAGGGCATCATGCGCCGGGTACCAACATTGAATTCATCGTGGCGCAGCTGTTGCGCCTTGGAAAGTTGGGATCCTTCGATTTCAATTCTCGTTTCTACGCTGACGATGACCTTATTGTTGGCGCAGCCGATCCTTTCCAATTGTTTCGCATATTATTCGAGGTTATTCGTGGCGGGGGTTATGGGAGAAGTTCTCGCGTGGCCTTTATGCTTGATCAGTGTCATAACATTGAAAACAAAATTCAGGGCCAGATTCGTTCCGTGCTCAACGTGCAAGAAATGACATCACGCGCGCTTCTGGTGGACCGACCGGCGCTTGAGCAAGCGCAATTGGCGGGCGACATACTCCAGGCGAATGAGATTTTGATGGACGCGTTTTACACAGACGTGCGGAGCGACCTTGCCTCGTGGCGCGAAGCTCGCTCGCTGCCCGCCAATCCCATCAGGGCGTACAGCGAAAGCAATTATGGGCTCACGATCGCCCGAGAACGAAGCGGCGGCCGCCAGGCGGGATGGGGCGCGTGAACGGATTTGCAAACCGCAGCTCAGTCGTCGCTGCGCGGAGAAACGTAGCATATTACGCGTCGGCCTTAAATCCGTTCGCTAATTGTTGCGGAAGCCGGATCAACCTCCAAAACCACTGTCGAAACGATAGTGTAGAATTTTAAACGGTGTCGCGGGGTTGTGCCATCGAGATATTCGTGCTCGGGAGTCTTCCCCTTCTGTGAGCGAACCTTAGGGTACGGAAGGTACTGCTTTACTCATTAGAGCGGTGAAGTCGGCTTCGCTTCGAGGCGCAGTAAAGACCGACAGACCACCCCAAACCGCCCTCCCGTGGTGCGAAGCGATATCGTCACCGGCCCGAATTCACAAGTCGCATGGAATTCAATGGTTTTCGTCGAGGCGGTCCTCGGCGATTGACACTTTTGCTGTCTACGGACGGAGAAGAAAGTTGTCACTTTCACGCAAACGAGAGTAAAAGTGTCAATTGTTGGCAGTGAGTTTTGTAGGGGCAAGGAATGCTGCACTACGAAAAAGCTGTGGAATCCAAGCGGCGCCCTGGGCAGCGGCGCATCGAAGTCTTTAGCCCAAAAATCAAGCGCCGGCTGACACTGTTCTCACGCGATTCCCACGATGCGTGGCTGCTCCTCGAGGCCGACCCGACGGTTCAAACGTTTTGCGAACGACCGGCATATGTGGAAGGCGACGCCGGACGAGTACTTGATTTCTGGGTCGACCAGGGTGGGCATTCCAGCTTTTGGACGTTGTCCGGCGACGAGACGGAATCAGAATCGTTGCCGAGGACCGCTCACGGCGTGACGCTACGGGTTTTGCGACGGCCGGACTTGATCGCCTTCGCAATGCGCAGCCAAAATTGGGCGCAGATCGTGCCATACCGGGTCAGTTTCATGCGGCATGCCGACGGGCGGCTCCAGAAGGACATACTCGCTCGCTTGGCGAAGCCGCATCGCCTCGAGCGAATCGAAGCCGCCTTTCATCCCCTCGACATCAGCGTCGTGCGCGCGGCGTTGTTCGAGTTGCTGGCCGATGGCCGGGTGGTCGCGCCGGACTTGGATTTCGCGCCGCTCGGACTGGATACTGTTTTCCGGACGTCGACGTCATGAAGCGTCCAGACATCGACACCTTGGATCTATCGCGATGGCCCAGTGTCGACGTCAATGCGCTGGACGAAAAAGCGCGGCATGGCTACCAGCAACGCGCGATGGCCGTCGAGCACTACGCGACCGGCATTTCGATCGATGACGTCGAAAAGAACACGAACGTGGATCGGCGCGTACTTTATCGCGTGATCGAGCGCGCCGTGCGGGCGCATCCAGATGGACGGCCGTGGGGATTTCGAGCGCTGATTCCGGGATCGCATACGAAAGCCTACGAACGACGTAAATCGAGTAACAGTATCGGTGCGGGCCTCGCCGGTGCATTTAGCCAGCTGCTGGAGAAGCATCCGAAACTCGAACAACTCGTCCGGGAACTGATCGCGGATCGCGACGTGCTGCTGGTACAAAAAAGCGATCACACCTATCTTAAGAATCTGCGCAACGCGCACAACCGCTTCACCGCCGCCTGTCGGTCCCTCGGACTCACCGCGAGCGACTATCCCCTGAATCAAGGCGAGAAGGGGCGCCGCAGCTTTGGTTCGGCCCTGCGCCACCGCATGATGCAGGACTTCAAGGAAGCCCATCGGTCCGCCGGTGGCGACCGGGTGAAGCCGGCCGCGGCGCTTGCAGACCGAGCGGACCCGCCCGTCAGAGTCCCGTTTGACACGGTCGAGTTTGATGCTCACCGCTTGGACTTGCGCCTGACGATTCTCGATCAGGACCCTTTTGGCGACGAGCAGCTCATTGAGATCGAGCGCGTCTGGCTCCTCGCACTGATCGACGTATACACCCGGGCGATTTTGGGTTACACGCTCTGCCTGCGGCGGGAATATAGCCGCTACGATGTCATTCGTACCTTCGAAAAGGCCTTGGCGCCGGCATCGAAGCCGATACTGACCATTCCCGGGCTTTCGCCAATCGAAAACGGTGGCTTCGTCTCTGCCGCCCTCCCGGAAACCGCCTATGCCGTCTGGCGGCAGATCCGGTTTGATCACGCCCGGGCGCATCTGGCCGAGGACAGCCTGAGCGTCGCTTGCGAACTCCTCGGCTGTACCGTCGACGTAGGTCCAGCCTATTGGCCCGACGAGCGTCCGTTCATCGAACGATTCTTTGGCACCGTGGCGACGCGCTTCAGCCATCGCCTGCCGGGCACGACGGGTTCCGACCCCGACGACATCTTACGCAAACTGAAGGATCCCCGCGGCGATCTGCGATTGGTGGTGTCGCTCGAGGAATTGCGCGAACTGCTTGCCGTCTGGGTGTGGAATTACAACGGGACGCCGCATGGCGGTTTGGGCAGTGCGCGTACGCCTCTCGAGGCCATGACCGCGGCGATACGGGAACGACACAGCCTGCTCCGGCATCTGCCTTTGAGCCTGCGCGGCAATCTCTGCCTTCTACAAAACGTTCACGCCGCACGGGTCCGCGGTCACATCAATCGCGGGGAAAAGCCTCACATCAGCTTCTACCATGTCCGGTACACGAGTCACCGGCTGGCACGGTCGCCGGACCTCATTGGTAAGCGGCTGCGCATTTACTATGACGCCGACGACATTCGCGTCGTGCGGGCGTTTCTCGCCGACGGCACGGAGCTCGGAGAACTGAGGGTGGGCGGAATCTGGGCGACGACTCCGCATTCGCTCGAATTACG
>Ga0302310_10004242_pt1 | contig 10839 bp, 8 predicted proteins | sample III_Palsa_N1_2_FD_200451 | JGI IMG/M metagenome (GOLD analysis project Ga0302310, IMG submission 200451) | Peat permafrost microbial communities from Stordalen Mire near Abisko, Sweden - III_Palsa_N1_2 | ecosystem: Environmental > Terrestrial > Soil > Palsa > Peat permafrost | place: Sweden... | reverse complement strand
AATCGCCATAGGTAATCGAAGCAAGCCCGACATCCTCACAAGAAGAGCTGCGCAATGTACACTGTTTGCGCCCGTAGCGCATGTTCTAGTTTCGCGTTGAGGTGGTATTTCCCGTTAGAACGGCGCGCGAAGCCAGACCGCGCCCCAACCGTTCGTCGCCCCGGCCTTGAGCCGGGGCCGGACAGGTCGGCTCCTCATACGTCGTCGGATAAGCGTCGGCGCATCTGGTCCCGGCTCAAGGCCGGGACGACGACAGACTGGCGATTAACGCCAACGAAAAAGCAGCTAAGTCAGGGTGGATCAATCTAGACCAAACCTGCTCTACCCCAGTGCTTCGGCCAGCCGCTCCATCGCGATCCGTGAGGTTTCCGGGTTTCCGCCCAAGCCGATGCGCAAACGATCGGGCCGGGAGAAGAACCGTCCTGGCACCACGCCGGTGTCGAACTTCGTCTTCAGCGTCTCGACGAAGGCGTCGACGTCGCCGTCGATCAGGCGGGGGAACACCGTCGTGCCCTGGTCGAAAACGGTCTGGTCCAGACGCGGATTTTGTCCCAGCAACTGGCGATAGGCGGCGCGGTTGGCGTCGATCAGGCCGTTGGCGCGGGCGCGCAAGGACGAGAGCTGGTCGAAGGCGACCACGGCCATCCGCTCGGCCACATGCGGCGGGTGGACGCCGAACAGGTCGTTCAGCCGGCTCATCCTGTTGGCCAGGTCCTTGGGCGCCAGGATCCAGCCGCAGCGCAGGCCGCTGACGCCATAGGCCTTGGTCAGGCTGGAGGTGACAACGATGTTGCCGTCGGGCTGGAACGCGGTCTTGGCGACGCCGTCGCGGAACATCAGCTCGCGATAGACCTCGTCCACCAGCACCAGCGCGCCGACCTTGGCGGCGGCTTCGGCCACGGCGGCGACCGCTTCGTCGGAGTCGATCGCGCTGGAGGGGTTGTGCAAGTTGGTCAGCACCACCAGCCGCGTCTTCGGCGTGATCGCCGCGGCGACCCGTTCGGGGTTCAGCTTCCAACCTTCACCGGGCGAACGTTCGAACCGGCGGATATCGACGCGAAGATAGCCGAGGGTGTCGCAGAGCAGCTGGTAGGTGGGATCCTCGACCAGCACCTCGTCACCGGCGGAGAGGATGGCGGCGAAGGCCAGGTGGTTGGCGAAGGAACAGCCGCCGCCGGGCGTCACCACGCAGCCGACATCGATCCCGAACCGGTCGGCGATCTTCTGCATCAGCGGCGGATAGCCGCCGGCGTTGGGGCCGTGCAGGGCCAGGTCGTCGAGGGTGATGACCAGGTCGGACAGCTGGCAGTCCAGCACGCCGCTGGAGGCGAGATTGAATTTCGCCCCGGTCGAGTATTTGGCGAAGTGCATATAGTCCGACTGGCGGACCTGGGCGGGAAGGGTCATTGGGCGGGCGCGGTCAGCATGGCCTTGCGGCGGTTCCAGTTCCAATAGAGGTAAGGGGGAATCCCGAGAAGCATGATGCCGTAGCCTTTCAAGCTATCTGTCGGATGTGTCCAGAACGTCGCCGCGACAATGGCCGCGCAGCCGAGGATGAACAGGCCGGTGGTGATCGGATGCCAGGGCGCCCGAAAGCCGGCCACATGCGCCGCCAGGCCGGCCGCGCGCTCGCGCCGACGCAGGACGAACAGACACGAGGCGCTGAGGCCGAAGAACAGGAAGTTCGTCGCGATCACATAGCTCAGAATCTGCTCATAGCTGCCGCTCAGGGCGAGAACCCCTGTCCACACCGCCTGCAGCAGGATGGCGATCACCGGCGCGCGGCTGCCCTCGGATATCGCGGCGACTTGTTTGAAGAACAAACCATCCCGGGCCATGGCGAAGGAGACGCGTGGGCCGGTGAGGATCGACTGGCTCATGAAGGCGAGGGCGGACAGGGCGATGGCGCCCGCGGCCAGATTGCCGCCGATCGGGCCGGCGGTGATCCGCAGCACGTCCGCGGCGGGCGTGAGGGTCGATCCCAACGAATCGATCCCCAGTGCTCGCAGACAGGCCAGGTTGACGAGGATGTAGAGGGTGATCACGGCCAGCACGCCGACGACCAGGGCGCGGGCGAGATTGCGCCCGGGATCCTTCATCTCGCCGGCGACGAAGTTGGAGGTCTGCCAGCCGCCGTAGCTGAACACCACCGGGATCATCGCCGCGCCGAACAGTTTGAGGAAGTCCCCCGGCGTCGCGGCGGGGACGTGGGCATGGGAGACAACGGGGTGGGCGACGAACAAGCCGGCGATGACCAGGGCCGCGATGGCGGCGATCTTCATCAGGCCGAGAATGCCCTGCACCCCGTTGCCGGACTTCACCCCCAGGCAGTTTACGCCGGCGAGGATGACCAGGACCCCGACAACGACCATGTTGTCGTTCAAGGCACCGCCGGCGAGAACGTTGAGATTCTTGGCGAAAATGATCGCCACCGCAGCCATGCCGCCGGTCTGAACCACAAGCAGGGTGGTCCAGCCGTACATGAAGCCGAACAGCGAGCCATAGGTCTTGCTGAGGTAGACATATTCGCCGCCGGTTTCGGGAATCCGCGCGGCCAGCTCGGCGTAGACAAAGGCGCCAAGGATCGCCAGGCCGCCGCCTACGCCCCAGGCGGTCAAGGCCAGGGTGGGAGACTGCAGCACCCGCGCCACCACCGCGGGGTTCACAAAGATTCCCACGCCGACGATTCCGCCGATCACCAGCATGACCGCGCTGGGAAACCCGATGGCGACCCGAAGGCCCTCTTTGCTGATACCTTCGTCGGTCATGAGGTTGTCCCGGAGTAGCGGTCCCCGCGCCGCCGCCTCGCATTAATGACGGTAAAGTCGGCCGGCGCAATCAGACGCCGGACGGTTCATTTTCGCCCGCCCTTCACAAACCGGTGCGTGTTTGCTAACCCCCGCGCCTCACCACGCGCGGTCGTGGCGGAATTGGTAGACGCGCAGCGTTGAGGTCGCTGTGGGGCAACCCGTGGAAGTTCGAGTCTTCTCGACCGCACCAGTGAATTAAAGGATGGGCAGCGCCGAGGCGACGTAAGCGGGAGACGGTCCAATGACCCCAGCGAACGACGGCCTCACGGCCGGTACGCCTGCGCCCGCCGAAGACTTGCCCGTCGAGGACCTGGAAGATCTCGCCCTCAGCGACGACTATGCGCTGAACCCCGCCTTCGTCGAGATGGTGGTGGACGCGGCCGACCTGGGCAACCTGGCGCGGCTGCGGGTGTTGATCGAGGCGCTGCACCCGGCCGACCTGGCGGACCTGTTGGGCTTCCTTTCGCGGGGCTATCGGGAAGTGATCGTCCCGCTGCTGACCGCCGACGAGCTGTCGGAAACCCTGTCCGAGCTCGACGGCCCGCTGCGCGAGGACGTGCTCGAACTGGTAGCGCCGGAAAACCTCGCCAAGGCCATCGGCGAGATGGAGTCGGACGACGCCGCCGACGTGGTCGACGATCTGGAGGCGGACCGGCGTGGCCAGGTGCTGGCGGCCATGTCGCCGGCCCACCGGATCTCGATCGAGAGCGCCCTGTCCTACGCGGACGAGACCGCGGGACGCCTGATGCAGCGCGAAGTGCTGGCCGCGCCGCAATTCTGGACCGTGGGCCAGGCTATCCAGCACATCCAGGCCGGCGGCGACGATCTGCCGGAGCTGTTCTTCGACGTCTATGTTGTGGACCCGTCGAACAAGCCCCTGGGCGCCGCGCCGCTGAGCCTTCTGCTGCGCAGTTCGCCCGACGCGCTGTTGTCGAAGATCATGGAGCCGGTCACCGAAATCCCGGTCGAGATGGACCAGGAGGAAGTCGCCTACATCTTCGACAAATACCACCTGATCTCCGCGCCGGTGGTCGAGGTCGGCGGGCGGCTGGTGGGCCAGATCACGGTCGACGACATCGTCGGCGTCATCCAGGACGAGAGCGAGGAGGACATGCTGGCCCTGGCCGGGGTGTCCGACCGCGGACGCAGCGACACCATCATGGGCGTCACCCGCTCCCGGTTCTGGTGGCTGCTGATCAATCTCGGCACGGCGATCCTAGCCTCCAGCGTCATCGGCGTGTTTCAGGACTCCATCGCCAAGCTGGCGGCGCTGGCGGTGATCAATCCCATCGCCGCCTCCATGGGCGGCAACGCCGGCACGCAAACGGTCACGGTGGTGGTCAGGGCTCTTGCCACCCGGGAATTGAACGCCGCCAATCTGCTCGCCGCCGTCTGGCGTGAGATCGCCGTGGGGGTGATGAACGGCGTGGCCTTTGCAGTGGTGATGGGGGCGGTGACGGAATTCTGGTTCCACAGCCCGATCATGGCGCTGATCGCCGGCCTGGCGATGGTGATCAATCTGATTGTCGCGGCCATCGCCGGCATGCTGATCCCGCTGGGCTTGGACAAGATGGGGTTCGATCCGGCCGCCTCTTCGGTGGTGTTCCTGACCACCGTGACCGACTGCGTCGGCTTCTTCAGCTTCCTCGGGCTGGCGACGCTGATCCTGCTGCACCATTAGGGCGACCAAAAATCGCCTGACAGGTTTGTCCGTCGCATCCGGCGCCTATCTTGCCAGTTGAACCTCGGGCGTATCCGCCCCTGTCTCAAACTGGGTCAAGAGTCCGATGAACCCTCGCTTTAAGGTCTCCCGCGCCGGGATCGATCTCCTGAAGGACTTCGAGGGCTTCCGCAGCGAGTCCGCGCGGTTGCCGGACGGGCGTTGGACGGTCGGTTACGGCCACACCAAGTCGGCGCGCCCGGGCGTGACCATCTCGGAGGCCGACGCTTCGGCCCTGCTTCAATACGACCTGATCGATGTCGTGGGCGCCGTGAACGACCTGGTGTTCACGCCAATCACCCAGAACCAGTTCGACTCGCTGGTGTGCTTCGCCTTCAACGTCGGCGTTCCTGCCTTCCGTGGCTCCACCGTGCTGCGCCGGATCAACGAAGGCTCGATGCTGCAGGCGGCCTGGTCGCTGGAAATGTGGCGCAAGGCCGAGTTCGAGGGCCAGGAGTTCGTTGTCGACGCCCTGGTGCGCCGCCGGGCCGCCGAAAAGGCGCTGTTCCTGACCCCGGCCGACGGCTGGGTCGCGGCGCCGTCACCGGTGCTGCCGCCCCGCATCGACGATGATGTCTGCCGCGCGATCCCGAGAGAAAAGCCGATCGATCTGAAGGCCAGTCTGGTGGGCTCGACCGCGACCGTGGTCCGGGAGGATCCGCTCGCCGCCGAGGCCGCCCCGATCGCGCCCGTGCTCGCCGTCGCGGCCGCGAGCGCCGTGGTCTTCGCGCCTGAACCCGCGCCCGCGCACGAACAGATCCTGGCCGCGCCGCTGCCGCACCAGATGGCCGACGCGACTCAAGCCCTGTCCGCCCGATTTGAAGCCATGGCGCCGAGCATCGCCGCCGGGGCCGAGGCGCGCAGCGACCTCGATCTGCCGGCCCCGCCCGAACCTGTGGTCGAGCACGCCATCGCCGAGCCGGCGCCCGTCGAGGCGTCCGAACCGATGCTGTTCGAATCCGCAAGCCGAACCGGAACACGAACAGGAGCACGAACCCGCGCCGGCGTCCGCGGATCTGTTCCAGGGCCCGATCTTCCGCGAAGAACATCACGAGCCGGACTTCGATGGCGCCGCGGTCGAACCGGCCAAGCTGGGGTTCGCGCCCTATCTGATCCTGGCCTTCGTCGGACTGGTCATTTTCGCCGCGGCGGCTACCTGGGCGTTCAACGCCCGCTCCGGCGGCGGGATCGTCAACCCGATCACTGTCGGCGTCGGCTTTGCCCTGGTCGGCTTCGCCTGCGTCGGTTGGGCGGTCTACTCGCTGCTTTCCAAGCTCGGAGAGTGGGAAGAATAGGCGCTTCGCCTTTTCAAAAATTTCGCGCCTGCCGGAGGGCCGTGGTAAGCGGATCGCATGATCCCCAACCACGGCCCTTCTTTTGATTTCGCCCTCGGTGAGACCGCCGATGCGATCCGCGAGACCACCAGCCGCTTCGCCGCCGACGAGATCGCGCCGCTGGCGGCCGAGATCGATCGCAGCAACAATTTTCCCCGCCAGCTCTGGCCGAAGATGGGCGAGCTGGGTCTGCATGGCATTACGGTGGAGGAGGACTACGGCGGTCTCGGCCTCGGCTACCTCGAGCACGTGGTGGCGATGGAGGAGGTGTCGCGGGCGTCCGCCTCGGTGGGCCTGTCCTACGGCGCCCACTCCAACCTGTGCGTCAATCAGATCCGCCGCTGGGGCTCGCCCGAGCAGAAGCAGCGCTACCTTCCCAAGCTGATCAGTGGCGAGCACGTGGGCGCCCTGGCCATGAGCGAGGCCGGGTCAGGGTCTGACGTCATCTCCATGAAGCTGCGCGCCGACCGCAGGGGCGACCGCTATGTGCTGAACGGAACCAAGTTCTGGATCACCAACGCCCCGCACGCCGACACCCTGGTGGTCTATGCCAAGACCGACCCTGAAGGCGCGAGCCGGGGCGTCACCGCCTTCCTGATCGAGAAGGATTTCAAGGGTTTCCACTGCGCTCAGAAGCTGGACAAGCTCGGCATGCGGGGCTCGGACACCGGCGAACTGGTGTTCGAGGACTGCGAGGTGCCTGAGGAAAACGTCATCGGCCCGGAGAACGGCGGCGCGGGCGTGTTGATGAGCGGTCTGGACTATGAACGCGCGGTGCTGGCCGCCGGGCCGCTGGGGATCATGCAGGCGGCGCTGGATTCGGTGCTGCCCTATGTCCGTGAGCGCAAGCAGTTCGGAAAACCGATCGGGACCTTCCAGCTGATGCAGGGCAAGGTCGCCGACATGTATGTGGCGCTGAACTCGGCGCGGGCCTACGTTTACGCGGTGGCCAGGGCCTGCGACGCGGGCCGGACCACGCGTTTCGATGCGGCGGGCGCGATCCTGTTGGCGTCGGAAAATGCGGTCCGCGTCACCCTGGAGGCGATCCAGGCTCTCGGCGGCGCGGGCTATACCAAGGATTATCCGGTGGAGCGCCTGCTGCGCGACGCCAAACTCTATGACATCGGCGCCGGGACCAATGAAATCAGGCGCTATCTGATCGGTCGGGAGTTGGTGGGGGAATAGACGCGCGAGGCGCGGATTCCGCACAGGCGTTGTCTATCGCACGGCGCCCGATTCATCTGCTAGACTATGACCTCGGGTGGATGAATCACGGGCTGACGACTGTGCTGACACTGAACAGACGCGTCTTGCCGATCGTGGGATTGGCCGCCTTGATGCTGGCGGGATGCGCGCGCCAGCCTGGGGAACTTGCGTCCAACTGCTCGACGTCTTCACAGAAGCCGACCGCGGAACTGTTGTTCGGTCGGGTCGCCCAGGGCGCGCCCAGCGTGAGCGAATCGGAATTCAGACGGTTCCTAACTCGCGAAGTCAGCCCCCGGTTTCCGGATGGGTTGACCGTGGTGAACGCCAGGGGTCGCTGGACGCCGCCGGCCGGTTCGGCCATTGGCGAGCAGCCCAAACTGGTGATGATCGTCCTGCACGGCGGGGCGGACGATCTGGCGAAGCTGGATGCGATCCGCGCCGCCTATCAGGCGCAGTATCACCAGCAGTCGGTGCTGCTGCCCACCGGACCGGGATGTGTCTCGCTTTAGCGGGCTTGCCTAACCCTGCTGACCCCAGGTGGCGAACATGCCGATGGCGGCGGCCAGCATGACCAGGGTCGCGATCCAGCCGACGATTTTCAATCCCGGACCTATGGTGAAAGGTCCCATCACCGATTTGCGGCTGGCGAGGATCATCATCATCACCATCACCGGCACGGCGACGACGCCATTGATCACCGCGCTCCAGAACAGCGCCTTGATCGGATCGATGTGGACGAAATTGAGCAGCACGCCGACCCCGAAAGCCGCGGCGATGAGGGCGTAGAACCTTGGCGCGCGGCCCACCTTGCGGGCCAGGCCCACGTGCCAGCCGGCCGCCTCGCCGACGGCGTAGGCCGCCGATCCGGCCAGAACTGGTACAGCCAGAAGGCCGGTGCCGACTATCCCTAAGGCGAACACCACGAACACGAACGGACCGGCGATGGGTTTGAGCGCCAGCGCGGCCTGGGACGATGTCTGCACATCGGTGACCCCGTGAGCGTTCAGGGTCGCGGCGGTGGTGATGACGATGAAGATCGCCACCGCATTGGAGAAGAACATACCCAGGTAGGTGTCGATCCGGATGCGCTTGAACTCCTTCTTGGCGCTGGCGTGGTCGCGCTCGAGCGGTTTGGCGTCGGTGCGTTCGTGGGTCTCGTCGGCCTCTTCCTCGGCTTGCCAGAAGAACAGGTACGGGCTGATGGTGGTGCCCAGGATGGCGACCACCGTCGTCAGATAGTCCGCCTTGAAGGAGATATTCGGCACGATCAGGTGATAGCCGACGCTGGCCCACGGCAATTGCACGACGAAGGCGACGCCGACATAGGCGAACAGCGACAGGGTCAGCCACTTCAGCCAGATCACATATTGGCTGTAGCGGGCGAAGACCTCCAGCAGCATCGAAACCAGCCCGAATGCCCCGATGTATATCCAGACCTGGCCGCCGACGACAAGTTGCAGCGCCGCGCCCATGGCGCCCAGGTCGGCGCCGAGGTTGATCACGTTGGCGACGATCAACAGCAGCACCAGGACGTAGAGCACCGGCGCCGGAAAATGCCGGCGGATGACCCCGGCGACGCCGCGCCCGGTAACGCGGCCGATGCGCGCGCTGATTTCCTGGATGGCGCACATCAGCGGCCAGCTGAAGAGCAGCGTCCAACCGAGGCCATAGCCGAACTGGGCGCCGGCCTGGGAATAGGTGGCGATACCGCTGGGATCGTCGTCCGAGGCGCCGGTGATCAGGCCGGGGCCGAGGATCTGCAGAAACTTGCCCGGCGCGGCCAGCACCTCGCCAAACGACGGCCATTTTGGACCGGGCGAACGTATCTCATCAGCCATGCAGGGCTCCCAGCGCCACCAATTCTAGCGCAACGCTGGGCCGGCCGATTTGATCCGGCTCAAGGTTTCGCCTGCGCCTGGCGCTGCTCGGCCGCGTCGAGTTCCGGCTTGCGCAGGTTGGTTCGAACGGCGTCTCCCCCAACCCCGAACTCCATCAGCTGGTCGGCGTCCGAGGAATAGGTCGGCCATTTGGGTCCGGCAGCGCAGGCCGGGGCGCCGGTCTTGGCGAAGGCGACCCAGCAGGAGTGCATCAGTTTGGCCTCGGCCTCGTCTTCGGCCGACGGCGATCCGAAAAATGAGAACCAGTCGTAGACGAACGGAATCTCGGACGCATGAGGCGCCCCCGGCGCATTCGCCCGGCTGGCGGTGCGAACATAGGAGAAGAAGTAGAGCCAGGCCGGCGAGCCCTTGGCGTTGAACTTGCCCGCGATCCAGCGCGCCGGCGCCCCGGCAAGTCCGTTGACGAAATCGGTCTCCTGCTGCGCCGTCACCCCCGGCGCGCCGGCGATCAGCGAGGCCTCGAAGCTGTTGGTGCCGATGATGATCGGGACATCGCCGCCGTGGCCGGCCGCGAAGGCGTCATAGGCGGACTGGGTGATCATCCGTCCGTCAATCGTCGTGCCGGCGAGCCCACGAATGGCGCCGGCGGCGAGCAGCTTTTCGGCGGGGACGGCGCGGAGCTGATCCACCGTTGCGGCCGCGCCCGGCAGGCCAAGGTTGGTCGCGATGGTCGCGCCGTTGGCCTCCTGCTTGGTCAGCGGCATGGCGCCGCCCCAGCCGATGTTGCTTTCCATGATCGCGCGGTTGAACAGGCCTTCGGAGGCCGGCGTTCCCAGCAGGGCGACGATGTCGATGGCCCCGGCGCTTTCGCCAAACACGGTGACGTTGCCCGGGTCGCCCCCGAAGGCCTTGGCGTTGCGCTTGACCCACTTCAGCGCGGCGATCTGGTCCATCAGCGCATAGTTGGCCAGCGGCTGCTGCGCCGACGCCTCCTTGGTCAGCGACGGGTGGGCGAAGAAGCCGAACGGCCCCATGCGGTAGTTGATCGCCACATAGACGATCCCGTCCTTGGCGAAGGCGGAGCCGTCGTAGATCGACCCGGCGCCGACCGTATTGGCGCCGCCGTGGATCCAGACCATCACCGGCGCGTGCACGGCGCCCTTTGGCGCGAACACGTTCAAGGTAAGGCAGTCCTCGCTGACCGGCCCGCTGGCGCCGCCGCCATTGGGTCGGCCGCCAGCGTTCATCACCTGCATGCAGGACGGGCCATTGGCGCCGGCGTCGCGCGCGCCGGTCCAGGGCAGGGGCCGCCGAGGCGGCTTCCAACGCAAGGCGCCGACGGGCGGGGCGGCATAGGGGACGTCACGATAGACCGCCACGTCGCCGGAGGCCTGGCCGGCCAGGACGCCGCTCTCGACCTTGGCGGCGACCGCGTCCGCGCGCGCCGCGCCGGCGCAGGCCAGCGCCACCAGGGCCGCAAGCAGCCGCAACATCGTCTTCATCTGTGTTTCCCCTGTTTGAGATTGTTTAGCCGAGGATGCCGCCACCGTCCCCATGGCGCAACGCCTTGCGAGACTTTTGTGGTCGACGCAGACCCGTATGCGACCCGCGTTATCTTTGGCTTAGGCCTTACGCGATAAGGGTTTGCTGGATTGCAAAGGAACAGACGGCAGGCGCGGCGCGGCGTGTTTCACAACCTACGGACCAAACTGACTGTCTTGTACGGCGCCTTGTTCGCCGTCGGACTGAGCGTGATCGCGATCGCCGTTTATGCGGCGACCACCCGCAACGTTGAACACATGGTCACCAGCGACCTGGTCGCCAGCGGCGTGGTGTTCGACAATCTGTCCGACGTCCGCTATCGCAAGATGGCCGACGAGGCCGATATCCTGGCCCACGACTTCGGCTTTCGCGCCGCGGTCGGCACCCAT
>Ga0302310_10004240_pt1 | contig 10841 bp, 11 predicted proteins | sample III_Palsa_N1_2_FD_200451 | JGI IMG/M metagenome (GOLD analysis project Ga0302310, IMG submission 200451) | Peat permafrost microbial communities from Stordalen Mire near Abisko, Sweden - III_Palsa_N1_2 | ecosystem: Environmental > Terrestrial > Soil > Palsa > Peat permafrost | place: Sweden... | reverse complement strand
CTGCTCAAAGGCCAATTCCGCGCTCGCGGCGTGAACACTGGTGATGGATCCAGGGTGTCCCGAATTCACGTTCCGCAGATAGTCGAATGCCTCTTCTGCCCGTAGCTCCGCGAGCAGAATTCGATCCGGTTTCATGCGAAGACATGACTCCAGCAATTGCTTCGGAGTAACACGGGCGACACCTTGATCGTCCTTGGAATAGAACAGCCGCACGGCGTTGGGGTGACGATCCAACACCAGCTCCTGAGCGTCTTCAATGGTCACCAGCCGCTCATGGTTCGGAATTTCGCGTATCAGCGCCTTGGTCCATGTGGTCTTTCCGGATCCGGTGGGTCCCGAAACCAAGATGTTCTTTCGACTCACCACGGCCAGGCGCATAAAGCTTGGATAATCACCAGTATCCAATAGCCTCTGCAGTTCTAGTTCCGTCGCATCGAGTTGCTTATCCGCGCGGCGCGTACGGCGAAAAATCCCCCTCGCTGCCAGATCCTCTATGCTCCACACTTCCGTCGACGGCCGACGTATCGAAATGGCGATGCAACCTGCGGTGGTTGCCGGCGGCATGACAATTTGAACTCGCTCGCCGCTGGGCAGAGAGGCGGACAACAGAGGCGACGTGGCATCGACGCGCTGCTGCGTCGAGTTGGCGACCAGCTTGGCCAATCGGTAACACCACTCGAAATCGGCGAATGGCAAATCCTCGCGCTGCCAGCCTAAGCTGGTTTCCACGAAGGCCTCGCCCGGGCGGTTGATACATAGCTCCATGACATCGGGCCTCGACAGCAATGGGCGCAGAGCCTTCAGCGTGAGGGCAAGCGCCGAGAGATCGGGCGCGCGGCTAGTGCCCGGCGGCGACGGATCGCAGCTCATACACCGACCTAAAGTCCAAATCCCGAGCCACCAATACTTGGATGCGGTCACCGTTGTGTTTAACGACCGTCGGTGGAATGTTGAGCGTATTTTTGAGGACATCGGTCATGACATCCTGCGAAGCGGTAGGATTAACGACGACGGTGCCACTACCGCTGCGCGTCGACTGAACTCCTGCCTCTACTGCGCCGTTGATGACGGATACCAACATGGCGGCGCCGAATCGCGCCCAGAAGTGAGTGTTTACTTCGCCCGGCAAGCCGGCGCGGCCCAATTCGTCCGCTCCAGGAGAATCCAACGGGACAATGACCCCGGCCGGTGTGCGCGCCTCGCTCCACACCACGAAGATTCTCGCAGCGCCCTGCTGCACCTGGCCTCGCGTTTCGCCGATCAATTTCGTGCCACGCTCCAAAAGCACCACCTGACCGTCCACCCCAAACGCATCCGTCGCCATGACACAGGTCGTCATGCCGGGAAGCGTCGAGTCGATGGCCGTTTCCAAGGTGCAATCGATGAACGCTCCCTTGGGTAGTAGCAGCCGTTGCGCAGGCAGCACCTGCGCGCGAACCGCAGTGGTCACACTGGGCCGCAATAAGGCAGGCAAATCCGAAGCCGGCCCACTGCTCCGCGCTGCGGCCCCGGCACTCCCTGCCGCTGCGCCTCCGACCCCAACACCGCCTGATCCATCCACGCCACCCGCAACACCCATCGGGATCCCGGCATTCGCCCCGCCGGCCGTAAACTCAGTGTCAAAAGATCCCACTGAACCAAAACTCTGCACGGACCCGTGGGGAGCAAACACCGCCCCCGACAGTTGTCGCTCCAAGGCCAATTGTTCCGGCGTTTTCTGGGGCGTCGCACCGGGGGCGCCCGCGTTCTGCACCATGGGCACTTCCATCAGCGTTTGCGGAGGTAACGGCACGGGGTCCGGCGGCGGATCCACGGGTTTCGCCGTGGCGTCGAATAGCCCGCTCGTCACCGGCGGATGCGCCCGAGGCTGGGCAAAGGCATATCACCCTGCGCTCGTTTCGCCGCTGCTGCCTGTGCAACCTCCTTTGAACGCCCTTGATGCGCCAAGGTATTAGCGTAATACCAGGTGAGAGCGCCCAGACCCAAGACACTCATGAGCCCAATGGCTAAGAAGTTACTGACACGCGACTGTGTTGACAGTATGCGGCTGATAGAATTGACATCGCGTTCTCCGCTAACGCGTTCCATGTCGGGGGCTGTCTCGTTCATCGCGCCACCCCCTGCACGCGCCGCTCAACGTCGGGAGTGACCGTACCTGAGTCCAGCCGCACACCATTCCCCACGTAGCCTTTGTTCACCACGCAACCGGTCAGCTTGCCGCGACGAAGAATGAACTGGCGCGCCACTCGGTGGATAATGATATCGCCGTTGTCCATACTGAAATTGAGCAAGGACTCGCTACCGTCGTCGCCGCGAACGAAGAGCGCGGGCAGGTCTGCATTCGCGGCAAACTTCAAGCGCGTATGCACACCATCATCCGACGCGTGAATTGGACGCAGCGCCGGGCCGCCACAATACCAATAGTCGATATTCTGGAGACGCTGCGTGGAAGCCGATGCCAGATCGGAGTCGATGTGTCGCGCCGCCGCCTCCTCTGCTTCCTTTGACGGCACCGCGGGATAGGTGAAGCGCAGGGCGAAGATTACATCTGAATCGCCCAACACCGGATGCTGTGCAAGGACCGTGTAATCGATTTGGTACTGCCGCCGATTGGTGAGCACGGTCAGGTTCGTCGCCACTTTCGCGGCCTTGGGCTTCAAAAACAGGTGGTTGTCCTGACCAAAATAGGCTAGCCCTTCAATGTCCCCTGCACCTAAACCCACGAAAGACTCCCCTGCCTCGAACTCCAGGTCGATCTGATAGCCCACGAAACCATGCAGGCGGTACACCTGATCGCCGTCGTACTGTGCCGATCGAATGCGGCTGTCCGCCTCGCCGCGAGGAGGCACGATTTCGGCGCGCGAATGCGCCGAGAGCAGCAGGGCCGCCACCACCAGTGGCAGGCCGGGACTATTATTGGTCATGACGAGACTCCTTGTCGGCGATCGGTTCGACTACCACCTCGGGTTCGGATTTGAAATCCAAGATCTTGAATCCCAGCGGATTCCATCGGCGAGTCTTCGGATCCTTGGCCGGGTCGGCATAGGCGAACTGAAGGGTCGCGACCCAGTGGGTATACTTTTCGTCCGTACCACCGCTCTGGCGTAACGCCTTGAGATAGCGCACCTGAGCGAGGTCCGACAGGCCGCTGGCGCGGGTAAAGAAGGTCACCGACTTGACCTGCACTCGGACGGAGCTGCCATCTTTGTATATATTGAGAGGGGAGGCGGGATTGGTTGCGGTCCAGAGCGCGTACCAAGCTTGATTACGCTGAGCGGAATGGAATGCGCCGCACTCTTCGTAGTCGCTCTCCGCGGTGGCAAAGTTGAAGCGCTCGCACACGGTAAGGTAGTGGGTCAGAAAATAGCGCGTGATCGCTTCTTCTTTCACGGCTCCTCCCGCGTACACCGGCACCACATCCACAATGCCGGTGGTGTTATCCACGCGTACCACGAAGGGGTCGACTTGCTTTAGCGGCATGAGCATCAATAGGCAGAGCGCGGAAGCCACGGCGCACACCCAGCCCGCCCCCGCCACCCACCATGCCACCTTAGCGCTGCGACGGAAGCGAGTCGATCGATCCGCGTCCCACGACTCAGCTTCGCGAAAATACTCTTCGAGCACTAAGGACTTCGTCACGGCGCCCTCGCCGGCGAACTATCCGCCGCAACGGAGGACGCCGCAGAAGCCGGAGGCGCTGGCTTATTAATGGGCTTTAGGCTGCCATCGCAGCGCACGACGTGCGACGTGCAGGCCGGTAGCAATAAAAACAAGCAACAAATGAAACGCATATTCACCTTCCTTGGTGTGAGCAATTCTACTTACCGGGATATCGCCAATTTTCATTTAGCGCCCCGACCCGCCCAGTAGCTCTATTTGCAAAACGTCCAGCGCTCTTGATAAATGACCGCTTCTCGCCGGCATGTCCTTGGAGATGCCGTTTCGTGAAGCCGGCCGCCCCTACCACTCCGCCGGCACTCGTACGCATCCCCATCGTGGCCGCACGGCTCACCATCCCGAAGCTACTCAGAGCCAGGCCTCCGGCCAACCCCGATGCAATAGGCATGACTTGACGCAGGAGCAGGAAAGCCAAAACGGCAACCAACACCATGTTGATGGCGTCCACGGTAAAAATCGCGGAGCCCCGGGCCGCCGTTTGCGTGGCGTAGGATTGTACGATCTGCAACAGCAGAGTCCCGATCATGACGGTCAAGATAGTGATGAGCCCATAGTTGGCTAACTGCGCCAACCAGGCGGAAAAGAAGCGCCGCGTCGAATCGAAAAACAGCCCGGCGATGAACAAGGGCCCCAGTGCCAGCAGCACCGCCAGAGCGATGCTCGACAGCGCGATGAGAAACATGGCGTATACGCAGAGTAGGCCAATGAAAATCCAGACCACTAAGGCGGCTATATCAAATCCCACGCCCCCGAACCCATGCCCGTTGGCCCACAGAAAGCCGGCAACCTCTCCCCCTCGAGACCAAATGGTATCGATGGTTCCAACCGCATCGCCCGCGCCAACAATGGCCGCCGCCAACTGCGCAGGCGCGTTATAGAACGTATCGACAATGACCGTGTTGTACAGCCACAGATGTAGGCACACCCCCAAGACGAGGGCTAGGACTGCGATGCGCTTCAAGCCCGTCACCAGCGGCTCCTCGATCTGTCCCGTGAGATGCAAGTAACCCCACGCCATGACGTAGATCGTTGCGACCGTAACCACGGTGGGCTCAAGAATATCGGCAAGCCGTGCCGTATTGTTGCCGATATACGTCGCCAACTGGCCATTCATCCAACTCCAAAATGTTGCGAAAAATCCCATTGTTGCTCCGCGTGCAAATCGATTGGCTGTCAGATCGATGAAAACGATTCGATCCGGTCAGGGCGTGGGCTGGAAACGCGTATCGAAATTTCCTTGCGCGGCGATGATCCGCTCTCTCTCCTGTTGCGCCAGGACGGCGCTTTGAGCATCGGTGGTTTGATGCAGGACCTGCAGCTTGGTCTGCTCGTTTTGCAGCATCCCGAGTTCCGCGCTAATGCGTGCCTGCAGGTCGAGAATTCCCTTTTGATCCGACGCCGTGGAAATGGCGGAAATCAAGGACTGTATGGAAGCGAAGCGTGCGCTGGAATTCGTAAGCGCCGCTTGCGCCAAGGACTGCTGTAGCGCGTTAGCTTGCCTGGCCGCGGCGATCTGCTGTTGATTGGCCGGTGACAAGCCCGCCAACTGCTGAGGCGTCAACACCGCGTTCGACCCGATGGCGGCGCGGACACTGGCCGCCAGCACCGAGCTTCCCGAGCCTGTACCCGTCATCGCACCGGCGAGCTGCGACCAGTTCGACGGTAAATAATTGCGTGTTATCCCGCTCAACAGGAGTTCCATGCCGCGATCACCCGTCATGGTTGCGAGAGCTTGCTTCGCCTGATTGAGCTGCGACTCGGCAGTCTGGACTTCTTGCTCCATTTCCTTCACTTCTTGAATGATCTGTATGATTGCCGGCGCATCCACCACCGCCCACTGGGCGCTCGCCGGCGCGGCCGCCGCACACATCAAAACGAGGGCAATCATTCCTTGGAACATTAACTTCGACATGAACGTCTCCTTCGCTGTGTCATTGAATTAACGTTGCTGCGGTTAGCCTTCCAAGCCCATGAACCGAGGAAGCCAGGCCAGGGGATCCGGTCCGCTCTCCGCCATGAGTCGGTTCATGCGAGCCACTTCACTTGCGCGTCCCGAGATCACCGCGAGCTCGCCGTCGAATCCCTTGAGATCGAGCTGGCAAACCACGCTGTGATGGGACTGTTTCACCAGGAACATTCGGGACCCCGGCTCAAGCTGATCCTTCAGCAGCCGAAACTCCTGCTTGCTCAATCCGAAGCCTTCCGTGTACTCCGCGAGATTGGCATCGGCATTGGGAAAGAAAATTTTTGTCGGGGTTTGCTCGACCAGCGTGCGGCTGATGGGGCTTTGCAGAACGTCGCTGGCGCTTTGCGTGGCCAGACACATGACCCCATTGAGCTTGCGCCACGTCTTTGGCCCGTCCTTGGCGAAGTTTTCGAATGCGGGATCCGCCAGGAGTCGCCAAAACTCATCCATCCAACAGACCAACCGACGGCCATCGAGAAGCTGCCGCACGAGGTGGAATAGGTACAGCGTAATGGGTGAACGGGTCAGCGCATGATCGAGAAATTCCGTGACATCGAATCCCATGATCTTCTGCCCCGACAGTCGGGACGCCAGCGTATCTTCGGCATTGTCGAACACCCATGCGTAGTCCCCGCGGCAGGACGCGCACCAGCGGGATAGACGCGCATGTAAACCCTCAGGGGCCGTGGGGTCCAGGAACTCCACCAAGCGAGACAAACGGCGGGCTGAGGCATCCAACGCCAGCGTACCGCGCAAAGCTTGGTCGAGGTCGGCCTGTTCGCGTACCGAATTTGCATGGGGTGTAGCACCGGTACGTGCCGAGCACAGCTCCTGGAGCCAACTCTTGAGAAACTCCACGTTAGCCGGGGTTGCCGGCAACTGCAGCGGATTAAAGCCGGTGGATACACCATTCTTGAGGGGAAAATATTCGCCGCCCAACGCGCGCACCAAGATTTCCAGGCCGCGGTCCTTGTCGAATACCACCTGCGTCGCACCCTGGCGCACCAGCATGCCGATCATGAAACCGATGAATACGGTTTTACCGGAGCCCGTGGGGCCGCAAATCAATGTGTGGCCCGTATCCTTGCGGCTACCCCCGTCGGGGTCGCCGGGATCGTTGGCATGCAGCGAGAAATGATAAGGCGAGCGCGCGCTGGTGATGAGCAGAGCCAAGGCCTCGCCCCAGTGATTCCCCGTAGCACGACCCATGGGGAAATTATGGAAAGGAGCCATGGCGGCCAAATTGCGCGACGTGATGGGGGACTTGCGCGGGCGCAAAGGGAAGTTGCCCGGTAGCTGAGCCCAGAATCCAGCCTCCAAGGCCAAGTCCTCGCGTGCCACCAACATGCCCGTGTCGGCCAGCAGGCTGCGTGCCAGGGCCACCCCGTCATTCAGAGGCTTGAGCCGGTTCGGCCCCGAGTCGACGGCGGCGTCCGCGACAGTCGCCATGACCTGTAGCGTAAAATGATGGTCACCCATCACGAATTCGTTGCTGGTCAGCGCATCGAGCGCCTCTGTAAGCTCGGCGGCCTGCGATACGGCGAAATCCCCCGCGTTGACCATACGATTGACTTGGCGTTGCAGTAATGCCTGGCCGGTAGATTTGGTCAAGAACGCAAAGGACTGAGTCATCACGAAGGATATCGGCGCCGACAACAGACCGTTGTACATACCCACCGTCGTGGGTGTCGGATACTCCTTGATCCCCAACATCGCGCCCACGCGAGTCTCAGTGGCCGTGCGATATTCGATGGTCTCGGTACCAAACAGCAGCCGTCCGCTGCCTAACGATTGATTCAAGGGCGAGGTACGCAGCGGCATGCGCTGCCATTCCCCGTTGACCAATAGCCCGAGAAACTCGAGCAGCGACGAGCACCACATGCGGCCATGAGGGTAGCAGCCGAGGAGTTCGGGTTCATACCGGGCCATGGAGGCAGAGACCGTCTGCGCCAGTTTCTCGCAGAAGTCGAGGGCTTCGAGGAGATCCCAGCGAGTTCCGCCACGCTGCGCCTTGGAGAGCGCGCGCGACACCAATCCGGCGGCCAGCCCCGCCGTGGGTCTGTATAGGAGGCTGAGATATAGCTCATTCTGCATGAGCGTTTCGCCGCCGATACGCTGTTGGTATTTCTCCTGCAGTCGATCAGCGAAATAATTGGCATCACCGGTGCCCGATTGTCCCGACACGGGAACGGCACGGCGAATGATGTGAGTCCACAGCGCCACGTTGGGCGTGGCGATATTCCTCCACAGGACATTCAGCCGCTCATGCCAGTTGTTCAGGTCCTCGTCGTCGCTGGTCTCGAAACCTGCGCCCCCGAGACGGAACGTCTGCAAATAATCACCGAAAGATGTCCGCACCACCGGCGCACTCACATGCGCGGCATAAGGGATACGGTCTGCCGCCGACATTTCCCGACGGGCAGCGGCTGTACGACTCAGCGGATGCATGGCCGCCCCTCGGAAAAACATACCGGCAAGATCGCATCGACCCGTCGCCTGCGTCGCCCGCGCTCGCAGGGCAAATTTATCCACAAAGCGCCATAGCTGCTCGCCTTCCATAGGCGGTGATTGGCGAACAGCGACGGTAGCCGCGTACGTGCCCACAACAAAATGAGGTCAAAGAATCGGGCATCGCGTGCGCATAGCAGCATGCAGACGCCATGGATGGGCGCACCGATGAGCAAAGATAAGAGATTCTTGGTCACCAAAAAAGCTTCCATCGTGAACACCATGTTGAAGAGTAGAGCGCTATAAGTGACCCCCCATCGCATCGGCGGACGTGTCGCGCCGACGAATAGGGGATCGACCGTCAGACCGAACGGGGATTCGTCCATCGCTTCCTCCTACACGCCGAACATGCCGCGGACCCAGGTGACAATCTGCGGTGCGCCGAATCCGATGCAAATTCCAAGGATGGCGGCCAGGCACCACCCCCAGCTCATTCGATTTGCCATCGCCATTCCTCCCAGCACCATCACGAGGATGATGGCCACTGGAGTGAGCCAAGCAAGGATATTTGTCTGAATGGCAGTGGCACCCGTCATGAACGGTGACGCTTGCGCCAACGCCAAGTCTGGACAGACAGTCACCAGCGCTATCGTCAAGAACAGAAGGGTTAGATGGCCGGCGGCCGAGCGCCGAGAGTGGGGGTGATGCATGGCGGAATTCCTTTTCCGAATGATTGAGACTGCGATGGAGAGGCGTACTACACTTCGGCTTCGAGTGCGCCCAGGTGTTCCTCCCCTCGAGCCGCGAGCTGCTCGCGTTTCAATTTACCCGGCGCACCGAAACGAAAGTTCTGCACGACGAACGAATGGTCGTACACCTTCTCGCCTTCACGGTCGGTCCAATTATTCGAGCGGATTTGCGCCTGAACGATGAGCTGATCGCCCTTGCGCGCGTTCTTGGCGATGGCCTCACCCAGACTTTCGAAGGCCACCAGCCAGAGGCTGGTTACGATCTCGCGGGCATTTCCGTGTTCGTCCTTGCCCGCGTAGTCGTTGCCAACTAAGCACAGGCGCGTGTAGCTGGTGTCTCCCTTGAACGCCAATTCCGGATCTTTCGCCAGATTGCCGATTGCTGTTACCGTGAAACTATTCATGACTGCTCCTTTGACTGTGGTTGCGCGGCGAAGAAAAAGATTCTTGCTCGCGTGGAATGCAGTCTGAGAGCAGCGGCCTGAAACTGAAACGACAGTAATTGTCGGCTTTGCCAAGAAAGCCGACGCTCACTTCAAAGGAGCTAGATGCCCGGCTTGGCGATCTCGGAGAACGAATTTTTCAGCCATACCTTGACCCGCTGCCGCTCGAGCAGGCGCAGTCCGCTGGTATCTCCTTCGCCCTTGTTTGCCACCGCCCAGAAGCTCGAGCTGCTGGCGTCAATTTTGATCATCGACACTTCGTGGAGGCGCTTGATGCGAATCACGCCGGCCCCCATGGAGAGGGCGCGTTCCTTCTCACCCGACTGATCCAATATGCGAAAGTCGTCGCCGCGCACTTCGTTCAACACCAGCGTGTAATTCAATCGCGGGCCGTGGCGATCCAACAACACCTTGAGCAGATCCACCGAATCCTTGCCCGCGTCCATGACATGCCAATAGCGAATGTGCAGCCCCAGCTCCGGCGCGACCTCGAGCAATTGCGAGTCATCCATCCACTGCGTCAGGCGCTGCTGAGTCTGCGCGGCGAGATCGACCAGGATTCTGCGTTCAGGCACTTCGGCAGCCGCCTCGACGATGGCATCCAAGCTCTCGTAGCTGTCGATCAATACAGGAGAGGCGTATCCCGAATAGAAACGCAACAGCGCGCCATGCGAGCGGTCCGAGTCGAACCCCAGGAACGGCATGTTATTGTCAATCATGTACTGAGCCAGGAGCCGCGCCACCAGGGACTTGCCCACGCCGCCCTTTTCTCCGCCGATTAAATGTATGTTGGTCATTGCGCGCTCCTGTCGATGGATTAGCTATATTTGAGCGCGTTAATCTATCATGCGACACTCGGCAGAACGCCCCGCTTCCCCCGCCCGTCGAGATTATTTTTCCGCCCCGTGACGCGCTCTTGCGGCGACATTGCATAATCGCAGCATGATGGAAGCCGCGGAATGACTCGGACTGCACTTCGGGTAGTCGACCCCCACAAAACCTATGGCTCGGTGACTGCGCTCGACCGGCTGTCTTTCACGGTGCAGCCTGGCGAAATCGTTGGACTTCTGGGCCCCAACGGGGCCGGCAAGACCACCACCATCAGCATGGTCCTGGGAGTGCTGCAGCCGACCACGGGCTACGTGTATATCGGGGATATCGACTTGGCGAAGAAACGGGAGGAGGTCCTGGCCCGCACCAACTTCGCGGCCGTGTACGCCGCGCTGCCCGGCAACCTCACGGTGAACGAGAACCTGAAATTCTTCGGATGGCTGTATGGCATCCGCTCGCCGAGCCGGCGGGTTGCGGAATTGCTCAAGGAATTCGATTTGGTGCGGCTGAGCCACACCAAATGCGGACTACTCTCCTCCGGCGAACAGACGCGCGCGGCGCTTGCCAAGGCGCTGCTCAACAGACCGCAGCTCCTGCTGCTGGACGAACCCACCGCCTCGCTGGACCCGGCCGCGGCACAACTCATTCGCGAGAAGATCATGACGCTGGCCCAACGGGATGGCTACGGCATTTTATGGACCTCGCACAATATGAGCGAGGTGGTGG
>Ga0302310_10004235_pt1 | contig 10851 bp, 7 predicted proteins | sample III_Palsa_N1_2_FD_200451 | JGI IMG/M metagenome (GOLD analysis project Ga0302310, IMG submission 200451) | Peat permafrost microbial communities from Stordalen Mire near Abisko, Sweden - III_Palsa_N1_2 | ecosystem: Environmental > Terrestrial > Soil > Palsa > Peat permafrost | place: Sweden... | reverse complement strand
GACGCTGCAGGATGCCGGTCGGCATGGTTATCTGCGCTTTGGCGTCACCGCAGCGGGCCCGATGGATGCACTGGCGCATGCCACGGCAAACCTCGCCGTCGGCAACCCCGCGGGTTCGACGGCGCTTGAGATTTCCGTGGGTGGAATCGACGTGACCGCCGAATCCGGACCGCTTCGTGTTGCCGTCGCCGGCGGCGAATTCACGCTCAGTCTCGACGGCAGGCCGCTGCCGGCGGCGGCGGTTCTCAACCTGGATGAAGGCGCCGCGCTGAAAATTCGCGCCGGGCGCAGCGGCTCTTGGTGCTATATGGCGGTGGCGGGTCGCTTCGTCGTGCCGAAGGTGCTCGGCTCTCACGCTACGCATACCCGCACCGGCTTTGGCGGCGTGGACGGCCGCGCGCTCGTCGCGGGCGATCGCCTTGGCATCGAACGATCCGGATCGTCGGAGCAATCGATCGGCGCCATCGTGGCGCCGTGGCTCGATCGCCCCGTCAACGTCATTCGCGTGGTCCTCGGCCCGCAGCACGACTATTTCGCCGACGACCAGATCGCCGCCTTTCTGGCCGGGCCCTGGTCCGTCTCCGTCAAGCGCGATCGCATGGCGTATTTTCTCGAAGGACCCCGGCTGACGCATGCGCGCGGCTACAACATCGTGTCCGACGGGATCGCCTTGGGCGCGATCCAGGTGCCGGGCGACGGCCGTCCGATCGTTCTGATGGCCGATCGTCAATCGACCGGGGGTTATCCGAAGATCGCCACCATCATTGGCCCGGATTTGGGAAGGCTGGCCCAGGCGCGGCCGGGAACCACGTTCAGGTTCGAATCAGTGTCGATCGCGCAAGCGGTAGCGGCACGGCGCGAGGAGGCGGCCTTGCTGGCGCGCGGCATCGCCGTCGAGCCCCTGGTGCGTGCGCACTTCACCTCGGAATTTCTGCTCGGCCTCAATCTGATCGACGGTGTCGTCGCCTCGACGCCTTCCGACGATGTTCCGGCAGCCAACACGACTGAAAGCGACCCAGTGGAGCACCGCACATGAATACCCATTTCAAGCCGACCCGGCTTTCGTCACGCCTGTCGGCCGTCCGTCCCTCGCCGACGATTGCGATCACGCGGCTCGCGAATGAACTGCGTCGCCAGGGACGCGACGTCATCGGCCTGTCGCAGGGTGAGCCGGATTTCGATACGCCCGCTCACGTCAAGGAGGCGGCGAAAGCCGCCATCGATGCCGGCGCGACCAAATATACCGACGTCGACGGCACCCCCGAACTGAAGCGCGCGATCGTCGGCAAGTTCAGGAACGAAAACGGGTTGTCCTACGATGTCTCGCAGATCAGCGTCGGCACCGGCGGCAAGCAGGTGCTCTACAATGCCCTGTGCGCCACGCTCGATGCCGGCGATGAAGTCATTATCCCGGCGCCCTATTGGGTGTCTTACCCCGACATGGTGCTGCTCGCCGGCGGCCAGCCGGTGATCGTGCCATGCGATGAGGCCGACGGGTTCAAGCTGAGCGCGCCGTCACTACGGACTGCGATCACGCCACGCACCAAATGGCTGGTGCTCAATTCGCCCAGCAACCCGACCGGCGCCGGGTATTCGGCGGCCGATCTGAAGGCCATCGCCGATGTCCTGCTCGACCACCCGCAGGTGATGGTACTGACCGACGATATGTACGAACACATTCGCTACGACGGCTGGCAATTCGCAACGATCGCCGCGGTCGAACCCAGGCTGTTCGACCGCGTGCTGACCTGCAACGGCGTCTCCAAGGCCTATGCGATGACGGGCTGGCGCATCGGCTATGCCGGAGGTCCCGCCGACCTCATCGCGGCGATGGCGACGATCCAGTCGCAGAGCACCACCAATCCGAGCTCGGTCTCGCAAGCGGCCGCCGCCGCAGCCTTGACGGGCCCACTGGATTTCCTCGCCGAAAGGAACGAGGTGTTTCGTGTGCGGCGGGACCTGTGTCTTGCGGCATTCAACAGTATCGATGGACTGAGCTGCCGGACGCCGGATGGGGCCTTCTATCTGTTTCCGTCCTGCCGGGGCATGATCGGCCGCAGGCGTCAGGACGGACGGATCATCTAGAGCGATGTCGATTTCGCGACCTTCCTGCTTGAGGAGGCGAATGTCGCGGTTGTTCCCGGATCGGCCTTCGGTCTCGCGCCTTTCTTCCGCATCTCGTTCGCCACCGCGACCGAACGCCTGCGTGTTGCTTGCGAGCGGATCGCGACGGCTTCCGGCCGGCTGAGCTGAATCGCGGCATCCTGCGCATCGGCGCTGCTCGACAGGGGCACGGCGCGCAGAGGAACGCCGGGCATGCTGTTCAATCGAACCGCCGGGCGCGGGACATCCGCAAATTATTCGCCGGGCCTGAAGAAAGAAGCGTACATTCGTCGCAATATGCGCAAGGCGCGGCCGATCGAGGCCCATTGGCTGCGAATTTGGAGCTGAACCAGCCGGACCATTCGGCCGACGCGATAGAGAAAACGAACGACGGCGGTCTCTGCTTCGACGGAGCGCGGGAACAGTTCCGGATAGGCGCTCTTGGTCAATTCAACCAGCTCGCCGATGCTGCGAGGGTTGGAGACGGAGGACGGGATCGCGCGCTGGGTGCCGTCGGACCCAAATCCAACACGCCGCCAATATGCCCAGGGAATTTGCTCGTTTGATCGCGTCCCACGCGGACTGATTGCGGCCTTCCGATCACACCGTAACGCGCCTATCGCAGCGCAGCCGGATGGTCGGAGGGACGGCAGAAATGGGCCGTTCTTGCGGCAACAGAGCTCAATGATTTCAACGGCCTGGTCCATCGGGAGGCCTGGCTCGCAACTCGCGAAGCCTGCCGCGCGTTGGGTGTAATCACAAAGGCGCGGATGCGGGATCGGTGCCGGCGGCTATGGATGGTCCGCTCCGCCTTGTCAGGCGGCGCGGACGCCCGCGACAAAGTTGTTCACCTCGGCGGTGAGCTGTTCCGCCTGCCGCGACAGGCCGCCGGACGCCCCCAGCACCTGACTGGCCGCGGCGCCGGTGGCCGATGCCGCCTCGTTCACCCCGGCAATATTGGCCGTGACGTGTTGCGTGCTGGCGGCCGTCTGCTGCACGTTGCGGGAGATTTCGGCGGTCGCCTCACCCTGCACTTCCACCGCCTGGGCGATGGCCGTGGCGATGGTATTGACCTCGACGATGGTGCTGGTGATGCCCTCGATGGCCTGCACCGCCTCCGCGGTCGCGCCCTGGATTTCACCGATCAGCGAACCGATGTCCTGGGTCGCCTTCGCGGTCTGCTGCGCCAGGCCCTTCACTTCGCTGGCGACCACCGCGAAGCCCCTGCCGGCATCACCGGCGCGGGCGGCCTCGATCGTGGCATTCAGCGCCAGCAGGTTGGTCTGGCTGGCGATCGAGGTGATCAACTCCACCACCTGGCCGATCTTCTGTGCGCCATCCGCCAGCGCCCGCACGATGACGTCGGTGCGCCTTGCGTCATCCACGGCCCTGCTGGCGATTTTCGACGACTGCGATACCTGTCGGGCGATCTCGCCGATCGACGCATTCAGTTCCTCGGCCGCCGCGGCGACGATCTGCATCCCGACACTGGTCTGCGCGGCCGCGGTCGCCACCGTGCTGGCCTGCTGGTTGGTATTGGTCGCGGTGGTGGACATCGAGTGCGCCGTGGCCTGCAATTCGGTGGCGCCGGAAGCCAGCATTTCCGCCAGCCCGCTTGCTTTCGCCTCGAACGCGCGCGTTAGCGCCTCCAGATGCGCGGAGCGGGTCTCACGGGTCGCCCGCTCGGCGGTCTGCTCGGCCTCCAGTTTTCGCGCCTCTGCGGATCGTTGCTGCAACACGCCGATGGCGCGCGACAGGACCCCGATCTCGTCGCGCCAGGCGTCGTATTGCTTGTCGGGGGTGAGATCGCCATTGGCGGTGCGCTCGATGCTGGACGTCAGGCGCTGGATCGGTACCGTGATCCGCTTGATCATCAGAACCAGCACGACCGCCACCACGGCGACGACGATGAGCATCATGGCGACGCCCAGGATCAGTTGCCGGCGCGCATCGACGCGCTCCGATTCGATGGTTTGCGCGCCTGCCTCGAAAGCGGCGTTGCGAAGCGCGATCACGATGTCCCAGTTGGGCTGGGTTTTTGCGTAGAAGACATTCCCGTCATAGGGAAAGTCGCCGTTGGGGAAATGGTCCGCCAGCATGCGCCGCTCGGCGCCGAAATCGTCGATATACATGCTGTGGACGGTATGCAGCGCCCGGTCGAGCGCCGCAGGGGTGGACGCCGCGCCTTCCCACGGCAGCAGACCGGCCCAGACCATGTCGATCTGGCCCTGCATGACCAGGATGCCGATACGCTGCTCCTCCGTCGGGGGCTTATGGGCGCTGACGATATTCTGCAACAGCTGGGTCTGACGGCCGCCATTGTCACGCAGCGCCTGGACGCTGTTGGCCAGTTCGACATAGCGATAGGTCGGCCCGTCATTCGACAGGATTTGCTGCTGCTGCTCGCGCATCATCGGGCCGATCACGTTGTAGAGCGCGGTGACCTGACCGAGAAACGCGTCCACGGCATCGCCACGCTGATCGGGCGGTTGCTGCATCTTTTGGTCGACGAAGCCGCGCGCGCTGGCGAACAGCCGCGCGGCCTCGGACATCTGCGTCGCGATCGCATGACCATTGGCCAGCCGGGACGCCAGTTCCGCAACCTTGACCTGCGCCATCGCCATCGCCGCATCGGTTGGCGCCCGCATCTGGTCCAGCTTCGGCCGCATCGTGCCGCCGCCGACCGCGGCGGTCTGCAGCGCCAGCGCCGTGAAGCCTCGTTCGGGGGACAAGTAGCGCGGCACCTCGGCCAATGCCCGCAGCGCCTCGAGCCGGGCCGCGGTGTCGCTGATCGCCGCCAGCCGTTCGGCCTGGCCGAAGATCAACCTTGAGCCCAATCCGCAGGCGATCAGCGCCAGCAGGATATAGGAACCGAACAGAAAGCGGCGGAGAGTCATTGCGGTAGCTTTCGGAAAGAGAATGCGACCATGCCGGCTGCAGGTGCTGGTCCGGCGCAAGCGGCTTCGGCGAGCGCTGCTGGATAACCGGGAAGGTCCCGGGGATTGCGCAGGTAACGGCGACCGTCAGCGAAATGGCCGGCATCAGTGGGCTGTGGGATTGCGAATCTCCGCGCGAGGAAGAAGCCAGAATTTCCCAGAAACTACTTAACAAATGATGCCGATCGTTGCGCCCTGCGAAGGAAGCGGGCGCGGCCGATGAACGCGCATCGCCGGGGCCGCCGGGTGGCGGTTGCTATAAAATAAAATGTTTCCAGAGGTTGAATTTTGCCAATTCGAAGAGAATACTGCCCTCGCTCTCTTTAGAATTGCTGATGCTCTCTTTTTCAGGAGTTGCTGATGGCTTTCGTTGGCGGGTCCAATCATTCCTTTTCCGTAAAAGCGTATGTCGGCGACAAGAAAACGCTGCTGGCGTTCAATTTCCAGAGCAGCGACAGCGCAAAAAACCTTGCGGGCTTTACGATCTTTTGCCAGCCCCCCGGGCAGGTGCCTGGCTATTATTTGATGAACCAACTTCAGTTCGAGGATCCCAGCAAGCACCGGCAGGTCACAGGCGAAAAGCCCAATTCCAGCGTCAATGCTCCCATCCAGAAATTCCGCTGGACCCATTATCCAGGCACGGCACACCAGGGAGTCTCGCCGGCGCTTGGCGAATACACCTTCACGGTCACGCCGCGCTACTTCGACCCCAGTGGTTCCATGCTGGCACTGGACACCACGCTCGGCGTGTCGGTCAAAGTGAACGAGGAACCGTTCAAGAAAGGCTCGCTTTCGCTCGGATTCACCCGGGGGTACATGCAGTCGGGGGCGTACGTTCACAACTTCGGGAAGGACACGCCGGTCGTACCGAAGCCCATAAGTCTCGATTTCGACACCAACACCCAGGCCGGCATCGACAACGGACAGCCGGTCACTTTTGCGCAAATCTACAACTGGATGGGCGAGACCGCGCGCGAGCAGATATTCAACGTGCTCAACCGGGTGCTCAACGATTCGAGCCTCACGCTCAAGGTGTTCGCTTACGACCTCAACGAACCCGATGTCGTGAAGATCCTTTTGACTCTGGCGGCGCAGGGGCGGCTGCGTATCATTCTGGACAACTCGAAGGAGCACGCCACCCAGCCCGGCAAACCCAAGACGTCGGAAGATCAGTTCGCCGACCGATTCGCGCAGCAGAGGAAGCCCCCATCGGATATTCTGCGGGGGTGTTTCGCGCGCTTCTCCCATGACAAGGTCTTCATCGTCTCGAGGAACACAAGCGCCATAGCAGTCCTCACCGGCTCAACCAACTACTCCCTGACCGGGCTTTACGTGAACGCCAATCACGTGCTGGTCTTCGAGGATGCCGACGTGGCCGGCCACTACGACGAGGTCTTCGAGAAAAGCTGGCAGGCGTTGAGCGGCATCAAAAAATGGCCGAGCGGGCCGGCGGCGACTGCGTTCAGCAGCACCAGCCTCGCCACCCAGCCTTACGAGTCTCAAGCCGGTTTCGTGCCGAAAATGTCCATCACCTTCTCGCCGCATGCAGCGGCCGATGTGGACAAGATTCTCGGCGGGATGGCCGATCGCATCGATCAGGAAACACACTCGGCCAAAGGCAACGTCATTTTTGCGGTGATGCAGATTGCGCAGAGTTCGGGCGCCGTCTGCGTGAAGCTCGGTGCTCTCCATTCCACGCAGTCGGTCTACAGCTATGGCATCTCGGACGCGCCGCAGGGCGTTTTCCTCTACGCGCCCGGGAAGGCAACGGGGGTTCAAGTCACCGGCAAGCCCAGCCAGGTCACCCTGCCGGCGCCATTCGACCAGGTGCCGAGCCTGCCGGGGCACGAGATCCACGACAAGTTCGTCATCTGTGGCCTGAACGGCAACAATCCGGTGGTCTATTGCGGTTCCTCGAACCTGGCGGCGGGTGGCGAAAAGCAAAATGGCGATAACCTGCTTGCGATTTTCGACCCCGATGTAGCGACCGTGTTCGCGATCGAAGCGCTCGGGCTCGTCGATCACTACAATTGGCTGGATCGTTGGGCCAAGCCGAAGCCGCCTGGGAAGAGCAAGGGAACGGCTGCAAGCAAGGCCGCGCCCAACAAGGCTGTGAAGAAAGCAAGCCTTAAGAAACAAACCTCGAAGAAGGCTTCGGCCAAGAAAACTTCCAAGAAAACTTCCAAGAAAACTTCCAAGAAAACCTCGAAGAAAACCTCGAAGAAAACTTCCAAGAAGAAGGCGAAGAAAACATCAGCCAAGAAGACCAAGCCTGCGGAAGACCGTTGAGCGCGCCAATAGAGTGACGTCGCGCCGACGGGATAATACGTTTGCAATCATGAGGCATTGACGATGAAAAAGCCCGTCAAGAAGAAGTCCGCCGTGAAGAAAGCCAAGAAGGCCAGCAAGGCCAAGAAAGCCAAGAAGACGAGCAAGTCCAGGAAGCAGGCCGCGGCGTCGGCTGCACAAGGCGATGTCGAAAACGGGATGGTCGACAAGCAGCCGAAAGTGAAAGAACAGGCGGCGGTCGCGCATGCCATGTTCCTGTTTGTGGATGATGCCTGGGCGTTGCGGTACTTCGATCAGAACGACCTGCATTTTCTCGAGCGCGAGGTCTTCGGTTGACCATTTGCAGATGCTGCCATCAACAGTCGCCGAAGACGGCGGCGGCCCTGACGAAATCTACACCGGCGCGGAACCCGGATATCGCCGGCGGTGTATCAGGGTGACTTGATTTCGCCTACCCGCTCAACAAGATGCGCACGCGAGGGCGCGGGTTCAAATCGATCGGCGAAATATTGTGTTTCGTGGGCCACCAGTCCTTCGCGGAATTCCATGATGCTCACCACGTAAGACGGGATGCCGTCATAGGTAAGCACGAATTCAGTGATCCAGAGATCGCCGCCGCCGATAATTCGCCGCACCGTGAAACGCTTCTTGTTCGGCTGAACCGACCGGCTCTCTTGAATGTTGTGCCGGCCGTGGATCCGCTCGCCCGATTGCGGATAATCGAGCACAGCATCCTCGCGATAGATCTCGTGTTCGACCTTGAAATCGCTCGCGTCCGAAGCATCCCAATGGCGCCCCAGCGCCACCCGCACGGTTCGATCGTCCATCTCACCCTCCCGCCTGCGCTTCCGGCCATCATTTCGGGCCCACTGAATTCATTGTGCAGACCGGCGTGCCCGGATTCATTCCCGGGACCCGATGAACGCCATTCGGCGGCGCGGATGCCGCAAGGGCGAACGCGGCGAGCTTCGCGTTCGGCTCGCAGGTCGGGCTTGAACCCGAAGCTACAGGAACCGTGTCGGCCACAGCATGGTGCGCCACATATGCGCGGACGGGCTGCTGTCGAGGCCGAGCCCTTCTTTCGGCTGCCTGAAATGACGGCCGATGATGTCGGTGAAGTCGTCAAGGTCGACCTTGGCGTCGGGGTCGAATGAATAGAGGTCGTGCAGGGTGATCAGGCGCGCCGTCATGTAGTGCTTGTGATTGCGGGCGCGGTTGTGTTCGTCGACGATATAGGGCTCCGGCTGAAAATCCGGACCGAACCATTTCACATAGGCTTCCGGATACTGGTAACCGACCGATTCGTCCGGAAAGAAGCGCAACGCCTGATGCGCGCGCACGGCCCAGCTCACCTCCTCGTCGACATAAGGCTCGATCATCTGGGCGCCCCAATAGCCGTGGTCGCACCGGATGAAACCCGAGACCGCGATGTCGTGCAGCAGGCAGGCCAGGATGACCTTCTCGCTGTGGCCGGCCTTCTTGGCGTGCGCGGCGCTCTGCAGCAGATGAGAGGTCGACGCGAAGCGGCGTCTGAAATAGTCGATCAGAGTGGGTTTGGCCGGCATTTCGGGAAGCCGCGGGTCTTCCTTCATGATCAGGTATTTGCCGGGATTGCGCGCCAGCACCGCGGCGACGTCGTCTTCCATCCGGCCGTCGGCCAGGTTGAACAGCGCCGACTTGATGACGATGTGCTCGAGCTCGTGCATCATCTGCTCTTCGAGCGCATCGGCGCGTTCGGACAGCGTCATGGCTTGCGCGTGATCACTCATCTCGAGCTCCTCGCTGTGCGGCGATCGGCCGGCGTGCCGCGGAATCTTCGGGTCGGCCGAATCGAAACGGCGCTGCGGCGAATCCATTCTATCAGAATCGTCCGGCGGGCGAGACAGCTTTCAAGCGAAGTGGCCTCGGGCGGCATTCCTGGAACGAGGCTGCCTTGAAAATAGGCTCCCTGCATCGGATCGACACCGAACATTAAGATTAATGCGCCACGATCCCGCGTTATTGGGACCGGGATATTGCGATGAAATTGTTTGCCGGAATGTCGATCCGAGCCGTGCTCGGGCAGATCATTGGTGTGCTTGGATTCCTGCTGGTTGCGCTCAGCGCGATGGAACTGGTCTCTGCGGTGGAGCGCAATGCGGCTGCGCAGCGCGTGGCGTCGCTGGCCGGCACCGACCAGCAGCTGTTCGCGACCCTGATGGGATTCCGTCTGGAGCGGGGGACGACCATCCCGGCTCTGATCTCCGAGGCGCCCGCGGAAAGCGGCACCGATACAAGGGTCGCCACCAACCGGGAGATTTCCGAAACCGGTTATCGTGCCGTGATCGAACGGCTCGCCGGAACCGCGGACAGCACCTTGGCGCCGCTGCTCGCCCGCCTGACCGCAGCTCATGAAACCCTGGCGGCACTGCGCACCAAGGCGGACACCGCCACGCATCGGCCGAAGCCGGAGCGCGACGCCAGCGTCGCCCCGGATTATTCGAAGGCCGCCCAGGCCTATCTGGACGCCATCCTGGGGCTGACCGGCGCGCTGGAGGCATCGCTCAAGCTGGTCGATCCGGTGGTCGATCAATTGCTGACGGTCAAGCAAGCCGCATGGGCCGCGCGCAGCTTCGGCGGTCTGGTCGCGGTTCGGATCGAGAACAACGCCGCTGCCGGCCAGCCCTTCAGCCAGGCCGATATCGTCGCGGCCGCGGAGGACCGCGGCCGGGCCGCGTTGGCCTGGAGCCAGATCATGGAGGCGGTCGCGCGCGCCGACGCGCCGAAGGCCATCGTCGATATCGTCGCCCGCTCGAAGGAGCCCGCCGCCGTCGCGATCGTCGATCGTCAGCGGGAGATCGTCAAGGCCATGAGCAACGGGCAGAAAGCCGAGCTTCCGGTGGCGGAGCTGCAGAAGATCAGCACGGCTTCGCTGACCCCCAGCGTCGACGTCGCCAACGCCGCTCTGGCCGAGATGGTGGCCCGCGCCGGCCGTCAGATGAGTGGCGCCACGCGCAGCCTGGTGCTGAACGGCGCCATGATGCTGGTCGCTCTGGCGGTGACCATCATAGGCTTCGTGATCGTGTATCGGCGTGTCAGTTCGCCGATCCGGCGGCTCACCGGGGTGATGCGCCGGTTGGCCGAACACGATCTGACGACCGAGCTGCAAGGCACCGATCGCGCCGACGAGATCGGCGACATGTCGCGCGCCGTCGAGGTGTTCAAGCAGAACATGCTGGAGGCCGATCGGCTTGCCGCCGAGCAGAAGACCGAGCAGGGCCACAAGGAACGGCGCCAGGTCGCGATCGAGGGCTTTATCACCGGCTTCGACCAATCGGTCAAAGAATCGCTTCGCTCGCTGGCGGCCGCGTCCACCGAACTGCAGACCACGGCGCATTCGATGTCGGTCACGGCCGAACAGACCAGCAGCAAATCCGCCACGGTGGCGGCGGTCTCGGAGGAGGCTTCGACCAACGTCCAGACCGTTGCGGCGGCGACCGAGCAGCTGTCGGCGTCGATCAACGAGATCAGCCGGCAGGTCGCC
>Ga0302310_10004232_pt1 | contig 10853 bp, 15 predicted proteins | sample III_Palsa_N1_2_FD_200451 | JGI IMG/M metagenome (GOLD analysis project Ga0302310, IMG submission 200451) | Peat permafrost microbial communities from Stordalen Mire near Abisko, Sweden - III_Palsa_N1_2 | ecosystem: Environmental > Terrestrial > Soil > Palsa > Peat permafrost | place: Sweden... | reverse complement strand
GAAAGCTTCTTTGAACTGCATGCCGCCTCCGGAAACCGAGTGGCATCGCAATATACACAGAACCTAAATTTACGAAAGCGCGCCCTGCCCCATGCGCGACCATGGCTGGTAACAATATTTCGCGGAGCTTATTCGGTTGGCCCTCAAGCGCCGGGCGCTGATCGGCGACCAATCGGTCGTCCGACGATCGGCGACCAATCGGTCGTCCGACGATCCGTCAGCTTGGCTCGCTCCGCGGCGCGTCAACGGCGCTGCCGAGAGCTTTTACGATTGCGTTTCTTTCACGGCCACCCGCGCCTTGCGAAACCCCGTCGCCACCACATAGACCTCGGCGCTATCGGCGCGGCTGGCGGACGGCTTGGCGTGGCCGACCTTATCGAAATCGTGCTTCAACCGGTTGAGCAGGGTCCGTTCGGTGCCGCCCTGGAACACTTTGGCGATGAAGGTGCCGCCGTTGGTCAGCACCTCGGTCGCGAATTCGTACGCCGTCTCGGCCAGCGCCATGACGCGTGTATGGTCGGTCGCGTGATGGCCGGTGGTCGGCGCCGCCATGTCGCTCAACACCACGTCGGCCGGGCCGTCGAGCAGTTCCTTCAGCCGGTCGGGCGCCGACTCGTCGAGGAAATCGAGCATGATGTGGGTCGCGCCCTCGACGGCGGGCATTTCCAGATAGTCGATGCCGACGACCTTGCCGGTCGGGCCGACCCGCTCGACCGCGATCTGGCACCAACCGCCAGGGGCGCAGCCGAGATCGACCACGCGCTTGCCCTTGCCCAGAATGTGAAACTTCTCGTCGAGCTGGGCCAGCTTGAAGGCGGCGCGCGAGCGATAGCCCAGGCGCTTCGCCTCCGAGACATAGGGGTCGTTCAGCTGGCGCTGCAGCCACAGGGTCGAGCTGGTCGTGCGCTGCTTGGCGGTCTTGACCTTGACCACCATCTGGCGCGAGCCGGACGGCGCATCCATGCGGCTGCCGGGCCCACCGCCCTTTTTCTTGGCGCCGTTCATGGTGTCTCGCTCGATCTGTTCATGTCGGCGCTATGTGGACAGTGCGGCGGGCCGGATGCAAGCGTCGGAAATGCCGGTCCGCGTTGCGGCATGCAGGCCGGCCAGAATGCCTTCGCGCACGCCGCGGTCGGCCACGCGCAGCTTGCCGACCTTCCAGGTCCGGCAGATCGCCTCCAGAATGGCGCAGCCGGCGATCATCAGATCGGCCCGCATCGCCCCGATGCAGGGTTCGCGCGCGCGTTCCAGCGCGTTCATGCCGACCAGCTTGCGGGTGATCAAACGGATATCGCCGAAATCCAGCACGATGCCGTCGACCCGCTGGCGCTCGTAGCGCTGCAGGCCGAGCCGCATGCCGGCCAGCGTCGTGACCGTGCCGGACGAGCCCAGCATCTGCACGCCGCCGGCGGCGACCTGTTCGGCGATGCCCCAGCCGCGATCGAAATCGGCAAACGCGTCGCGCACGACATCGACCATCTGGGCGAAAACCACGGGACCGAACGCCTCGCCCGGCTGCGGCTGAAACCGTTCGGTCAGCGACACGACGCCGAACGGCAGCGAGATGACGTCGCGGATCTCGGTTTCGACGCCGCCGTCGGCGCAGGCATTGACTGCGACCCACAGCAGCTCGGTCGAGCCGCCGCCGATATCGAACACGATGGCATGGGGCTGGCCCGGATCGAGCAGCGGCGCGCAGCCGGCCAGCGCCAGTCGCGCTTCCTCCTCGGTCGGAATGATCTCGAGCTCGAGCCCGGTGCGCTCATGGACCCGCGCCAGGAAATCGCCGCAGTTGGTGGCGCGGCGGCAGGCCTCGGTCGCGACGAAGCGGGCGTGGGTGACCTCGCGCTGGTCCAGCTTCTCGGCGCAGACCGACAGCGCGTCGATCGTGCGTGCCATCGCGGCCTCGCTCAGCACGCCGCTCGCCTGCAGCCCCTCGCCCAGCCGGACGATGCGCGAGAAGCTGTCGACCACGCGCAGCCGCTCGCCCGTCGGCCGCGCGATGAGCAGCCGGCAGTTGGTGGTGCCGAGATCGAGGGCGGCGAAAATCTCGCTGCGCCGGAAAAAATTCATCCAGCCTCTCCCGCGTCGGGCCCGATCTGGGCCGCGACAGCGCCAAGCATGCCTAGAGATGGGCGGATGCGCAATCCGCGCAACGCTGCTGCGATCGAAACTGGTTTCGATCCGATGGAAAGAGCTTCCGCATGGGCTCGACCCATGCTAGTTACCCGCCCCGTCAGTGAGGCCAATCCCGCGCCGGAAAGCGCGTGCGTTTGGGGGATCGTCTAATGGTAGGACAGCGGATTCTGACTCCGTCAATCGAGGTTCGAGTCCTCGTCCCCCAGCCAACAATTTCAATGGGTTAGAAGCCGCGGCCTCCGCGGCAAGATCGCCGTGTCACTCCCATGTCTCTCCCACGCCAAATAGTAGCCGCGTCGCTTCATGTCGCGACGGGCCGCCCGCCCAGCCAGATCTCCGAACGGACGGCCCGCGACGTCATTGGTCCTCGTTCCGATTATCGCTCATCCTCTCAACGTCGTTGATCAGGCGCGCCATCTGGATTTCCTGGTGGTCCGAAAAAAGGTCTGGATCGATATAGCCGGCCGCCGTAACGGCCTCGGATTGCTCCGTATTACCCGCCGTCGCTAGCAGGAGCCTGAGCTTGATAGCGATGTCTCCCAGCGTCGTCGCACGCTGGGCCTCGATGATATCTCGCGCATCCTGGAACGCCACGCATAGTCTGTCGTCCTCTTCGTCGCTGAGTTCGTCGCCGAGTTCCTCCAGTTGGTCGCAGTAACTGGTGCAGCGCTCGACCCAGTCGTGCCAAGCGTCCGTGATCGGATCGATGGGGCGGCCAATCGTGATCTGGTCCGCAATGAACCCGCTCATTGTCCTTCTCCCTGCAATTGGGTCTCGACAGCGGCGCCGGAGTTGCCCTTCGATGGACCGCCGACGAGTTGCGCCAGGTCGGATCCGATCCAGATGTCGAACCCGTCGATCACGCCGATTTCAATAGGGCAGTCGATAGGCGCTCCTCCGCGCGCGCCGCCCAGCCGGGCGAGACCGCGCATGACCGGCAGCCCGTGGCGATACACATACCGGCCGGCGCGCGCCGGCGCAGGTGCGACCAAGTCGTAGAACCGCGGCGAGATGATCGTGAACGGCTCATTGATCACGCAACCGATCAGGTCCACGCCGGCGAGGTGAACCGACCAGCTGTCATGAACGATCGTCAGCAACGGGCTCAGCGACGCCATCTGCAGCTGGGCTTGGGCTTTGCGGGATGGCTGCCCGGCGGTCATGCCATCAAATTTGAATTGTACGATCTGATCGACGAGCGGCGAGGAAGGCGGCGGAGCAGCCGGAACGGTATGGCGTTCGGTGATTTTGGCGGCCAAATCGCGACCAACCAGCACGTCGACTGCAAGCGGGGCCATATTGATGCGTGTCTGAACGTCGAGTCCCTGAGGCGTGAAACGAATTTTGGCAGACGTTTGAAGAACCGGTCGCCCATTCAGCCAGACCGGATTTTGATCTTTCGAAACGAGGTTTCTTAGACTGCTGTCAAGCACCGTCTCCGGGAGGTTCGATGACAAACCTACCAGACGCACCCCTTCCACATAGAGCACTACAAGTCCTCCGAGAGGTCCCCATCTCCGTTCCAGGTTTTCTCTGTCCTCGGCCGAAATGTCGATTGCGAGGTCGTCTTCGGCGACGCGAGCGGCACGGCACGCGGCTAGATCAACGATGCATGGCCGGCCGTTCGGGATTGAGAGCGGCTCATTCCCGCCGAAACGCCGGCCCTGAGGCGTGCTAAGGTAATGAATAGCCATTGCCGTGATCCTTCCATGATCCGGTTGAGAGTTAGGCCGGCCGGGTGTTACCAGCACCCGGGCGGCCGCCTTGCAATCTGTAGCAAGGTCGCTACACTGTCGCGGAGTTCAAAGGAGCAAGCTTGGCGAGCCGCTGAGCGTCTTCGACCAGCTTCGCGCCGAAAATCTCACTCGGACTACTTGTGGAATCGATGACCAACCCGGCCATCGGGGCAAGCATTTGTAGCTTTGCGGCGATTCCCGCGATGGTTTGAGCCGGGATATTCCCGATATCCTCCCACAGAGCATTCGCCTCATCGATGAGAAGCTGCTCCATGGCCTTGTCTGGGCGCGCCTGGTCGGCGAGCATTTCAAGGGCGCCGTCGATTTTCTCATATTGGCGGAATTTCGCCAGGAGCATCGCATCGGGATCGGCCGGCCGCACGATTGTGATTTGATCGGCGATGAAGCCCTGGCCTCCGGGCATCGTCGGGCGGAATGTGATGGTGTCAGCGATCGAGGCGCACATATTGTGATCTCCAGTGGTCCCGGTGATCAGGGCACTGAAACACCGGGCTGGCTGCTTCACGTCTTGTTCCGAAATCAGAACAAGGTTACGTTATTTGCAATTGGTCGCCCGATCAATCTAAATCGTAACGGTGTTATGAATGTTGCCCGTTCAATGCAAGATGGCGCTCGCGGCCCTTGATCTGGGAGTCCGGGACCTGGCGACGCTGGCCAAGGTGTCGCCAGACACGGTTGCCCGTCTGCTCCGTGGGGCTCCCTTGCGTGAGCGCACCGTTGGTGCAATCCGAGCCGCCCTGGAGGAGCGCGTGGAATTCATCGCGGAAAATGGCGGCGGTCCCGGCGTGCGGCTGAGGAAGGAACGATGAACTACCGACCGGAATTCACCGCGGCGCTCGCCCTGTTGGCGAGGGCCTTCGACATGGTGGCCGCCGGCGGGTTTTCGCGCCCTGTGCTGGTTGGGGGTGCGGCGGTTGAGTTCTATACCGGCGGCGCGATTGTCTCCGGGGATTTCGACATAGTCGCCGGCTCGCCCGGCCCGATCGAAGCGGCGTTGATCGACCTCGGCTTCGTGCGTGAGGACCGGCAGGGGCGCCTGCTCAGAGGCCTCTATCATCCGACCCTGCTGATCGGGGTCGAGGTCGTGAGCGGCCTGCTATTCGATGGCCGCACGGATCGAGCCCGTCTGGTTATCGTGCAGATCGGCGAGCACCGAGCCCAGTTGCCGCCGGTTGAGGACATGATTGCCGACCGAATGGGCCAGTACGCATCGAATCCCCGCGGCAGGGGCGACATGCTGGACCAGGCCGTGGCGCTCTATGTTCTTGCCGAGGATCTGGACGAGGCCTACCTTGAAAAGCGTATACGAGAAGAGACGATTGGCGAGCACGGCTTCGACTTCCTGAAGGCAAAATCTGATGCAGATGCGGACGACAACACTTGAGCAGCAAGCTGAGCGCATATCGCGCCGGATGGCCGAGCTTGGACGTCGCGCGCCCCAGGTCGTGCCGAACGCCGGGGCATATCGCTCGCCTGCCAAGCGCGAACTCCTCACGGCGATAGAGGACGCGGCACGAGCAGAGGCGCGCCCCGCGCCGTTCGCAGCTCGGTTCCAGCGCACCTGAGCACGGACCACCGTGGCGATGTCGCCTTGAGCGTGGCGAGGCTCTCTATGACCGGACGGTCGCCGCTATCCGCGCTGCCCTCGATGCGCCCGGCGTCAGTTCATCGCTGAAAAATGGCGGCCGCTGATGTGTAGCTGACGAAATCGTGCTATGGCGCCACGGCGATATGATCCGCCTCCCGTCCGCTTTGCGGGCAGCACGGCACAACCCTCCATGCCGCCCACCCGGCCCAGCATCGCACCGCCTCCCGTCCGCTTCGGGCCGCCAAATCTCCTGATAGCTCAGCCGAAGCGCGAAGCGCCGCGCATTCTAACGCCCCGCCCTCATATCCCTCCGCCTGCCCATCCGCGAACCCTTCAACGGATGCAGGCGCCAGGCGGGTCGGGCAGCGGTTCAGGGAGCGCCCCGAATGCGCTATCTTCATCATCCGCAGCGCCGACTGCCGCGTCCTCATTCGTGGCCGCACCGACCTTCGCCATTCTGCCGCCTGCGGCAGCCGGCCCCGCCGGGGGCGCCTGGTCGGTGCAGCAGGATCAATATTCGAACGGCCCGATCAGAGCCGACATTCTCGCCTTGCTGCGCGAGGTGATCGCCGCGGCCGCGCGTGACGGAGGCGGCGCGACGGCGTCATCTCCGACGCTCGCGGCGCTGGTGGCGATTTCGCGCGCCGCCAGCCAGAAGCCGGCAAGCAGTGAGCAAACCTATGCGATCGGCGGCTTCCTGCTCGATGACAGCATGCTTGTGGTCACCGCCGGGCCGCAGGCTTATCAGGCCGCGATCGAAGGAGCCTGCAAGGCAATCGCCGGCCCCAGCGGATCGGCCGCAACAGGAGCATCTGCTACGGCAGCGGGCGCGGCGGCTGTCGCTACTGCGACAGCATCTCCGGCGGCGGCGGCCTCCTCCTCAAGCGGTGCCGCAGCGGCGGCTTCCGGCGCGTCGGCGGCGGCTCCATTCGAGAGCGCCGCGCTCATTCATCTGGGGCCTCGCGCTACGGGGATCCATGGCGAAATCTCTCTGATCGAGGAACGGCCAGGACTGACGGCCGTATTGGCCTCCCAGGACTGCTGCCTTTTCTGCTACGGCGCCCTCGCTTCCCGCGGATATCATCACCAGCCGCTGCGCGGTGAGGCGTTCCCGAAGATGTGGGAATATCCGTTCGCCCAGTTCAAGTTGGTCAGGATCAACCCGGAGCTCAAGCGCACCGGGCCGACGGTAGAGATCCGCTGGCACAATCAGACTGCCTACTACCGCGTGGACCCCCGATAGGCGCTTCTCCCTCGGGCATTCTGGATAGGTTGGACAGCCAATTGTGCAGGGCGCTCCACATCTCCTCCTGAGGCGACGCAACCACGCCCGCCCGGGCGCCGAGCACCGGGCCGCGATGGAACGCCTGTGCGCGAGGGGCATCCGGATGTAGCGCCGAAGTCGCCAAGCCACGCACATTCGGCCGCCGAGCTTACCCTTGGGCACCTGGTCGTCTTCGTCCGCCCTCCGACGGCCGAGGCAGCCCGAGCAGCCTCTCGAGGCGGCCATCAGACTTCGTTCTGCCCAACTTCAAGTCGCTCTTGACGAAAGTTTGAGATCCTGTCGCGGGCGACAACCCAGCCAGATCGCTTGCGGACCGATGCGAGCGCGACTGCTCCAGGTCTCGCCAGGCCCAGAATTGCGCGGCATCGAAGCGCCAGACGCCCCCAAGTCGGGCGCCACCCGGAATGATCTTTCGGAGAGCCCAGTTCCGCACGCAGCGCTCGGTGACGCTGCAGATGTGCGCGACCTGCCGGGCGGTCAGATCGGAGGGGATTTTGTCGGTCGGGATGACAGGACTGGAGCGTGCCATCAGATCCTCCGCCTGGTTTGCGCCGATCTATTCCACGCCGCGAGCCTCTGGCCTCCCGCCTGGCTTCAGCATCTCCTCGGCGACCTCAGGGGGAAAGATGTCCCGCAGGACCTCACTCGCCGGCCGAGCCCGGGCGAACCACGCATCATCAAGCTCAGGCATCTCGTCAATCGCCACTTCCTGATCAGATTTGCGTCGAGCCATGCGAACCTCCAGCTTGCCAGTCGCTAGAATCTGCTCCCAGCTCTCCACCGCGTCAATTTGAAAGGGGCGCCGGCGTCGAGCGGCTATCTGGACCGGCCCACGCATTCACCGATGCGGAGGCCACCGAAATGCCGGTCATTTTGGATCTCGTCCTTGTAGTTCCTGTAGCGGCACAACTTTCCCAAAATCCGGGTGATTGGGGAATGCCTGCCGCGTCGCCCCCGGTTCCGGAGCGTTATCCGCCAGCTTACGACGGGCCTCGGTCAGCGCAATCTCATATCGAACAGCAAGCGAGCGCCGAAGGATTGCCGGTATCTGTCCTGCCCGTAAAACAATCGTGGAAGCCGCGCACACCACAAGGGCCTGCCCGATCCTCGGTAGCACCTCGGTCGTGAGGTACGGTACCCGCGTCAGCATCACAGGCGGAGAAATCGCTAGAGCAATCAACGCCCCCACGGCCACAGCTATGCAGCCAAAAAGCAAGAACAGCGCATCCATCGCCGCCTGAAGCTCAGATTCAAGCTTTTGGATTGAATGAATTGAGCGGCCGCCCGTCGTCATGCTGTTCACAAGGAGCGAGACGGTCGGAAGGATGCTGGCGGAAAAGAGGCCAAGAAATGTGATGAGCATGCTTCTGGCATCGCCGGAGATTGTCCCCGGCGTCAGGGCAGCTCCAACCGCCGCGGAGGCAGCTAAGCCGATCAGCTCGAGCCGTCGAAGTGACAATCTATCTTCCCTGCCGCGGCCCAGTCGCGCAGCGCGTTCACAATCTGTTCCATAGCATCCGCGGGATCGAGAAGCGATCGGTTTGTCTCGACGAGACGCTGCACAGACAGCTTCACAATACCATTCTTTTCGCTGCCATTGCCTCGCAAGCCGAGGTCCGCCGGATCAATATTTCTCAGCGCCTCGTTGATCGTAGCCCGCGAGATCGGCTTCTTTTTCCTCTTTTCCTTGATGAACACGCGGAAGAAGCCCTCGATCCAACCATCGTCAGGTATCTCGGCCCTCAAACTCGAAATTGCGTCTGGCGATCGTGTCCCAGGGCGTGGTGTAGGAGCGCGGGCTCGCTCGTGATCTACGGCGGGTTTGGCCGGATCGGTCATGCTGGCACTGCGGACAGCAAGACGATTGGATTGTCGCTCACCGTGGCGACGGATTCCAGCGTCATGTAGCGCCCTCGCTGGACGGCCCATTCATCGTTTTGTTCGAGCAGGATGGCTCCGACGAGCCTGTAGATTGCCTCGTCGTTGGGGAAGATTCCGACGACATCGGTTCGGCGTTTGATCTCGCCGTTGACGCGCTCGATCGGATTCGTGCTGTGCAGCTTGGCCCGATGCGCCGCTGGGAAGTCCATGTAGGCGAGCACGTCGTTTTCGGCCTCGTCCATGAACTCGGCGAGTTTCTTGACCTTGGGGCGGAGCTGGTCGGCGACCTGCCGCCACTGCTTGCGCGCGGCTTCGGTGTCAGGCTGCGCGAAGGCCGTGCCGATGAAGGCCGAGACGACGCCACGCCCCTGCTTGCCGGCGTGAGCCAGAACGTTGCGCATAAAGTGGACGCGGCAGCGCTGCCACGTCGCGTTCAGCACTTTCGAGATCGCGGCCTTCAGGCCCTCATGGGCGTCTGAGATCACGAGCTTGACGCCGCGCAGCCCCCGGCGCGCGAGCGAGCGCAGGAACCCGGTCCAGAACGTCTCGGCTTCCGAGGCGCCGATGGTCATGCCGAGCACCTCGCGGCGGCCGTCGCTATTGACGCCGACCGCGATGATGACCGCGACCGAGACGATCCGGCCGTCGCGGCGCGCCTTCACATAGGTGGCGTCGAGCCAGATATAGGGCCAATCGCCTTCGATCGGACGATCGAGGAACGCCTTGATCTTGCCGTCGATCTCCCCGCACAGCCGGGAGACCTGGCTCTTGGAGATGCCGCTCATGCCCATCGACTTGACGAGGTCATCGACCGAGCGGGTCGAGACGCCCTGGACGTAGGCTTCCTGGATGACGGCGGTCAGCGCCTTCTCGGCCATCCGGCGCGGCTCCAAGAATCCAGGAAAGTAGCTGCCTTTCCTGAGCTTCGGAATGCGCAACTCGACCGTCCCCGCTCTGGTCTCCCAGTCACGGTCGCGATAGCCGTTGCGGTGGTTCAGACGGTCGGCGCTGCGCTCGCCATGTCCGGCGCCGGTCAGCCCCTCGACATCGAGGTCCATCAGCCGTTGCGCGGCAAACGAGATCATCTCCCGCAGAAAATCCGTGTCGGAGTTCTTCTCCAGAAGCGCCTGGAGGTGCATCATGTCTGTGGTCATCGTCGGGTCCTTGGTTCGCGTGGACGTTTGGCGACCAAACCTTACCGAAGACTCACGATGACCACCGCTGTGGATAAGTAGCCCGCCGCCGCCTGACTCGTGGCGGTCGCTGCGACGGGCTACTTACCCACAGCTCCTACACCACTCGGCGGGACACGACCCTGTTGCAGGTCACCGACCTCGCCAAAATCGCTCGGACGATCGAAGGAAAGATTGTTCCGGTCTTCGTCACGGACATCCGAAGAACGACCCGTCTTCTAAACCTAAGGGACAACACGATTGTGGAAGCCGCATTCGATGAAGGCAACATCGAGGCCGGGGCGGCATCCGAAGCGGTCAGCGAGTTGGAACTGGAGCTGAAAGGAGGCAGCGTCGGACCGCTCTACGAACTGGCGGTCCAGCTACAGAGTCTCGCACCATTCTGGATCTCGACCGAAAGCAAGTCGGCGCGGGGCTGGCATCTGCGCACCGGTCAGACCGAGGGTCCAACCGAAGCTCAGACACCGAAACTGGACCGGCGGGTCCGGGCCGCGAATGGCTTTCGCGAAATCATCGGCGAAACGCTGGGCCATCTAACCTGCAATATCGGACCGACCCTACGGGGCGACGCCGAGGGCGTTCATCAGATGCGGACTGCACTCCGCGCATCCCGAGCGGCCTTGGAGTTCTTTGCGCCGTGGCTGGACGCTGCGGCCGTGCAACGGTTTGATGCTGAACTGCAAGGCTTTGGCCGACTGTTCGGCGCAGCGCGCGATTGGGACGTGTTTTGTCTGGAGACACTGCCGGCCGCGATCCTGGAATTACCGGAGGCACGTCTGCACGATATGAGACCAGCCGCTGAAGCCAGGCGGCTGCTCGCGCAAACCGTAGTCGCGGATGCCGTGTGTGGTCGGCAATTCGTTGCGATGGTGCTCGGCTTGGCCGCTTGGACGGAGGAGCGAGCCGCACGGCAACCGATCCTTGGCGATGAAGGCATGCACCAGCACCTCGCGAGCCTGGCGCCGTCTCTTCTCGATCGTGTCGAAGGCAAGGTGAAACAGCGCCAGCAC
>Ga0302310_10004231_pt1 | contig 10857 bp, 6 predicted proteins | sample III_Palsa_N1_2_FD_200451 | JGI IMG/M metagenome (GOLD analysis project Ga0302310, IMG submission 200451) | Peat permafrost microbial communities from Stordalen Mire near Abisko, Sweden - III_Palsa_N1_2 | ecosystem: Environmental > Terrestrial > Soil > Palsa > Peat permafrost | place: Sweden... | reverse complement strand
ATCAACCCCAAAATCTCCTCCGACATGGCCTACTGGGCCCACGAGTTCGGCGTCACCACCCAGGTCCTCCACGAAGCCATCCGCGTCCACGGCACCAAGGTCGACAAGGTCCGCACCGCCCTTCACCCCCACTAGACTGCCGGCCTCGGCGTTGAGGCTTTCTCGCGAAGCGCTCCCGCCGTCCGCGCAGGACACTCCCGAAACTAGGCTGTGCTGCAGCCGCGTTACCCGAAACCGGGCTAAGTCGACACCAAACGCACCCACCCCAAACCTTGAGATTCTCCCACTAACCAATGCGGAACGCACAAAACCGCAACGTTTAAGCATAAAATCTCGTCTACTACGACAGAGGTTCAGCATATGTCAAGATTCACAAGCCTTCTCCTAGCTCTGACCCTGACAATAGTCACATCTGCCGCATTCGCGCAGAATGATGATCAGCAGAGCGACCAAATGAACAATCCGCCCACACAGGCCCAGGCCGCCCCAATCGAGCGCTCCCAGGAAGCCCCTCCCAGTAACCCCAATGATTACAACACTTCCCCATCAAAACTAACTGCCGGCCAGCTCCTCACCGTAGGCCGCGGCTCGGCCAGCGCCATAGCCGCCCCCGGCGTCTTCCTCCGTGTAGGCCGCGGCAGCGCCGTCCGCGCAGTCACCTTAACCAATGAAAACACAGTACTTAAGGTCGAACGCGGCGTAGCCAACATCAGCGTCCACAGCGCCATCAAGCACGCCCAGATCCTGATCATCCTCCCCGGCGGCGAGACAAATCTAATCAAAGACGGCTTCTACACCTTCAACGCCAACACCAACACCGTCCGTACTTTGAAGGGCGAAGCCTGGGGCTATCCCGGTACCAACACCCAAGCGAAACCGATCAAAATAAAGGAAAATCACGCCGTCATCTTCAACGGCCCGGACATCCGTTCCTTCGAATTCGACCCCTTTGAAGCCGGCGCCGACCTCATCCCCTACGGCCAGGGCGCCGGATACCCCGGCCCAGGACCCGGATACTACGGGCCGTATGCAGGCTATCCTTACTTCGATTACGGGTACCCCTACTACTTCGGCTACCCCTATTACTTTGGCTATCCCTACTACTTCGGCTGGGGTTGGGGCTGGGGCGGTGGTTACTACGGCGGATACCGCGGCGGTTGGGGTGGCGGCTGGCACGGTGGTGGAGGCGGTTGGGGCGGAGGCGGAGGCCATGGCGGTGGCGGTGGCCACCACTAATATCCTTCATCGCAAAACTTTACGGGCGGCCGAGAACTTCGGCCGCCCTAATCACTTAAGGGAGTGCGCCTTGGCAAGTTGACAGCCGTCATGCCGGATACAATCAGCCATCATGCGTATCGGCTTCTTTGGCGGCAGCTTCGATCCACCCCACCTGGGCCATTTAGGCATTGCACAAGCCGCGGCGGCGGCTTTTTCGCTCGATCGCATCCTCTTTGCACCAACTGGCCGCCAACCGCTCAAGACGAACGTTGCCTCTGCTTCATTTCACGCCCGTCTGACCATGGTTTCATTGCTCTGCAACTTGCAACCTCCCAGCCCTCGGCTACACTTTGAACCTTCTTCCCTCGATGCGCCGCACGCAGATGGCTCGCCAAACTACACCGTCGACACTTTGTCAAAGTTGCGCGGCACCTGCTCTACGCATGACAGTCTCTTCGTCCTTGTCGGTGCCGATGCGTTTCTTGATCTGCGTCGCTGGAGGTCTCCAGACATTCTGCTCGAACTTGCCGAATGGATTGTTGTAAGCCGCCCAGGTGTTTCCCTTCAGCAGTTAGAAACCCTGAATCTAACGCCTCAACAGCTATCTCGCGTGCACCTGCTTGAGGGCGTCCATGAGCCTGCGAGTGCCACCGACATCCGCAAGCTTCTGAAGTCTGGTTCGGATTGCTCTGGTCTCCTGCCTGGTTCGATTCTGAACTACATCCGTGCCCATCATCTCTATGAAACCTGACGGAGATGGTCCTTCGCTTCGGGTCTTCCTGCGCTACCATTGAGCTTGCACAAGGAGGCCCATGGCAAGCACCAAGAAAACACAAGTTCAACAGCTTCTGGCTGTCGCGGCAGCCGCTTGCGAGGACAAGAAGGCTGAAGATATTCGCATTCTCGCGCTCGACCCATCCGAGAGCGGACTGACCGACTACTTTCTCATCTGCACCGGTCTCAGTGATCGTCAGAATGTAGCGATCACCGATGAAATTGAGATTCGTCTTAAGCGCGACTTTGGCACCTATCCCAATTCGGTCGAAGGCCGCCGCCAAGGCGAGTGGATCCTAATGGATTATGTCGATTTCATCGTCCATGTCTTCTCGGCGGAAAAGCGCGCATTTTATGGGCTGGAGCGTTTGCGCAAGTCAGCGACCGTGCTCAGCATCGATGATCTCAATGTTGCGATCAAGACAGCCATCGCTGCAGGCCGCACCAGGCAGTCGGCGAAGGCATCCACGACGGACAAGAAGACTCTTCCGAAGAAGAAGGCAGTCTCGCCTGCGCCGAAGAAGGCTTCTGCAAAGAAGACTGCCGCTGCAAAGAAGGCTCCGGCGAAAGTGGCACCCAAGAAGAAGGCGCTCGCGAAGCCGGCAAAGAAGACAGCTAAATCGACGAAGCGCTAGTTGAGCGCCGCAGGTCTTCTACACCTTGCTGATCTCTAATTAAAGAGCGAAGGGCGGAGAGTTTTCTCTCCGCCCTTCGTTGTTAAGAACAGCGTTTAGAACTTGATCATCAGCTGGAACTCCGTGCTTCGCGGGCCGCCCTGATCGAACGTACCCGAGTTCCGGTTGATGCGGAGCCTGTTCAATGCCGACTCCGAGTTGATGGTGTTCACATAACCCGTTGGCGCACCCGGATCCGGAGGGAACGGAGCCGCGTCTGTCGTGTTAAGCAGCGTTCCTAACTGGTTGCCAAAGTTGCTCATATTGAAAACGTTGTACATGGCAACTCCGGGGTTGATGCTGAGCCCACCCAGGAACTTCAATTTGATCGGATAGGTAGCGTTGAAGTCAAAGCTGCGGAACGCAGGGTTGTTGATCGGATTGTTCTCAGGCTGTGGAGCGATTGCCTGCTGCACACCACCAAGAGCCGTCAGTTGAGCCTGCGTCATAATGCCGGCGGCAATGAGCGCCTGGCCAGCTGGCGTGGGCGTCCCTGCATACACAGAATTGTATTGATTGATCAGGGCATTCAGGCTCTTACCCTTGACGGCGTGCATGAAAGCGCCTGGGTTGGTGGCCGGGACGAGATCGCCGCCAACGCCATCACCGTTTACGTCGGTGATGAAGATCTGGCCTGTGTTTCCGGCCGTGTTATCCAGCGTTAGCGACGTTGCGGGGGCCGAGAAGAAGTGCCCGATCAGTCCGAACTGCAGGCCATACTTGATACCGATGCTGCCGCCGAAGCTGAGCTCATTGGTGTGATCGATGTCGCTGCGACCCATGTACTGATTCGGATTGTCGTTGTTCCACGGACGAGCCCCACCGAAGAACTGGTCGGTAGAGTTCGCGTTGTTCAGAGTTGACGTTGCCGTCACGATACGCGATAAGGTGTACGAGATCTGCAGGTTGCTATCCACGATGCCAGGCATCGGGTGCGCCTTCTGCTCTTGCAGAACGACTTGCAACGCATCGTAGCCGGAACGGCCCTGGGGCAGGATGAAGAGACCTTCACCAACATTCGGGTTCGTACCGGGGAAAGCAGCGCCAGTAGCCGGTGTCAGACCGCCATATGACGCCGCGGTCCCGCCCAAAAAGTTAGAGCCGCTATCAAGACCCTTGCCTGCAAAGTCCACGATCGTAGCGGTCCCGTTTGGCAAACCGTTTGGGCCTACGCCCGAACCGGCTGGGCATCCACCTGGAATAAGCGTCGCACTAATGTTGGGAGCTCCGCAAAACGCGAGTGTTGCCGCAATGGCATTTGCCGCCGCTGCAGTATTCAGGGTGCGCGCAGCGCCGTCGTGGTTCACGTCAACCGAGATCGGAATCTTGATCGTCGCGTTGTGTACGTAATCCGCACTCAGGAGAAGGCCTGGCTTGATCTCATGCTGAACGCCACCATTGAACTGGATGGAATACGGTGCAAGGTACGGGCCGCCGTAGATGTTGTTCGCAAAGAGACCGCCGCCTGTTCCAATGTAGCTGCTGTTTGGCGTCAGGGCATTCTTGACAACTGCCTGATAGGCAGCCTTGATGTCATTCAGTTCCGGTGCAGCGTTTGCGATGGACTCGTTAAGGATGGTGGAAACCGGCGTACCATCGGGAGCTTGGGTAATAACAGGCACACCAGGAACCGTGATGCTGGATGCGCCCGCGTTCGCCACGCCGAGGGCAAAATAGGGACCGTTCGCCTGGATGGAGGGAGTACGAGCATTGCCCGAGTTATTGAAGACGTTGCTCTCGTAGTAGATGCCGATGCCGCCACGAATGGATGTTTTGTGGGTACCGGGGCTAAAGACGAAGCCCAACTGGGGACCGAAGTCACCATATGGCTGATGGGTACGAACTCCCAGACCTGCCTGGTATTGATCGAAGAGCGGGGTATCGCCTGTGCAGCCAGCGAACTGCATCGACGGATCAACGGAAGAGCACAGCGGCGTCGGCAGATCCTGGTTGGCGCGATCTGTATCTACACTCCAACGAACGCCTGCGGTAACCGTAAGGTACTGGGTCGCCTTCCAGGTGTCACCAACATAGGCCGCAAAGCGCCAGCTGAACTGGCCGCCACCCGGGAGGTTGAATCCTGGGCGCTCAGAGAAATAACCATTACCGTTACCGATCACGTATTGAGGCGAGATGTATCCTTCAGTCGGATTGTTCGGGCAAGGGCCTTGGGTGGGATCATCGTCGCAATGAGGGTCGAGATTGCCGGCCACTACGAGTTCCGTGTACAACGACGGGCCATAGAAGTCCGCAAATCCACCACCCAGGATCCGGTTCATCTCGAAGCCATACTTGATGTTGTGATTGCTGATCGTGTAGCTACCGTCATAGCGGAACTGCTTGTCCGACTGGAACGTTCCCTGCGGTGCAAGGAAGTTAGGACCGGCGTTCAAATCGCCCGCAAGGGTGATCTGGTTGTCTGGGCCCGTCGACGGGTTGTAGATGGAGCTTCCGAGTGCTGCCGTACCGTCAACCAATAGGTTATGGAACTTCTCGTAGCCAAAACGGAAGGAGTTGTTGAAGTGGCCCGTGGCCATATCGGCGCCACCCACGATGGCCGGCACGTTGTCACGGTTCTGATAGACCTGGTAGGGACCATATCCGAAGGTGGCATCGTCCGCGTTCACGCTGTAGGCACCACGCACGAACATATGGATGTTATGCGGTGCGTTGTAGTCCAGGCGCCCCATGCTGAAGGTGTCATGGAACGGTGCCGGGACGTACGGATACGCAGCCACAGTACTCGCGAAGACGGGGTTCTCACCGCTGGCTACATCTAGTTCCGACTGCTGGATGCGCTCGCCGCCACCGAAGAAGAACAACTTGTCCTTGATAATGTAGCCGCCTACATATCCACCAAATTGGTTACGCTGAAACGGCGCCGCGAGACCATTCACGTTCGCAAAACCTGCGTTATTATCCTGGAAGTTGTAAAACGCGTTTCCATGGAATCCATTCGTGCCCGAGCGCGTCGACATCAGCAACTGGCCGGTGGATGTTACCGAACCAGCGATATCCTGCGTGGAGCGATTCAGCTGGACTTCACCAACCGCGCCGCTGGGAATGTTGAAGATGGTGGTTCCGACCGTCTCATCCGTGACGTCCTGGCCATCAAGGAGGATTCGAGTCGTACGGCCGCCAACACCACTGACCGACAGCGCCGAATAACCGGCCTTCGTCGGATCGAAGGTGATTCCCGACTGGAGAATAACGCCGGGCTGAATCTGTGCAACATCGAGAATATTGCGGCCATTGACTGGCAGCGTATCAATCTGCTCCTGTGTGACAACGCCGGCAACACCAATCTGATCGGTATTGACCTGGAGTGCGCCGGCAGTGACCGTGACCGTCGCGCTCTGGGCGCCTACGGTGAGCTTTTCGTTTCCGCTGGTCACCGTACCGGTGTGGACAACTTTGGTGTCGGTCAGGCCCTCGAAGGCAGGAGCGCTGACAGTGACAGTGTATGTACCCGGCAGGATCGGGCCGACACTGTAATAGCCGGCGCTATCGGTCTTGATTGAATGTGTATATCCAGTAGCCGGTTCGCTGATGACAATGGTTGCTCCCGGAATGGACGCGCCCGTCGGATCGGTAATCGTTCCCTCGATGGCGCCACCGTTTGTTGAAACCGCCTGTCCCAGTGCGAGCGAGAAGGGCATCATCAACATGGTCAGGAACACAAATAGCTTCTTAAAGGTCACGCATTTCTCCAGTGCCTCACCTTGAGCGGTTGAGAACACACACACAGTCATTCGTGCGAATGCTATAGCCCTTTGCAGGTTCCATGCCAAAAGTGAAGTGGCTATTGGAATGTGTCAGTTAGTGGTTTGCAGAGGGCCGAGGAGTCGCCATAAAGATGTTGATCGGAGTATATAAATATGAAATATGGAAGAATTATTTTTGTAAAATTTGGTGAATACGCCATGAAAATCCTGCTTGCCACTGTCTCCTCACGCCGCTCTGGTCTCTCGGGGCCGGCTGCCGATCTTGTAAAGCTGTACCTTGACCGATCTTCCAGGTTCATTCTTTGCACCCATCGTAATTTCGCTTCCGAGAAGGAACTGTTAGCTTGTTCCGACGAACTCTCTGCGCGGACCCGTCCGGCGCTTTTGTTGACGGATAGCAAGGGACAGCAACTCACCTCCCGTGAGATTGCGAGTTTCCTCGGGTCTCTCCAGGACAGTGGGATACAACAGCTGATCTTTGCAATTGGGCCGGCTGATGGTTGGTCCGCGGTAGCCCTCTCAAGAGCGGACAAAATCATTGCTTTTGGCCGAATCACGTTGCCCCATGAGCTAGCTGCCGTGGTTGCGGTTGAACAGGTTTATCGCGCGCTTACAATTCGAGCGGGCCATCCATACCATAGCGGCCATTAGGGATTTCTCGTTCGACCTGGCCCCGCGCTCAGGTAGTCTAGGCGGATGACATCGATACAGGATTCGGCGGGGGATTCGCGGCGGGGGCTCATTCTTATTAACACTGGCGCTGGGAAGGGAAAAACGACTGCGGCGCTGGGAACGGCGTTTCGGGCGGCTGGAAATGGGATGCGGGTGCTGGTTTTGCAGTTCCTTAAGGGGTCTTGGCACTACGGGGAGATGGAATCTTCTGAGGCTCTAAATGGTTTAGATAGTTTTACTTACGTGATGCGCAAGCTGGGTCGCGGGTTCGTTAAAGTGGGTGGGGCGGAGATCGATCCGGAGGATCTTCGGATGGTGGAAGAGGGGTGGTTGGAGGCGGAGGCGGCGATACTTTCGGGGGATTGGGACTTGGTGGTGCTGGATGAGATCAACTATGTGATCGGATACAAAATGCTTGATCCTGAACGAGTTGCGGACGTTTTGCGGCGGAAGCCGGAGATGCTGCACGTGATTTTGACGGGCAGAAACGCTCATCCGCTGCTGGTGGAGCTGGCGGACACGGTTACGGAGATGCGCGAGGTAAAGCACGCATATCAAAGGGGTATTCTCGCGCAGCGGGGAATTGAATTCTAAGGTAGAGTGCTGACTTAGCCCGGTTTCGGGTTACAAATCGACTGCTTTAGCCCGGTTTCGGGACACAAAAGATAAAAGCCGATACCAACCTCCGAAAATTCTCGCGGGGCTGGTATCGGCTCGAGGTGATGGGGACCGCGGCGTACGGCCGCGGTACCGGTCAGGTTAGAACTCCAGACGGAGAGAGAACTGGCCGACGCGAATGTCGCCAACTTGTCCGGACGGGTTGATGGTTGAGGTGATCTGTCCAAAGGGCGACGCGTTGTTGACGATGTCCGGTACGCTGCCGCCTGGGTTAGCGAAGTTTGGATGGTTGAAGATATTGAAGAAATCCGCACGGAAGGTCAGATTGATGGCCTTTGATGGGATGATGGGGAAGATTTTGGCAAGCCCTATATCGAGGTTGGCTGCGCTCGGTCCGTGGAGCAGGTTGCGCGAACCGTACTCCAGACCCAGCGGGCCGCGGAAGAGGCTATAGGCATTCGCGGCACCCGTAGGACCGCCGGCAAAATTGTAGACGGTTCCCTGATAGTTATTGGGCTTGGACCTCAATAACCCAAGGTCGCCGTGGCCGCCGGTGAAGATCGCCGGATCTTCCGCCGCGAAGGAGGAGATGAAGGCATCCGAGAGCACGTTGATCGGAAGCCCGGTGCGCCACGACGGGATACCGGAGATACTCCATCCGCCGATCAGTTCGTTCACGAGCGTACCGGCACCGGCACCGAACTTCTGGTTGTGACCGAAGGGCAGATCGTACTGGACGTCCGCCGTGATGATCTGGCGTACGTCGAAGTCCGAGTTCCCACGGCAGGCACGGGGTTGGGTAACGTCGCAGATGATACCTGTCGAGTTGAAGAGGGCGTTGTTGTTTGCAGTCTGCGAGTTGTTATCGATGGAATGAGACCAGGTGTAGTTGAAGTCGAACCGCAGACCCTGCGACAGATTCTTGCTCAGACTGAGGAGAAGGGCGTGGTAGTTTGAGAAGCCTTTGTTGGTGAGAAAGCCGTTCGCACCAAACTGTGAAGGCATGGCTACGTTGTTTGACAACAAGCCGTACCCGGCCAGGCCGAAGGGAATACCGTCGCCGAGGTCGCCGCGATTCCCGTACTGACCGAGGGTGGCGGCCACGAGGTCGGTGCAGTTAGCAAACGGAGGGGCGGTGCTACCAGGCCCGTAGACGACGGTAGGCCAATATGGGGAGTTGCAAGGGCCGCCGGCGCTATTGGGATTGTTGGCTGCAGAGTACCCAACCACGTCTTCGATCCAGGGCTGGGGAGTGAGGGGCCCACCGGCGCGCAACTGACCGGTGAGGCCGGCAAATGCCTGGGAGAGGTTTTGCCCAGAGGCGGTATCCGGGAAGTTCAGGATCTGGGATGCGTCTGCATCGGCAAGCAACCGGCGACCGAGGCGGCCGACATAGTTGATATTCAGGACCATGTGCCAAGGAAGTTCCTGCTGGACGCCCGCACTCAGGGAAATCGAGTAGGGATCCTTCAGGCCGGGATCGATGTCAAAACCCTCCTGGCCGTCTTGCAGACCATACGGCCCGTACGATGGGTCGACGAAGGGAATGTAGCCCGAGGGAGGCGCTGACCCGGTGGGGGCGAGGGTTGGATCGTACGCTAGGTTCGCGCCGAGACGCTCGTCCGGATTGCTGAGATCGCCGAGTTGGTTGGTTGCGGAGTTTTCGAAGAGGAAGGACAGCTGGCTCTGAAGGTTGTTGATCGCGTTGATGACGGTGCGGTCATAGACGAGCGCTGCGCTGCCGTTGAAGACGGTCTTGGGCAAGAAGGATGGGTTGTACGCGAAGGCGAAGCGAGGAGCAAAGTCTGTATAGGTCTGCTTGTAGGAAGGCGGAGCATTGTTGGCCTTGCCACCCAGAACGGCCTGGAAGTAGGGAAGAGTCTGGTTGAGGCTGCCGGAAGAATTCAACTGCTGGCGAATGCCGAAATACTGGTTGAAGGTCGACTGGGCATAGGTGAAACCTTGCAGCTGATAGCCGGATTGCTTTCCGTGAACTTCATAGGGAACAGAGTTGGTCTGCCAACGGAGGCCATAGCTGACCGTGAGCTGCTTGTTCAACTTCCAGCTGTCGCCGACGTACAGCTCTGTCTGGTAGTAACGATACGCGTAAGGATTGCCAGCCCCGTTGGGCTGGGAATCGCCTGACTTGCCGTAATCGAAGTTGGTGGAGATGTCGCCGATGACACCGAGCGTGGTCGTGAAGATCTGGTCGTAGTCGTTCAGCGCGACTTGAGAGTTTTGGTTGATGTCGGCGGGACGCAAGCCTGCGGAAAGACCTTGCCCCAACTTCGAGCCCGTTGCGCCCACACCAACGAAGTTAAAGTTCGTGATGTTGTTGCTATTGGTCTTGATGAACTTGAACAGGCCGCCCATGGTGAGGCTGTGATTGCCAAGCTGCCAGTTGAAATCATCGCGCACAACGGGAATGGGAATGCGGCGTGACTGCGAGTTGTAGGTTCCGTACGGGTTCGACAGACCGGTGAAGCTGTACACGTTCGGTGAGGTGGTAAAATCTCCTGCGGGAAAGCTCAGCTTGGAGATGTTGTCGCCGTAGTAGAACTGGTTGACCTTGTTGTTGCCGATGGTCCAGATGTCGCTGACCACATAGCCGTAGCTGCGGTCGACTTCCGAGAGCGAAGCCGGATCGCCAGGGAATTCCGGTGCGCCGGTGCTGGTGGGATAGACCTCATTGGTGCGATTGATGGTGAAGCGACCGTAGATCTTGTTTTTCTGCGTCAGGTTGTAGTCGACGCGACCGACGTACGTCGTCTCAAAGTCAGGTTGCGGATAGGTGAAGCGCAAGCCCTCCGTGTTGACGCCGTCGCCCTGGGTCGGGTCATTGGGTGCGGGGTACCGCTTGGCGAGGAACGCCAGCACGCCCGGGTTGAAGCCGATGTGGGCCGGATCGAGCACGACGGCCTGTGCAGCATCGATGCTGCTGATGCAGTTGGGGGCGTTGTTGAGGCGGCTGGTGTCGCCGCAGCCGTCGTTATTGTTGATGTAGTTCAAGGTCGGAGTCGAGGAGTACAACGCCGGGAGTGGCACAGTCGGTTCAGCCGCGTTGGACTGAATGATGCGCGAGTCAGCGAAATCGAAGAAGAAGAACAGCTTGTTGCGGATGATGGGGCCGCCGATGTTACCGCCGAACTGGTTGCGGATAAGCGGAGTACGTCCCA
>Ga0302310_10004222_pt1 | contig 10870 bp, 6 predicted proteins | sample III_Palsa_N1_2_FD_200451 | JGI IMG/M metagenome (GOLD analysis project Ga0302310, IMG submission 200451) | Peat permafrost microbial communities from Stordalen Mire near Abisko, Sweden - III_Palsa_N1_2 | ecosystem: Environmental > Terrestrial > Soil > Palsa > Peat permafrost | place: Sweden... | reverse complement strand
ACCGGGCTCAGCCCCGCTTGCAACTTGGCCGGAAGCACGTCCATCGCTGCCGGAGCAAACTGCTTGGTGGACATCGCGTTCGCGCCGGGCGCATCGTTTGGCACCATCAACGGGACCATAACCGCGAACTACACCGGCGATCCGAACGGAGATACGTCGCACGTGCTCAACGTGAGCGGCATCGGCACGGAGATGAAGGAAACCGGGTCGCTGGCCTTCAGCACGATTACGAACCCGAATGTCAGCGTTAAGTCGGTGACGGTGACCAACGAAGGAACCACTTCGTCAACCATCACCGCCCCGACGATCACGGGCACGGGCGCAGCCGAGTACAGCGTGCTTCCGTACAACGGCACTAACAGCACCTGCCTCAACGGGACGGTAACGCTCACGCACCTGCAAACCTGCACGCTCACGGTGCAGTTCACGCCGCCTTCACCGAACAACGGCACGAACTTCACCGCTGACTTAAACATCAACTCAACTGGCGGAGGGCCGATCGTAGTGGCCATCTCCGGCAAGAACTAAAAGAGCCCAGCAGCCTCAAGCAAAAAAGCGGGGAGCCGAAACCGGCTCCCCGCTTTTTTTTGCGCCTGACGTTTTTCTAAACCCACGCGTGTCACCACCAGGCCACTCATTACATCCAAGCGGTTAACTAGGAGGTCACTCATGCTCCTGGGACGCGGTGGTTGTGCTACATTGATGCGGGGTCACACGTTCTAGATTTGCCGGTCTCTGGTTCTCGACAGCGAAGTTGCGTCAGGACCTCGCAACCCAAGCACGCGCCCCACATCCTTTGATTCGGCATCAGTAAAAATCAACATCGGAGGTAATTATGAAACAAAGGTTTCCGGCTTTTGTGCCATTCGTAATTCTGGCGGTAAGTTTCCTCGCGCCGGCCGTGGTTCGCGCGCAATCCGCCGCAACGAGAACGCCATCACAAGTTCCGCCGCGCTATGACGTGCGGCAGGAAGTGAAACTCGAAGGCACAGTCACCAGCGTGGTGAAGCGCCCCACCGCCGAAATGAAAATGGAGATGGGCTCGCACCTGCTGGTCAGCACAAACGCCGGATCCGTGGATGCCAGCCTGGGGCAGTTCGCGCTCATGGGCCGGGGCGCCATGGTGGTTGGCCCGGGCCAGCGCGTCGAACTCACCGGCGTGATGAAAACGGAAAACGGCAAGCAAGTGTTTGTCACCCGCGCGGTGACCACCGGCGGCCACACCTACCTTCTGCGCAACGAGCACGGCGCCACCTATGAGCCGGCCGCGCGCAGAGGACACGCCACACCCCCGGGGCCCGGCCCATTCGGCAACGGCGAACCCAAGTCCGATTCGAAGGGAGGTTCGCTATGAACCGCGGAACTCTACAGCTGGCCCTGGTAGTAATGAGCGCGCTTTTTTATATTGGATGCGGATGCGACAGCCTGAAGGTGCACATCACGCAATCCCCCACCACCATTACGGCGGGCGGGACCGCTCAGGTCACCGCCACGGTGACGCATGACTCGCACAAGGGCGGCGTGAACTGGAGCTGCACTCCGGTCGGCGCGTGCGGATCGTTTAATCCCACGCAGACGGCCAGCGGCACGGCCACCACTTACACGGCTCCGGCCACTGCCGGCACCGTGACCCTGATCGCGACGTCGGTGGACAACGACAAGAAACTCGCCAGCGTCAGCGTGACGGTCACCGGCGTAGCCTCCAGCAATTACGTGTTCTATTTGATCGGCGAGGAATTCAGCTCCGGCCCGGACGCGGAGAACTTCGGAGACGTTTATTCCCTGGCCGGAACTGTGGCCATTGCCAACGTGGCGTCCGATGACGGCTCCTTCGCCGTGACCGGCGGCGTGCAGGACTACAACGACGGTGACATCATCACCTCTCCTCAGCCCGGCGGCGACATGATCACCGGCGGCTCGCTCGTCATCGGAGACAATGACGAAGGAACCCTCACGCTCGTCACCAACAATGCCAACGTGGGCGTGGACGGCACGGAAACGCTCTCCATCGTGTTCGTGAACGGCAGCCACGCGCTCATCGCCCAGTTTGATTCCTCGGCAACCTCCAGCGGAAGCCTGGACCTGCAAACTGTGCCCAGCGGCGGTGTCAGCGGCGCATTCTCCTTCACCCTCTCCGGCACGGGGACTGCATTTGTACCGGTTGCGGTCGGAGGCGTTTTCAGCATCAGCGGAACCAGCATCACCAACGGCAGCTACGACCTTAACGACGCCGGAGCGGTGACGTTTGGCAACGCCTTCACCGGAACCATAACCGTCCCACCCACATCCGCCAATTTCGGCCGCGGCACCATAACTCCTGACGTCGGCTCGGGTCTCCCGCCCATCATAAATTTCTACGTGGTTGGAGCCGAAGCGATCCGCCTGATTGACGTGGATACCACCGACACCGGAGTAGGTTCGGGCTTCGGCCAGGGTGACAACACCTTCTCCAATACGTCCATTTCCTCCTCCGCGTTCGGCGTCTCCGGCAATTCGAGCTCGGACCTCTTCGGCGCGATTGGCGAGATTTACCCGACGGCGGAGAGCGGCGCGAAGCCTCGCGGCGTTCACAGTGAGGGCGGACCCGCGACCAATACCTTCATCGGTGTGGCCGACGATGTCGAGCCCTATAACGACACAGTGGTGCCAGCGGGACAGCTCGAGGGTGATTACTTCATCGAAAGCAACGGCTACGGCCGCCTGGCCATCACCAACGAGTCCTTGGGCGACGTCAGCCTAATCGGACTCTACGCTGTGGATCCCACTCTCAATATAATGGACCCGAACAATCCCGGCGCCAGCCTCGGCGGATTTGTCCTCACCGATCTGGACACCAGCCTGTTCGGAACCGGAGTGATGATTCCGCAATCGGATATCGTCGTTGCTGATTTCTCGGGCCCCTATGCCTTAGGCGCTCAGGGATTTGCCTTCAACGAATTCGATCTGGTGGGCCAGGGCACGATGACCTCGGGCGTTCTTGCGGCCACCGCTGAGATCAGCGATCCCTTCAGCGATCTGGGCCCAGGTCCCACGTACCCCAACGCCACCATCGGAGGCACGGCCACGCCGGACGGTTCGAATCTAGGACGCTACACCATGCCCGCAGCGATCAATCTCACGGGTGGCGGCGGACCTACCTACCCGACGGGCATCTACCAGGCCAGCGGCATATACCTGTTCTGGCTGGACGAAGACGCCACGTTCAATAGCGTGTGGGTCGGAACCTTCCAGCAGCAAGCAGGCTCGAGCGACGACGCGAAACCCAGAACAAAACACTAAACCCGGCGAGCAACGGGACGGCCGCGCGCAAGTGGCCGTCCCGCAGCCGCGCCGCAGAATCAAAAACGGGGAGCGCAACCCACGCTCCCCGGTTTTTTTTTGCCCGCGCGCGCACGGCGGAGTATCGGACGCGGCGTTGCGTTTGCGCGAATTGTGCGCTCGACGATGCGAGGCGCGCGGCGACGCCTCATGGTGTGCGCGAATGGTGCGCGCGTGTGCGGTGGCGTACCGTGCGGGAACAATGTGCGGCCCAAAACGGAACGCGCCGCGCGGTCGGTGCCCACTACTACACTCATCACACGGTACTACTACTCGTAGAACCATCATTTTCCAAGAATTTATCACTTTATTTCTTGACTTCGCATTTTTGCCGCGTATATTTTTCGCGCAGAAGTTCTTCGGATTGCTTCGTCGCGATTGTTTTTCCTGGGCCTTCCCGACGGCAATAAGCAGGTGTGTGTGACAAGTTCGCCTACATCGGCCCAGCATCACGTAAAAATTTCAGGAGGAAACATGCGTAAGTCTTCACGCGTATTTTTGTATTTGTGTGCCGCGAGCGTGCTGCTCATCGCCGCGCTCGCAGCCCGAGCAGGACGCCCCGGACAATTCACCGGAGACTTCCGGATCACCCAGGCCACGCCGCTTCCCGAAAACATGACCAAAGTGCGCTTCTCCATGCACGTGATCAATATGACCGGAGCGGACGTGACGCACGCCACGATCGCTCTCACCAGCACGCTGCACCGCACCGGCCCCACGGAAGCCTGGGAAACGAATCAGACCCCGATCACCATCGAGCTCCTGCGCTACAACGACCATAAAGGTTACAAGCCCATCGAGGCCACCTTCACCGTTCCCACCGCCGAGTACCAGCGCTGGTCGCAGAAAGGCAGCGGCGGCCCCAGTTTCGTCATTTCGTTCGTGGACGCGGAAGGTGTGCAGCAGCACGACCGAGTCGAAGTCTCCCCTGCCCCTTAGAGTTTCGATGGCGAGCGGTGCATTCCAGATCTGCAACGCCGCGGCGTGAAGCGGCCTTGGTGGAAAGCAAATTTATGAATGTGAATTTCAGCCGGCGCGCAAGCGCCGCCCAGCGGATAAAAAGAGAGGACATCACCATGCGTTATTTGAAAATGATTGTTTGCGCGGCGCTCTTGCTTTTCGTTGCCGGCGCGGCCAGCGCGCAGCAGGACTACATCAATAACTTCGCCGGCAGCGGCCCGGACAACGTTCCGGCCACCACCGCGCCGGTGTACACGCCCATGCAGGTCGCGGTGGACCGCAACGGCAACGTCTATTTCGTTTCGCAGGGCAGCAATTATCAGCACAAGGCCTGGGAGATCGTTAAGTCCACGGGCACCCTGGTAAACATCGCAGGGGGCCCGTACTACGGGTATTCCGGCGACGGAGCGCTGGGCCCCAACGGCCAGCTGTATTACCCCATCGGCATCGCGGTGGATTACAACGGAAATGTGTTCATCGGGGACAGCGACAATCAAATTATCCGCAAAGTGAACGCCGGCACCGGAATAATCACCACCATCGCTGGAACCCCAACGGTCGCGGGCTTCGGCGGCGATAGCGGCCCGGCGACGAGCACCGTCGCCCACCTTTACACACCCAGCGGCATAGCCATCGACAAAAATGGAAACCTCTACATCGCCGACTACAGTAACCAACGCATCCGCATGGTATCGTGCGCGACCGTCAACAGTAGTGGCGGCGCTTGCACCCCCAACGCCGGACAGACTGCCGGAGACATCTACACCGTCGCCGGGACCGGATCGGCAGGCTTCAACGGCGATTCACAGCCGGCGACCTCAGCCAATTTGTACAATCCCTACGGCGTTACAACTGACACAGCCGGGAATTTGTATATCGCTGACTATAGCGACGCGCGTGTTCGCCGCGTAGCTTGCGGCACCGGCATTTCCGGATGCACCGCGCCAGCGGGCGAGACTAGCGGAGACATCTATACCGTCGCCGGCAATGGAACGGCCGGCTTTTCCGGTGATGCGGCCGCGGCCACCTCGGCCGAATTGGATCAGCCCGCCGATGTGGCCATTGATAATGCCGGGAACCTGTTTATCGCTGACGAGGTTAACCAGCGCATTCGCGAAGTATCTTGCGTAACCACGGCCAGTGGTGGCGGCGCTTGCACCCCTTCTACCGGCCAGACTGCTGGCAACATTTACACTGCAGTCGGCTCGGGTACGGCGGGGTACGGCAGTGGCGACGGCCAACCGGCCACCTCCGGCGACCTGTACTATCCCCTCGGCGTAGCCGTGGATAGCGCGGGCAACGTAATTGTCGGCGACTATGACAACGATCGCATCCGCTTCGTTCCGTGCGACGTCAGCACGCTCACTTGCACCCCTCCCGCGGGCGACACGGCCAAGGACATCTACACCATCGCCGGAACGGGTGGCGTCTCTTACTACGGCAACGCCGTTGCGGCATTGGACTCGGAACTGTATTACCCCACTGACGCAGCCTCCGACTCCTCGGGCAACATTTACATCGCCGACCGCGACAATTGCGTGGTCCGCGAAGTGAGTTTCTCCACCGGGAACATCTCGACGTTCGCGGGTATTTCCGGCTCTTGCACCTACGGCGGTGATGGCGGCCCAGCCACCAGCGCGCATCTGAACTCGCCGGCAGGAGTCACAGTGGATAGCTCCGGAAACGTTTATATCGCAGACGAGAGCAACTGCTTGGTCCGCAAGGTTTCCGGCGGCACCATCACCACCATCGCGGGCAAAGCCCCCTCTCTGGCCTGCGGCTACACGGGAGACGGCGGAGCGGCTACCAGCGCCGAACTCTACTATCCCTTCGGCGTCGCCGTGGATGCTTCGGGAAATGTGTACATCGCCGACGAATACAACCATGTAATCCGCAAGGTGAGCGGCGGCACCATCACCACATTCGCCGGAAACAACACGGCCGGGTATGGAGGAGACGGCGGTCCAGCCACGCAAGCGGAATTGTACTATCCGCCGCAGGTAGCCGTGGACAGCGTCGGAAACGTGTACATCGCGGACCAATATAACCAGCGCATCCGCAAGGTCAACACCTCCGGAATCATTACCACCATCGCCGGAAACGGCGCGTACGGATACCAGGGCGATGGTGTTTTCGCCACGCAGACCTCGCTGTACTATCCCATCGGAGTCGGCGTGGACTTGGCCGGCGACGTCCTCATCGGCGACACTGACAACCAACGCGTCCGCCTCGTGGACACGTCGGGCATCATTCACACCATCGCCGGAACAGCAACGGCCGGCTACAACGGCAACGACATACTCGGGACCACCGCCAGGGTGTACCAACCCTACGGCGTGAAGGTCGATCCCGCGGGGAACATCTACGAGGCCGACTACAACAACTGGCTCATCCGCAGGATCACCGCGCTGGTAGTGGTCGGTGCGGTGCCTTCCGCTGTGACGTTCGATACGCAACTCGTCGGCACGTCCAGCACGGGCACGAACGTCACTATCACCGCCAACGGCTTGGCCGACATCAGCATCTCGACCACTGCGGGCTTCTCTGAAACGGACGACTGCCCCAGCACGCTCAACAGCGGCCAGTCCTGCACCATCACCGTATATTTCTCGCCCACCACTTCGGGCATCATCAACGGGCAGCTCACCATCACGTATGCGGGTTACTTCGCGCCCAACACGATCGTCAACCTCACCGGCACGGCCACCGCTCTCACAATTTCGCCGAGCCCGCTGCTCTTCGGCAGCGACACCGAGGGCACTCCGACGAGCAAGACCGTGACGGTGACCGGCAACACCACCTACTCCGGCTCGCCCACTCTCACCGGCTCTGGCGCTGCCGCGTACTCCATCAGCAGCACCACTTGCACCGGGCACATCACCACGTCGTGCGCGATTGTCGTGCAGTTCGATCCCACGGCAACGTCAACGTACAATGCCACTCTCGTGATCCACGACAACGACCCAACCAGCCCGCAGCTCGTCGCCGTCAGCGGCGCCGGCTGCGTCTCCTGCGCGTTGGAAACGTTCACGCCCAGCAGCATCGCGTTCCCGGTCAACGTGCTGAAGGTCAGCTCCAAGGCTACCAAGGTCACCTTCACCAACAACAACGCGAGTTCGCTCACCATCACGAAGCCGATCGCTACCGCCGGCTTCAAAGTGAACACCACTGGCCTGAGCGCTCCGATTTGCAGCGTGAGCGCGTCAACCGTGGTTGCTTCCGGCGGGACTTGCTCGTTCAACGTGGTCTTCGATCCCACGGTGACCGGCACCACGAATGGAACGGTTAAGACCACCTTCCCCGCCGATTCCGACGGCAACACCTCGCTCACTCTCAATGTTTCCGGGCTTGGCACAGCCGTGAAGCCGTCGAAAACAACTATCGCCTTCGGCACCGTTACGACCGGCACCAAGGACGAAACGTTGACCATCACCAACGAGGGCACCGCAGCGCTGACGTTCAGCGGCACGAGCATCACTGGTACGGGGAACGGCCAGTTCGCCGTTCTCGGCACCAGCACGTGCCCGACCGCGACACTCACTAACCTACAGACCTGCACCTACATCATCCAGTTCACCCACGATCCGGACTCGAACTCGTACTCCGTGGACCTGAACATCAGCAGCAGCGACCCGGAAACTCCCACGGTCGTGGTGATGACGGCCAAGGACTAGATCCCCAGCCACCCAAGCCAAAAAGCGGGGAGCGCACACGCGCTCCCCGCTTTTTGTTTCCGCCCACCCCGCGCCCGAGTATTTCGTAGGGGCACGGCATGCGCGCCTTTTGCGTCCCGACCAGCCGTCGGGACCGTGCCCGCCTGCCCTGACACAGGAAGGGGTGAACCGCCATCCACATCGCGCCAACGTGGTGGCCGAGCGTTCGCGCCGCGTCCCGCGAGGTTTGAAGGTTTATATGTAGCGCCGTGCTTTAGCACGGCATCTTCGCTCTATTGTTTATTAACTTGACACCGTAATTAATCCGGATGTATATTTCCGCTCCAGAATTTTTCTTTGGGTCGCGCTGTCATCGTGTGAGTTGGTCCGGGCCTTTCCACGCGGCGCTTGCAGTGTGTGTCGGGAGAGTCTCGCGTTTTCGAAAATTCCCGGCCTCTATTTAATTGTCTCAACTCTGGTAAGGACGGGAGGTTCTCATGCCGCGCTTGTTCATCTTTGTCCGCTTCGCCTTCGTGTTAATTTTGCTCGCAGGGCCGGCTCGACCGCTCTTTGCCGGCACCGATTTCCCCATCCCTCCAGGAAGAGCGAGTTGGCCGTACGCGATGGTAGTCGGTCCAGACGGGAATTTGTGGTTCGTGGAATGGGGCGGCCAGAAGGTCGGTTTTATCACCACCTCCGGAGTCATCACTGAATACCCGATCCCCAACGCCCAGGCCCTGATCGGCATTGCCAATGGTCCCGATGGCAATCTTTGGTTCACTGACACCATGGCCGGCACCATCGGCCGCATCAGCACCAGCGGCACAAACATCGTGCACTATTCCCTGCCGGCGGGCTCGTTCCCGCAGGGAATTACCAAAGGCCCGGACGGAAACCTGTGGTTCTTGGAGCAGAAGGACTCCGGCGATTACGATATCGGCAAAATCACCACCGCGGGCAAGGTCACTTCCTATTCGACGAAGGAAACAGCGGGCACCTTCCAGGTCTACGCCGTCGCCTCACCCTACAGCTTTGGCGTCATGACTGCCGGCCCGGACGGCAACCTGTGGTTCGTGAATCCGCAGAACGCGCTCCACTCTCAAGTCGGCAAGATAACGACCGCGGGAGTGGTCACCTTTTATCCCACTTCCGATTTGCCCATCAGTCTGACCGCGGGTCCCGACGGAAATCTCTGGCTCATTGAGGCTAGCCACGTCGCGAAGATGACGACTTCAGGCGTCGAGACCGAATACGCCCTCACTCAAGCCGGCTGGGCGGGAATCGTAGCGGGCCCCGACGGAAACATCTGGTTTTCGGAACTCAACACCGGTTTCGGAAAAGTGGTTCCATCCACCGGCGCGGTAACCGAATATGCGTCATTGTACCCGGCCTTCGAATACGCTCCATCAATCGTCTCAGGACCGGATGGAAACTTGTGGTTCACCTCATCTTTCAGCGACAACATCGGGCGCATGACTACGGCGGCGTCGGTCACCGGCAATTTTGCACTCAGCACTGGATCTAACCCGGGCTTTGACGTCACCGGCCCCGACGGAAATCTGTGGTTCACCATGGACTATCCCGCGAATGGCGTCGGCAAAATGACGCCGGAGGGCGTAGTGACGACCTACCCGCTACCAACGGCCAACGCTGCGCCCTCGGGAATCACGGCCGGGCCCGATGGCAACCTATGGCTTCTGGAAACCAACGCCTATAAGATTGCGAAGGTCACCACCTCCGGCGTCATCACCGAGTATGCGGGCAACGGCTACTCCTGGTTTGGTATCATTTCCGGCCCGGATGGGAATTTGTGGTTCCCCTATATCTACGCCAACAGTTGCGAGTGTTCGGCAATTGGGCGCATCACAACCAGCGGAACGATAAGCGTGTTCCCAACGGCCACGCCGTCGAGCGAGCCGGTGGACGTCGCCGTTGGATCCGACGGCAACATTTGGTTTACGGAATCGGGCGTCAGCAAGATCGGGAAGATGAGCACGGCGGGTGTCACCCTGGCCGAGTACCCCACCAAGACCAAACCATCGAACCTGAGCGCGATTACCAGCGGGCCGGACGGAAACCTTTGGTTTCTGGAAAATACGGAGTTCGGCGCGGTGGGGAGAATCACCAAAACCGGAGTAGTGACAGAGTACAAGGCGCAGATGCAGAACTTTGAAAATGGCATCATTGCCGGACCAGATGGCGCCATCTGGTACGCACAGGGCTATCCAAACGTTGTCGCGCGCGTGACCACCAAAGGTATCGTCAGCACGGTTCCGCTCACCGCTCTGAACGCTGTAGGCAACTCGTTGACGGTCGGCCCCGATCACAAAATCTGGGTGGCGGAGGGGCTGGCGGGAGCGCTCGGCCGGCTCAGCGCGATTGGCGGCACAGGCCTGACCTTCACCGCCACTCACGCGGTTGAGTTCACCGGAAACGTGGCGAGCTTCGTCGATGGCACGCCGACCGCATCAGCGTCCGATTTCACCGCGACCATCTACTGGGGCGACGGCGCTACATCGAAATCAACCGGCACGGTCACCGGCAGCCCCGGCGGTCCGTTCGACGTTAGCGGAAGCCACACGTACTCCGCCGCCGGAACGTTCCATCCTTACGTCATCCTCTACGACACCGTAGATGACTCCACCTACACTTCCACGAAAGGCAAAGCAACAGTGAACTAAAACGCCGCGCCCCCCGTGACCGGAATCGCCGCCGCACCTCGCGCGTAAATCACCGCGTCGGGTACCCCACCCTTCGCTTTCAAGGGTGGGGACTTTCCCACCGCGATCGCGCTTGATCCGGGCATCTTCGTTTTTCCGCCACGGGGTGTACGCAGATCCGCGTACACCCTGCGCACCTCCCATCGCCTAGCCCTTCCCTTTTCTTAGACTTACTCCTATGCGTATTTCTACGAATAGATTTCAATTTCAAATTCTGCT
>Ga0302310_10004216_pt1 | contig 10878 bp, 11 predicted proteins | sample III_Palsa_N1_2_FD_200451 | JGI IMG/M metagenome (GOLD analysis project Ga0302310, IMG submission 200451) | Peat permafrost microbial communities from Stordalen Mire near Abisko, Sweden - III_Palsa_N1_2 | ecosystem: Environmental > Terrestrial > Soil > Palsa > Peat permafrost | place: Sweden... | reverse complement strand
TATCCTGCTTTCACCTGCCAGGCGTGAAGGCAAGAACACCGGGATGATTTCGACCGAGAAGAGACAACGACAATGACTGATCCAACGATTCCCGTCACCGAAGACGAATTGCATGCCTTCGTCGACAACGAACTGCCGGCGGAACGCCGCGGCGATGTCGAGGCGTGGCTGGCGGCGCATCCTGAAGACGCCACGCGGGTGCAATCCTGGCGCGCGATGGCGGAGGCGCTGCATGCGCGCTACGACTCCGTCGCCGACGAGGCGGTGCCGAAGCGGCTTGAGATCGAACGCCTGGTGCAGCGGCCGCACCACTGGATCTATGGCACGGTTGCCGCGGCGCTGGTGGCATTTGTCTGCGGCGGCGGCGTCGGCTGGCTGGCGCGTGGCGTGGCAGCTGCGCCGTCGGCGTTCCAGAACCTGACGCTGGATGCGCTGGATGCGCATCGGCTGTATGTCGTCGAGGTTCGCCATCCGGTCGAGGTGCCGGGCAACGAACGCGAACATCTGCAGGTATGGCTGACCAGGCGCTGCGGCTGGGACGTCCGTGCGCCGGAATTGAACGGCACCGGGCTGAAGCTGGTCGGAGGACGATTGTTGCCCGGCCCGACCGGACCCGCATCCTTTCTGATGTATGAGAGCGCCTCGGGAGAGCGCTTCACGCTCTATACCTCGCGCGCACAGACCGGTACCGCGCAGATGCGCTACACCGCCGCCGAGAATTCGGGCGCGATGTATTGGTCGGAAGACGGTGTCGGCTATGTGCTGAGCGGCCCGGTCGACAAGGACCGGCTGAATCAGGTCGCGCGGCTGGTCTACGACCAGACCGAGAAGAACGGCGGGTAACGGGCGCACCGATCGGTAGCCACCGCTCGGCGTCCCAATTCCGACATCAAGAATCTGGAATCAAGACATCGGCGCGTCTCAAAATCGCACCGGGTGCTCACGCGAAAATGCAGAGCGTTCGATCCGCCGATCGACGCAAGCGGCCTCGATCGGGTTTTACCGCGCTGGTCCCCGGTCGAGGCTGCACCTTTTCGGTAGTCACGCGAAAACGCTATAGATCGCTGCGCGGATTATAGGGGTGTCCGTCGCGCCACTTCTGCATCAACGCCTCAAGCTCGGCATCGTTCCCGTCCGGCAGCATGATCCGGGTGGTGACGAACAGATCACCGGTGCCGCCGGGCTTCGGCAGGCCCTTGCCCTTGAGGCGGAAGGTCCGGCCGGTTGAGGTATTTTTGGGAATCGACAGCTCGACCGCGCTGCCGAGCGTCGGCACGCGGATCTTGCCGCCGAGCACCGCTTCATACAGCGTGATCGGCAGATCGACGCGCAGGTCGCTGCCGTCGACCTTGAAGAAGGCATGCGGCGCGATGCTGACGGTGATCAGGAGATCGCCGGGCGGGTGACCGGCCGCGGTCTCGCCCTGCCCCTTCAGCCGGATCTGCTGGCCGGCGGTCACGCCGGCGGGAATCTTGACGTTGAGCTCCTTGCCGGTCGGCAGCCGGACGCGCTTCTCCGCACCCTTGACCGACTCTTCCAGCGACACCGTCATGGCGACGCTGAGATCGAGATCGAGCGCGATCGAACCGGGGTCGAACTCAAAGGTGCCGCCCGCGCCAGGCCGCGCGCCGCGCGCCGCAGTACCGCCGAACATGCTGTTGAGGATGTCCTCGAAACCGCCGCCACCGCCAAAGCCGCCCGCGCCGGCGCCCCCGGTACGGAAGCTGTGGCTCTGGAAGCCGCCGCCGGGCGAGGCGCCGCGCGCACGCGGGTCGCCGCCGCCGGGATAACCCTGGAAGCGCGGCTTGCCCTCGGCGTCGATCTCGCCGCGGTCGAACTGCTTGCGCTTGTCCTCGTCGCCGATGATCTCGTTGGCCGAGTTCAGTTCGGAAAAGCGCGCTGCGGATTTCGGATCGTTCTTGTTGGCATCGGGGTGATGTTTCTTGGCAAGCTTGCGATAGGCACTCTTGATCGCCGCAGCAGTGGCGCCCCGCGGCACCCCCAAGACCTCATAGGGGTCGCGCATCCGTTACGTCTCCTTCAGGGAAAGCAGATTTCAAATTCGGGTCTCTCAACCCAGTCTCAAGTTCATCTGGGGTGTTCGTGGCATTTTTGCAACGGGCCCCCCTCAGCTCTGTCTCCAGGGCTTCAAGGTGTGGATTTCCCATCGGCCCTGGCTGGACTGGCAGGCGGCGCCCTGCAGCCAGCTTTCCGACCGGCCGTTGACATAGCTTGCCAGAAAATCCCGGCAGGTGTGCCCGTCCTGGGAATAGGCCTGGGCCAGCGGCGTCACCGAGCCGCGGGCACCGGTCTCCGGGTTTTCCCATGGCTGGCTGGAATCCTTGTCGCCCTTGGTCAGCACGTCGGAGGCGGCATTGCGCGCAAAGGCAAGATCGGTCTCGGTCGGGGCCGGTGCGCTGGCCTGGGCCGCGCCGATCGAGCCCGTCATATCGCCATCGCCCATTTTGGCGAAGGCGCCGTCGGTGCGGGACATGCTGCAGCCGCCGGTGCCGACGCCGATCAGAATCAGGGTCATCACCGCGCCGGCGGGCCCGATCGCCGATAGGCCAACGCGTCCCCATGCCCTATATAGGGCGAGCCTATAATGGGGCTGCAACGCGCTCTGGGCCGCGGGCGGGCGCAACTCGGAACTCCTTGGATGACGGACACGACCTCCATCAAACACCCGACACCCTTAACATCCGGTGATTTCACCGCGGCCGAGGAGCCGTTTGCGCTGTTCGGCGACTGGTTCGCCGAAGCCGCAAAGGCCGAACCCAACGATCCCAACGCCATGTCGCTGGCCACGGTCGACGCCGACGGCCTGCCTGACGTGCGGATGGTGCTGATGAAGGGCTACGACATCAAGGGCTTCGTGTTCTACAGCCATATCGCGAGCCAGAAGGGCCGCGAACTCGCCGACAATCCCAGGGCGGCTTTGCTGTTTCACTGGAAATCGCTGCGCCGGCAGGTGCGGATCCGCGGCAATGTGTCACCGGTCACCGAGGCCGAGGCCGACGCCTATTTCGCGACCCGGCCGAAGCAGGCCCAGATCGGCGCCTGGGCCAGCAAGCAGTCGCAGCCGCTGGAAAGCCGCTTTGCCTTCGAGCAGGCGATCGCCAAGGTCGCCGCCAGGCACATCATCGGCGACGTCCCCCGGCCGCCGGGCTGGAGCGGCTGGCGTATCGTCCCATTGCGGATCGAGTTCTGGCACGACCGCCCGTTCCGCCTGCACGACCGCATCGAATTCCGCCGCGCCACGCCGGATCAGCCATGGTCCAGGACGCGGCTATACCCGTAGAGTAGGGCGTGATGACCGGGCAGAAGCGCGTCTTCGGCTAGATGTCCCGGCCATCCACGTCTTTGCTCGCAACCAGTTTCGAAGCCGTGGATGCCCGGCACAAGGCCGGGCATGACGAAGAACGAGAGAAACGTTGATGCCCACTTCATCCGCCAACACGCCACGGCGCACTTTGCTTCTGACCGGAGCCAGCCGCGGCATCGGCCATGCGACCGTGATCCGTTTTTCCTCGGCCGGCTGGCGCGTCATCACCTGTTCGCGCCATCCGTTCCCCGAGGAATGCCCATGGGGCGCCGGACCCGAGGATCACATCCAGGTCGACCTTGCCGATCATGCCGACACCACGCGGGCGATTTCGGAAATTCGCGACCGGCTGGAGGGCGGCGAGCTGCATGCGCTGGTCAACAATGCCGCGATCTCGCCGAAGGCCGCCGGCGGCGGGCGGCTCGGCTCGGTCGATACCGACATCGACACCTGGAGCCATGTGTTCCGGGTCAATTTCTTTGCGCCGATCATGATGGCGCGCGGGCTGATCGAGGAATTGAAAGCCGCCAAGGGCTCGGTGGTCAACGTCACCTCGATCGCGGGCTCGCGCGTGCACCCGTTCGCGGGCGCGGCCTATGCCACCTCGAAGGCGGCGCTGGCCTCCTTGACCCGCGAGATGGCATCGGATTTCGGCCGCATCGGCGTGCGCGTCAATTCGATCGCGCCGGGCGAGATCGACACCTCGATCCTGTCGCCGGGCACCGAGAAGATCGTCGAGCAGCAGATCCCGCTGCATCGCCTCGGCACCCCCGACGAAGTGGCCAAGATCATCTATGTGCTGTGCACCGAGACGAGTTCCTACGTCAACGGCGCCGAGATCCACATCAACGGCGGCCAGCACGTGTAGGGTTCGTTTTCAGACCCGTCGCAATGACGCAAACTGACCCTCGCTCCCCTGGAACACCACGGGAGAGGTGAAGAAAGAAACACAGCCCGATCAATCCGCGCGGAACTTGCGCGGGCCGCCGCGCAGGTCTCGCGTCACGACATTGAAGGTGCTGGAACATTCATCTTCGTTCTCGCCTTCCGACAGCGCCGCGCCGCAATGCCGACAGGTCCGCGCCGACATAGCGAATACGGCGGCGTTGCGGCCCTGTTGATAGCGGGCGAAATCGATGACGTTGCGCCCTTGCATTATGACTTTCTCAACCATTGCTGTCCTCTTGACCAGAGACAGCGTTATCGCAGAAAGCCGTCGCACAAACGTTCAGCGCAATGCTCAAATTTTAGCGGAGGAATTGAGGCAGTGGTCGACGGACGCGCCATTGTTTTCTTAACCTTTGCCCGCATGCGGTTAAGAGGCGCCCTATAACCACCGCTTCCATTTGAAGAACACGTAAGGCAGCACCGCGGCGAACAGCATCATCAGCACCGCCAGCGGATAGCCGTGTTCCCACTCGAGTTCCGGCATGATCTTGAAATTCATGCCGTAGATCGAGGCGATCAGGGTCGGCGGCATCAGCACCACCGCCATCACCGAAAACAGCTTGATGATATTGTTCTGCTCGAGATTAACGACGCCGAGCATCGCATCCAGCACGAAGGTGATCTTGTTGGAGAGATAGGAGGCGTGGTCGGTCAGCGACGCCACGTCGCGCTGCATGGTCTTGAGCTGCGCCCGCATCTCCTTCGACCACTTGACGCTGTCGGCCTCGGCGGTGATGAAGGTGACGAGGCGGCCGATCGAAACCAGGCTTTCGCGCACCTTGGAGGTCAAATCGCCCTTGCGCCCGATCGCGATCAGGATTTCGGAATAGCGCTTGGCGTGGCCGGTGCGCGCGGCGCCCTCGGGCTCGAAGATGGCGTGGCTGACCGCGTCGACATCGGCGCCGGCCCGCTCCAGAATGTCGGCGCAGCGGTCGATCACCGCGTCGAGCAGTTCCAGCAGCACGCTCTCGCCATTGATCCCGGGCGCGGCGGCGCGCGCCAGCTTGTTCTCCACCAGCGCGAACGGTTTGGGGATGTCGTAGCGCACCGTCACCAGGCGGTGGCCGGACAGGATGAAGGTCACCGGCGTGATCCGCGGCGATTCCGTGTCTGCCGCGCACATCAGGCTGGCGGTCATGTAGCGCGCGCCGTTCTCGACATAAAGCCGGCTGGAAATCTCGATTTCCTGCATGTCCTCGCGGGTCGGAACGGCGATCCCGGCCAGTCCTTCCACCGCATGGTCCTCGGCCGCGGTCGGCTTGACCATATCGATCCAGACCGCGTTTTCCGGCAGTGCGGCGAGGTCGACGGAGACCGCCTTCTTCAAGGAGGATTCGGAGGGGATGAACACCGAGAACATGGGGAAAACTCCGGAACTGGACGGGCCAAAACCACCCAACAGGACTTAGCTCGATTCTGGCAAGCGCTTCATGACGGCGACCTGCCCCGCCCCGCCCCGGCTTTGCGGCAACCCGATGGCACCGGGGTGGCGGCTATTCGACCGCCGCGTGCAGCTGCCCAAAAATGAGACGAAACCGCGGGAACTTGAGGCAAAAAAGACACAGCCAGCGTCTCGCAGCGCGGGACGGGCATCCAGGCACTGGAATTATTCCCAATCTAGGCGATAATGCTATTAATGGAATCGTCGCGTTTGGGGCCCATTATGGGCGCCGCGATCGCAAGACTTTCGATTGGAAGCCACCATGTCGTCGCTGAAGCTAACACTGGGCGTCCTGGCCGCCGGCCTGATGCTGTCGGGCTGCATGGAAACCGCCAGCTACGAGGCGACCAACACCAACAATTTCAAGCCGCACGACAAGGAATTGCTGGCGAAGATTCGTTACGAGAATGTGGCGATTCCGGAAGCCTACCGTCGCGCCATCGTCGATTACCACCGCAAGGAAGCGCCCGGTTCGATCGTGGTCGATTCCGACAACCACTATCTCTATCTGGTGCAGAACGACGGCAAGGCCATCCGCTACGGCATCACTGTCGGCGAGGAAGCCATGGCATGGTCGGGCATCGCCAAGGTCGGCAGCATGACCGAGTGGCCGCCCTGGCATCCGACCAAAAGTGAAATCGAGCGTCTCGGCGTTCCCACCTTCGTGGCGCCGGGTCCCGACAATCCGATGGGTTCACGCGCGCTTTATCTTTATTCGGGCGGCAAGGACACGCTGTTCCGGATTCACGGCACCAACCAGCCGGAATATATCGGCCAGTCTATCTCGTCCGGTTGTATCCGGATGACGAATGAAGACGTGATCGATCTGTATAACCGGGTGAAGATGGGTACCATCGTGGTGGTGCTGGAGGCGCATCATGGCGACTCCCCGTTTAGCTCCAGTTCGAAGATGGCGTCGCAAAACGACAACTTCGGTAACAATATCGGCGGCGCAAGGTATCAGTAGGCGCATCGGCTGACAGCCGTCGACGACATCCAAAGCGCCGGTTTACCGGCGCTTTTCTTTTATTGACGCTTTTTCGTTGTCGGCTTGTTCGTCTGCGGCTTGGCGTCTGCATCCGGCTCGGCCGGATCTGGGGCGGCTTCCGGTTTGGCGGCGTCGGATTTGGCGACTTCGCGCGGCGGCGCCTGGTCCGGACGCTCGGCCGGCAGCAGCGGCGCGATCGGCGGCAGCGGGTCCCACACATTCCACTGACATATCCTGTAGTCGTTATGCCGTCCCATCAGGTCGAGATGGATATGGTCCTCGTGATACCAGTCCGAGCCGGGCCCCAGCACGGTGGAAAACCGCGCGCATACCGAATGCAGCACGGTCTCGCGCAGGTCGCGCGACACCGTGCGATCGGTCAGCGAAATCGACCGGCCGTTGGCGAGCTTGAAAGAGCGAACGTCGAGCGCGTTGGCGCGGCCGTGTTCGGACAGGGGAGCCCCGACGACGCGGTTGCGGCCGCGGCATTCGAACGAGTCGAAATTGTCGAGGTCGGTGACGGTGCTGCCGAGACTTGCCGCCAGCGGCGCGATGTCGGTGCGGACCCAGTCGGCGATCGCCGACGCCATGGCGCAGCGCAGAATCGCCGCGGGTTTGACCTGCACCAGATGCCTGTCCGGCAGCACCACGGCCTCCAGCCGCACCAGATCCTCGCCGCCACAGCCGCCGGCGCCATGGATGTCGGGAATGCTGGGGGCGATCGCGATCGCCTCCGACAGCGCCAGCCGGCAGGCCGAGAGCTGGGGCGCCGGCGCGGCCTGTTCGGCCGGCCTGTCCGCCTCGGCCGGGGTCGGTTTTCCGTCCGCGGGCGTGTCCGCCTCGATCACCGGCGCCTCCGCCGGACGCGGCCTCGGCAATGGCACCGGTACCGCGCGTGCGACCCGGCGCGGCTTTAGCTCCCCGAACAGGCCGCTCCAGGGATCTCGTGCGCTGTGGCGCGCCGCCGCCGCTGATACGGTTGGCCCGCACAGCATCAGCAGCACCGCCGCAACGGTAACCATTCCCGCTGCGCTGCAGCGCGAGCCGCCACAAGGCCATTTGCGGCGTGCTTTCTCCGCGCTAAAGTTCATGCCAATTCCGTGAAGACCTGCGGCAAACGACAACATTCTGGAGGAACGTCCGTATGCTCGGATTGATGCAAGACTGGCCTTTGCTTTGTCACCGGATTATCGAGCACGCCGCAGCGTTCCATGGCACGCAGGAGATCGTCACCCGCTCGGTCGAAGGCCCCATCCACCGCACCAATTACGCCGAAATCCGCAATCGCGCGCTGAAGGTTTCGCAACGCCTCGATCGCGACGGCGTCAAGCTCGGCGACCGCGTCGCCACCATCGCGTGGAACACCTGGCGCCATCTTGAAGCCTGGTATGGCATCATGGGCATCGGCGCGATCTGCCATACCGTCAATCCGCGGCTGTTTCCCGATCAGATCGCCTGGATCGTCAACCATGCGCAAGACCGTGTGCTGATGACGGATATCACCTTTGTGCCGATGCTGGAAAAAATCGCCGACAAGCTTCCCAGTGTGGAACGCTACATCGTGTTCACCGACAGGGCGCATATGCCGCAGACCACGCTGAAGAACGCGGTCGCCTATGAGGACTGGATCGCGGAGGCGGACGGCCATTTCAAGTGGAAGACGTTCGACGAAAATACCGCGGCCGCGATGTGCTACACGTCGGGCACCACCGGCGATCCCAAGGGCGTGCTGTATTCGCATCGCTCCAATGTGCTGCACGCGCTGATGGCCAATAGCGGCGATTCGCTGGGCGCCAATGCCGCCGATACCATGCTGCCGGTGGTTCCCCTGTTCCATGCCAACAGCTGGGGCATCGCGTTCTCCGCGCCCTCGATGGGCACCAAGCTGGTGCTGCCCGGCGCCAAACTCGACGGCGCCTCGGTGTTCGAGCTATTGGAAACCGAAAAGGTGACGCATACCGCCGGGGTGCCGACGGTGTGGCTGATGCTGCTCAACCACATGGCCACCAACAATCTGAAACTGCCGCATCTGCGCATGGTGGTATGCGGCGGCTCGGCGATGCCGCGGTCGATGATCAAGGCCTTCGTCGACAAGGGGGTGCAGGTGCGCCACGCCTGGGGCATGACCGAGATGAGCCCGATCGGCACCCTGGCCGCGCTCAAGCCTCCCTTCTCCGAGCTCACCGGCGAGGCCCGGCTCGATATTCTGCAGACCCAGGGCTATCCGCCGTTCGGCGTCCAGATGAAGATCACCGACGATGCCGGCAAGGAGCTGCCGTGGGACGGCAAGACGTTCGGCAGGCTGAAAGTCAGCGGCCCGGCCGTCTCGAAGGCCTATTTCCGTGTCGATACCAACATTCTCGACGCCGACGGCTATTTCGACACCGGCGACGTCGCCACCATCGACCCCTACGGCTACATGCGGATCACCGACCGTTCCAAGGATGTGATCAAATCCGGCGGCGAATGGATTTCCTCGATCGATCTGGAAAACCTCGCGGTCGGACATCCCGCGGTCGCGGAAGCCGCCGTGATCGGCATCCACCATCCGAAATGGGACGAGCGTCCGCTCCTGATCGTGCAGCTCAAGCAGGGCCAGAGCGCCACGCGCGAGGACATCCTCAACTACATGGATGGCAAGATCGCCAAATGGTGGATGCCGGATGACATCGTGTTCGTCGACGGCATTCCGCACACCGCGACCGGAAAAATCCTGAAAACCGCGCTGCGCGACCAGTTCAAGGCCTACCGTTTCCCCAACGCTGCGGCTTGAGATTGGTTAGCCGTCATGGCCGGGCCGTAGCCGTCTGAAGGACGGCGTCGCTTTTGCTCGCCCATGCCCGGCCATCCACGTCTTGACGTCATGGGACGAGAAGACGTGGATGCCCGGGACAAGCCCCCGGGCATGACGGTGAGGGATCACCGGCCCCAGCATTCCACCCTTGAATTTGCCGCAGGTCCGTGGTCTCAAACGGGCCAGTTTGACGGCCCGGCGCATTACGCCCGGCCGAGTTCCAACCCGGCAGAATTGAAGCGATGGCCCGCAGGTTTTCCGCTCCCTATCAATCGGAGCCCGTGTCGAGTCTCGCGTCCTGGGCGCGCAATCTCGCGGTGTTCTCGGTGGTCGCGGTGCTGGTCTCGATCCTGATCGTCCGCTTCGGCTTTCTCGAGATGAAACCGGCGCTGGCGACCTTCTTCGGCGCGCTGGCCTGTGCCGGCCTTTCGATCCTGGTCGGCCTCGGCGCCTTTGTCGCGATCTGGCAAAACGGCTCCCGCGGCATGAGCCGCATCCTGCTGGCATTCCTGATCGACGCGGTGGTGCTCGCCTATCCCGCCTATCTCGGCCTGCAATATCGCAAACTGCCGGCGATCCACGACATCACCACCGATCCGATCGATCCGCCGCGCTTCGAAGCCCTGGCGCGGCTGCGCAGCAGCGACGGCGCCAACACCGCCGTCTATGCCGGGCTGTATTCCGCCGAGCAGCAGCGGCTCGCCTATCCCGATATCGAGACCGTCGAACTCGAGATTCCGGTGCAGCGGGCCTATGAGATCACGCTGCAGCTGGTCAACAAGCGCAAATGGCTTGTGATCGACGAACGACCGCCGCAGCCGCCGCGCCGCATCGGCCGCATCGAGGCGGTGGCGCGCACCCCGATCATGGGATTTCGCGAGGACGTGTCGATCCGCGTCACCGCCGACGGCGAGGATTCCCGCGTCGATATCCGCTCGTCATCGCGCTATTTCGAGAGCGATCTCGGCAGCAACGCCGCACGCGTCACCAAATTGATCGACGACATCAACACCGCGGCCGATAACGCCGCCCTCAAGCCGGTGAAGAAACCGCAGCTCCCGGTCAAGCCGCCGCCGCCAAAGGTAGTGAAGAAGTGACGTCTTCGTCATTCCGGGATGGTCCGAAGGACCAGACCCGGAATCTCGCAGGACGACCTCTGGATTCCGGGTCTGCGCCATCCAAGTCGGCTGTTGCCGACTTGGACAATGATATTTGCCGAACTCGGGTAAACCCGAGTTCGGTCGGCGCATCCCGGAATGACAGCTCCTACGCAGCCGCCAGCCGATAGGTCCCGCCGATCACCGGATCGCCGTCGGTCCTGACGATGCCGCGCGCCACCAGATCTTCCAGATGGGCCAGCACGGAATAACCGGCGGCGTTCA
>Ga0302310_10004215_pt1 | contig 10878 bp, 9 predicted proteins | sample III_Palsa_N1_2_FD_200451 | JGI IMG/M metagenome (GOLD analysis project Ga0302310, IMG submission 200451) | Peat permafrost microbial communities from Stordalen Mire near Abisko, Sweden - III_Palsa_N1_2 | ecosystem: Environmental > Terrestrial > Soil > Palsa > Peat permafrost | place: Sweden... | reverse complement strand
GTCACCGACTGGCCGAGATAGTCCTCAGCAGCCTTCTTCAGCTTCTGTAGGATCATCGCCGAGATCTCCGGCGCCGTATATTCCTTACCCTGCGCAACCACCGCAACGTTGTCGCCCTTGGCCACAACCTTGTACGGCACCATCTTCAACTCGTCGCCAACCTCGTTCAGCCGGCGGCCCATGAAGCGCTTGATCGAATAAACCGTGTTCTCCGGGTTCGTGATCGCCTGCCGCTTCGCCACCTGGCCCACCAACCGCTCGCCGCTCTTGGTAAACGCCACGATGGACGGCGTTGTACGGCCACCCTCTTCGTTCGGAATCACCTTCGGCTCGCCGCCTTCCATCACGGCAACGCAGCTATTGGTCGTACCCAGATCAATACCGATAATTTTGCCCATAAATCCTCCAAAACCCTCATCCGGCCCGGCCGGAACGCTCTTTGCAGCAAACCCAGTCTCGCATGTGAGTGAGTTACTGTCAACTTATATGATGCATAATCCACTCTCCGGGACTCGCCTTACTCTCAAATAAATCCCCCAATTCCGTCATCTTCCCGTCAAACGCCGCGTCTATTCTCATCGCAGCCCAATTCTGGAGGTGACCCTCATGCGCCTACCCTTTCTGTCCACGGGAACCCGGCTCCTCGCCATAACTGCCCTCGCCAGTCTCTCCGGTTGCACAACCCTTTCATCCCCCTACTCCCAGGGCAAAATCACCCCGATTACCGCCAGCACCAACTGGCAATTTGAGTCCGGAAGCTCAATCACCGCCAACCCGAACGGTGGCGGCGGCTTCCTAATGGGTTCCATGCAAATCCAGGGCTCTCAGGTCACCGGGACATTTCAGACCCAGGTCACCTGCGTGGATGTGCCCCAGCCGGTCACTTTCACCGGCACCTACAACCCCACCACCGGCGCCCTCAACGTCAAACCAACCGGCCCTGCCTTTGTCGATGTCAACGTTGTCGTTCCCGCCGATCCCACCCAAATGGCCTCCGGAACCATAGGCGGCGGCGGGAACGTCTGCACCATCGCCTTTCAGGGTCTTGGCGTCGGCATCGAGGTTCCGACCCTCACCGGCACCTACACCGGCACAATCTCCGACACCGACCCCACCCCGTCCCCCGGCGTCCAACCCGGCACCGCCACGCTAACGCTCACGCAATCCACCACCGCCAACGCCAACGCCGCGTTTCCCCTCACCGGAACGTTCCAATTCACCTCCAGCACCTGCAGCACCAGCATCCCGGTCGCCGGAACCATTAGCGGAGTTGGCTTCACCCTCGCCTCCACCGGCTCAACGGCCGTCACTATCACCGGTGCAGACGCCAGCGGCGGAGCCACTCTCACAGCCGTCACAGCCCTCTTTCCCAGTGGTCTGTGCAACGCCTTCGCTGCCACCTATACCGGCACCCTCACCCTCCAGTAGCCTCTTCCGCCCTGCAAAAATGCGGGAAATATGGAAGCATTGACAGGTCTGGATCTTGCCATTCAAGCGTATAGTGCGCCTATGACATCCACTCTGGACGTGACCCGAGCGATCTCCGAGAGTCAGTTTCACCCCTACTTTCAGCCACTGATTGAGCTTCGCACCGGCAAGTTGCGAGGCTTTGAGCTTCTCGCGCGATGGAACCATCCACAAAGGGGATGGGTCCCTCCAGTCGAGTTCATTCCGGCAGCGGAGCGCGATGGCTGGATCGACGAACTCACGGAGCAGCTATTACACCAGGCATTTCCTGCCCTGGCGACGCTGTCACAAACCCTCGCGCTGGCAATCAACATCTCTCCCCTCCAACTCCACAATCGCCACCTGCCCCGGCACATCGAAAGCATTGCGGATAAAGCCGGTTTCTCCATGGATCGTCTCGTCGTCGAGATCACCGAGACTGCATTGGCCGACGATATGGAACAGGCAGGTGACATCGCCCATGAGCTCAAAGAGATGGGTTGCGGGCTGGCCCTGGACGACTTCGGAACGGGATACTCCAGTCTCCTCCATCTACAGTCGCTGCCCTTCGACGAGCTGAAAGTCGACCGCAGTTTTGTGAGTTCCATGACAGAACAGCGCGATAGCCGCAAGATCGTCGCCGCCGTAATCGGTCTGGGACAAAGCCTCGGAATGATCACCGTAGCCGAAGGCGTGGAGACCGAGGAGCAGGCGGAGATGCTCCTCTGGCTGGGCACCGAGCTTGGACAGGGCTACCTCTTCGGCAAGCCGGTACCCGTGGAAGATCTTGAGGCCATCGTCTCCGCGCCCCGGCGGGACACCTATTCCAATGCATCGGACGCGGTAGACAGGCAGGTATCCTGTCGCAGCCTCGACAATCTGCCCTCCCAACAGCTCGCACAGTTGCGAGCCGTCTACGATGGCGCACCCGTTGGCCTGACCTTTTTGGATCGCAACATGCGCTATATGAATTTGAACCGCAGGCTGGCGGACATGAATGGGCATCCCATGCAGGAGCATCTCGGCCATACCGTTCAGGAGATGCTTCCAGCACTGTTCCCGCAGGTCGAGCAATATATAAAGCGCGCCTTGAAAGGCGAGTCCATTGCCGGCGTCGAGATCACCAAACCTGCCTCCGACCCCAAAGCAGGAGAGTCCATTCTCGTCTCCTATGAACCCACTTGCGATGAAGCTGGAGAGGTCATCGGCGTCTCTATCGCCATCATGGATGTCACCAAGCTCAAGCGCGCCGAGGCAGCCTTCCGCGAAAGCGAAGCGAACTTCCGGCAAATGATGGAGCTCAGCCCACAGATTCCATGGATCCTCGATGCGGAAGGAAATGCCCTGGACGTCGGCAGCCGCTGGCTGGACATCACTGGCATGACCGGCGACGAGTGGAAGGGCATGGGCTGGCTAAACGCGCTCCATCCCGACGACCGCCAACCGACGCTCGACGCCCTGCACCGCAACTCCGAGACCGCTCAGCCCATCGACACCGAGTACCGTGTCCGCCGTCCCGGCCAGGACTGGCAATGGGTGCGTGCCCGCGGCGCGCCCCGCCTCGACGAAAACGGCCAAATCGTTAACTGGTACGGCTGCCTCGATGAGATGGACGACAAGAACTAGCTACCCAGTCTCCGCTCCCGCTGCTCAAGCAGCGGCCTTTCCTTTTACGCCTACGCGGGCCTTCTTTGCCGGCACCTGATCCCGAATCTCAAATACCAGCCGCTTCCCTAGTACATTGGCAGCTCGCGTCAGCGTCTCCAGCGAAACACCTGTATTTGCCGGATCAAGCAGCCGGTCAAGTTGAGACCGGCTCGTCTTGAGTTCTTTCGCCATCCCCTGCTTGGTCTTCTGCTGCTTCGCCATCGCCTGCTCAAACTGCCAAGCCAAAACCCTCTTGATCGCCGCGCTCTCTATCTCATTCTTGATGCCTTCTTCTTCGAGAAAATCGTCGAAGGAAGTACCGGTATGAACGTTCTCCCGCTGAACCTCTTTCTTCATCGTTTCACCCTCATTCCCGCTTCATGCAAACGTTTATTCTTTCTTGCCAATTCCATGTCTTCGTCTGGAGTCTTCTGCGATTTCTTGATAAATCCATGCAACAAGACCATCTCGCCCTGCACACCGATGTAGAAAAGGACACGCCCGATGCGGCCACTCGTAAGGTTCGTCCTCACCTCGTAAAGCCCATCCTTGAGCGGCCGACCGGCCAGCCGAACTCGACCGTCTGAATGTCCAGTCCAATTCGCTTTCGATCCTCGATGGGCTCAAGCGCTTTGAGCCACTCTCGAACCGGCTCTCCACCGGCCGCCGTGCGAAAAAAGACGGCGCGGAGGCGCTTCATCGGACTTGCGGATGTAGCCCTCATACTCCAAATGTACCTCATAAGGTACATTTGTCAAGCGAAAACGCTAAGAAACACCAGGCAATATCGGACGATTTGATCTTTGCTTCCGCATCAAAAAATACCCCAGCAGCAGCGCCCCGCCAACACCACCCACCACGCACTCCACGCCGGAAACGCCGCGCGCTCCCCACTTATCCCCACCCCATCCATCCAGCCGGATCATATAAAGCACCGGCACATTTCCCAACGAATTAATGATCGAATATCTCCCGCTCCCGCTCTTGCCTGAGTCGCCCATAAACTCCAGCACCACGGCGGTAAAAAACGCATAGCAAGTGCCGACGGTAAACAGATACAACAGCACGCCCGCATAGTACGTAACAGACAACAGCGGCCCCAGCCACAGAATCCCCAGCGTCGCCGCATTCACCACACCTAACGACAAATAAACCACCGGCGCGGAAAGTCTCGCTGGAATCTTCGCCCCTGCCAGCGACCCGGCCATCATCATCAGCGCGCCACCCAGCCCGTTGATCCACGCCACATGATCGCCATTCACGCCGTACTTCTGCGCCACGCCCGTAAGCAGACCAATCGCCCCACCGCTCGCCATCGGAAACAGCATGCAAAGCGTATAGGGCAGCGCCTCCCATCGAAAGAACGTCGCCTTGAACTCCACCCAGATCTCCCGCATCGTCTCGCCGAACGCCGCCCCCAGCATCTCCTCCTGCTCCGGCGCAAACAGCGCAAACAACGCCGGCAACGCGATCAGCCCAGCTGCCACCAGGCCCAGCACACGCTGCCCCGTCCGGCTACTGAGCCCCACCAGCACCGAAACCGCCGCCGCTCCAAACCCCAGGCTGCCGCCCTGGTAAAAACTCCCGGCAATCCGCTTCGACTTCTCCGACCGCAAAGCCCCCATCATGCCGCCGCAACTGGATATGACAAGCTGACTGCAACAGGCACCCGCGAACATCATCACCAGCGTACTGGTCGACGTCAGGTCCCCCCGCGCAAACGCCAGATACATCAGCAACCCGGAGCTCACGCCGCCGATCAGCAGCCATGTCCGCCGTTTCACCAGAAAATCCGTAATCGGGCTCCACAGAAAATACAGCATCGTCGGCAGCCCCAGCAGAAAAATCAGCTCCGACTGCCTGCCGCTCCCAATCCCATGCTGACTAAGCAAAAACGCCAGCACCCCACCTTGGATAATGCCATTCGCCACCACGGCACTCGGCGCAACCAGCAGCCCGAATATCCACGGACGCTCTCTTGCGACAACAATATCCTCGCCCGTCCCCACCGCCTCCACTTCGTTCATGCCTAAAACCTATCATGCGGCAACTTTGCCAGTTGACTCCCCTCTCCGCACCCACTACGCTTGCCCGCAATGTCTTCCGCTTCTTACCTCCTCACTTTCGCATCCAACCGCAAAAGGCTGCCTAACCGCATCCAACCCCAATCCCACCGGAGCACGTAGAGCATGGCCGCAGCAGCCGTAGCCCAGCCCGACACCCACGCCCTCACCCATGGCGTCAATCCCTGGCTCATTGCTGCCTCCGTCATGCTCGCCACCTTCATGGAGGTGCTCGACACCGCCATCGCCTCCGTCGCGCTACCGTATATCGCCGGCTCGCTCTCCGCCACCACCGACGAAGCCACCTGGGTTCTCACCAGCTATCTCGTCGCCAACGCCATCATTCTCCCCGCTTCCAACTGGTTTTCCCTGCGTTTTGGCCGCAAACGCTTCTTAATGACCTGCGTAGCCATCTTCACCGCCGCCAGCTTCGCCTGCGGAGCCGCTCCCACCCTCGCCTTCATGCTTATCGCCCGAGTCGTTCAGGGAGCCGGCGGCGGCGCCTTGCAGCCGCTCTCCCAGTCCATCCTGCTCGAAAGCTTCCCGCCCGCCAAGCGCGGAGCCGCCATGGCCGTCTTCGCCTTCGGAGTCGTCGTCGCCCCCGTCCTCGGTCCCACCCTCGGCGGCTATCTCACAGACACCTACTCCTGGCGCTACGCCTTCTACATCAACATCCCCATCGGCGCGCTTGCGCTCTACATGATCAGCCGCTTCATCCACGACCCACCCTACATCCGCAACGCCAAGGCCTCCGCCTTCGACAACATCGGCTTTGGCACCCTCATCGTCTGGGTCGGCTGCCTCCAGGTCATCCTCGATAAAGGTCAGGAAGTCGACTGGTTCGCCGCCACCTGGCTTCGTTGCGCCGTCGTAGCCATGGTCATCGCCTTCGTCTGGTTCGTCTGGCGCTCCTGGCACTGCAAGTATGCCCTCGTAGACCTCAAGGTCCTCAAAGACCGAAACTTCCTCCTCGGCAGCATCCTCATTTTCATGTTCGGCATCGGCATCTACTCCACCGTCACCGTGCTCCCACTCTTCTATCAGGAACTCCTCGGCTACACCGCCTTCACCGCCGGCCTGGTCGTCGCCCCACGCGGCCTCGGAGCCATCTGCGGCATGCCCGTCATCGGCTATCTCTCCAACAAGATCGACCCGCGCTACCTGCTCACCTTCGGCTTCTTCACCTTCGGCCTCACCACGCTCTACTTCGGCTCGATTACGCTGGATGTCTCCCCCACCACCCTCTTCTGGCCCATCCTGATCACCGGCTTCGGCCTCAGCTTCGTCTTCGTCCCCATCAGCACCGCCGCCTACGGCACACTCAAAAACGAACAGATCGGCAACGCCAGCGGCATCTTCAATCTCATGCGCAACGTCGGTGGCTCCATCGGAATCTCCATCGCCACCACCATGCTCACCCGCCGCGCCGACGTCCACCAGAACGAGATCACCTCCTGGGTCCCCCAAACTGGCCCCTACCAAACCTCCGTCCAGAACACCCAGCACGCGCTGAATGGCTACTTCGGCCCCGCCAACTCCCTGCTCCCGGCGCAGACATCTCTCTACCAGCAGCTAATCCGCCAGGCCTCAAGCTGGGCCTTCATAGACGTCTTCCGCTGGCTCTCGCTGCTCTGTTTCTTCTGCGTAATCATCGTCTGGTTCTTCAAAAAAGTAAAAGCCGGCAAAGGCCCCGCCGGCGCCCACTAGATAGTGTCTGGCGAATCGGTTCTGCCGTTGTTCTTCTTTCTGTCATTCCCGCAGGGAATCTGCTGTTGCCTTTGCCTCTGAGGTAGGTCCGGACTTTAGCCGGACATCCAAAGCCACCCCCAAAACTTGTCATCTCGACCGAAGGCGCTTTTGCGCCGCAGTGGAGAGATCCCCGTATTTTGCTCACCACGGCGACGAATTTACTCGTCAACACATATAAGACTAAGTCAGTCGGCTATCATAAACCCGACATGACCTCAAAAAATGACACCCTGAAACTCCTCCGCAACCTGCACCTCTACACCGGCACCTTCATCGCCCCCGCGCTGCTCTTCTTCGCCTTCACCGGAGCCCTCCAAACCTTCAGCCTCCACGAAACAACCCCGGGCAGCACCTACAAACCCCCAACCTGGATCGCAACCCTCGCCCAGATCCACAAAAAACAGACATCCATCATCCCAGCAAAAAAGCCGAGACCCGACGCCATCCCGCAACAAGCCCCAAAGCACGAAAAAGCACAGACAGCCGAAGCCCCCCAGCCAAAGCCCAAAAGCCACCTACCCCTAAAAATCTTCTTCCTTCTAGTCGCAATCGGCCTTTTCACCTCGACCCTGACCGGCATCTACATGGCCTACAAATACACCCGCAACAAACGAGTCGTCACAGCACTTCTCCTCGCGGGCGTCATCGTGCCCCCTGTCCTTCTCTGCTTCTGAAGGCGGGGGCATCACCGTCGCCATTGCTACCTCTGGAACGTCCCCTCCAGCGGCAACTCCGCCGACGACCCACCCACCATCACCTTATAAACACCCGCCGGCCTCTCAAACTTCTTCGCCGCTTCATCCCACACCGACATCGTCAACGACTCCGTCAGCACGGTCAGCGACTTGCTCTCACCCGCCGCCAGCTCCACCTTCTGCCAACCCACCAGCCGCTTCCAGGGCTCTCCCGCGGCATCCGGCAACATCGCATAGACCTCAGCAACCTCCGCACCCTTCCGCGAACCCGAGTTCGTCAGCGTAAAGCTAACCTCGGTCCCGTCCGAACTAACCTTCAGCCCCGAATACTTAAACCTCGTATACGACAGCCCATACCCAAACGGAAACAGGACCGCCTTCTTCTCCGCCTCGTACCACTTGTACCCAACCTTCGCGCCCTCGGTGTAGTCCACCACAAAAGCCAGCTTACCCGGCTGTGCACCCGCCGGAGGCTGCGCCACAGTCGTCCGTGGCAGGTCCGCCTCGCTCCTCGGAAACGTCATCGGCAGCTTCCCACTCGGGTTCACATCGCCAAACAGCACATTGGCAATCGCATCGCCGCCCTTCGACCCACCGTACCAAGCCTCAACCACCGCCCCCGTCTGCTCCAGCCATGGCATCGTTACTGCGGTCCCTGTCTCCAGTACCACCACCGTGCGCGGATTCGCCGCCACAACCGCGGCAATCAGCTTGTCCTGCCCGTCAGGCAGCGACAGGTTCGGCAGGTCCATTCCCTCCGACTCCCACTGCCATGCAAAGACCACGGCAACCTCCGCAGCCTTCGCTGTTGCAACCGCAGCCGCGATGTCCTCCCCCGAGCTAAACGTAAACGTCGCCCCTGGAGCCTTCGCCTTCATCGCACCTAGCGGTGAATTCGGAAACCAAACCTTATGCTGCCACTTCCCGGCATCCGGATCGCCCGGCGCATCCACCTGCGCCGACCCACCACCAGAGATCGTCCCATAATCCGCACGTCCCCCGATCACCGCCACCGACTTCAGCTTCGCCGCCTCCAGCGGCAGCAGCTCCTTCTTATTCCGCAGCAGCACAATGCTCTGCTCCGCAATCCGCCGAGCCACATCAAACCCCGCCTGCGGATCGACCAGGCTCTTATGCGGCGGATCATCCACCAAACCGCTGACGAACTCCGCCCACAGTATCCGCCTCACATGCTCATCCAGTTCGGCCATTGGCACGCGGCCCGCCACCACCGCATCCTTCAGCTTGTCTCCATAAAAGTGTGCCCACTCCTGCTCCATATCCAACCCGGCAGCCGATGCCTTCTCGGTACTGTGCGTCCCACCCCAGTCCGACACCACAAACCCCTTGAAACCCCAGTCGTTCTTCAGCACATCCGTCAGCAAATATTTGTTCTCGCAGGCATAGTCCCCGTTGACCCCGTTGTAACTGCACATCACAGCCTTCGGATCGCCGATCTTAACGCCAATCTGGAAAGCCAGCAGATCGCTCTCCCGCATGGCCCGCTCGCTAATGTGCGCATCAACCAGCGTCCGTCCGCTCTCCTGATCGTTCATCGCATAGTGCTTTATGTCCGAGATCAGGTGCTGCTCGCCCTCGCACTTAATCCTGTTGCCCACCAGCGTCCCGGCCAGCAGCGGATCTTCGCCCATGTACTCGAACGTCCTGCCATTCCGCGGCTCCCGCGTCAGGTTCGTCCCTCCAGCCAACGTCATCCCAAATCCCTGCGCCCGCAACTCCTTGCCGATCAGCGTGCCATACGCACACGCCGCAGCCGGGTCCCAGCTCGCAGCCGAACCCACATTGGAAGGCAGCGCCGTCGAGTAGCGCCCATTCTCCGCACTCGACCGCACCCCATACGCCGCATCGCTCATATCGATCACAGGAATCCCCAGCCGCACCGGCGCAATCGCCAACCCCACCCCGCCATTGCCCAGCAACTGCGCCGCCTGCATCTCCGGCGATAGATGCCTCCCATGGGCAATCCCTTCCCCATGCACGATGGCGATCTTCTCATCCAGCGTCATCTGCCCGAGCACCATCTCAGCTCGCTTCTCAGCCGGTAGCGAAGCATCCTGCCAGGGCTTCTGTTGTGCCGCGGCCGCGCCGCCAATCAGGATCGACAAACCGACAACTAGACAACCGTTTGAATTCAAGCGTTTCATCCTTCGCATCTCCAGACCGGGTTCCATATTTTCTGCTGTCCAGTATCTCGCAGGATTCGTTCCCACGCCTCGCGGAAAAACAGAAACCAGAAGCGTGAAAAAGATGCTAACGTGGTCTGACCCAAATTTTCACCTGTTTCCCTCGCGCGAACACCACGTTTCACGGAGCAGCGTCATGTCTTCCCCCATCTTGCCAGAAGATCCCCGCACCGGTCGTGACCGGCGCGTAGTCACCAGGCGTCGCACCTTCAAAGACGGCACCGTTGACCCCGTCATCGAACACCGCCGTCCCCTGCTCACCTGGGGCAACGCCATCCTGCTCGTCATCATGGTCGGGTTTGCGCTCTACGCCACCGGCAACCTGCCCCAGCTTGACGCCTTCTTCGACCACCTCAACAACATCGGCCGCTCACACAACAACGCCGCCGTCAGCACCCTCATCGCCGTCGGTCCTTACCTCTTCGGCGCTCTCGTTCTAGCGGTCTTCGGTCTATTCGTCTTCCTCTTCATCAACAGCAGCCGTCGCCAGCACAGCGACCCCAAGGGCTGGGAAAAGACCGTAGACCTCCCGCCCAACCGCCGCAGCCGCATCTCCCGCCGCATCGCCGACCTGCCCTCCATGATCATGCCGATCGGCAAAGATCGGCGCAGCCCCGGCGGTCGCGTCCCAACTCCAGCTACAACACCCGCTGTCGCCAAAACCGCAGCCCCCGCAGCCGCCACCACAGCCCCAGATCCCATCAAGGCCGCCGCCATCGCTGCAGCTGCCCGCGCCGAAGCCGCATTGGAAACCACCCCCGCCGATCTACCCTCCTTCGTCCGCCCCGCGGGAAAGACATTCAGTCCCACTCCTGCCATCTCTCCAGAACCACCTCCCGCCGAACCCCAAAACAACGCCGCCACCATTGCGAAACTGGAAGCCGCCCTGGCCGCCGCAAAAGCCGCAGCCGCAAAAGCTGAAGCCACCATAGCCGCAGCCAAAGCCGAGGCTGCCATAGCCGCCGCAAAGTCCGAAGCCGCTGCCGCAGAAGCCGCCTTAGCCGCAGCCAAAGCCGACGCCACCTCCTCCGGCTCTTAAACTCCTCCCCACCAGCTCCCAAAACAAAAGGCGGC
>Ga0302310_10004209_pt1 | contig 10887 bp, 4 predicted proteins | sample III_Palsa_N1_2_FD_200451 | JGI IMG/M metagenome (GOLD analysis project Ga0302310, IMG submission 200451) | Peat permafrost microbial communities from Stordalen Mire near Abisko, Sweden - III_Palsa_N1_2 | ecosystem: Environmental > Terrestrial > Soil > Palsa > Peat permafrost | place: Sweden... | reverse complement strand
GCCACCAAAACGTTCCGCACCGACCTTCGTCAGCGCTGCCGTCAGCGTCGTCTTGCCGTGATCCACGTGACCAATCGTGCCGACGTTGACGTGCGGCTTGGTGCGTTCGAATTTACCCTTTGCCATGACTCTGAACCTCTATAAAAAGAACTTGTTAATTAGTGCGGCCATGGAAGGCCGCCTTTTGATCTTCGCGATCAGGGACGATCGCACTAATTAAGCATGGGAAAGTCGGCCTTATCAGGCCTTCTTCATGACCTGCTCGGCGATGTTGTTCGGCGCTTCGGCGTAATGGTCGAATTCCATCGTGAAAGTGGCACGACCCTGGGTCAGCGAACGAATCGTCGTCGCGTAGCCGAACATTTCACCCAGCGGAACCATTGCATCGATCGTCTTGCCCGACGGCGTGTCGTCCTGACCCTGAAGCAGGCCACGACGGCGACTCATGTCGCCCATGACGTCACCGACGTACTCTTCCGGCGTCACCACTTCGATCTTCATGATCGGCTCGAGCAACACCGGCGACGCCTTCGCGAAGCCCTGCTTGAACGCCATCGATGCGGCGAGCTTGAACGCCATTTCGGACGAGTCGACGTCGTGATAGGAGCCGAACACGAGCTTCACCTTCACGCCGACGACCGGGAAGCCGGCCAGCGGACCGCTGGTGATGGTCTCGCGCAGACCCTTTTCGACCGACGGGATGAATTCCTTCGGAATCACGCCACCGGTGATGTCGTTGATGAACAGGAAATCATTCTTGACGTTCGGATCGGCACGGTCGGCCTCGGTCATCGGGGACAGCTCGATCACGACGTGACCGTACTGACCCTTACCACCGGATTGCTTGGCGTGCTTGTAATCCGACTTGACGTCCGACGAACGGATCGTCTCGCGGTAAGCCACCTGCGGCTTGCCGACATTGGCCTCGACGTTGAACTCGCGGCGCATGCGGTCCACCAGGATGTCCAGGTGAAGCTCGCCCATGCCCGAGATGATCGTCTGGCCCGACTCTTCGTCCGTGCGCACGCGGAACGACGGATCTTCCGAGGCCAGACGGCCCAAGGCAACACCCATCTTTTCCTGGTCGGACTTGGTCTTCGGCTCGACCGCCATCGAGATCACCGGCTCCGGGAACGTCATGCGCTCCAGGGTGATGATGTGATCCTGCGCGCACAGCGTGTCACCGGTCGTCACGTCCTTCAGGCCGACCGCAGCAGCGATGTCGCCTGCGCAGACTTCCTTCAGTTCCTGACGCTCGTTCGCGTGCATCTGCAGGATGCGGCCGATGCGTTCTTTCTTGCTCTTGACCGGGTTGTACACGGCGTCGCCGGACTTCAGCGTGCCAGAGTAGACGCGAAAGAAGGTCAGCGAACCGACGAACGGATCAGTCATGATCTTGAACGCGAGCGCGGAGAACGGCGCCGAATCCTCAGCCTTGCGCGTGGCTTCGTTGTCGTCTTCGTCGATACCCGCGACCGGCGGACGATCGGACGGCGACGGCAGCAACTGCACCACCGCGTCGAGCATCGCCTGGACGCCCTTGTTCTTGAACGCGGTACCGCAGTAGACCGGAATAATCTCGTTGGCCAGCGTGCGCTGACGAAGGCCCGCAATGATCTCGCCCTCGCTGAGGTCACCCTCTTCGAGGTACTTGTTCATGAAGTCTTCGGTGGCCTCGGCAGCGGACTCCACCATGAAGGCGTGCGCTTCGGCGGCTTGCCCGGCCAGGTTCGCCGGAATGTCCCGGTATTCGAACTTCATGCCCTGGGATTCCATGTCCCAGACAATCGCCTTCATCTTGAGCAGGTCGACCACGCCCTCGAAGCCGTCTTCGGCGCCGATCGGCACCTGCATCGGCACCGGATGCGCACCGAGGCGCGCCTTCAGCTGGGCTACGACCTTGTCAAAATTGGCACCGGTGCGGTCCATCTTGTTGACGAACGCAAGACGCGGCACCTTGTACTTGTTGGCCTGGCGCCACACCGTCTCGGACTGCGGCTGCACGCCACCGACCGCGCACAGCACGAACACCGCACCATCGAGCACGCGCAGCGAACGCTCGACTTCGATCGTGAAGTCGACGTGTCCCGGGGTATCGATGATGTTGAAACGATGCTGCTCCAGCGAGCCATCCATGCCTTTCCAGAACGCCGTCGTTGCCGCCGACGTAATGGTGATGCCACGCTCCTGTTCCTGCTCCATCCAGTCCATCGTTGCGGCACCGTCGTGCACCTCGCCAATCTTGTGACTGACGCCGGTGTAGAACAGGATGCGCTCCGTGGTCGTGGTCTTGCCGGCATCGATGTGGGCCATGATGCCGAAGTTACGGTAGCGGTCGATGGGAGTGGTGCGTGCCACGTGGATAACCTCTAAAGTTTGTTGCTCGCAGCAGGCAGGCGGAGAACTCAGCCCACCCGCTGCGGACGTTGCTTACCAGCGATAGTGCGAGAAAGCCTTGTTGGCTTCAGCCATGCGATGCGTTTCTTCACGCTTCTTGGCGGCACCACCACGGCTTTCCGAAGCTTCGAGCAACTCGGCAGCCAGCTTGCGCGGCATCGACGTCTCGCCACGCTTGCGCGCAGCATCGATGACCCAGCGCATCGCCAACGCCATGCGGCGACCCGGACGCACTTCGACCGGCACCTGATAGGTGGCGCCACCGACACGACGCGACTTGACCTCGACCGCCGGAGCGATGTTGTTCAGCGCCTTCTCGACCAGAGCCACCGGCTCGACGTTCTTTTCACCGATATGCTGCAACGCACCGTAGACAATGCTTTCAGCAACGGACTTCTTGCCACTCTTCATCACCATGTTGATGAAGCGGGCAATCAACTGGCTGCCGTGCTTGGGATCCGGGAGGATCAGACGGGCGGGATGTGAACCTTTACGCGACATGTTTCGAGTCCTTTACTTCTTCGGGCGCTTGGCGCCGTACTTCGAGCGCGATTGACGACGCTTGGTGACACCAGCGCAATCGAGGCTGCCGCGCACTGTGTGGTAACGAACACCCGGGAGATCCTTGACGCGACCGCCGCGGATCAGCACCACCGAGTGCTCCTGCAGATTGTGACCTTCACCACCGATGTAGCTGATGATCTCGAAACCGTTGGTCAGGCGCACCTTGGCGACCTTGCGCAACGCCGAGTTCGGCTTTTTCGGAGTGGTTGTGTAAACGCGCGTGCAGACACCACGACGCTGCGGGCTGCTCTGCAATGCCGGCGACCCACTCTTGTAGGTCTTCGGGCTGCGGGATTTGCGCACCAATTGGTTGACTGTCGTCATGCGAAGCTGTTCCTGAAAACATAAAGGCAGCCCGAATAAGCTCGGTCTGCCAAGAAGCGGGAATTTAACATGAGCAGGCCGCCATAGGCAACCAGCGCTCTGCCATCCTGGGCCCGAACACGAGGTGCATCCATGCACCTCATTTCGTATGTCAGCGAGTGAAGCCCTGGTCGGGCTTACTCGACACCGTTATCACTACCGGCCGGAGCCTCGGCAAACGAGGCTGCAGGCGCAGAGCTGGAGAGAGTCTCCAGATCCGAGGCGGACAAACCACCCTGGCGACGACGCGCTGCGTGGTACGCCAGACCCGTGCCTGCCGGAATAAGACGGCCGACAATAACATTTTCCTTCAGGCCACGCAAGGTATCGCGCGTACCACGAACCGCCGCTTCGGTAAGGACGCGGGTGGTTTCCTGGAACGAGGCCGCCGAAATGAACGACTCGGTGGCCAGCGACGCCTTGGTGATGCCCAGCAGGATCGACTGATATTCGGCCGGACGCTCGCCCTTGGCGATCGCGCGAGCATTCTCGCGATTGATGCGCACGCGCTCGATCTGCTCACCACGCAGATAATGGCTTTCACCCGGCTCGACGATCTCGACCTTGCGCAGCATCTGGCGAATGATCGCTTCGATGTGCTTGTCGTTGATCTTCACGCCCTGCAGGCGATACACGTCCTGGATTTCCTTGACCAGGTAAGAGGCCAGCGGCTCCACGCCCAGCAGGCGCAGGATGTCATGCGGGCTCGGCTCGCCGTCGACGACGGTTTCGCCCTTCTCCACATGCTCACCTTCAAACACGATGACCTGACGCCACTTCGGAATCAGCTCTTCGTGCTCGTTGCCGTCGACGTCCTTGATGATCAGGCGCTGCTTGCCCTTGGTGTCCTTGCCGAAGCTGATGATGCCGGAGCGCTCGGCGAGGATCGCCGGCTCCTTCGGCTTGCGTGCTTCGAACAAGTCGGCCACGCGCGGCAGACCACCGGTGATGTCGCGGGTCTTCGAGGTTTCCTGCGGGATACGGGCAACCACGTCGCCCACGCCCACTTCGGCACCGTTCTGGATCGACACGATCGCACCGGCCGGCAGGAAGTACTGCGCAGCGATGTCGGTGCCCGGCAACTTGAGCTCGCGGCCCTTGCTGTCTTCCAGGCGCACGATCGGACGCAGATCCTTCGCCTGCGTACCGCGACGCTTCGGATCGGTGACCACCGCCGACTCCAGGCCGGTCAGGTCATCGGTCTGGCTCTGCACGGTGACGCCATCGAGGAAGTCGATGAAACGCACCACACCGGCCACTTCAGTGACGATCGGGTGGGTATGCGGATCCCAGCTGGCAACCGTCTGGCCCGGCTTGACCGGCGCGCCATCCTTGACCGAGATGTTGGCGCCGTACGGCACCTTGTAGCGCTCACGCTCGCGACCGTTGGTATCGATCACGCTGACTTCGCCCGAACGCGACACCGCAACCAGGTGACCCTGCTTGTGCTGTACCGACTTCAGGTTGTTGAACTTCAGCGAGCCAGTGGTCTTCACCGTCACGTTGTCCACGGCTGCCGCACGCGAAGCCGCACCACCGATGTGGAACGTACGCATGGTCAGCTGGGTACCCGGCTCACCGATCGACTGCGCGGCGACCACACCCACGGCCTCGCCCATGTTGACCAGGTGGCCACGGGCCAGATCGCGGCCATAGCAGAGCTTGCACACGCCGTGTTCGGCGACGCAGGTGATCGGCGAACGTACCTTGAGGATCTGCACGCCGGCCTTGTCGAGCTTCTCGACGAGTGCCTCATTGAGCAATGTGTCGCGGGTGACGATCGGCTGGTCGTCGTCGCCAGGAGCGTAGACGTCCTCGACCACCACGCGGCCCAGCACGCGCTCGCGCAACGGCTCGACCACATCGCCGCCTTCGACGATCGGCTGCATGATGACGCCTTCCTCGGTGCCACAGTCATCCATCGTGATGACCACGTCCTGCGCCACGTCGACCAGGCGACGGGTCAGGTAACCGGAGTTAGCCGTCTTCAACGCCGTATCCGCCAGGCCCTTGCGAGCACCGTGGGTGGAGTTGAAGTACTGCAGCACGTTCAGGCCTTCGCGGAAGTTGGCCTTGATCGGGGTCTCGATGATCGAGCCATCCGGACGCGCCATCAGGCCGCGCATACCGGCCAGCTGACGAATCTGCGCCACCGAACCACGGGCACCGGAGTCGGCCATGATGTACAGCGAGTTCATCGACTTCTGGTTGACCATCTTGCCGTCGGCATTCATCACCTTCTCGGTGCCGATGCCGTCGATCATGGCTTTCGCCACCAGTTCGCTGGTACGCGACCAGATGTCGACCACCTTGTTGTAGCGCTCGCCGGCGGTGACCAGACCCGACTGGTACTGCTGCTGGATCTCGACGACTTCCTTCTCGGACTCTTCGAGAATGGGTTTTTTCTCGGCCGGGATCAGCATGTCATCGATGCCGATCGAGATACCGGCACGCGTCGCAAAACGGAAGCCGGTGTACATCAGCTTGTCGGCGAACACCACGGTCTCTTTCAAGCCCAGCAAACGGTAGCTGGAGTTGATCAGGCGCGAGATATTCTTCTTGGTCAGCTCGGTGTTGGCCAGCTCGAACGGCAGGCCTTCCGGCAGGATTTCCGCCAGCAGCGCACGACCCACGGTGGTATCGACGATCTTGGTTTCGTGCGTACGGGTCCCGTCCTCGGCAACGTGCACCAGCTTCAGACGCACCTTGACCTGGGCGTGCAGTTCGACCGCACGGTTGTCGTAGGCGCGACGAACTTCGGCGATGCCGGAGAACACCATGCCGGTGCCCTTGACGTTGATCAGCTCGCGGGTCATGTAATACAGACCCAGCACCACGTCCTGGGTCGGCACGATGATCGGCTCGCCGTTGGCCGGGCTGAGGATGTTGTTGGACGACATCATCAGCGTGCGCGCTTCGAGCTGCGCCTCGATCGACAGCGGCACATGGACGGCCATCTGATCGCCGTCGAAGTCGGCGTTGAATGCCGTACAGACGAGCGGATGCAGCTGGATCGCCTTGCCTTCAATCAGCTTCGGCTCGAACGCCTGGATGCCGAGACGATGCAGGGTCGGCGCACGGTTAAGCAGCACCGGATGCTCGCGGATCACCTCTTCGAGGATGTCCCACACCTGGGCCTCTTCGCGCTCGACCAGCTTCTTCGCCGCCTTGATGGTGGTGGCTTCGCCACGCGCCTGCAGCTTGGCGAAGATGAACGGCTTGAACAGCTCAAGCGCCATCTTCTTCGGCAGACCGCACTGGTGCAGACGCAGGGTCGGGCCGACCACGATCACCGAACGACCGGAGTAATCCACGCGCTTGCCGAGCAGGTTCTGGCGGAAGCGGCCCTGCTTGCCCTTGATCATGTCCGCGAGCGACTTCAGCGCGCGCTTGTTGGTACCGGTGATGGCACGGCCGCGACGGCCGTTGTCGAGCAGCGCATCGACCGATTCCTGCAGCATGCGCTTCTCGTTGCGCACGATGATGTCGGGCGCATTGAGCTCGAGCAGACGCTTCAGACGGTTGTTGCGGTTGATCACGCGACGGTACAGATCATTCAGATCGGAGGTGGCGAAACGGCCACCGTCCAGCGGCACCAGCGGACGCAGGTCCGGCGGCAGCACGGGAAGAACGGTCAACACCATCCACTCCGGCTTGTTGCCGGATTCCAGGAACGCCTCGATCAGCTTCACGCGCTTGGTGAGGCGCTTCAGCTTGGTCTCGGAGTTGGTCGAGGTGATCTCTTCCTTCAGGCGAATGACTTCGCCCGGCAGGTCGAGCGACTTCAGCAGGTGGAAGACGGCCTCGGCACCCATGCGGGCATCGAACTCGTCGCCGTGCTCTTCGGTCGCTTCCAGATACTGGTCTTCGCTGAGCAGCTGGCCACGCTCGAGCGCGGTCATGCCCGGATCGATCACCACGAAGGCTTCGAAGTACAGGATGCGCTCGATGTCACGCAGCGTCATGTCCAGCATCAGGCCGATGCGCGACGGCAACGACTTGAGGAACCAGATGTGCGCGGTCGGGCTGGCCAGCTCGATGTGGCCCATGCGCTCACGACGCACCTTGGCCAGCGTCACTTCCGTGCCGCACTTCTCGCAGACCACGCCACGATGCTTCATGCGCTTGTACTTGCCGCACAGGCACTCGTAGTCCTTCACTGGTCCGAAGATAGCGGCGCAGAACAGGCCGTCACGCTCCGGCTTGAAGGTACGGTAGTTGATGGTTTCCGGCTTCTTCACTTCGCCGTACGACCACGAACGAATCAGCTCCGGCGAGGCCAGCGCGATCTTGATCGCGTCGAAATCCGGCGTCGCGCGTTGCTGGTTGAACAGATTGAGCAAGTCTTTCATGCGAAATCTCCTGGAACCGGGCGGGTCACTTGATCTCTTCCAGATCGATGTCGATGGCGAGCGAGCGGATTTCCTTCACCAACACGTTGAAGGATTCCGGCATACCGGCCGACATCTCGTGGTTACCGTCGACAATGTTCTTGTACATCTGGTTGCGGCCCTGCACGTCATCGGACTTCACCGTCAGCATTTCCTGCAAGGTGTAAGCCGCGCCGTAGGCTTCCAGCGCCCACACTTCCATCTCACCGAAGCGCTGGCCACCGAACTGCGCCTTGCCGCCCAACGGCTGCTGGGTGACCAGCGAGTACGGACCGGTGGAACGCGCATGCATCTTGTCGTCGACCAGATGGTTGAGCTTGAGGTAGTGCATGTAGCCCACGGTGACCGGGCGATCAAACGCCTCGCCGGTGCGACCGTCATACAGCATGGTCTGACCCGACTCGGGCAGATCCGCCAGCTTCAGCATCGCCTTGATCTCGGTCTCTTCCGCACCGTCGAACACCGGCGTCGCCATCGGCACGCCTTCCTGCAGATTGGTCGCGAGCGTGAAGATTTCCTTGTCGGTAAGCGACTTCAGGTCGACGTACTGCACGGCACCAGCCACATGGCTGTTGTAGATCTGGTCGAGGAACTCGCGGATCTTGGCGACCTTCTCCTGCGCCTCGAGCATCTTCTGGATCTTCTTGCCCAGGCCCTTGGCGGCCCAGCCCAGATGGACTTCCAGAATCTGGCCGATGTTCATACGCGAAGGCACGCCCAGCGGGTTCAGCACGATGTCGACCGGCACGCCGTCAGCGGAGTACGGCATGTCTTCCACCGGCACCACGTTCGAGACCACGCCCTTGTTGCCGTGACGACCAGCCATCTTGTCGCCCGGCTGGATGCGGCGCTTCACGGCCAGGAACACCTTGACCATCTTCAGCACGCCCGGTGCCAGATCGTCGCCCTGGGTGATCTTGCCCTGCTTCTCCTTGAAGCGCTTGTCGAACTCCTCCTTGTGACGCTTGACCTGATCGGCCGCGCGCTCGAGGAACTCGGTGACTTCCTCGTCCTTGACGTTGATCTTGAACCAGTCGTCCTTCTTCAGGCCGTCGAGGTAGGCATCGGTGATCTCGGTGCCACGCTTCAGGCCGCCCGGACCGCTCATCGCGGACTTGCCGAGCAGCTGGGTGCGCATGCGGCTGTAGATCGCGCCTTCGAGGATGCGGAACTGGTCGTCCAGATCCTTGCGGATCCGCTTGACCTCGGTTTCCTCGATCTGCTTGGCGCGCTTGTCCTTCTCGATGCCGTCGCGGGTGAACACCTGCACGTCGATGACGGTGCCGTCCATACCCGGCGGCACGCGCAGCGAGCTGTCCTTAACGTCGGACGCCTTCTCGCCGAAGATCGCACGCAGCAGCTTCTCTTCCGGGGTCAGCTGGCTCTCGCCCTTCGGCGTGACCTTGCCGACCATGATGTCGCCGGCCTTCACTTCGGCACCGATGTAGACAATGCCGGACTCGTCCAGACGCGCCAGCGCCTGCTCGCCCACGTTCGGGATGTCGGCGGTGATTTCCTCGGCGCCCAGCTTGGTGTCACGCGCGATGCAGGACAGCTCCTCGATGTGGATCGAGGTGTAGCGGTCTTCCTGCACGACGCGCTCGGAGAGCAGGATCGAGTCTTCGAAGTTGTAGCCGTTCCACGGCATGAACGCGATCAGCATGTTCTGGCCGAGCGCGAGCTCGCCCAGATCGGTCGACGAACCGTCGGCCAGCGTGTCGCCCTTCGCCACCACGTCACCGACGTTCACCAGCGGACGCTGGTTGAGGTTGGTGTTCTGGTTGGAGCGGGTGTACTTGGTCAGCGTGTAGATATCGACGCCGGCATCGTTGTCGCCGACTTCCACTTCATTGACGCGCACCACGATACGCGCCGCATCGACCTGGTCGATCACGCCGCCACGCTTGGCGGAGACGATGACGCCGGAGTCACGCGCCACCGCGCGCTCGATACCGGTACCCACCAGCGGAGTCTGCGAACGCAGGGTCGGCACGGCCTGACGCTGCATGTTCGCACCCATCAGGGCGCGGTTCGCATCGTCGTGCTCGAGGAATGGCACCAGCGCCGCAGCGACCGACACGGTCTGCATCGGCGAGACGTCCATGTAGTCGACTTCGGCCGCCGGACGCAGCTCGGACTCACCACGGAAACGGCAGGACACGAAGTCCTCGACGAAACCGCCGTGCTTGTCCAGCGGCGAGTTCGCCTGCGCGATCACGTGATCGCCTTCCTCGATCGCCGACAGGTAATCGACCTTGTCGGTCACCTTGCTGTGCGCGACCTTGCGGTACGGCGTCTCGAGGAAGCCGTACGAGTTGGTGCGCGCATACACGGCCAGCGAGTTGATCAGGCCGATGTTCGGGCCTTCCGGCGTTTCGATGGTGCAGACGCGACCGTAATGGGTCGGATGCACGTCGCGCACTTCGAAGCCGGCGCGTTCGCGAGTCAGGCCGCCTGGCCCAAGCGCGGAGACGCGGCGCTTGTGCGTCACTTCGGACAGCGGGTTGTTCTGATCCATGAACTGGGACAGCTGCGAGGAGCCAAAGAACTCCTTCACCGCCGCCGCGACCGGCTTGGCGTTGATCAGGTCCTGCGGGGTCAGGCCATCGGCCTCGGCCAGCGACAGGCGCTCACGCACCGCACGCTCGACGCGCACCAGACCGATGCGGAACGTGTTCTCGGCCATTTCGCCGACCGAACGCACGCGGCGGTTGCCCAGGTGATCGATGTCGTCGACGGTGCCATGACCGTTCTTGATGTCGATCAGTACCTTCAGCACGTCGAGGATGTCGGACGTTACGCCCTGCTCCTTGACCAGCCGCTGGGATTCCTCTTCCTTGCGCTCGCTGAAGTACTTGTGGTCATACAGCACGCCCGGACCAAGGATTTCCTTGCGGCCCACGCGGCGATTGAACTTCATCCGGCCCACGCCCGAAAGGTCGTAGCGGTCGAAGGTAAAGAACAGGTTGAAGAACAGGTTCTGCGCGGCATCCTTGGTCGGCGGCTCGCCCGGACGCATCATGCGATAGATTTCCACCAGCGCCTCGAGCGGCGTCTTGGTGTTGTCGATGCGCAGGGTGTGCGAGATGTAGGCGCCGCGATCCAGGTCGTTGACGTACAGCGTCGGCACCGTCTCGATACCGGCCTTGCGGAAGTTCTCCAGCTGCTCGGC
>Ga0302310_10004205_pt1 | contig 10899 bp, 4 predicted proteins | sample III_Palsa_N1_2_FD_200451 | JGI IMG/M metagenome (GOLD analysis project Ga0302310, IMG submission 200451) | Peat permafrost microbial communities from Stordalen Mire near Abisko, Sweden - III_Palsa_N1_2 | ecosystem: Environmental > Terrestrial > Soil > Palsa > Peat permafrost | place: Sweden... | reverse complement strand
GAAGCTGCCGAACGCAAAGATTGATTTCGATCCGGGAACAGATCCGAAGTCGGCTGCGAATCTCGCCAAGTCTGCTGATCTTGCGATTGTCTTTGCATGTCAGTGGCTGGCAGAAGACATGGACGTGCCGAGCCTTTCGCTTCCGAATAACCAGGATGCATTGATCGAGCAGGTGGCGGCGGCGAATCCTCACACCATCGTCGTGCTCGAAACCGGCACCGCCGTCACGATGCCCTGGATCGACAAAGTAGCGGGCGTAGTCGAGGCTTGGTACGCCGGAAGTTCCGGACACAAGGCGCTGGCAAACGTGCTCGTTGGAGATGTCAGTCCGTCTGGCAAGCTCCCGCTGTCTTTCCCGAAAAGCGAAGCGGATCTTCCGCGTCCTGATGCGCCTAAGATTCCATCCGAGAGCCAGGTACGCGCTGGAGATGTTGCCGACAACGGTGCGCCTACAGCGAATGCTTCGACTCACGTTGGTTACGCTGTCCACTACGATGAGGGGCCTGAGGTTGGCTACAAGTGGTATGAAGCACAGAATAAGAAGCCACTGTTTCCCTTCGGCTTCGGTTTGTCTTACACCACCTACGCATACTCCGGCCTGTCTGTCGATTCAACCGCCAAGACTGCGCGCTTCACTGTCAAGAACACCGGCAAGCGAGTTGGCACCGAGATTACTCAGGTCTATGGGCGGCTTCCGAAGGGTTCAGACGAATCCTTCAAACGGCTTGTCGGGTGGAAGCGAATCACGCTTGCTCCTGGCGAATCTCAGACCGTTACGGTTGCGATCGATGACCGGGTGTTGAAGACCTTTGATGAAGAGAAGAACGCTTGGAACCTGCCCACGGGCGAATATCAAGTCATGGTCGGTGGCTCCTCGGAAGATACGCCTTTACTGGCGAGTCTTGAGATTCGCTGAAGTCTCTTCAGACTTGAGCCAACCTCCCTATACCAAGAACTGAGAGGCAGAACTTGGCGTTGCAAAACGCGTAAAAAATGCTGCGCAAACCATGCGTCCTGGAGCAACTGACCGATGAATGTACCCGTAGTTGTCGACCGCACCAGCAGCGGCAAAGAGCACTTTGAAGTACTGGATGGTTTAAGAGGAAGCGCGGCCTTCCTCATCGTCATCTTTCATCTCTTTAACTATTCGTTCGGTTTTCAAGGGCCATGGGCACTCATCAAGCACGCCTACCTCGCCGTCGATTTCTTCTTCGCGCTCTCGGGCTTCGTCGTCGCCTACGCCTATGATGACCGCTGGACGCGAATGACCACCCTGCAGTTCTTTCGCATCCGGCTCATTCGCCTTCACCCGCTCGTGCTCGTTGGCGCAACCCTCGGCCTCCTCGGCTACCTGCTCGATCCCTTCAGCAAAATGATGAACCGCGGCCCGCTCTCCATGGTCCTGCTGGCCTACTTAACCTCGCTCCTCCTGTTGCCGTCCCCGCCCGTCGCCGGCCGCCACAATGAATCCCAGGCGCTCAACGGCCCAGCTTGGTCTCTCATGCAGGAGTATCTCGGCAACATCGCTTACGCCCTCATCCTGCGCCGCCTGCGCACCGTCATGCTCTGGATCGTCTTTGCCGTCCCCGCCCTTGCTCTCATCTGGGTAGCCAACTCAAAGGGCTCGCTCGACGGCGGCTGGGACTATCCCAACATCTGGATGGCGCCATTGCGCCTCACCGTCTCTTTCGTCCTCGGCCTCTGGCTCTATCGTATCCATGACCGCATCCGGATCCCAAAGATAGGCCTTCTCATTCTTTCCATTGTTCTCGTCGTCTGCTTCCAGATGCCGAAGCTTCCCAAGGCCGGTGCGATTGATTGGAACGGTATCTATGATGCGGCCTGCGTGCTCTTTTTGTTTCCGCTCATCATCCTTTGTGGAGCACATTCTGATTCCGGTACCGGTCTGATCCAGCTCTGCAAATTCTCAGGGCGTCTCTCGTATCCCCTCTACATCACGCACATCGCGTTCGTATACGTTCTTGCGGGCTACGCATGGACCCGGCATCCCCGGACAGCAGTCATCATCTTCTGGATATTCATCGTGCTTCCGCTGACGGTCGCTGTCGCCTGGTTCTTCTTGAAGTTCTTCGATGAACCGGTGCGCGCCTGGCTGACACACCGCTACGGCATCAAGCAATCCACTTCCAACGTCGTTTCCAAGTGACAAATCGCAACATGCCCGCGTTTGCCAATGAAATCGAACCAAAGTTGAGAGAGAGCATCATGGCAGGAGTAGTTCAGAGTTTCGCTCGCATTGTGAGGTACTCAATTCTCGTTGGGTTGGCACTTGCCCTGCCACTTGTAGCTCAGGACCAACCCGCTGCTATCTGGCACGGCTCTGTGCGAAACAGCGCCGGTGCACCGATTGCAGGAGCGGAAGTGCGGTTGAAGGGCGCGGCGACGGCCGAGTCAACGACCTCCACTGACGGAAGCTTCAAACTCTCCTCGCTGCCACCCGGCCAATACAGACTGACCGTGGAGGCAGCGGGACAGAAAATTAACTACGCCGAAATGATTGACCTGCAGCCGGCTGCGCCTGCCGTGATAGTGACGCTCTCGGACCGTGGCGAACTCACCCTGATGGCCTTCACCGGCCAAACTGCCACCGGAGGCCAACAGCTCTCAAGCCAGGCGGTCAGTGAACTGCCGCTCAACGGTCGCGACTTCGGAACACTATTGCTGCTCGCCGCCGGAACCATGACTGACGCCAATGGAGCCACCAACTTCACCGCACAATTCGCCATCAACGGCCAGCGTGGAGTGGAAGCCACCTTTGCCATGGATGGCGCTGACATCAGTGATCCCGAGATGGGCGGCTCCACATTCCCCAACTTCAATGTGGATGCCGTGGAAAGAATCGATTCCAGTTCCGGGTGGATGCCGGCGGGCATTGGCCGCGGCGCAGCCGGTTTCACCAACATCATCACCCGCTCCGGAGCCAACGGCTTTCACGGCTCGTTCTTCGAGTTTGTCCGCAACTCCGCCTTCGACGCCCGCAACTACTTCGACTACGCCACGCCCGCATATCCTGGCCGCATTCCGCCCTTTCGCCGGAATGAATTCGGATTTACCAACGGCGGGCCAGTCTATCTGCCTCACCTCTACGACGGCCGCAAGAGCACATTTTACTTCGTGCAGGCCCAAGCCTTTCGCCAGGTTCTCGGAACGACGCAGGTCATGCCCGTTCCCACTGCGCTTCAGCGCACCGGCATCGACGCCATCACCTATCCCGACGGTTCCACCGATACTCTGACCGTCCCCGTCGACCCCGGAATCGCCGCGGTTCTCGCCCGCTATCCGCTGCCCAACTACGCCGCCGGATCTTACCAGGCTCACACCTATGCAACCGCATCCAAGGTAGCCACCGACGCCGCCCAGCTTTCTGTCCGGATCGACCACAAGTTTTCGCCTAAGGATCAGTTCTTCGCGCGCTTCAACCTCGACAATCTCACCGGGCCCACCACTAATCCTGACCAGACTGCTATCGCTCCCGCCTTCGGCATTCAATACGACGATCACCAGCGCAACGTCGTCGGCACCTATACCCGCACCGTTTCCCCGCGCCTTGTCCTGGAGTCCTCCATCAGCATCATCCGCTCCACGCCCGGCTTCCCAACCACCGACTACACCGATCCCGCCGTCAAATTCAACGATGGCCTCTATGAAGCCTTCAATTCCGACGCCGGTTCCGTTATGCAGGCTTTTGGCAATCTCTTTCAGGGCCGTCAGAACATCAGCTTCACCACCGGAGCCCACGCCTTCAAGGCCGGTGCAGAAGTTCGCATCAATCGCGACACCACCTACTTCGGAACCAGCCCCAATGGCGAATACGATTTCGGCGGCGGCACTGCGTATGCCCGCGAATTCATTCCATCGCAGAGCGGAACCCACAACATCCATCCCGGTGATCCACTTCCCGACACGCTCTCCAGCCTGCTTTCCGGCAGCCCCTTTGTCTATACCGTGGGCATCGCGCCCCCATATTTCTCAAACGGGCCCCACATCGGCCCCGCCGCCATCAGTCGCAAAAACGTCAACGCGTATTTTCAGGACACTTGGAAAGTCACGCCCCGCTTCACCCTCGACTACGGTCTCCGCTGGGAACTCTACACGCCCATTACCGAGCGCGCTCACCGGACCGGCGGCTTCCTCACGGCGCATGGCACGCGGGAGTATGTCATCAACCCCCAACCCGGCTACCAAACCAATTGGAATGCCTGGGATCCGCGTATCCAGGCATCCTGGAAAGTTACACAAAAAATAACTGTGCATGCCGGCGAGGCTATAACTACCATTCAGCCCAATATCTGGCAGGATAACTTCCTCACCGGCTCCACTCCTTTTGTCGTGTACCCGCGTCTGCAATCCGCCGCCAATGCGCCCATTTCCTACGGATTTCACATCACGCCATCCCAGCTCCCTGCCACCTACACTCCGCAAGGTGTAAATATCTTTGCCAACGGAAACCCCAAGTCGGTTGGTCCCAACACGGTGATGGATGTGAACCGCTATGAGCAGGACGTGGCCGGACTTACCCCCAACGGTGTCGTTAGCGCTCTCAACCTCAGTGGCATTGACCGCTCCTTTGACAACGGCACCCTTTACACATGGACCTTCGGCCTGGAGCGTAAATTCGGCAACCTTACGGCGGATGCGGGCTATGTCGGCACGGCAAGCGAAAAGCTGCCCCGAACCAGTTTTCCTAATGGCTATCCTGGCGCCACGGCCGCCTTCGCGCATGACACCACGTTCAACAGCGCAGGCAATGTGACCGGCGGATTCGGCGTGGAAAATGTCATCACTGCAACCGCTCACTCCACCTATCACTCCCTGCAAACTTCGCTCTCCGGAACCACGGGGCACGGCGGTCCGGGCATCCAGGCAAGTTACACGTGGGGTAAGTCCATCGACGATACCAGCCAGGTCGTCGGCGGCACGGGCTCCACCGGCGCCGTATCGATCCCCTTTCCGCAGAATCCATTCAATACCCACCCGGAGAAAGGCCCGTCAGCCTTCGATGTAACTAACTCCTTCGGCCTCAGCGTAGCCCAGGACCTGCATCTCGACTGCGCCCGGATACTCCGCTCCATCTCCAGGAAAGCAACTGGTGGCTGGGAGTTACTCTCGATCTCCAGCATCAGTTCCGGATCGCCCTTCACTGTCTACTCCGGCATCCAACAAACCGGTGCGGGCTCTAATGGCGTCGATCGCCCTAACCAGATCGCCACACCGCATCTCTCCACCGCGCGTCCCAACCGCCAGGACTACTTTGGCGAAGGTGCAAACAACGCAGCCGATTTCTTTACCATCCCCATCAACGTGCCCGGTGGCACCGGCCCCAACCAGGGCGACTTCGGCACTCTCGGCCGCAACAGCTTCCGTGGCCCCGCTTATTACGATTACGACTTCGCCTTCATCAAGAGCACGTCCTTCGGCCATCGCCCGAGCGGTGCCGAGCGCACCGATCTCCAGTTCCGGTCCGAGTTCTTCAATCTCTTCAACATCGTCAACATGGGCCTGCCCGCAAACATCCTAAGCGGATCGGGTTTCGGCGAGATTTCCAAAACGGCAGGGACATCGAGGCAGATTCAGCTCTCGCTCAAGCTCATTTACTAACGAATCCCTTCAGAGAGCAATTGCATATTGCCAGTCAAACATTGAGGTTCGGCTTACTTCAAACTGGGATTGAATTCAGTTGTATGGGAAGTGGAGGCATGAGATGCGTATTAGACAGTGTCTTTCTTTGATGATGCGGGTGAGTACATTTGCGGGAATATGTTCGATTGTTTGCGGAGCTCAAACAACCTCCAAAATTGGAATGGACCACGAGGTAAAGCAGCGGGCGGACGTCCTTGTCAAGCAGATGACGCTCGACGAAAAATTACAGTTCATAGTTTCAAAGTACCCGAACAACGCAGTCCCCGGAGGCGGAGCTGGTTATATAGAAGGCATTCGCCGCCTGAACATTCCCGACATCAACATATCTGATTCGGCCACTGGCTCCGGAAGCTCCAAGCAGCCTAGCTCCGCCTTTCCTGCCACTATCGCGCTTGCGGCGACTTGGGACCGACAGTTGTCCTTTGACTACGGCGTCCAGGTTGCCCGCGAACTGAGGGCACAGGGATTCGGCATGGGCTTGGGCGGTGCTACAAACCTTGCACGCGAAGCACGTTCCGGCCGCCTCTTCGAGTATCTCGGCGAAGATCCAGTCTTGTCTGGAGAATTGCTTGCGCAGCGAACCTTGGGAACGCAGAGCGAGAAGATTATCGGGTCTATCAAGCACTTCGCCGGCAACGAGCAGGAAACTAACCGCATGGGCGGAAACAGCGTAATTGACGAACACACGCTGCACGAGTTGTACCTTCTGCCCTTTGAAATCGCCATCGAGAAAGGTCATCCGGGAAGCGTGATGTGCAGCTATAACCGTCTGAATGGCGATTACGCTTGCGAAAATGCTCACTTGCTCACGGACGTTCTAAAGAACGATTGGCAATTCAACGGAATGGTCCAGTCTGACTGGGGTGCTACCCACTCAACGGTAAAATCCATCAACGCGGGGCTCGATGAAGAGGAGGGGTCCGAACCAGGGCCGACTTGGTTCAACCGCATGGACGTGATGTTTGCTTTGGCGAATAAGGACATTACGGAGGCACGCATTGACGACATGGTGCGGCGCAAGCTTTATGCCATGATCTCAACCGGATTGTTTGATAACCCTCCCCCAAAAGGCGAGACGATCGATTTCGCCGCCTCGGCCGCGTTTGCTCAAAGCGTAGAAGAGAAAGCGATCGTGCTCCTTAAGAACGATGGAGCGCAGCTTCCACTGGTGGCCGGAAAGCTGAAGAATATCGCTGTGATTGGTTCTCATGCAGATGTCGCCGTGGGGACCGGAGGCGGGTCGGGCGACACGATGCTTCCGGCAACTGGGTCGCTCTCCGACTGTGGCGGGCTGCGCTTCGGCATGCATGCGGGTTGCGATTGGTGGAGAACTCCCTGGCTCAAGCTCGACGTTCCCATTGTCAAGGCGATTCAAGAACTTGCGCCCAATGCAAAGGTGACCTTTGCCGGCAACAGAGAACAGGCGGAGCCGTTCCGTGCGTATTCGAAACCGGAAATTGACGAAGCCGTCGCGTTGGCAGCCAAATCGGATGTCGCGGTGGTTGTCGTAAATCAGCCTGCAGGAGAGGATTTTGGCGATCTCTCTTCGCTCACCCTTGCTAATCCTTCCAATCAGAATGCGCTGGTCGAGGCCGTGGCCGCGGCTAATCCGCACACCATCGTTATCTTGGAAAATGGTAATCCTGTGCTAATGCCATGGAAAAGCCGAGTGGCGGGAATCATAGAAGCCTGGTTTCCGGGCGAAGGTGGTGGGCGCGCCATTGCAAACGTACTCTTTGGCAAGGTGAATCCGTCCGGTAAGCTGCCGATGACCTTTCCTGAGCGTAATGAGGATATTCCCACTTGGGGAAAGGATGGAACGATAGCAAAAGACCCGGTGTATACGGAAAAGCTTAATATCGGCTACCGCTGGTACGACGCCAAGAAAATAAAGCCGATGTTCGAATTTGGATACGGATTGTCATACACGCATTTCGGCTATTCGGATCTGTCAGTGAGGACGGATGCGGCCAACACCCTGATGGTGGCATTCACGCTTAAGAACGATGGTTCGGTGGAGGGGGTAGAGACTCCTCAGGTCTACCTTGGTATCAACGATAAGGACGAGCCTCCGATGAGGCTGGTTGGGTGGAGCAAGATTGATCTAAAACCCTCCGAGTCTAAACAGGTGGTGTTAGAAATCTCGCCGCGAATGCAAAGCGTATGGAGCGTGGACGCGAACAGTTGGAAGTTCATCCCTGGCAGCCACGTATACGTGGCTGCCTCTTCGCGTGATATCCGGCTCAACGCAAACTGAAAGACCGCTTCCGCCTAGTCCACCTGAGTGGCCAATCGCGCTCAACGGATCGGAGGATGGACATTCAACCAACTTCAAAACAAGATTCAGTTCCAATTGGGAGAACAGGGGCAATGAATTTGAACAGGTTTTCCATCTGCAGTCTCATATTGGCGTCAATAGCGACAGTCACGATTCCTTCAGTTGCCGCACAAGATCGTCTGTTCAGCAATGAGGCAAAGCAAAAAGCCGAGGCTCTCCTAAAACAGATGACACTCGACGAGAAGGTTGGCCAGCTCAATGAGTCCTCTGGGATGGTGATGCCTGGGATCGCGACAGAAAAGCCTGACGATCTGATTGCCAAGAGTGGCGTCGGTTCGATCCTCTGGCAGATGAATGTCGAGGAGATCAACCGGCTTCAACATATCGCCGTCGAGAAATCCCGCCTGCATATTCCCATCATCTTCGGGTTCGACGTCATCCATGGATACCGCACAGTCTTTCCGGTTCCGCTCGCGATGGCATCCTCGTGGGACCCATCGGTCGAGGAGCAAGCACAACATCTGGCAGCACAGGACGCGCGTGCAGCGGGAATCCAGTGGACTTTCACACCCATGGTCGATATTGCACGCGATGCTCGCTGGGGCCGAATCGTGGAAGGAGCCGGTGAGGATCCCTACCTGGGTTCCGCAATGGCTCGTGCACAGGTTCTAGGATTTCAGGGCCAAAAGCTCGGGCCGAACAGTGTCTTGGCATGTGTCAAACACTTTGCCGGCTATGGCGCTGCTGAAGGCGGTCGCGACTACGATTCCGTCTACGTGCCTGAAGAGTTGATGGAGAACCTCTACCTCGTACCCTTTCATGCGGCAGAAGAAGCAGGCGCAGGTAGCTTCATGAGCGCATACATGGATTTGAATGAAGTGCCCGCAACAGGGAATCATTGGCTGCTCACAGATGTGCTGCGGAAAGATTGGGGTTTCCAGGGCGTAGTTCTCTCGGATGCATTTGCGGTAGGCAGCCTTGTCACCCATGGCTATGCCCGCGACGGAGAAGACGCGGCTTACAAGGCGATTACTGCGGGCCTGAACATGGATATGGCAAGCCTGACTTACTCCCACAACCTAGCCAAGCTCGTCCATGATGGGAAGGTAAGCGAGCAGTATCTAGATGAAATGGTACTTCCGATTCTGGAGGCCAAGTACGATCTGGGTCTTTTCGAGCATCCCTACGCCGACGAGTCAATGGTAGACGCCATTCTGAGCCGGCCCGAGGGCCTCGCCCTGGAGCGCAAACTCGCCTGCCGTTCGATGGTTCTGCTGCGCAATGAAAATCGTGCGCTGCCCCTATCGAAGAGCTTGAAGAAAGTCGCCGTCATCGGCCCCTTGGCTGACTCAAAACAGGAAATCGAAGGCGGATGGACCGTGGAGGGTCTGTTTTCACCGGGCGGCGGAAAGAGCCATCCTGTCACAGTCCTCGCCGGAATCAAGAACAAGCTCGGCCCGAATGCGCAGGTCACGCTTGTCTCAGGGCCCATGCCTGCCCGCTTGTACCCGGGATTCATGGACGCTTTCTCTGGCAGAAAGCCTGCTCCTCCTCCTACTCCAGATGAGATTGCAGACTGGATTGCGAGGGCGAAGGCTGCAGCTGCAGACGCCGATGTTGTCATAGCGGTGATGGGAGAAACGGCAAGCATGAGTGGGGAAGCGGCATCACGATCCAGTCTCGACCTGCCCGGTATCCAGGAACAGATGTTGGAAGCGGTAGCAGCAATCGGGAAGCCGGTGACATTGGTTCTCGAGGGCGGTCGCCCGCTCGACATTCGCTGGGCCTCAGAGCATGTGCCCGCGATCCTCGAGGCGTGGTATCCGGGCACGGAGGGTGGAAATGCTGTGGCCGATGTGCTCTTTGGAGACGTGAATCCCGGTGGAAAACTGCCCGTGAGCTGGCCGCGCACAGCGGGCTCAGAGCCTCTTTACTACAACCACACCCTCACGCACGAACCCGAGGATGCGCCTCGATTCACTTCGCGCTACTGGGACATCAACTCCACGCCACTTTACCCCTTTGGCTACGGACTGAGCTACTCCGCCTTCAAGTTTGCGAACTTGCAATTGAGCAAAACCAGCATGCGCGTTGGCGAAACAACGGAAGTTTCCGTTGAGGTGACCAATACTAGCTCCGTCGCTGGCGACGCCGTCGCACAGCTTTATATCCATCAACGCTTCGGCTCTGCCTCGCGGCCAGTCCGGCAACTGAAGGGATTCGAGCGCGTTGCTCTCCAGCCCGGAGAGACAAAGACTCTCAAGTTCCCGCTTGGAAAGGACGAACTCAAATATTGGAGTCCGCAGACGAAGCAGTGGATCGTGGACCCGTCCGAGTTTGACGTGTGGGCCGGCGAAGACTCGAAGGCCAGCTTGCACGCCGATCTCAAGGTCACTCAATAGTGTCCATGCGTGCCGGGAGCCCGGGTCCACAGCGATCCAGACTCGCTTTGGAGACAGGAAATGAACGTAAGACGGATTCTCGTATTGTTCTCGCTGGGGACCATTTGAGGACCTATCCAAATTCGGTGAGCGCCTAGGCCATTTATCATTCGTCCGGAGTGAGTATCGGTAAAGTGAAGCGCGTTTGTTGTTTCTCAATCGTGCGCGACTATCAAGCCAAGGGCATATCAACGTCTGGCACGTTACACGGCCAAGTGCGAAGGAATCCGCCCGGAAAAAGGTCCTTCGTGGAACTTCCTATAACGGAGGCGCGAACAATTGCGCACAGCGTTTTCATTCGTTGCATTACACCCGTAAATCAGTGGAGGTGGAGGAACGATGAATCGATTGAAAATGCTCGGCTGGTTTTTTGCAGGCGGATTGATCATCTTGCAGATGATCCTGGTTGCGATCATCGTTCATGGCGAGTCGCTCACCTTCGATGAGGGCGACCATATTTTCGCCGGCTACATGATGTGGCATAGCGGCGACTATGGTCTGAATCCCGAGCATCCGCCG
>Ga0302310_10004204_pt1 | contig 10899 bp, 5 predicted proteins | sample III_Palsa_N1_2_FD_200451 | JGI IMG/M metagenome (GOLD analysis project Ga0302310, IMG submission 200451) | Peat permafrost microbial communities from Stordalen Mire near Abisko, Sweden - III_Palsa_N1_2 | ecosystem: Environmental > Terrestrial > Soil > Palsa > Peat permafrost | place: Sweden... | reverse complement strand
TCAAGCTGAGGATCGAACCGCACCATAGGGCTTCCCGGCTGCGGAGAGAGCAATTGGTTCAGCGTGACCGAAAGTAGCGCCGAAGGAATCCCATGTCCCGCCACATCCAGGTGGTAAAAGATGAGATACCGCTCCTGCATGATGAAATAGTTGAGGTTATCGCCGGCCAGAAAACTGCTCGGCAGCACCAGCCAGTCCAGGCTGTAATGCGGATGAATATCCGACACCGTCGGAAGCAGACTAAGCGCCAATTCAGAGGCGGCCTCCAACTCGGCATACAACGCTTGGTAGGCCAAATCCAGCTTCTCATTCAGCGCCTTATGCGCGGCATTTTGTTCCGCAAAAGCCTGCTGAAGATGCAGTGTGCGCTCCCCGGCCAACACCCGCACCTGCAACTGCGCCGCACTCAGCGGGCTGCTTAGAACATCGTCCGCACCCGCGTCGGTGCACTCGGTAAAGTTCAGATCGCTGTTATCCGAAACATACACAAGGATGTAGTGATACGTAGAGTCCTGGCGAATAAGCCGGCATAACTCACTGCCGCTTATCGTCTCAAGATGCCAGTTGCACAGGATGATGTCGAAGTCGGTCTCGCGCAGCATCGTCGGATTGACGCTCTCACTCGGAGCGCAGATGACGACGTGGTCGTTCTGCTGAAGCCAGTTCCGCAGCTTCACCTGTACTGTTTGATCGTCGTCAACGATAAGAAGGGTCACACATGTCTCAGTCGGAAGTCACTATCCGCAGTACGGTTGACTATATAGAATGTCGATCACCCGATCAAGGCTCCTCCGAATCCTGAGAAACTATGCAGGACTACCTCAAAAAACATTGCAATAACAGCAGCTCACGCCCGTTGAATCGGCCTCGCCGGCACACCCACCACCGTCGTATTGGCAGGAACATCCCGCGTCACAACGGCATTTGCTCCAATGGTCGCCCCATCGCCGATCGTCACGCCGCCTACCACCGTAACGCCCCGGCCGATCCATACCTCCTCGCCCACCACAACCGGCCGCGCCTCATGGCCCGAATCGCGAATAGGAATCCCTTCAATCCGCCTGTGATTTGCGTCCCGCAGGCTCGTATACTCCCCAATCATCGTGCCGCAGCCAATCGTAATTCCGGCCCTGGCAGCAAGGTGCACCCCGCGATTCAGCACCACTCCAGCCCCAAGCACGATCCTGGCTGCCTCTTGTGTCTCAAAAAAAACATCCGGATAAAGATAGCAATCTTCCCCAATGTCGATGGCGCCCGTGCCGTCCACAGTCACTCGTCCCAGCACCACAACAGAAGTCGGAAGCCTGCTCTTTAACTGGCTCGCTAGATCAGCATAAGCGTGCAGTTGTCTCACGCCTCTCCGCAGCTTCGACGTTATAAAAAACCACGCACGAAACGGCAGCACCGCAACCCTCTTGAGCAAGTCCTTCCGCTTTGGTCGCTGGTTCACCATGGTCTTGGCGGAGAAATCCGTCCTCCCCGAGTATCCTTCCACGCCTGGTTCATCAGCGCAATCAGCGTCTCGTAGCGCTTCCCTCGCTCTCGTCTCTGCGGATCGCCGCTGAAGCGGTTCCGCAACACCGTAATCCGCGCCATCGTCGCCTCAACCCACTTCGCCAGCCACGCCTGCCAGCCATGATGCTTCCGGTAGTACAGCAACGTACTCCGCATCCTCCACAGAACCACCTGCGCCGCCTGCGACGAAAACTCAAGACTCTTGAGCTGCCGCGAAGACTCACCCCCGATATGAACGATCACAACATCGGGCCAGTACCAGATGCTGTATCCGGCGCTCTTGATCCGCCGGCAAAGATCCACCTCTTCGTAATAAAGAAAGAACGCCGGATCGAAACTCCCAACCTTCCGGATAGCCTCCGGCCGAATAATAGAAAAAGCCCCGGGAACCCAATCCACCGACGCCGCTTCCTTCTTGTCCGACCACGTCCGGTCAAACGCTCCAAACACCTTCGACTTCGGAAACTTTCCCGCCAGCCCGGTCATCACAATCAAATCACCGGCTATCGAATGAAAAGTCCTGGCCGAAGGTTGCCACGCCCCATCACGGCCAATCAGCAACCCACCCCCGAGCCCACACTCCGGTGTCTCGTCCATATGTTTGATCGCAAGCTTCAGCGCATTCGGCTCAAAGAATGCATCCGAGTTCAGCAGCACAAAGTACTTCCCCTGTGCCCGCTCCAAAGCAATATTATTAGCCGCCCCAAACCCCAGGTTCACCTCGTTGCGAATCAGTCGAGCCTGCGGAAACTCACTCTCCACCATCTCCGCCGAACCATCCGAAGAATGGTTGTCGACAATAAGAATCTCAACTCGCAGACCGTCCGATTCACGAAGGACAGACTCCAGGCACTCACGCAAAATGGTCCGCGTGTTGAACGACACGATGATGATCGACGCATCATATTGCGGATTATTGGAGTCTGTTGAGTTCACGGCCCCTCCAGTATAGCGGGGCATTCGCTACCGAACCTGGAAGATCGCTATTACTGAAACCCACCCGCCTCATGCTCATCTGGTCTGCATTTCCATAGATCATAGACCGTCCCTTGCTCAACCCGCACATGCGTCTTTGAAAACCCAAGCCTGAGAGCATCCGGAAAAATATACTCCGTCGTACTCACCGGCAGAATCCCGCTTCTCCCCGACGAAAAAGGAATCTCTCCATGCGGAACGATCCAGATATCTTCGCAGCCAAGCATCCGCTGCAGCACCTTCTGCGGCATCGGATAACCCTCCTTGATTCCTTCAATCACTTCGTTCTCATCAAAAAAATAGTCCTGTCCAGACATCGGAAGCTCGTACCGCAGATCGCTTCGATAGTCTGCCACGTCACTTCCATAACCCATGGAAAGATTCTTCCCAGTGCCGCTAAATAAAATAACTCTCCCCAACTCACTCTCAGCCATAGTTTCTTTTTCTCGCAGCATCGCTTCGCCCAAGGGCCGAACAACACGGAAGTCGCGAACAGTAAAGTACAGCGTAACCATCATCCCCGCCACAGCAATGGAAGCAATCATGGCCAACGCAGGAGCTCGTCGCATGTTCGCCTCCATGAGACTGCGAGAAGCAACATAGGCCATTCCGATCAGCAAAAACGGCATCATCGGCAGAAGATGCCATCCTCCTGCTCCATCCTTCGACCCAGTAAGAATGCAGACAAGTAACGCAAAGCCACCCCAGAGCACGACCAACCAGTCTGCACGTCTCATGCGCCAAACCGATACATCAAATAGGCTAACCAAAACAATTGGGGCTACTAAAAATAAGGCCGCCACCACATTCTCCAGACAGGTAGATCTCAAAAATCGCTGATGGCTGGAGACCATCAGCCATGAAACATAATTCGATAGTGAGATATGCGGCAAAGCAAAGACCCCGAGCGATGAAACGGCACACGCCATCGCCGAAACCACCGCAGCGCGAAGACCAAATCGTCGATACAGAATTACGAACACAAGACACACAGCGGGTCCAACCGTAACCTTGACATCGATAGCCTGACCGAGGAGAAAGCCCGTTGCTATAGCTATCGCCGCCCATCCGCCCACGCGCATCCTGAGAACCACCACTACCGCCAGAGAGATAAAAACCGACAGCCAAGGATCACCCCGCGTCCCCAGCAGAACACCCGGATAAGCAAGCAAAAATCCGATTGCAATCGGAAGCAGCGCCAACGCAAGCGCTCTCGACAACCACACTCGCACAGCCAGATAGATCAAAAAAACTTCGGTGATATTCGCGGCAAAGAGCGCAAATCTTATTGGAAGAACGGGATGATGGAACGCTGCAAGGAAAGGGCTGTAAACCAGGAAGCTCGCAGGACCATAGAAAAGCGAATAGAAAACCAGCGCGGCAAGCGAGTGATACATCGGCTCGCCATGAAGAAATGCCCCGGAGATGGAGAGAATATTCGCCTCATCATGCCAAAGCATTCCCGCGCGGCTGATATTTAATGCATTGATCAGAAGATAAGACGCCGCACTTATCCCACCACTTACTCCCGCAACAAACTGGAGTTGCGCGGCAGTAAACCTGCTCCGCCATACCAGCACAGACATAGAAAGAATCAGTGCGAAAAAGAAGACAGGCGTCGGATTTTCGAAGATCAGGCGATGCAGCATATCCCTGCTATCTTGTCGTTCTATCGAATCCATCTATTGAAGGAACCACTTTGGCACCGGCCAAAGCCTGCCGAACAAGACTCGTAGTAATCGCCAGATTATCTCCCCGGAACATCGTCTCGTGGTCACCCGGAGCCCATAATACCTCGACGCCTTCTTCCGCGACCGACTCCCATCCGCAAGTATTCGTCGCGTTGGCTAACTGCCGTGAATCCGCCGCTCGAAGCAGTGTGATTCGCACAGCCATAGGCTCCGCACGAAACTCTCTCATCGCAGCAAAAGTTTGCAGCGTCGTATTGTGCATGAACTCCGGAAGAGGAATGCTCAACCGCCTCGATAGCTCATTCATCCTGGCCCAATTACGAATATAAAATTCATCCCGGCTTTGTCTGATCCGCCTCCGTCCAACACGCCAAAAGTACACCAGCCGTTCCCAAACGGAAAGGCCTTTCAACTTCTCTCGATAGCCTTTAAATCTTTGTTTCATCATATTAATTTGCGACTTATTCTTCTCTGCTTTTTCTAAGCTCTCCGCATAATCAGGAAGCCACGAATCAAATAGCAGCAACAACCCAACTCTCTCCCCGCAAAGCAGCAGCTGGCGAGCTATCTCAACCGCCAGCGGGCCGGCCGCACACCAACCGGCAACGCGATAAGGCCCATGCGGCTGCACTCTCCTCATATCCGAAACATAATGCGCGGCTCTCTCTTCAATCGATAGATCCCCATCTTGCTCCAATTCGCGCAACCCATAAAAAGGCTGATCATTCCCAAGCGCCTTCGATAGCCCGCGATACAGCAAATAAGAATGGGCCATAAATAACGGCGCTTGAGTGCCGGCAGTCTGCACCGGAACCAGGGACGAAATTCTCACCTTCTCTTTTAGGACAGTCGCCAGCGCCGCTAAGGTTTGCGCATCGAAAATAGTTGTAATAGGCAGCGTCGAGGAAAATTCCTTATTAATTCTTGAAAATAAAACAATAAGTAAAAGGGAATGCCCGCCGAGATCAAAAAAATTATCGTGCCTCCCTACCGACGACACACCTAGAGTTTGCTCCCATATCTTCGCAAGCTTCTGCTCTTCCTCCGTCAGCGGCATCTCATCAGCCAACCGCGACAGGCTCGGCCCATTCGGTAGCGGAAGCGCCTTACGGTCCGTCTTCCCGTTCGGCGTCATCGGCAGCGCATTGAGCGCAGTAAAGTCCGACGGAATCATATACTCCGGCAGGCGATCGCGAAGAAACTCGCGCATCTCTGTAACGCCCGGCGGCTCTCCATTCTTCCCCACCAGGTAGGCACTCATCCGGTTGCCACTCACCGGGTCTTCCCAAATTCTCGCCGCAGCAGCAGCCACCTTTGGATGCGCGCTAAGGTGCAACTCCACCTCTTCCAGCTCAATGCGGTGCCCGCGAATCTTTACCTGGTTGTCCGCCCGTCCCTGGCACTCAATCGTGCCATCGCAGCGATAAACTGCATAGTCTCCCGTCCGGTAAACTCGCGCTCCACCAGCGACCGCAGGAGTCACAAACTTCTCCGCAGTCAGCTCCGGCTGGCCCCGGTATCCCTTCGCAAGCCCCAGCCCACCGATATACAACTCACCCGGAACCCCAATAGCAACAGGCTGTTCCTTCGCATCAAGAATGTACGTTGTCGTGTTCGCAATCGGCCTTCCAATCGGAACAAGGCCTGCCCCATGCTGCACACGCCGCACGGTCGACCAGATCGTCGTCTCCGTCGGGCCATACACATTCCAAAGCTCAACCTTCCGCGCAAGCAACTTCTCCGCAAGGTCCCTCGTCAGAGCTTCGCCTCCGCATAGCACCTTCATCCCCGGCTGCCCCTGCCAATCAATCGCCATCAACGCGCGCCACGTAGCAGGCGTAGCCTGCATCACGGTACATCCCGTACTCCGTATCAGCGATGCCAGCTTGTAAGGATCGAGCACCTCACTACGGCTTGCAATCACCAACCGGCCCCCGCAGATCAACGGCAGAAACAACTCAAGTACTGCGATATCGAACGAGACAGTAGTAACCGCAACCAGCGTATCCGCAGCCGTAAACCCCGGCGTATGCTTCATCGAGAGCAGAAGATTCACCACCGCGCCATGCGAAAGCTCCACAGCCTTCGGCCTGCCGGTACTGCCCGACGTATGGATCACATACGCCGTATCCTCAGGGTCCACTGGGCTCCGCACAGGTTCAACGTCCACACCCGCAACCATATCTTCCAACACAAGAACATTCGCGCCACCAGCCGAAAGCTCCTTCACCATCGACCGCTGTGTCAACAACACAGCAGGCTCCGCATCTTCTAGGCACAGCATAGTGCGAGCCGTCGGCGTTCCCGGATCAAGCGGAAGATAAGCAGCCCCGGTCTTCAACACTCCCAGCAACGCCGCAACCAACATCTCCGAGCGGTCGATACAAATCGCAACCAGCTTGCCCGGTCCAGCACCAGCTCTTCGCAGATGCGAAGCCATCATCTCGGCCTGCCGCTCCACCTGAGCATACGTCCAGCGCTTCCCTGCGAACTCGATAGCAACATCATCCGGCTTCCGTCTTACCTGCTCTGAAACCAACTCGTGCATCGTCGTCGCCGGAACAGGCACCGTCTGTTCGTTCCACCGCACGAGCATCAGCTCCCGTTCCGCAGAGGTCAATATCGGCAGCATTCCGAGTTCACACTCAGGCGTCTCGCAAATGGCCTCCAACAAAGTCACCCAATGCCCAAGCATCCGTTGAATACTGTCGCCATTGAAAAGATCGGTGCTATAGATCATGCACACCGCAGTCTTAGCTGGCAGCTCCTCCACCTCGAAGTAAATATCGAACTTCGTCGCTCCGCCGTTCACATCCTTCGGCCTCACATCCCAACCTGAAGGAAGCCCACCACCCGGCGCCAGAAAAGAAAAGAACGTCTGGAAGATCGGGTGATGGCTAAGGTCTCGCTTCGCTTCTACGGCCTGCACCACGCGGTCAAACGGAACCTCCGCCGCCCCCAGCGCACCCAGCACCGACTGCTTCACCTCGCGCAGAAAATCATCAAACCGCATCTCAGCCGAAGGATGCGTGCGCACCGCAAACGTATCCAGGATGTACCCCATCATCCCCCGAAGTTCAGGCCGCCTGCGACCGTCCGCTCCTCCGCCCACAATCACATCCTGCTGCTGGCTGTACCGAAACAGCAACACCTTGAACGCCGCCAGCAGCGTCATGTAAAGAGTCACGCCATGGTCGTGGCTCAACTCCCGAAGTCTATTCGTCAGGTCGCGCGAGATCTCTCCTGTCTCAATTCCGCCCCGCTGGCTGATCACCGCCGGCCTGGGCCGGTCCGAAGGCAACCGCAGCACAGGCAGATCCCCCGCAAGCAGCGTACGCCAATAGTTCGTCTGGCGTTCCATCGCCGGCGATTCAACCTGTTCCTTGCGCCACGCGGCGTAGTCGCCGTATTGCAGCGTCCGTACCGGAAGCACCGGCTTATCTCCCGCCATCAACGCGCGGTAGATGATGTCCAGCTCAGGAATAAACGTCTCCTGTAGCGAAAGCCCATCGAACACAACATGGTGCAGCACCATATACAGGCGGTGATACTTCGGTGCTACGCGCGCCACAAGCGCGCGGAACAACGGAGCCTTATCCAGTTCAATGGGACGCAGTGCCTGTCTTGTCGCCAGTTCCTTAGCCTTCGCCTCTCGCTCATCCTGAGCAAGATCGCTCAGATCGAAAAGCTCCAGAGCAATCTTCACCTCAGGATGCACAACCTGAAATACCTCATCACCCTGCACACTAAAGCTGGTCCGCCACGCATCGTGCCGGCGAAGAAAATAATTCAAGCTCTCAGTAAAGATCGCAAGATCGAACTCGCCCCGATACTCAATCGTGATCGGCTCATTGTAGGTAGGCAGGTCCGGATGCATCGAAGCATGCAGCCAGATGCGGTATTGATCGACAGAAATTGGTGTTCGGCCGCCACGCGGACCCGGCTTGATCCTACCCTCTTCGCGATCCGCATTTGAGATACCCTTCAGCCGCCGCGCAATCAGTGCCCGCTTCGCCTCCGACATCTCCGCCGTCAACAGCGTCCCGTTAGACATGGGCCACTCCCACACTCTCAGCTCTTGCCCGCTTTGCGTCGAACTCTACCCGCAGCGACACAATCCCTCGCAAAGCCGCCATCCCCCGCCACTCCGGCTTCTTCGTTACCAACTCCAACCCAGGCAGCCGTCGCAGCAGCACAGGAAACGCCGCCTGCGCCATCAACCGCGCCAGCGGCGCACCGACGCAGTAATGCGAAGCCCATCCAAACGCGAGGTGCCGGTTGTCCGCTCGCATCAGATCAAGCCGGTCCGGCTCTGCAAATCGCAGCGGGTCGCGGTTCGCCGCGCCAATCACCGCCGTCACCAGGTCTCCTTTGCGAATCTGCTTCCCACCCAGCACCACATCCTCCGGTGCCAGCCTCCCCGTATGCTGCGTCGGAGACTCAAACCGCAGCAACTCCTCAACCGCGGTCTGCACAATCTCCGGATGCTCTCTCAACTGCGCCAACTCATCCGGCCGCTGCAGCAAAGAAAACATCCCACACCCAATCAAATTCGCCGGCTCTTCCAGAGACCCCGTGCAGATCAGAATGGCATTCGCCACAATCTCTTCCTCGCTAAGACGCAGCCCGTTCGCTTCAGCTTCCAGCAATGCCGAAAGCAGTCCCTCCTGCGGCCTCTCGCGCTGTTCAGCAAGCTTCTCTGTCAGGTACGCCCGAATCTCCTCCAGGCTCTTCGCAAGCTGTTTGATCCGGTCAGGATTATGTTCGAAGTTACCCACCAACTCCGCAACATCGGTACCCCAAAGCTTTAGTTGCTCATGGTCAGCCACCGGGACTCCCAATAGCGAAGCCAACACAATCGCCGGAAACTGCGCCGCAAAGTCCGCAATCAGATCCATCTCTCCGCGGTCGATCTCCCGATCAATCAGCTCCGCCGCGATCTCCACAATCCGCAGTCGCAGCATCTCCATGCGCTTCGGTGCAAACCCCACCGAACACATCGCACGCACGCTCGCATGAACCGGCGGATCGAGATACATCACCTGCTTCAGCATCATTCCCGCATACGGCGCCAACACCCCCAGCCCCATCGTCTCCAGGGACTCCGGCGTAGGCGTCCGCGCTGCCTTGTACTTCGAAAGCACCGTCACGCACTCTGTATAGCTCGTCACCACCCAGCTATGCATAAAGGGGTCCCAGTGTACCGGCTCATACTCCCGCAGCCTCCGGTACAGCGCATACGGGTCCGCCACCACCTCCGGATTGAGTTGCTGAAACAGGCTGTATTCCGCCTCTTTCTTCCTCGTGGCCTGCCTCGCAGTCGTCATGCGCTCTCATCCGAGGCCATCCTCGCAGCCTCGTCCTCGCTCATCGCATTCACTTCCTCAAGGATCATCTCTTCCACGCGCGCCGCCAGCTCCGCTACAGTTCCCGCATCAAAAAGATCCCGCAAGGTCACTGGAACATCAAACATCTCGCGCACCCGCATCACAAGCTGCGTCCCCAGCAGCGAGTGTCCGCCAACCAAAAAGAAATCATCCTCAACACTCACATCGTTGTTCTTCAGTAGCCCCCGCACCAACGCCAGCAGAGCCACCTCCAACTCAGAGTTCGGCTCCCGCGACGCACCCTCCAACAACAGGTTGTCCTCCGTCGGCTCCGGCAGCGCACCGCGATCCGTCTTCCCATTCGCCGAAAGCGGTAGCCTCTCCAGCCGCACAAACTTCGACGGAATCATATAGCTCGGCAATGCCGTCGCCGCAAAATCCTGCAACTCCCTCGCGCTCACCGCCGCATCCTCCGCAAGCAGCACATACGCAATCAGGTGCTTTTCCTGCCCAGCATCTTTGCTCGCAACCACCACATTGAACGCCACGCTCTCATGCCGGCTCAACACGCTCACAATCTCATCCAGCTCGATCCTGTTCCCGCGAATCTTCTCTTGCGAATCCACCCGCCCCAGAAAAGCAATCTCGCCATCCGGCAGCATCCTGGCCATGTCTCCGGTCTTGTACATCCGCCCACCCGCTGCAAACGGATCATCCAGAAAGCTCTGTGCCGTCTGCTCCGGCAGATTCCGATACCCCCGCCCAACCCCCGCACCACCCAGATACATCTCGCCCACCACACCATCCGCCACAGGCTCCCGCGCCTCATCCAGCAAATAAACCGTCGTCCCCGCAATCGCCCTCCCAATCGAAGGCAACCCCACCGTCCCCGGCCTCACCTCGCCAGACGTCGCAACAACCGTATACTCCGTCGGCCCATAGTTATTCACCACCCGAAACGGCAGTCCCACCTTCGGAGCCGTATGCAGCGTATCGCCACCAGTCAGCAGCGTCAGCAGCAGCGTCCCCTCCGCCCAATCCATCGCCATCATCGGCTCGGCCACCGGAGTCGGCACAAACGCAATCGTGATTCCCTGCTCTACAATCCATCCCTGCAATGCCACAGGATCGATCCGCGCCATCTCATCGGCCAGCGAGATCGAAGCCCCCACCGCAAGATACGGCCACACCTCCCACACCGCCGCATCGAACCCCAACCCCGCCACATGCCCCGCATGGTCATCCGCCGTCACGCCGAACGCCCCCACATGCCACGCAATCAAGTGGTTCAGGTTCCCATGCGTAATCTCCACACCCTTCGGAACTCCCGTCGAACCCGACGTATAGATGATGTAAGCCAACTCGCTTCCATCCCCACTTGGAGCATCCCA
>Ga0302310_10004189_pt1 | contig 10920 bp, 7 predicted proteins | sample III_Palsa_N1_2_FD_200451 | JGI IMG/M metagenome (GOLD analysis project Ga0302310, IMG submission 200451) | Peat permafrost microbial communities from Stordalen Mire near Abisko, Sweden - III_Palsa_N1_2 | ecosystem: Environmental > Terrestrial > Soil > Palsa > Peat permafrost | place: Sweden... | reverse complement strand
CGGGAATCGGCCCAGGCGCTCGCGTAGCCCTGCGCGCAATTCGGCAAGATCGTTGGGGTGTGCGGCCCAGTAGCCCGCCTTGGCGATCCAATCATCCGCGTCCCGCGCCACGAATGCATCGAGCTCGATATTGGCGAGTATTCCCGCGCCGGCGTGCGCCATGGAGGTCGCCCCGGCGAGCGTCAAGGTAGGCACACCCATGGAAAGCGAGTGCATGGTCGTGGTCGCGCCGGCGTAGGGCTGAGTGTCCAAGGCTATATCCACCTGATGATGGAGAGCGAGATACACATCCAAGGGGCACCGGTCGTGAAATGTCAGCCTGCCGGGGTCGATACCGCGCGCGCTGAATCGTTCGAGAAAACGAGCTTGGCCGTAGCCCAATGCGCTCCCGACGAGCAATAACCTGGTTTGCGGCAGGGCGAGCAACAAGTCCGACCACAAGCCGATGGTGAAGGAATTGATTTTTGCCGCTCGATGGAAGCTGCCGAAGGTCAAGTGACCGGACGCCAGGGCCGGCAGTGGGTTTACGGGCGGCGCGCTTGGATGCAGCTGAAACGTCCAGCGATCCGGCAAAAACACCAGCTTCTCCGTGAACTGCCGGTCGAATCGGCCGGGCGGCAGCCAGCGGCGATCACCGAGATAGTAGTCCATGGCCCGCAGGCCGGTGGTGCCGGGGTAACCGAGCCAGCTCGCTTGAATGGGAGCCGGCTTGCGCGCGAACACCGTCAAGCGATTCAATCGCGTGTGCCCCGAAAGATCGATGAGTACATCGATCCCATCGCTTCTTATCTGCGTCTCGAGTTCGGCATCTGAGAGATTGCGCACGGAATTCCAACATGCTATGTGGGCTTGCAAGCGGCGAGTGACGTCGTCGTTGACGGTGTTGGTGTAATACGCATGCAGTTTCATGCTGCGACGCTGCGCAAGCCGCGCAAGCGCGGGTTCGAGAAACCTTGCGACGGAATGATCGTACAAGTCGCCCGAGATGAATCCGACGTTGATACATCGTTCGGGGTTCTGGTCGTTGGAGTGCAGCGGTCGCGTTCGCGGTAAGTGTCTCTCAACGTATTCACCGAAGCGACGATGCTCGTAGAATAACTCGGAGGCATCGACGGATGCGTCATGACTGGTGAGAAACAATAGATTGGAGAAGCACAGCGCATCTTCGCGAGTGAGCTGATCCGTGCGTAGGGCAAGCCCGCGCCGCAGACTCGTCGCCGCCTCGGCGAAGCGACCCTGCATGTCGTACGTGACACCGAGGCGGTAGTGTGCCGCTGCGAATTTGGGCTCTAATTCCAGCGCCCTGTGCAGGGAAGTTGCGGCCGCTTCGAATTGGCCCGCCTTGGCCGATGCCAACCCGAGATCGGCCAGAGCCACCGCGTCCTCCGGCATCAGCCGAACGGCATTTTGCATCGCGGCGATGGCTCCGTCCCCGCCGCTATCCAGCAACAATGCACCTAGAGTCCTCCATCCGAAGCCGCGATTCGGAAAACGTTCCGTCAGGCCTCGCGCGAGCACCAATGCCTCCGGCGTCCGTTGCTGTTCCAACATTGAACGAAGAGAGCTCTCCTGTTCGCGGATTTCCAGATCTTGCTTTGCTTCCAGACGCTGCGCGAATTCATCGACCGCTGTTCCAGCGAGTCCGTGCTTCGCACCCAGAACCAGTATGTTCCGTGCCCCGTCGGTTTGGCCGGCCAGAGTCAGTGCTTCCAGGTAACCCAGCCAATAGTCTTGAACGTCGAGGCGCGTTTGTAGCGCCGTCTTTAGATACGGTAATCCGTCGACCGGTCGTCGCGCTTGCACATGCAACATCCCGAGGCCGTAATTCGCGCCTGCGTGCTGCGGAGCCGTCCGCAGAATTGCGGCATAGAGCTGCTGGGCGAGATCGAGGTGCCCGGCGAGTTGTACCTCTCTGGCTTTGGAGCATGCCGTGTCGAGCGTCGCAGCGTTGGTCGCCGCCAACACTTCCGTGGTGTCGAAGGTTTCCGGCGGCTGATCGGCACACCAGCGTTTCCACATGTGCCGCAGCGCCGCCTCGACGTGCGCTGAGATCAGCCCCGGTTGGCCGACCGGCGAGCGCCGCAGACGTGAGCGCATCCCAGCGCGTAATGCGGCGAGTTCGCCCGGATGTTCGACCCAGTAACGGGCCTTCGCGATCATGTCACTCGTGTCTCGTGCGACGAACTCACCGAGTCCCAAATTCTCGAGGATGCCCGAACCAGCGCGGGCCATGGGAGTCTGGCCGGGGACGGTCAAGGTCGGCACGCCCATCCACAGAGCATGCAGTGTCATGGTGCCGCCGTTGAAGGGCGTGGCGTCGAGACAGATATCGACGTGACGGTACTGTGCCAAATGGGCGCCGATGTCGACTGGCGCCCGGAACTCGATGCGCGAACTCGAGATGCCTCGAGCTGAAAAGGCGTCTAGCAGCGCCTCGCGCTGCGATTGCAGGCGAATGCCACCCAGCATCAGGTGTGTGTCCGGCAATTCGCGCAGAAGCTGCGACCATTGAAGAATCGTCGCTTCGCTCAACTTGTCGGGTCGATTGAAGCTGCCGAAGGTCAGTCGGCCACTCGACAGCGCCGGGGACGCGACGACGTCGGGCGCAGCAGCGTGTGGCTGAAACGTCCATCGATCGGGTAAGTAAGCCAGTCTTTCGGTAAAAAATGCGCCGAATGCCTCTTCCGGCAGCCAGCGTCGGTCCGCAAAGTAGTAGTCCATCGCGTGTAGTCCCGTGGTGCCCGGATAGCCGATCCAGCTCACTTGGAGGGGCGCGGGCTTGCGGGCAAAGACACCCAGTCGATTCAACGCCGTATGGCCGGATAGGTCGATGAGAATGTCTATGCCGTCCGCGGTTATCCTCGCCGCCACTCGGCTTTCCGACCAATCCGATATTTCCTGCCAGTGCGCCACCAGGGTCCGCAGCCGAAGGCTCACGAGGTCCTCCGAGGCGCAGTTGGAGTAGGCGTACAGCTCCCAATTCGGGCTGTCCCGCAGGCACGCGAGTATTGGTTCTATGAAATGCGCGACAGCATGCTCTCTCAGGTCGCCGGACACGAATCCGACCTTGAGGCGCCGGCTCGGGTCGCGGCTGTTCGCGTGCCGTGGCCAGGCGGCACGGTCTTCGAAGCATTCCCCGAAGCGGCGATGCTCGGCGAACAGTTCCACGGGATCCGCGCCAAGGTGGCTCGAGATGAACAATAGGTTGGAAAAGTTTTGTGCGTCGTCGCCGTCCGCATACCCGGTGCGCAACGCAAGCCCAGTACGCAGACTGGCCAGCGCTTCGGGAAGCCGCGTCTGCAAGGAATAGGTCATGCCGAGCCGGTAGTGCGCGGTCGCAAAGGTGGGGTCGATGTCGATCGCTTTGCGCAGGCGTGCCTCCGCCTCTGCGAAGCGATCCATCTTCGCCAGCGACACCCCCAAATTGCAGTGGGCCTCCGCGTCGTCAGGCAGCAGCCGCGCTGAATTCTCCATCGCGACCAGCGCGTCCGAGGTTCGCCCCTCTCTCCAGAGCAAAGCTCCCCATACCTTCCAGCCCACGCCGCGCTCCGGAAAGCGCTGGGTGAGGTCTTCGGCCAACCCTCGGACGCGTCCGATTTCGCCGTTTGCTAGCGCACCCAATAAAATGCGCTCCTGATCGTCGGCGATACGCATCGCTTCGGGCACGGGCGGCAGCGCTGCAAACGGCTCTGTGTGTTGGATTATTGACGCCATGCCGGGTAGCAGCACGAAACATGCCAATTTTCGGTCTACAAAATGGCGAAAACCTGCCGATATCTTCTCGCCCCTGAGAAAAGGGCCTTCAGGCTTGTCAAGCTCTCAACGCGAAAACGTGAAGTAATCGACAGACGTTCTGACCTCGCAGCGCTTTTTTTTCCTAAAGAACCCCACGAGTCTTCCGATAAACCTTCTGCGTGTGTCACCGGTCCGCCCGCTCGGTGGGTGAAGTGGACACAGCAGCAAGGGCCTAATGACGGGCCGGTGATACATCAACTTTTATTAGGAGCCTCGAACATGGCATTAACTCTAAATACCAACATCGACTCGCTTACCGCGCAGAATAATCTGTCCGGCTCGCAGGCCTTGTTGTCCCAGTCCTTGACCCGCTTGTCATCCGGTTTGCGCATCAACAGCGCTGCCGACGACGCCGCAGGTCTTGCAATCAGTCAGCAATTCACCACTCAGGTGAACGGCACCAACCAGGCGATCAACAACGCCAACGACGCCGTTTCCGAGGCGCAGACCGCCGGCGGCGCGTTGACCACCATCGTCAACAACCTGCAGAGCATCCGTACCCTCGCCGTCGAAGCGGCGAACGGCTCGAACAGCGCGTCCGATCGTCAGGCGCTCAACGCACAGGTGCAGCAGCAGATCGCTGAAGTCACGCAGATCGCTTCGCAGACGTCTTTCAACGGCGCCAGCGTGCTCAACGGCAGCAGCGGCACGACCACCTATCAAGTCGGCGCGAATGTCGGCGACACCATTTCCATCAACCTGGCGCAGGGCGTGCAGGCCAACCAGATCGGGCAGGTCGCCACGTCGTCTTTCACTGCGGCGGGCAGCGGCGCACTCACGGGCAACTTGACGATTGCGGTCGGCACAGCGGCGGCCGTCTCGATCGGCAGCAGCTCGAACTATGGCACCACGTCTCCGGGGCAGGGTGCCTCGTCGGCTTACGCGAAGGCGGCAACCATCAATGCGGCGGATATCTCGGGATTGACCGCCACGGCGACGACAGTAGCCACGGACGCTTCGGCCTTCTCGGCAGTTACCGCCGGGTCGGGCTCGGCCGGAACTTACGACTTATCCATCAATGGCACGCAGATCTATAGCGGCACGAACGACGTGGCCGCAGGTTCGACGCTGACGGGCGCCCAGGTCGTCAATCAGATCAATCTTTACTCCACCCAGGACGGCAATGTGACGGCGTCGCTGTCAAGCACCGGCGTCGTGTCTCTCACGGCGGCCGACGGCAGCAACATTCAGGTTACCCAGGCTTCGACCGGCCTGGCATCGGGCACCGGGCTGTCCACCAGCATCGCGGGCGCCAACGGTACCACCGGCATCACGAATTACGGTACTGTGAGCCTCTCAGCAAATAGCAACATTGCCGTCGGTGCTTCCGCCGGTACCAGTGGTACCGCGGATCTCGCGGCCCTGGGCGCGACCGCAGGCAACATTACGCTGGGCAGCAACACGCTGGCCAACTCGAACGTGTTGACGGTGAGCGGTGCGAACTCGACGATTCAGGCTGTCGACGCGGCTCTGTCCACGGTCAGTGCCTTCCAAAGCCAGTTGGGTGCCATTCAGAACCGCTTCACCGCGGCGGTGAGCAACCTCACCTCGACGGCGCAGAACCTGACGCAGTCTCGCAGCACCATTCAGGATGCGAACTTCGCCCAGGAAACGGCCAATTTGACACAAGCTCAGGTGTTGGAACAGGCGGGTATCTCGGTGCTGTCACAGGCCAACCAGGAACCGCAATTGATTCTCAAGCTTCTACAGTAACGGCCGATACTACCTAAAGAGGTAGGAATGGAGGTTCGGGCGACAGCGCCCGAACCTCGTTTTTCACTCCGGACAGAGGGACGATATTCGAGGAGCGATCCAGCTAAACGGCAGGTAATCACATGGCTAGCGACGGAACCACGGGACAGATCCCGGTTGCAAGTCCAGTGCAGGGAAGTCAGGCAACATCGAGCAGCATCAAGTCAGGCAGCGGCAAGTTTTTGCCGCAGGCCGGCAATATCGCGACGGCGGAGGCAGCAGCGCGCCCCTCCGATATCGCCCAGGCGGCCGCGTCAGTCCAGTCGGGCGCATCAACTCAGGCTGCGGTGTCGAACGTCAACAAGGCGCCCGTGCAAAACACCACGGATGCGGGGTCCTTGGTGACACAGCTCAACAAGCATCTCAATGATTCCGGTCGACCCGATCAATTTCGGCTCGATCCATCCAACGGCAAAATGATCCAACAGCTGAATCCCGCGTCGGGCGCGGTCATCGGCGAGTTCTCCGCAACGGAATTTCCCGCCTTGGCCCGCAGTGTCGGCGTGTCTGGGCTCTTGATCGACAGCCTGGCATAACTGGTATGGCACTTGCTTAAGTCCCAGATCTATCCGCCGATATATCGGTGACACGGGACGGGCAGTAACATGACTTCAGCGGTATCAGGTACGAGTTCTACCACTAGTTCGGCGGCGGCCACGACGGCTGCGTCCGGTGGCGCGGCCATCACGTCCACGGGTATCGGCTCGGGTCTCGACGTCACCGCCATTGTATCCGAACTGACCAGCGCCTTCGGCGCCGGACAACAGGACCAGTTGACGAGCCAGGAGACCTCTCTCGATAGCCAGGTCTCGGCGTTCGGCACATTCACGAGCTCGCTGGACGCCTTGCAAACCGCCCTCGCCGCGGTCTACACCACCACCACCCTGGCTGGATTCGACGCGACGGTCGGCGACACGAGCATCGCCTCGGCGTCCGCCTCCTCGACCGCAGTAGCCGGCACGTACTCGCTGGCGGTGCAGAATCTGGCCACCTCCACGACGCTGACATCCGCCGCGGTTACCAATCCGACCACGACCATCGGCACGGGGAATTTGACGATCAATGTGGGCACCGCGTCGGCCACCATCGCCATCTCTTCGAGCGACAATACCCTCGCGGGAATCGCAGCCGCCATCAACGGTGCCGCGAACAACCCGGGCGTGAGCGCCAGTATCATTACCACGACCGACGGCTCACGGCTGGTCTTGACGGGTACGGAGACCGGCGCCTCGAACGCCGTCACGGTAACCGAGTCCGGTGGGGACGGCGGCTTGTCCGCTCTGGTCTACGACCCGTCGGATACAACGGTGACGTCGACCTTGACTCAGAGCACCGCGGCCGCGGACGCGAATTTCACCATCAACGGCTACGCCGCGACCAGCGCCAACAACTCCGTTACTGCCGCCATTTCGGGCGTCACCATCAATCTCTTAAGCGCTTCGGCGTCGACTACGTCTACGGCGACACCGCCGGTCACGACGTATACGCCAACCACCTTGACGATCGCACCCGATACGACAACGGCGACGACCTCGATCAATAACTTCGTCTCGGCGTTGAACAGCACTCTGTCCACGATTGCCACGCTGACGGATTACGACGCCTCGACGGAAACGGCGGGGGCATTACAGGGCAATGCGACCCTGCAATCCTTCGGAAACCAGCTCGGGGAAATCCTCGACACGGTCCGCAGCGGCACCACGGGAATCAATTCGCTGTCGGACTTAGGTATCACGGCGGACGCCAATACCGGCACTTACGACTCGAGCGCCAGCACGCTGAGCAGCGCGCTCACCGGCAGTTTGAGCGCTGTCGAGAGTCTTCTCGGCGGTACGAATGGCATCGCGACCAAGATCAATGCCCTGGTTACGCAGTACACCCAGGCCGGCGGCATCTTGGCCTCCATCAACGATGGTCTGGAAACCGGCCTGACCAACGTGACGACTCAGCAGACTCAATTGAATGCTGAGCTTGCGACGTATTCCGCGACATTGACCACTCAGTACAACGCAATGGACACGGCGGTCGCATCGCTCAAAGAGACGCAGACGTATCTCACTGCCGAGTTCAACGCGAGCGCGACCAGTTCTTCAACCAGCAGCTTGAGCAGCGGCACAACCAGCACTTAAGGGTATTAGATAATGATGCAATCCAGGAACGGCGCGGCCCAGTATCATGCGGTTCGCAGTCACGGACAGGTCGCAGAGGCAAGCCCGGCACGGCTCGTGCAGATCATGTTCGAGCATATCCTGTCGAACCTCGCCACGGCCCAAGGCTGCATGGGGCGCATCACCGGCAACTTGCCGCTCCATGAAGTCACCGTCAAGTGCAAGGCCATGAGCAAGGCTGTGCGGCTGATCGGTCAGCTGGACTCTACGCTCGATATGGAAAAGGGCGGTCAGATTTCCGCGAACCTCCACAATCTGTACTTGTACATGCTGAACAGATTGACTACCGCGAACGCCGAGAACAATGCGCAAGTCGTGGTCGAGGTATCGAACCTGGTCCGCACCATCAAAACCGGTTGGGATCCCTTGGTGAAGGACGGCCGATGAACGAACAGGCATCCGCCGTATTGGAGCGCGCCCTGGAGTTGTCGCGCGCCGTATTGGCAGCGGCCGACCGCGGCGAGGGCGAGACGGCCTTATCTATCGACGCTGAGCGCCTGCAGCTGTTAAAGTCCGTGCGCAGAAGCGCTACGGCGTTCGATGCAAGCCAGCGGATGCTGATCAAGGAGATTGCGGTTCTCAACGCCAAGTCGATCGGTGCCCTGGAGCATCAGCGCCTATTGAAGGGTCGCGAGATCGAACAGGCGGCGGTCGGTCGCCGAGCCGTCAAGGCCTACGCGAACATTCGATACCTGCGCTGAGCCCGATAGTCTTTCTTTACGCGGGGACTCATGCCTGACTCATTTCTGGGCGATGGTCTGATTTTCGAGGACACGTTGCCCGTGGGCTGGACGCGTGGTGCCCTGGCTGAAGATCAGTACGCGAGGCTGAATGCGGAGAATCAGCAGCTACTCGTGGCGTACTCCACCCTGGATGAGGTGCGGGTCAACGATGCGCTGAAAGATGAATCTCCGGCGTTGGTTCACGAACTGCAGCGCTTGGACTACAAGTTGAACATTCTATTGCGGCTGACCGCAGATCTTGCAATGCGGCAGAACGGGTTGCCGCCGGCATGCCAGATCCGTTTTTCCTCCACCGGTCTTGAATGGGCCGGCGATGATGCACCGCACGCGGGTGAAATAGGCGTTTTAGTTCTCTACGTGAACACCGTTTTACCCCAGCCGCTAAGGTTTCCCGCCACTGTCATAATGAGGGGAACCCACAAGGACGTGCAGGTAACTGGGCTCCAGTTCACAGGTCTGAGTGAGGCGGTTGTGGAGCTCATCGAGAAAATGATTTTCCGTCACCACCGGCGCCTCGTCGCGGGCGCCAAACTCTCTACCCTTCGCGGCTCTTAGGGGCAAGTCCCAGGCCCTTCCTTGGGGGAACGCCCTACGCCTATTGCGGGTGTTTGCCAACTGCTGAACTCTCAAGTTCTTAAGCTAGTATGTAACTCAACGCGATATTGATTTAACAATGTCAATGAGTTAGACGCGAAGCTTAAGGCGGAGCACGAGATATGTGCGCTCCGTCACACTTTAGGTAGGGAAGGAGTCCGGCATAGTGGTTGACGCGAAAGTAATTGTGATCGAGCCCGCAGACGGCCAAGCCCGAACTCTGCTGACGGTGTTGCGATTCCTGGATCTCGACCCGGTCCATGTGCACGATTTGGCTGAATTGCGGGAATATCAACGCACTGCAGCACACGACTGGCTGGCGGTCATCATCTCGCAGGAGGCCATTGCGGCCCAAGGCGTCGAGTTGGTCGCGCAGCTGCGCACCATCGCTCAACCCCTCCCCGTCATCTACGTGGGCACCGATGCCTTGCCGAAAATCGCGGAAAGCAGCAGTGACCTCGCCTGGTTCCATCTCGAACTCCCGGTCAAGCAGCGCCGTTTGTCGGCGGTCCTGGATCAAGCGCAAAAGGTTCGCAACGGCCATCCGACGCAACCGGGCAGCCACCGTTTCCGTCCCAGCGGCACCTCACGTCCCATGCGGGCCGTGCATCGCCTGACCGAACAAGTGGCCCCCTTCGACACCAGCGTGCTGGTTCTGGGTGAATCCGGCACCGGCAAGGAAATGGTGGCCCGCCACGTACACGAATTGTCCGGCCGCGCCGGGCATCCCTTCGTCCCCGTCAACTGCGGCGCCATTCCGGCGGATCTCTTGGAAAGCGAGTTGTTCGGCCACGAAAAAGGCGCCTTCACGGGCGCGTTATCGACTCGCATGGGACGCTTCGAATTCGCCGAAGGCGGCACGTTGTTCCTCGATGAGATCGGTGACATGTCGTTGCAGATGCAGGTGAAGTTACTGCGCGTCCTGCAGGAACGCAGCTTCGAGCGAGTGGGCAGCAACCGCACGATTCGCTGCAATGTGCGCATCATCGCAGCGACGCATCGCGATCTCGATGAGGCGATCAGCGCCGGGCGCTTCCGCGAGGATTTATTCTACCGGCTTAACGTATTTCCCATCCAGATGCCGCCGCTGCGCGAGCGTCTCGAGGACTTGCCGGTATTGATCGATCATCTGGTACAGCGTCAGAGTCAGATTTCCGGCCGGCATATCCGTCTCGACAAGGAAGCGATGAATTGTCTGACTCGCAATCGCTGGCCTGGCAACGTCCGTGAGCTCTCGAACTTGCTGGAACGTCTCGCCATTCTGTTTCCCGAGCGCACCATTGCCGCCGAGGATTTGCCGGAGCGCTATCGTATTGCCGGCACTGCCGGCTGGACCGGCGGCGGCGTCGTGATGGTGCCTGCGATGGAATCGCACGCAGTCGAATCGGTCGTCGATGCGCGTCCGGGAGCATCCACAATGGACTCCGTCAGCGATGAGTTCGCCGATGAACTACTCGAAAGCGACGAGGCGGCACTGCCTCGCGGCGGCATCGATCTCAAGGATCATTTGTCGGCCATCGAAATCGGTCTTATTCGCAAAGCGTTGGAGGAAGCGGACGGCACGGTCGCCGGCGCCGCACGTCTTCTCAACATTCGTCGCACGACATTGGTCGAGAAGCTGCGCAAATACCGTCTAAGTGCCTGACAGATTATTGACGGTCGATCGGTCCGGCAAGAGTAAAATACGCGTAAGTAGTTGATCTAAAGAAAAAATACCGCCGAGGCACGAAAGTTGCTTTCCTCCTCGGTATGAACGGTACATCAGTCGAATCCCACGTCAGCGCTCACGCGGAACTTCAAGCAGCTTTTTTAGCCTTCGGTTCCGTTTCAGAACAACTCTCCGGCGCCTTCGACGCGCTGCGCGGCCA
>Ga0302310_10004188_pt1 | contig 10921 bp, 8 predicted proteins | sample III_Palsa_N1_2_FD_200451 | JGI IMG/M metagenome (GOLD analysis project Ga0302310, IMG submission 200451) | Peat permafrost microbial communities from Stordalen Mire near Abisko, Sweden - III_Palsa_N1_2 | ecosystem: Environmental > Terrestrial > Soil > Palsa > Peat permafrost | place: Sweden... | reverse complement strand
TGGAGATCCTGCACCCGCAGCCAGCCGCCGTGCCCCCACCATAACGGGTACTGGATCAGTCCCAGGAGGACGATCAGAACGACAGTCACCAGCCGCATCGCATTCGCCGTGTAGCCTTCATTGGATAGCTTGGATTTGCAAACCGGCCGCGCCTGACCGCTTGATGCGAGCAGGTGCGGCCGCTAGCCTTAAAGCCGAAGATTAACGCAGATTAAAGAATGCCGAACGGCCCGGGTAGCTGGCGATATCGCCCAAGTCCTCTTCGATACGCAGCAACTGGTTGTACTTCGAGATACGGTCGCTGCGCGACAGCGAACCCGTTTTGATCTGACCGGCGTTCAAACCCACCGCGATATCGGCAATCGTCGAATCTTCGGTTTCGCCCGAGCGATGCGACACCACCGAGGTGTAACCTGCGCGCTTGGCCATTTCCATGGCGGCGAAGGTTTCGGTCAAGGTGCCGATCTGGTTGATCTTGATCAGGATCGAGTTGGCTACGCCACGCTCAATACCTTCTTTCAGGATGCGCGTATTGGTGACGAAAATATCGTCGCCGACCAATTGGATTTTTTTGCCCAGTTTGTCGGTCAGGGTCTTCCAGCCATCCCAATCGGCTTCCGCCATCCCATCTTCAATCGAGACGATGGGGAATTTGTCGGCCAGGGTGCTGAGATAATCGGTAAATTCGCCCGACGAGAGTTGCAAACCTTCACCGGACAATTGATATTTACCGTCGCGATAAAATTCGCTGGCAGCGCAGTCAAGTGCCAGCAACACGTCTTCACCGGCGCGATAGCCGGCTTTTTCGATCGCTTGCATCACGGTCGACAGGCATTCTTCGTTGCTGCTGAAATTGGGCGCAAAACCACCTTCGTCACCGACCGACGTGCTCAAGCCGCGGTCCGACAGAATCTTTTTCAGCGCATGGAAAACTTCCGCGCCGCAACGCAGTGCTTCACGGAATGACGGCTGGCTCACCGGCATAATCATGAATTCCTGGATATCCAGGCTGTTGTTGGCATGTGCGCCGCCGTTAACGATGTTCATCATCGGCACAGGCATTTGCATCGCACCGGCACCGCCGAAGTAGCGATACAGCGGCAGGCCGGCTTCTTCAGCGGCAGCCTTGGCTACCGCCATCGACACCGCGAGCATGGCGTTGGCGCCCAAACGCGCCTTGTTATCGGTGCCGTCCAGTTCGATCAGGGTACGGTCGAGGAAAGCCTGTTCCGAAGCATCCAGACCCATGATGGCTTCCGAGATTTCGGTATTGATGTGTTCCACTGCTTGCAGCACACCCTTGCCGCCGTAGCGGCTGGCGTCGCCGTCGCGCAGCTCGATCGCTTCGCGCGAACCGGTCGATGCGCCCGACGGTACCGCGGCGCGGCCCATCGTGCCGGATTCCAGCAGGACGTCGCATTCTACGGTGGGGTTACCGCGTGAATCCAGGATTTCGCGGCCGATGATATCAACGATTGCACTCATGATTTCCTCAATTGAAAACAAATGATCCGGTACTGTGGGTGCCAAGCCGGCGGCGGGAGCGATCCCGGCTCTGGGTCGGGGGCTCGGGGCCAAGCTAAGCCATGTAGCCCGCCGGCAGAGGTCCGCGCGACGATAAATGCCCTGCTATGTCACTTGCAATTGCTGGTCACTGCGGCGGATAAAGCGACGACATCTGCACCGTGCTTTATCCGTTTATGGCCGCGTCCCGATGCTGCGACGAACCGTTTCTTGCAGGACGCGGCGCCTGCGGCGAATACCGGGATCGCCGGTTTCGCCACGGGCGATGCTTAGTTGAAATCGTTCTCGAGGAACTGCTGGCTTTTGACCACCCGGTCGAGCGCTGTCAGTGTTTGCAGCAGCTCTTTCATGCGGTGCAACGGAACCGCGTTCGGGCCGTCCGATTTGGCTTTGGCCGGATCCGGATGGGTTTCCATAAACAAGCCCGCCACCCCCGTCGCAACCGCGGCGCGGGCCAGGACCGGAACGAACTCGCGCTGACCGCCGGAACTCGTGCCCTGGCCACCCGGCAACTGCACCGAATGAGTGGCATCGAACACCACCGGAGCACCGGTCTCGCGCATGATCGCCAAAGAGCGCATGTCCGAAACCAGGTTGTTATAACCAAACGAAACACCGCGTTCACAGGCGAAGAAGCGATCTTCCGACAAACCCGCTTCACGCGCTGCGGCGCGAGCCTTGTTGATCACGTTGATCATATCGTGCGGGGCCAGAAACTGCCCTTTCTTGATATTGACCGGCTTGCCCGAGCGCGCGCAAGCGTGGATAAAATCGGTTTGGCGGCACAAAAACGCCGGCGTCTGCAGCACGTCGACCACCGCTGCGACCTCTTCGATTTCATCTTCGGCATGCACGTCGGTCAATACCGGCACGCCGATCTGGCGCCGCACTTCGGACAGGATGCGCAAGCCTTCGCTGCGTCCCAAACCGCGATAGGTCGAACCCGAGCTGCGGTTGGCCTTGTCGTACGAAGACTTGTAAATAAACGGCACACCCAGCGTGGCGCAGATTTCCTTCAGCGTCCCCGCGGTATCGAGCGCCATTTGTTCGGACTCGATCACGCAGGTACCCGCGATCAGGAAAAACGGCTGATCAAGACCGACTTCAAAATCGCATAGTTTCATGGCTCAGCTCCCGGTGGCAAGGTTCTGGCTACCTTGCTGGCTAACTTCAGCCGCCGGCTGCAGCCCTTGATGGTGCTTGAGCGCAGCGTCGATAAAGGAGGTAAACAAAGGATGTCCGTCACGCGGTGTCGAGGTGAATTCCGGGTGGAACTGCACGCCGACAAACCACGGGTGCAAGGCATCCGACAACTCCATCATTTCGGGCAAATCTTCGCTCGGCGTACGCGCGCTGATGATCATGCCGTTTTCTTCAAGCTTGGGCACAAAGCGGTTGTTCACTTCGTAGCGATGACGATGGCGTTCATTCACTTCGGCGCCATAGATCTGTTCAGCCTTGGTGCCGGGTTTGACCGGGCACTTTTGCGAACCCAGGCGCATGGTGCCGCCCAGATCCGAATGTTCGCTGCGCTGTTCGACCCGGCCGTCGCGGTCATACCATTCGGTAATCAGCGCCACCACCGGATTCGGCGTGGCCGGCTCGAATTCCGTGCTGTTGGCACGCGCAAGCCCGGCCACGTGACGGGCAAACTCGATCACGGCCAGTTGCATGCCGAGACAGATACCCAGGTAGGGGACTTTGGCTTCACGGGCATAACGAATCGCCTCGATCTTGCCTTCGGTACCGCGCCGGCCGAAACCGCCCGGCACCAGCACGCCATCGAGATGGGCCAGCGCGCCCGGGCCGTTTTTCTCGATTTCCTCGGAGTCGAGGTATTCGATATTGACCTTGGTCAGCGTGTGGATCGAGGCATGTTTCAAGGCTTCGATCAACGATTTGTACGATTCGGTCAGTTCGACATATTTGCCGACCATGCCGATAGTGACTTCGTTAAGCGGATTTTCGATGGCATACACCAGCTTGTTCCAGACCGACAAATCGGCCGGCTTCGGCGTGAGCTTGAGCTCTTCGCAAATAATTGCGTCCAGGCCCTGATCATGCAACATTTGCGGAATCTTATAGATGCTGTCCGCATCCCAGACCGAAATTACGGCGTCCTGAGGCACGTTCGAGAACATCGAGATTTTCGCCCGCTCGTCGTCCGGAATCGGTCGATCGGCGCGGCACAGCAAGGCATGCGGCAAAATCCCGATTTCGCGAAGCTTTTGCACGCTGTGCTGGGTCGGCTTGGTTTTCAGTTCGCCCGCGGTGGTGATGTACGGCACCAGGGTCAAATGCACAAAGCAGCAATGATTGCGCCCGAGACGCAAGCTCATCTGCCGCGCCGCTTCGAGGAACGGCAGCGACTCGATGTCGCCCACGGTTCCGCCGATTTCGACGATCGCCACATCCGGTTCGCCGGAGGTCGCCAGCGACGCGCCTCGCTCGACAAAAGCCTGGATTTCGTTGGTAATGTGCGGGATCACCTGCACGGTCTTGCCCAGATATTCGCCGCGGCGTTCCTTGCGGATTACCGATTCGTAAATCTGGCCAGTCGTGAAGTTGTTGGCCTTGCGCATCTTGGTGCTGATGAAGCGCTCGTAGTGACCCAGGTCAAGATCGGTTTCAGCGCCATCCTCGGTGACAAATACCTCTCCGTGCTGGAAAGGACTCATCGTGCCGGGGTCGACGTTGATGTACGGATCGAGTTTGAGGAGAGTAACTTTCAGGCCGCGCGATTCTAGAATGGCGGCCAGTGAGGCGGCGGCAATTCCCTTACCCAGGGAAGAGACTACGCCGCCAGTGACGAATACATATTTGGTCATCGCTGGAGTGTTCGCGAGAAAGCCGGATTATACCGTAAGACGAGCCGCAGCTTTAGCTCCCAGGCGCGATAAGTATGCAGATTTTTTACTTGACGCCGCGCCGCTTGCTGGAAAACCCTTCTTGCCGCTCTGCAAAAATAGCCGCCAGCCCCCGGCAAACGGGCCGCTCGGCGATCCGGCGCGGCTCATGCCGATGACCGGGGTCGGCCCCCGGCCGCCGCACTGCCCCCACGGATCAGGCGACCGGCACCAGCCCGTGCAGCATCTCCTGCAAGGCACGCGCGGTTTCGAGCGGCCGCTCCATGGGAAACAGGTGACCGCCGTCGAGCCAGAGCAGATGGTCGCCGATGATGCGCCGGGTGGCGTCCAGCCCGATGGCACGCACTTCACGCGAGCGGGATCCGCCCAGAAAACCCACCGGCACCGGCACGCCGGAGCCAACCCGGGCGCCCACGGTATGCGGCAAGGTTCTATAAATGCGATATTCGATCTCGCGATTAAACGCCAATTCCAGACCGCCTTGGGCAGCGGCAACCGTACCATGATCGATATAGTCGGCCAGCATGCGCTCATCCCAGCGGGCAAATGCCGGTTTTTCGACAAAATGCCGCCAGACCTCGTCGCGGCTGGCCCAGTGGGTGCGCCGCTTTTTAGTCACCGCGGCCGCCGACAGCCCTTCGTCCAACCCCGTCCATTGGCTCGCGCGCAAGACGCTGCTGCGCCAGCCGGCAATCACCGGTGCGTCGAGCATCACCACGCCTTTCACCCAGTGCGGTTTTTTCAGTGCCGCCATCAGGCTCAGATAACCGCCCAGGGAATGGCCCACCAGCCAGACCGGACGTTCATAGCCGGCCTCGATCGAGGCCAGGAGCTGCTCGACCAGATGCGGCCAATCGCGCGTCACGGGAAATTTCGGATCGTGGCCATAACGTTCGATAGCGCGCACTTCATACCGGTCGGATAGCTCGGCGAAAATGGTGCGATACGTTGAGGCAGGAAATCCATTCGCGTGCGAAAAATGAATGATGTCTTTCAATGACTACCCCCAAGGGCCTGCGAATTGCGGATTGCGTGGCGACGCGCCAATACCTATGGCGGCACATAGGGCGGCAAACAAGGCGACAAAAAAGGCGGCAACCGGCGCGGCGGTGGAAAATGCAGCCAGGAAATGCAGCCTGATAACGCCCAGCATCCAGGCAAAACCTTAAACCCATGCGCCGGGCCGTAGATGAAATTTTTATTAGCGCCCCATCCAATAGCGCCGATGCCGGACCCGGTAGCGCATGGCATCAAGCCGTGCGCCCCGAGTTTCGAAACGCACTTCGCCATCGGCGTCGCTGCGAAACAGCGACGCGCCGAGCGCGCGGTACCGCTCGACCACGCTGGGATGCGGATGGTGAAAGCGGTTCAGATAGCCTACCTGAAACACCACCTCGCGCGGCATAATCGCCTCCAGAATAAACCCACTAGAAGATGTCTTGCTGCCGTGGTGCGGTGCCAGCACCACCTCGGCGGCAAGCCCACCGGGCTCAAGTGCCGCCATCCGGTCGGTCAGCGCCTGCTCCGCGGCGGCTTCGATGTCGGCCGTCAGCAACACCGCATGCGCGCCGCTTGGCCCTCGATTTGAAACGCGCAAGACGCAGGCGGTCTGGTTGGGCGCCGCCGGATCCGGTTGGCTCACCGGCCACAGCACCTCAAAATTCACCGCATCCCAGGTCCAGCGCGTACCGGCCCGGCACACCCCCTGATCGGCGACGCCCGCCGCTTGCACTTGCTGCCACAAACGTTGCCCGGGCGGCACCGAAGCTCGCACACGGGCCACCCGAACGCCGCCCAGCACCGCCGCCGCGCCGCCCGCGTGGTCGCTGTCGCCGTGACTGATCATCAATAGGTCCAACTTGGCGATGCCATGCGCTTGTAAAAAAGGCAATACCACGCGCTGCCCGGCATCGGTGGATTCGGGGCCGGGCCCCGCATCAAACAGCATGCGATGGGTCGCGGTTTCGATCAAGGTCGATCCGCCTTGCCCCACATCCAGCACCGTCACTCTGAATTCGCCCGGTGCCGGCTCAACGCGACAGGGCCAGAGCAAAGGTCCGAGCAGGATCAAGCCGTAACGCCGCAGTGGCCAGCCGCGCGGCATCAACCACCACCCTACCCCGGCCAGCGCGAGCAAAAAGGCCGGCGGGTCCGGCGTAGGCACGTGCCATACCACCCAGGGCAAACGCATCAAGCCGTCGAAATAAATACTCAGCCAGCTCAACAATTGGTGCGCGCCACGGTAAGCCCAGGCGTCCAGCGGTGCCGGGAGCAGTACGCCCAGCAACACCAGCGGCGTCACCAGCAAACTGACCCAGGGGATCGCCACCAAATTGGCCGGCACCCCAGCCAACGGCACCTGTGAAAACCACGCAATGCTCAATGGCAGCAGCGCGACCGTGACGGCCCAATGCAAACGCAGCGCGGCATTCAAATGTCGCCAGGCACGCGCCAACCAGCCGCCGATTTGGTTTATTGAGCGACTCACTGAACTGCTCATTGGACCGCTCATTGGACTATTCAACAAGCGACTGGGCGAGGCCGGCAACACCTCTCGGCGCTGACTGCTTGCGACCAGCAATACCGCAGCCACAGCGCTGAACGACAGAGCAAGGCCGGGCGACGCCACCGCCCATGGATCGATCAACACCACCCAGCCCAAGGCCCAGGCCAAGATGGTTGCGACACCGGTATTGCGCCCGCTGATCAACGCCAGCGCGGCCACCAACAGCATCCACCAGGCACGTTGAGCCGGCACGCCGAAGCCGGCCAGTGCGATATAAGCCCCCGCGGCCGCCACCCCGGCCAGCGCCGCCACATACTGTGCCGGCAACAACAAAGGCAGCGGCAGTCCGAGCCGCGCCGCGTTGCGCCAGAACCAACCGGCCAGCCAGGCACATAGGCCGGCCACCAACGAAACATGCAAACCGGAAATCGCCACCAGATGATTGGTACCGGTCTGGGTAAACCGCTGCCAGTCCTGCGCTGAAATGGCCGCTTGCGCGCCGGTCGCCAGCGCCACCACAACCCCGGCGTGCGCCGCCCCCGCCAGCACGGTTTCGATGCGCTGCCGCAGGCGGCCGCGCCAACGATCCACCGCATCGAGCAGCGCATTCAACTGCCAGCCGCGTGCGTACCCTAGCAGTTCGGACGGTGCATTCGACTGCACCGTACCGCTCGCCCGCAGATCACGCTCCAACATCCAGCGTTCACGGTCGGAGCCGAATTCATTGGCATTGCCGTGCGGCCGGATAAGCCGCACGGCCAAACGCCAGCGTTGCCCCGCCTCAAGCTCGGGCGGCTGCCGTGCTGCCAAAGGCCGCGCTTGCGGCCCGCCGGCCGGCTGTGTGGGTTGCGCCGGCCGCGACGGCAGATACCAAGTCAGCAATACGGTCTGCGGCAAATCGGGCGGCAGTTTGAGCGCTGGCGCGGGCGCAGTGGGCGCATCCCGGCCGGCCGCGCCGCGGGATTGCCGAACCGTTCCATGCGGCGCTACGAGTGGCTCATAACGGATAATCTGAAACACGAACCGCGTGCCGTAATCGAACGATTCGGGCAGCCCCCTGACCACACCGCTGACGATCAGGTCGCGTTGTTCCAAGTTGTGCGGCAAGCCAAGTTGTAAACGCCGTTCGGCGCGCCAGGCAGACCAGCCGAAGCCGGCGCTCAACGCCAGAGCCAGGATGGCGCACGGCAGCAGCAAGCGCGGCCACGGCCCATATCCGTGCGCCCCGGTCCAGCGGCAGGCTAGCGCCAAACCGGCCACACTCAGCACTGCCGGCATCGCCAGTCCGGCGCATAGGGTCAGCGCAGGCAAGTTCGCACACTGCTGCAAACACCATGCGCCCAAAGCAAAAGCAAAGAGCACCCGCTTCACCATCGCCTGCCTCCCCCGCACCGTTCGCTAAAACGTCAAACCGCTGGCGGCTAGCGCCAAACGGCAGACGACTCCGCAAGCGGCAGGCAAGCCCGCTCACGCGGCCGGTGCAAGCGGCACGAATCCGATTCAAAGCAAGTATCCTGTCGCGCCAATCCGTTCGAGATCAAATCGCCCCATTTGGCTTTGCGGCAACGGCCAAATGGACAATTTCATTCATCAAACAAGTGCCGCAACAGGACACTCAATCGTTGCTGGAATTATGCCGGGGAAAGATGCAGCCGAGGCAGCGCGAGATGCGCATTGGCCGTAGTGCATAGAGCAATGTGTTCGGCGCTTTGCTCGCGTAATGCGGCAAGCGCCTCGCCGATCCCGACCAGTTGCGTCGGATCGTTGCGCTGCCGATAAAGCCAGGAGGGTGCGATATCGGGCGCATCGGTCTCGACCACAATGGCTTCGAGCGGCAATTGCTGCGCCAGACGGCGAATTTGCCGGGCGCGATCGAAGGTCAGGTTACCGCCAAAGCCCAAACGGAAACCTTGTTTGATAAACGCTTCGGCTTGCTGAAAACTACCGTTAAACGCATGGGCGATACCCAGGTTCACGCCCATCCGGCGCAGCCCTTTCAATACTTGATCCTGGGATTTGCGCACATGGCAGATAGCCGGCAGGTCAAAGTCCCGCGCGATACGTAGCTGTTCGACAAAAAAATGTTGCTGGCGCGCTTCGTCGAGCTCAACAAAGTAATCGAGACCGATTTCGCCGATACCGATAAACCGCGGATCGGCCAGCGCCGCCTCGACCTGCGTGCGCAAACTGAGCAAATCCGCTTCGGTCGCGCGCGGCGTGTACAGCGGATGGATGCCCAACGCGTAAGCGCCGCCGGGAATCCGCCGCGCCAGAGCGCGCACCCGGTCGAAGTTGGCGGCTTCAACACCGGGTATCACGATACGCGACACTCCAAGCTCCATCGCCGACAGCGCCAATTGATCGCGGTCCGCATCGAACTCGGAAGCGTCAAAATGGCAGTGCGTATCGATCCACGGCATCTCGGCTCACCACTTCAGTTCACAACCTCACCTTACAAGCTCAGTCCACTACCTGAAGCTCTTCGGTCAATTGCCCATCGGCCAGTCTGACCACGCGGTCGCAGCGGGCGGCCAACGCGGTGTCATGGGTGACGATCACAAAACTGGTATTCATGGTCTCGCTCAGTTCCAGCATCAGCTTGAACACGGTTGCGGCCGTCGCTGAATCGAGATTGCCGGTCGGCTCATCGGCCAGCACACACGCCGGTTCGGTCACCAGTGCCCGTGCCACCGCGACCCGCTGCCGTTCGCCGCCCGACAGTTCGGACGGGCGATGTTGCGCCCGCGCCGACATCCCGACGCGTTCGAGCATGGCCCCGGCGGTGGCCCGGGCTGCCTCGGTGGTCATGCGGCGGATACGCAGCGGCATCGCGACGTTATCGAGCGCGGTGAACTCAGGCAGCAAATGATGAAACTGATACACAAAACCCAAGGCCCGATTGCGCAATTCGTTACGTTCGCGTTCGGCCAGGGCGGTGAAGGGCTTACCCAGCAGCACCACGCTGCCCGCACTCGGTTCGTCAAGCCCGCCCAGCACATGCAGCAAAGTACTTTTACCCGAACCCGAGGCCCCGACAATCGCCAGCTTTTCGCCCCGATAGACCGACAGTTGCGCCCCACGCAGCACGTCCAGCGTGCTGCGTCCCTGGGTAAAGGTTTTGGTCACGCCCGAGGCATGCAATACCACTTCGCGCTCTGGCTTATTCCGCATTAAATTACTCATAACGCAGCGCCTCCGCCGGGCGGACTTTTGCCGCGCGCCAGCTTGGATACAGGGTGGCGAGCGAGGATAAAACGAAGGCCATGAGACCGATCCGTAACACATCGCCAGCCTCAAGATCGGATGGCAATTCATTGATGAAATAAACACTGGGCGGCAAAAACTGGATGCCGAGCAGATGCTCGATCATCGGCACCACCACTGGAATTTCGGCGGCGATCAGCGAACCCAGCGCCACCCCCAGCAAGGTGCCGAATAAACCGATGGTCACCCCCTGGATCACAAAAATTTTCATGATCGAGCCCGGTTGCGCGCCCAGCGTGCGCAAAATGGCGATATCGGCCTGTTTATCGGTGACCGTCATCACCAGCGATGAAACCAGGTTAAATGCCGCCACGGCAATAATCAGCGCCAAGATGATAAACATCATGCGTTTTTCGATCTGCACCGCCGAAAACCAGGTTTTGTTTTGCTGGGTCCAGTCGCGGATATAAAGATCGCCGCTGAGCGTATGCGACAGCTCCTTCGCCACTTGCGGCGCCAGTTGCATGTCTTTCAGGCGCAACCGCACCCCCGTGGGCGCACTCATGCGAAACAAGGCTTCCGCGTCGGTCATGTCGATCAAGGCGAGCGAGCTATCGTATTCATAATGTCCCGACTCAAACACGCCGGTGACGGTGAATTGCTTCAAGCGCGGCAGCATACCAGCCGGGGTAATGGTGCCTTGCGGCGCCACCAGGGTGATTTTGTCGCCCGTGGTCACGCCGAGGTTGGCCGCCAGGTCGCCGCCCAGCACAATACCGAACTCGCCGGGTTTCAAGTCAGCCAGTTGGCCCGATTTCAT
>Ga0302310_10004179_pt1 | contig 10935 bp, 8 predicted proteins | sample III_Palsa_N1_2_FD_200451 | JGI IMG/M metagenome (GOLD analysis project Ga0302310, IMG submission 200451) | Peat permafrost microbial communities from Stordalen Mire near Abisko, Sweden - III_Palsa_N1_2 | ecosystem: Environmental > Terrestrial > Soil > Palsa > Peat permafrost | place: Sweden... | reverse complement strand
CAGATACGAATCGGCATAGGCGGCCGAGCGCGCCGGCAGCAGCGGATCGTCCGAGGCTTCGATGCCGTCGGGCAAAACCAGCGGGTCGTAATTGATGTCGCGGCATGGGCCACTGTCCTGCGCGGTGGCCTGATCGAGCACCAACGTACCGGCATCGATCTCTTTCCGGTCAGACGGCCACGCCTTGGTCGCGTCATTCGTCGGATCACCGGGATTGGCCAACGTCACCATCAGCTTCCAGCGCTGCGGACCCTTCGCCAAGCGCGTGGTCAGGTCGGCGCTCAGATAATCCGCGTCGCTTTTCGAACCATCCACCGGCTCGCCGGCGCCCTCGGGCACCATGCGCCAGCGCACCGCATGGCGCGTGCCGCTGGCATCGATTAACACAAACGCGTCAAGACTCCAATAGCTTTCCGTGGCGAAACTCGCGGAGGGTTTGGCCGTTTTTACCCACGCCAGAAACGGGCCGCTTTCAGGATGCGCGGCAAAGAACGCCTTGACCTTCGCCGGGTCCGGTTTGCCGGTAGTGGGGTCGGGTGCTGACGACTGCGCCTGCTCATAAAAAGCTTGTGGCGTGCCGACCAGAAACACCGGCATGCTGTTCATGCCCGTGCGCCACTGCTGACCATTCGATTGGGTAAAGCGCAAAGCCATGCTGCGAATCGGCGCGCTGCTGTCCGGTGCGTACGGGTTGCCACCGGGAATCGCCAGCCGCCCGACCACCGGCGTGCGCCCCGCGGCAAACACCTGCGCCTTGGAATACGTTTGCGCCGCGCCGTTACTGTCGAAATAACCGGCCACGCAAATGCCCTTGGCGTGATTGCGTCGATAGCCGGGATGCATGCCGCCGTTCTGCTGCAGCTGATCGACGATGCGCTTCGGCGTCAGCCGATGCGGCGCGAGCCAGCCACCGACATAGCCGAAGGCTGCGGCCGTGACGACGATGACCCCGGCAATCAGTGCCCAGGATCCGATGGATCCTGTTCGTTGCGTATGCGTGGGTTCTTGCATGCGTTACTCCTGATCGACAACGGTTGGGTCGTGCGCGGCGGGGGAATTCGACGGTAGAGCTGACGGTGGATTATTCGCCACTGGTTCAACACAGGTTACGTCAGGTCGCCATGACGTGCGCTGCACGTGACGCTCCAGACAATCATCGCGACGCGGTGATATCGTCGCCGCTTCACTGCCTGGGGGAGGCATGTCATGACGCGTGGAAGGATTCTGCTGCTGGTCGGTTTGATAGCGCTTGGCATCGGTGAGGTGTGCTGGGTCGGCTGGCACGTCAGGCAATCCGCTGCTCAGGCACGGCTGGCGATGCAGGCACGCGTCGCCCGTGCCGAAGCGGTGGCACGGGCCGAACAGCATCCGGTGGTCAAGCCAGGCCAACTGTTCAGTAACGACGAGGTCTACGATTTTCTCGCCAAGGCAAAGCACGCCGAGACCATCGCCGATCCGCTGAAACGCTGTCTGGCCTACCCCGATCCGCCGCGCAGCCATTGGCAGCCTTCGGCCGTTCAGGCGTACTGCCAGTACCGCATGCAGTCGCTCATGCCGTTCGCCCAGGTGCAGACCCTGATCGAGAACGAGCAGGCCGCCGAACTGGACAAGCGGTTCGCCGACATGCTCGATGCGCAACTCACCCAACCCAATGCACGTGGCCTGCTCGATCGCACCTTCGAACTGGATTTCGACGGCTCGTTCGCCGTGCGCGAAGTGCTCGATGCCTGGAAGCGCGCGTCGCCGAATAGCGCCTTTGCCTACGCCGCCAGTGGCTATGCGTACGAAAAAATGGCCGGCACGGCGCGCGGAGAGAAGTTGATGAAAGACACGCCGCAAGGCAGCGTGGACTCGATGGATCGTCTTATGCAGCAGGCCGATGCCGACCTGCAAAAGGCCATGACGCTCAACCCGCGCATCACGCCGATCTACGACGCCATGATCGGTGCCGGCGGTCTCACGCTGGGCTCGGCCTACGCGTTGCGTGCGGCAAAGCAGGCGCAGGCCGTGGACCCCGCAAGCTTATCCGTCTACAGCAGAATGATGTGGTTTGCGCAACCGAACTGGTACGGGTCCGTCAGCGCCATGAAACAGGTCGCGGCCGACGCGAAAACGCATGCCGATAAAAACCCGCTGCTCGTGCTCGAAACGTCCAAGGCGCTGGCCTACGACAATTTGGACGACTGCGACTGCCACACGCCTGAGCAACTCGCGGCCTATCCCACCATTTTCGATGAGGTTGCCACTTCGGAGCAGCTGCTCAGTGCCGGTCATGCGGCGGAGTCCAGTCATTCACTCGGCCTGGCGGCAGTGTATTTCTCCGAAGCCATGCGCTTCGATCCCGACCTTCCGGACGAGCGGCTTCATCGCATCTTCGAGCTAAACAATTTCGATGAGTCGCAGTGGGCGGTAAACGAAGCGACGCAGCTGATGCAGCAGGCGCCCAACGAAGCGCCGCCTTTGAAAGCACGTGGTTATTCGTATGAGATGTTGGGCGATTATCCACACGCCATCACCGATTTGCAGCGTGCGACCGATCTGGCACCGGATGACCAGTCGGCATTGATGGAGCTAGGTCGGGTCTACATGGACAGCACGCACGACTGGAACGCTGCCTGGACCGTGTCCACGCTCGCCATTCAGCGCTTTCCCAATAGCCCGTCGAGCTGGATATACCGCGCCATGGTCCAGAAAAACCAGCCGCGCGCTGGCATGCAGCAAACCGTCGACGAATTCGCCACGCGATTCGGCAACGATCCCGCGCAGCTGAAAGCGCTGACCTGGCTGCGTGCGCAGCTCGCGTTGCAGCAGGGCGCTGCCCGGCAGGCAAAAGCGCTCGGCGCAGGCGCCAATCGCTTGGGGAAAGCCGCGGGTCAGGCAGCGGTAGCCACACCTCATAGCTGACCTCTACTCAAACGATATTCCGGTCTGCCGTGAGTTTCATCGCCATACATGCGCCGATCCCTATTGAAATAAACCGCAGCTTTCGCGTGCCACGGTGGCGCCTGAGCGGCAAGTATTGGCTGGACGAACTATCGAGAGTAACGACAGGCGGAGAGTTGATGACAGTTTATGCTGGACGCTCTGGCTAAAACCTTGCCATGATTAATCCTGTGAATGCGCATAATGAGCGCGCCGCCGGTACACCTCGCGAAAAGCGATCTTGAGCTAAGCAGCGCGAGATCCAATCGTCATGCAAAGGAATGTCATGCGCAGTTTTGGTTTCATCATCGGCATGTCCGTATTCGCAACGGCAGCGGTATTTGCGCAGCAGTCAGCCAGATACTGGATGCCGATGGGTCGCAGCGCGAACTCGACTTATCACGTCAGTGGCTATGGCGACCCGCTAAACCCTTCTGGCGCGACGCTGCATATCAATGCCGACAAAATCGATAACCACCTGTTCGGCAGCGTAGCGCATGTGGTCGATGCCGCTGCGTTCAAAGGGCATCGAGTCACCTTCGCGGCTTCGCTGAATGTTCGTGATGCCGCGCAGGGTGCAGAACTCTGGTTGCGTGCCGATGGTGCCGATCATGCGCGCGGTGCTCTCGCCATCGCCAACTCGCCGATCCTGCTTAGTCAGGTTCCAGCGGATGCGCCGGCCAACACGCAAGATCGTCAAGTGTCCATTGATGTACCGAACGAAGCGACACGTTTGTTTTTCGGCCTCATCCTCAAAGGCAAGGGCGAGGTCACTGCCTCACATGCGCGTTTGAACATGGGAGAGCACGTGGTGGAAGTGCGGCCGCAGATTCTGCTTGATCAGGTCGTCAAGATCGTTCGCGCTCATGCCTTGCATAGTGAGGAAGTGAACTGGCCTGTCGTCGAACCACAGATTCGTGCCATGGCGGCCAACGCCGTGGTAGCCAGAGACGTCTATCCCGCCATCCGCGCACTTCTGAAGGCGTTGAACGATCACCACAGCTTTCTCATGCCGCCGGACGCGGCAGCGCACGAGCGCAACAGCGTAACGACGTCCGGCGATCCCACGGTGGCACTGCGTGCAGGAGTCGTCGGCTATATCAACGTACCCGGTTACCGAGGTTTGGATCGTCAGGCACACAACAGGTTTGCCACCACCATGGTCAACGCCATCGCCGACATCGCGACACAGACGCGCTGCGGCTGGATCGTCGATCTGCGTCAAAACACCGGCGGAAACATGCTGCCGATGCTGGGCGGCTTGCGGCCGTTGTTGGGCAATACGCTAGGTATCGGATTCCGCGACGCCCATGGCAAGGTCGATCATCCGTCCGTTGGCGTCGGTCTGGATGCGTCGGTTCCGCATGGCCCCGATCTTTCCCGAGCTCCGGTCGCCGTGCTTACCGGGCCGCGAACCGGCAGCTCCGGCGAGGTCGTTGCCATCGCCTTTCGTGGTCGGCCAGCCACGCGATCTTTCGGCAGCGCCACGTATGGATTGAGTACCGGCAACAGCGCCTATCCCTTGGCCGATGGCAGTCTTCTTCTGCTTGCCACCGCCATTGATCTTGATCGAACGGGCAAGGCTTACGGCGGCAAGCTTGAGCCCGATCAAACGGTGGTGACATTGCCCGATACAAGCACCGACACGGTGATGGACGCAGCCCAAGCATGGTTGATCGGGTTGCCTGGTTGTTCCCGCTAAGCCCGATCTGCCGAGGTTACTCGGCGGATGAACGCGCCTTCGTGCAGCGCCTATACTCAAGCCCATCTTTCCCGGAGCCTTGGCCATGAACGCCCCCACCCGTATCGACACCACCCGCACCATCCGCGCGCCGCGCGGCACCGAGCTGAGCTGCAAGAGCTGGCTCAGCGAGGCGCCGTTTCGCATGCTGCAGAACAACCTCGATCCGGAGGTGGCCGAGAACCCGGCCGAGCTGGTGGTCTACGGCGGCATCGGGCGCGCGGCGCGCAACTGGGAGTGCTTCGACGCCATCCTCAAATCATTGCGCGAGTTGAACGACGACGAGACCCTGCTGGTGCAGTCGGGCAAGCCGGTCGGCGTGTTTCGCACGCATAGCGATGCGCCGCGCGTGCTGATCGCCAACTCCAACCTGGTGCCGGCGTGGGCCAACTGGGAGCACTTCAACGAGCTCGATCGCAAAGGCCTGATGATGTACGGCCAGATGACCGCCGGCAGCTGGATCTACATCGGCTCGCAGGGCATCATCCAGGGCACCTACGAAACCTTCGTCGAAATGGGCCGCCAGCATTACGGCGGCAATTTGAAAGGGCGCTGGATACTCACCGCCGGCCTTGGCGGCATGGGCGCGGCGCAGCCGCTGGCCGCGTCACTGGCCGGCGCGTGCAGCCTCAATATCGAATGCCAGCAAAGCCGCATCGATTTTCGCCTCAAGACGCGCTACGTCGACGAGCAGGCCAGTGATCTGGACGACGCGCTGGCGCGCATCAAAAAATACACGGAGGCGGGCGAAGCCAAATCCATCGCGCTGCTCGGCAATGCGGCCGACATCCTGCCCGAGCTGATCAAGCGCGGCGTGCGTCCCGATGCCGTCACCGACCAGACCAGCGCGCACGATCCGGTCAACGGCTACCTGCCGCACGGCTGGACGGTGGAGCAGTGGCTGGAGCGCCGCAAGGCCGACCCCGAAGGCACGCGCGACGCGGCCAAGCAGTCCATGCGTACCCACGTCGAGGCCATGCTCGCCTTTCATGCGCAGGGCATCCCCACCTTCGACTACGGCAACAACATCCGCCAGATGGCCAAGGACGTCGGCTGCGACAACGCCTTCGCCTTCCCCGGTTTCGTGCCCGCCTATGTGCGCCCGCTGTTCTGCCGCGGCATCGGCCCGTTCCGCTGGGTCGCGCTCAGCGGCGACCCGGAAGACATCTACAAGACCGACGCCAAGGTCAAGGAACTCATCCCCGACGACAAGGCCCTGCACAACTGGCTCGACATGGCCAAGGAGCGCATCAGCTTTCAGGGTTTGCCGGCGCGCATCTGTTGGGTCGGTTTGGGATTGCGCGACAAGCTCGGGTTGGCGTTTAACGAGATGGTGCGCAACGGGGAGTTGAAGGCGCCGGTGGTTATTGGGCGCGATCATCTGGACAGCGGGAGCGTTGCTTCACCCAACCGCGAAACTGAGTCGATGAAGGATGGTAGCGACGCCGTCAGCGACTGGCCGTTGCTCAATGCCATGCTCAATGTTGCCGGTGGGGCGACGTGGGTGTCGTTGCATCATGGCGGTGGGGTGGGGATGGGGTATTCGCAGCACAGTGGCATCGTCATCGTTTGCGACGGCACGGAAGAGGCGGACAAGCGCATTGCGCGCGTGCTGTGGAACGATCCGGGGACTGGCGTGATGCGGCATGCGGATGCGGGGTATGAGGATGCGATTGCGTGCGCGAAGGAGCAGGGGTTGAAGTTGCCGATGGTGCTATGACCGCACAGACTAAAAATCTGAAAGATCTAGCGGAGACTCTTGATAAGCTTCAACTAGCTATGAATCAGAAGCTTCGTGTGCCGCCAGGTTCTGTCAAAACCTGTGTAATGCTGGCCATGAGCTTTTACGAAAACATGCGAGCATTCATCGATCTGATACCGCAGGGCTACGGTTATGCAGGATGCTCTAACGCTAGATCTGCGTTGGAAGCGATGATCGATTTCAAAGCTTTAAAAAATGACCCAGTTCATCTAAAAGTAATGGGTCAGCAGTTTCTTCATCAAAAAAAACATGTGATCACATCTGCCTCAAGGGCGGCCCGACACCATAGCATTCAAGATGCCGATCGTTTTGACTGGGCGGAGCGAGAGGTGACGGATACGTCGAAAAAGATATCTAGTCTAGAAAAAATAAGTAAAAAACGCAGAGAACAACTTATTCTGGAGCATGTTGATCCGTCCGGTATTGTGGTGAGTCTATACGCAATGCTATGCGATCTTAGTCATAACAGTCTAAGTGCGTTGGGAATTAGGCATTTGCGGATATTGCCGGACGGATCTGAAGATTTAGTTGTTCAAAATGAACTTGACCAAAAAATTATAGAAGCATTATGCGTATTAATGGCGGCATTTTCTGATCAGCTGAGCGAATTTTTTGATGAACTGAAGTATGAAATGAACTAATTGGTCACAGCCCTTTAGTGCGGTAACGGGCGCAGCTCTGCTCCGCATGTTTCCGAGTCGCTGATAGTTGGGAAGCGGGCTTGGTGTATTTCTCAACACGTCACACTGGATCAATCATGCCGCTTACTCTAATTACACGGGGTTCCAAGCACGGACGCTGCAATATATGCGGCACAGTTGGTCCGTTGACTGAAGATCACACGCCACCCAAAGGATGCGTGCATCCGACAGCCATGATGCTCGAGCACGCTGCCGATCGTCTCGAGACGCGGAAGGGAATAAAAGCCAAGGCAAATGACGGAGTCAAATATCGCACTCTATGCTCTCGGTGTAATAACGCAATTTTGGGCGGTCGCTACGACCCGGCCCTGATCGATTTCGTAAACCGTATCAGCGGGTTGCTGGAATCTCCCATCCTATTGCCCGCCACTGTAGCGATTCCAGCGAAACCACACTTAGTCGCGCGCGCGGTTTGGGGGCATATGGCGGCTGTCGGCGTAGACAGATACCCAAAGGGACCGGACACCGAAATCTTAAAGCAATTTTTCCTAGATGAGTCGCTGCCGCTTCCGCATCACTTAAACTTTTACTACTGGCTATACCCATATAGAAGGCAGGCGCTAATCAAAGACGCTGGCGTTCTCGATATGCGCGGGGGGAACGCCGTTTTTTGGATGATGAAATTTTATCCGATAGCTTTTGCAATTTGGAGAACGGAAAACGGTTACAGATCAAATTATCGGGATCTGGCCCAATATCGGTCAGGCCGTCCAAACGATGTTCAAGACGTAATGCTCGATATGCATTCGATTCCTCACGAACTGATACTTGAGGCGCCAACCGAGACGCAAGGTATCATGTATGGGAAAGAAGCTATCGTGGCAAACGGGCGTCCGCCAGTGGGTCGCGTTCTGAAGAACTAAGTGGGTCAATTTTTGCGAAAAATGGGTCAGAGTGCACTTTTTTCAGTCGGTCAGGGCATTGCGGGGCAGCCCGATTCTGATTGGTTCCGCCGGGCTCTCCGGCTGGGCATCGTTAGCGGAACGAAAGCGGTCTGGTTCGAGTACATGTTGGCGTTGTAGGTGTAGCTGGATCGCTTGGATTTTTGCTTTGGAAAGCGTAGCAATGCTGATGGCGTAAAAACTGGCGCAGCGCCGCTCCCGCATGATTACAAGGCGCAAATAAGGGGTCAGGTTCATTTATTTCGGCCAGCTAAATGAACCTCACCCCTTTGTTGCCTCGGTCGGAGGGGCCATTCAATGCCAGGGAGCTTTCTTATGATTGACCATTTGACTGTCCTGAAATTGTCCGGGGTGTTTGAACGAAATTCCGGTGGCTATGGTTTGGTTCGGTCGAATAGAAAAACGCGCTCGGTAAAGGCTGTATTCAAACTGTTGCAGGTGCTGATGATCGCCTTACCCGTGGCCGCTACGGGTGCAACTTTCAAGAAGATGATGGATTCTTACGATCCCATTTGCAGTGTTTTTCTGTCCAATCTAAAGGCCGCACATGTGGAGCAGATGACGGACGATCAGCTCTGTAATCTGCAGATGAAAACCATCATGCCGGGCTTTACCTTTCCGACTTGGCAAACGGTCGCAGGAGCCGATCCCACAGCGACGCTGCGGCAGCTGCTAAAGGCTGATGTGTTGCCAAAAACGGATATCCCCTGGTCAAAAAACTGGCCTGAAATTATTGATTACGCAAACGAAATAAACAGCAGACACCAGCTTTACGTCGAGCAAACGCAGCTGTCGCAGCTGGGTAAGACAGTCTACGTGCAACAGGTGGCCGTGAAAGGATGTTTTTTCAAAATGCATCAATCTAGCGCGGATACACAAATGAAGCTGGGTCCAGATACCTACCGCATTCCTGAGTTTTCTTTTGCCATGGAATCCGACCACCGGAAAATGCTCCCATTTACACAAGATCCGGGTGGACTATCCGGCGAACTGGCGAATTTCAATAAGGGCAAGTATCAGATCGTCGGTTTGAATCTATCAAAATCATGGACGATTCAGGCCGACAAACGGGGCTTTGCAAGCGCGAATCTTGCGGGATACGAATTGGTAAACCCGGATCCACAATCCACCAATTTTCTCGACGGGCAGGCAGATCATAAACCGTACGTCTATATCTTTCCAATATGCCAGTTCAACATATGGTTAAATGCCAAGGAGATTCGCAAATAAGGGGTCAGGTTAGTTTAATTCAGCCCGCTAAATGAACTTGACCCCTTCTTCATCTGATCAAGGATCACATGGTGAAGTCATGAAAGAACTGAGTAAAGACATTCTCGCTCGTGATGCCAAGCGGGACATCGGCGCCGACGTGCTTGAAGCCATTCGTGAGATTAAAGCTGGCGGCGGACGCAAGTTCACCGTACACGTTAGCAAGGCCACCGAAGCTCGTCTTAAGCTCGGTCAGTCGCAAGCTGATTTTAAATAAGGGGTCAGGTTCATTTAATTCGGCCCGCTAAATGAACCTGACCCCTTTGTTGAAGTAGGTCAGAGCCGCTTACTCTCACCCCCGGTTTCCGGTTTTCAATACGTACGCCTGGCGCAGTTGATAGATGTGGCGGTAGATGCTTCAAGTGTGGATTGCCACAAAGTATATAAAGGCAATATTTGAGAACAACGCGCAACGGCTCTTGGAAGGGGTGACGTTATGACAAGCTCATTGCTGATAAAAATTTCAGTCGGATTAGCTATTTTCTTGGTGGTTAGTATTTATCAAATAGAGAAAATCAAGGAGTTCACGCCAAGTCTATTGAATTTCAGTCAAACGACAGATATTTCCGGGTCTTCTTCATATCTTACTAGCGGTCGTTTTGGTGCAAGCTTAATCGATGGAAAAGTATTTTTCTGCAGTGCAGAATATTCGGGCGGTAATGGGCCGTGCCGTGCGGTTGCTAAGCTCCCAGAGGGCAGCAAGATTACGGTGGCGGCAGCAACGCTTGAGACAAGCCGCGGTCCTATTCTATATGCCATTAATGTCAAATCTAATGCACAAGAAATCTACAAGATAAGTCCCGAAAAGGCTCTCCGGGATTGGTGGATTGGGAGCTTCCTTGGATTGTCAATTAGGTCCGTACTTTCAGTGTCAATGTACTTCGTGATCTTAATCATGGCCACTAAAACCTCGAGGTGACGCAAAAAAAAGAAAGCTAAATGAAAAACAGGGGGCAGAATGCACTTCTTCAGTTGGTCGAGCTTTGCGGGGCCGCCCGATCTTGAGTGGTACGGCCGAGCGCGCCAGCTGGGCGTGATGGCGGAACGAAAAGCGATCTGTTCCAAGCGCATGTTGGCATTGCAGGTGAAGCTAGCTAACTGGGTCAGAGCCCCTTACTTGAGAGCCCCTTACGCGACTTTTCGAAGAAATTTCCGATGCGCGAAAGCGGGCTCTGATTCCGTTGATTCTGGCTCATTGATGTTGTTCGACTGGAGTTTGGCAAATGCAGGGATACAAGGCATGTGTAGCGCGTGGTGTTTGTGCAGCGACGATAGCGATCCTCGCGGCCTGTTCGAACAGGCCGCCGCCGAATCAGGCTCGCGTAGATCCGAATCAATCCGCGACCCAGGATTCGGCGATTGACAGGCAGATACCTGAGGTGTGCTTAAAAGTTGTTGAAACTGAATTGGCGTGTCTTGAAAACAAGCAAGCGGTCGATCGCGTTGGTGGTAATACCGCCAATCTCCTTTCCGACCGTGCCCAAATCACGCAAGCGGAGCAGGAGCGCACCGTGACACTCCACAACGCGATTCTTCTGCGAGGGCCTTCCGCGACAGCGGTCGAATGCAAACGCCGGGCATCGTCAGAAATCACGGACCTCACCGGAACCCAGGTTCGCCAGATTCGCGCTGCAGGTG
>Ga0302310_10004178_pt1 | contig 10936 bp, 7 predicted proteins | sample III_Palsa_N1_2_FD_200451 | JGI IMG/M metagenome (GOLD analysis project Ga0302310, IMG submission 200451) | Peat permafrost microbial communities from Stordalen Mire near Abisko, Sweden - III_Palsa_N1_2 | ecosystem: Environmental > Terrestrial > Soil > Palsa > Peat permafrost | place: Sweden... | reverse complement strand
TGCGGACCAGTGATGGCCCTTCAATCCCCCCAGGTAGCGAACATCACCACCGCTGCTGCCGCCATCGCGGCCGTGGCGAGCCAGCCGAATAGCTTCAACGGCCATGGCATGGTGAACTTGCCCATCACCTTGCGGCTGGAGCCCATCAGCATCATCACGATCATCAGCGGTACCGCGGCCACGCCATTGATGACGGCGCTCCAGTACAGCGCCTTGATCGGGTCGAGCGGGGTCAGGTTCAGTACGATGCCGGCAACGCTGGCAACGATCAGCACGCCATAGAAGAACCTGGCTTCGTGTGGCTTGTTTTCCAGCCCGCTGCGCTGGCCGAACGCGCCAGATGCGGCATAGGCGGTAGCGCCAGCCAGTACCGGTACAGCCAGCAGGCCGGTGCCGATGATGCCGGCGGCGAACAGCGCGAAGGCCAGCCTGCCGGCCAGTGGCCTCAGCGCCTCGGCGGCTTCAGATGAGGACTGGATGTCGGTCTTGCCGTGAGCGTGCAGTACTACGGCGGCGGTGAGGATGATGAAGAAGGCGATCAGGTTGGAGAAAACCATGCCGATCGTGGTATCGATGCCGATCCGGCGCAGGGCGCTCGGCGCCTGATGGGGCGCCCTTCGCAACGATCTGCGCCGCTTGTTCGATCCGATCTCTTCCACTTCCTGTGCTGCTTGCCAGCAGAACAGATAGGGGCTGATGGTGGTGCCGAGCAGGGCGACCAGGCCGACGGCGTATTTGGCATTCCAGGTGATCGGTGGCACCACGATGCTCTTGAGCACGGCCGGCCATGGCACATGGATCACCAGCACGGTTGCCACATAGGCAAACAGGCTCAGCGTGAGCAGCTTGAGGATCGGCGAATACCGCGTGAACGGAATGAAGATCTGCAGCAGCAGCGACAGCACGGCAAAAAGTGCTGCGTAGACCAGCGCGGGACCACCGATCAGCAGCTTCAGCGCGGCGCCCATGGCGCCGATGTCCGCGGCCAGGTTGATCACGTTCGCCACGACAATGGAGACGACCAGGCCATACACCAGCGTTCTGGGGTAATGCGTGCGGACGCCTTCCATCAGGCCGTGGCCGGTGACCCGCCCGATGCCGGCGCTGATCGCCTGGATCGCGATCATCAGCGGCATGGTCAGCAGGATGCACGACAGCATGCCGTAGCCGAACGCCGCGCCCACCTGGGAGTAGGTGGCAATGCCGCTGGGGTCGTCGTCGGCTGCGCCAGTGATCAGGCCGGCACCCAGGTTTGCCCAAGGCGGTGTTTCCAAGCCTCCATCTTCGGTGTTCTTGCGAGTGACCATGGCGGTGTTCCCGATGCGTAAGGTGCCGAGCCGAAGGTGGCGCACGGGGTGATTAACTTCTCCGAGACTGCAGCATCGGCGGGTCGATGCGGTGAAGGCGTGAATGTCGGAGTACTACGGCGAGCCGCGGACCTACTGACGCAACCTGTCAGGTTGCGCGTGGCTGATCGATGGTTTCGTCATTGCCACCACGCTTCAGCAGCCACGCCAGCAGCGGTGGCGTCACCATCGCGGTGAGCAGCGACATCGCCACGATGATCGCGTAGATACGGTTGTTGAAGACGCCGGCCGCCAGGCCGAGGCTGGCGATCACCACGCCGACTTCACCGCGCGGCACCATGCCGAAACCGATGATGGTGGCACTGTGTTTGCCCAGCGACAGCGAACCGAGCCAGCCGCCGGCAAGTTTGGAAACGATCGCGATCGCAGTGACTGCGGCGAGCATCAGCAGGGCATCCGTGTTGGCCAGCTCATGCAGGTCGATTTTGCTGCCGGTGACCACGAAGAAGAACGGCGTGAGCAACGCGAGCAGTGGCATGGTCTGCTTTTCCAGTGTGTGCTGCTGGCGCGTTTCCGAAGCGATCATGCCGGCGAGGAAGGCGCCGATGATCGCTGCCAGTCCGAACAGCGTGGATAGATAGGCCAGTCCGAGGCATAGCGCCAACACGATCATCAACGGCGAATGCGGGGCCAGCGGTTTTTCCAGCCAGCTGGAGTTCCAGCGCATCACCCGCGCGCCGCCCAGGCCGACCACAGCGATAAAACCGATCGCCCCGGCCAGCACCATCAGCAGGTGCGAGAGATTGAAACCGCCGCCACCCTGCATTGATACCACCACGCCAAGCAGCAGCATCGCAAGGATGTCGTCGATCACTGCGGCGCCGAGGATCACCTTGCTCTCGACGCGCTGCAGTGCGTTCAATTCCTGCAGTACGCGTGCCGTGATGCCCGCCGAGGTGGCGACGAACGCGGCGGCCACGAACAGCGACTTGTCCCAGTCGAAGCCGCTGCCATGTGCCCACACGCTACCCATGCCGAACGGCACCAGCACGCCGAGCACACCGACCAGGAAGGCCACCTTGCCGACTTTCTTCAGATCCTCCAGCCGCGTTTCCAGGCCTACCGAGAACAGCAGCAGCACCACGCCGATTTCGGCGAGCACATCCAGCGGGGTACCGGCGGCGGTCTGTTCGGGCGTGATCCAGCCGAGCAGCGATGGGCCGATCACGCAACCGGCGGCGATCTCGCCGACCACGCCGGGCAGCTTCAACCGCTGCGCGATCTCACCGCCGACCTGTGCCGCGACGAACACGATGAACAGGGTGAACAGGATATCGCTGGCGTGTTCCATTCGGCGTGCGTCCAGGCTGTCGGCAGAGCCTGCATCCTACATGCGAGCTGAGGTGCCGTGACAGCACATTCAACGTGACTGCTTACTCGGTCGCGGCGGCGCCAGGCAGTGGGCGATCGTGCCGCAACCGGCTGAACACCCGGCTGGCTATGGCAGTGATTGCCGCCAGCAACAGCACGGTCCAGCGGAACGCGACGACGTAGTCTTCGTGGGCGTGGCCCTGCAGTAGCGCTTCCATCAGCAGGGTGGACAGCGCGATACCGAAACTCATCGCCAGGTATTGCACCGTCGAAGCCATCGATGAGGCCATCGAGGCGTGCTTGATGTCCAGGTCGTTGTAGATCAGCGTATTCATCGCGGTGTATTGCAGCCCCGAGAAACTGCCATAGAGGAAGGTCAGCAGGGCGATGACCCAGACTGGCGAGGTCGGGCCGAGCAGGGCGAATGCGGCCAGCAGCACCGACACCATCAGCGTATTGCCGAGCAGCAGACGGCGGTAGCCGAAGTGGATCAGCGCCCGATTGATCGCCCATTTTGCGCTGATCGAACCGAGTGCCTGCGGCACCATCATCAGGCCGGCCATCATCGGTGACCAGCCGCAACCCACCTGCAGGAACAGCACCAGCAACAGGAACATGCCGGAGATGCCGAGCCGGGTGAACAGGCCGCCAGCCAGCGCCACCCACACACTGCGCACACGCAACAGGCTGAGATCCGCTACCGGATGCGCAGTGCGTCGGCTGTGCCATACATATACGATGCCCAGCAACAGAGCGAGCGCGCTGTACAGTCCGAGCCGGTCCCACGGTACCGGCTTGCTGCCAGCGAGTTCGGATGCGGTGAGCAGCAACGCCGAAGCGGAGGCAAACAGCAGAAAGCCGAACAGGTCGAAACGGTTCGCGTGTTCCAGCCGGTAGTCGGGCATGTCGCGCCGGTTCATCCATACACCGGCAATCGCCACCGGCACATTGATCAGGAAGATCAGCCGCCATGAGGTGAACTCGACCAGCGCGCCGCCGAGCAGTGGCCCGAGCACCGAGCCGAGCAGACCGAACGTGGCCACCGTACTCATCGCGCGCACGAATTCGCGCTTGGCGATGCTGCGCACCAGGACGTAGCGGCCTACCGGCATCAGCGAGGCACCGCCGACGCCTTGCAGCACACGAGCCGCGACCAGTTGCGGCAGCGTCTGCGCCAGGCCGCACAGCAACGAACCCGCGCCGAACACCACGATCGCGATGCCGAACACCCGGCGCGTGCCGAGCCGATCGCACAACCAGGGGCTGGCTGGTATCAGGATCGCCAAGGTCAGCACGTAACTGGTCAGCGCGGTGCGCATGCCCAGCGGCGTGACGCGCAAGGCCTCGGCCATCGCCGGCACCGCAGTATACGCAGCGGAGGCGGCAGCGTGGGGATCCGCGGCGGCTTGTGGAGGCATGTTGCGCGATGATACCTGTTATGACAGCTTGATTTTCATCGTTGGCTTGTACTGAGTCAGACTAGTTTCATCTGCGGGCTGTGGCTACCAGCGTGTTTCCGTGTCCTCATCGAAAGTATTAAAGCGTTGCTGGGGTGTCTACACATTACCGCGACCGTAAGTTTCAAAGCGCTCTGTGTAGCACCTACCGGAAGTCGCTGGCCATTTTCATTGTCGGCTGTGTCAGGGCGGCTATCGCGCACGGGTGTCGTTAAACTGCGGGAAGATCCAAGGAGACCCGCATGACCGAACGTCCGGCCCCTGCCGAAATTGTCGCCCGCGCCAAGGCACTGCGTGCGCAGATCGAGCAGGCCAATTACCGCTATCACGTAATCGATGATCCTGAGATTACCGACGCCGACTACGATCGCCTGATGCGCGAGCTGGAAGCGCTCGAGGCGGAATATCCGACACTCGCCTCCGGCGATTCACCAACGCGCAAGGTGGGTGCACGAGCGCAGGGTGGTTTTGCCGAAGTGCGTCATCAGCTGCCCATGCTGTCGCTGGGCAATGCGTTTGAGCAGGAGGGTGAAGGCGAGCGCGAACGCTTCCGCGAGGTGGCCGAGTTCGAACGACGCATCGAGCAGACGCTGGATCGACGCGAGCCCGTATTCTCGGTAGAGCCGAAACTGGATGGACTGGCGATCAGCCTGCGTTACGAGCAGGGCGTATTCGTGCAGGGCGCCACGCGTGGCGACGGCGAGACCGGTGAGGATGTGACCGCCAACCTTCGCACGGTGCGCGCCATTCCATTAAAGCTGCGCGGCGAAGGTTGGCCTGAGGTGCTCGAAGTGCGCGGCGAAGTGATCATGCTGCGCAGGGATTTCGAAGCGTTCAATGCCTACGCCCGTGCGCATGATGAGAAGCCGTTGGCCAATCCGCGCAACGGTGCGGCTGGTTCATTGCGCCAGCTCGACCCGGCGATTACCGCGAAGCGCCGGCTGAGTTTCTTCGCCTACGCGATCGGCGTAGTCGAAGGCGGAACGTTGCCGCAGACGCATTCACAGACATTGCAGAAGCTGCGCGAGTGGGGCTTTCCGGTGTCACTGGAAGTCGATGTTGCACGCGGCTTCGACGGCCTTATCGCGTATTTCCGGCGCATCGGCGCGAAGCGCGACAGCCTGCCGTACGATATCGATGGCGTCGTCTACAAGCTGGACGATTATACCGGCCAGCGCGAGATGGGTTTCGTCTCGCGTGCTCCGCGCTGGGCGATCGCGCACAAGTTTCCGGCGCAGGAGCAGACCACGCGCCTGCTCGACATCGAAATCCAGATTGGCCGCACTGGCGCGGCGACACCGCGCGCGCGAATGGAGCCGGTGCAGGTGGCTGGCGTGACGGTGACCTACGCCACCTTGCACAACGCCGACCAGATCGCGCGGCTGGATGTGCGCGTGGGCGACACCGTTATCGTGCGCCGCGCCGGTGACGTGATTCCGGAAGTGGTACGGGTAATCGAGGACCAGCGTCCGGCCGGCACGGTGCCGTGGGCGATGCCCACGAACTGTCCCATCTGCAACTCAGCACTGATCCGTGAAGAGGGCGCAGCGGCCTGGCGCTGTTCCGGTGGGCTGATCTGTGCCGCGCAACGCAAGGAGGCGCTGATCCATTTCGCCTCGCGTCGGGCAATGGATATCGAAGGTCTGGGCGAGCGCTTCGCTGAGGCGCTGGTGGAAATCGATATCGTGCACACGCCAGCTGACCTTTATGGGTTGAGTGTGGATGACTTCGTCGACATGAAACGCCGTATCGACGAGCGGGATGGAACTACGCCGGAGACGGTAAAAGCTGGCAAGGTGGCGACCAAGTGGGCCGAGAACCTCGTCGCTGGCATCGAGGCCAGCCGGAACACCACGCTGGCCCGCTTCCTGTTCGCGCTAGGCATCATGCATATCGGCGAGAGCACGGCGAAAACTCTGGCCGCATGGCTGGGTCGACTTGAATTCGTACGCAGCATGCCGGCACGGGTATTGCGCGTGCTGCCGGATATCGGTGGCGAAGTGGCATCGTCGATTGCCGGCTTCTTCGCGCAGGAAGGCAACCAGCAGGTAGTCGATGCGTTACTCGCCGCTGGTATTGTGTTCAGTGACGAGGCCGAGCCGTCGCCGCTGCTGCGCGAACGGCTGAACTTGGGCGTATTGCTGGATCAGGCTGGAATCAGCAAGCTCGGCCCGAAGAGTACCCGGCTGCTCGCCGAGCATTTTCCGACACTCGAACGCCTGCTTGGCGGCGGCGCGGCCCACTGGATTACGGCTGGTCTGCCGCAGGCGGCTGCGACGAGCCTGGAGGGGTTCCTCGCCGACCCGTCTGCGTTGGCTGCGTTGCGCGACAGTGAGGCTGCGATGCAGTGGCTGCTTGCGGCCATTCCGGTTGCCGCGGCAGTGAGCCGGGCTCCGCTCGATGGGCAGACCTTCGTGCTTACAGGTACGCTTGCCTCGCTCAGTCGCGACGAAGCGAAAGAACGGCTGGAAGCACTGGGGGCGAAGGTATCCGGTTCGGTATCAAAGAAGACCAGCTTCGTGGTCGCCGGCGAGGCGGCTGGCTCCAAGCTCGACAAGGCGCAGGAGCTGGGTGTGGCGGTTTGGGACGAAGCGCAGCTGCTGGCATTGCTGGCCAGGCATGAGAGCACGACATGATGCGTGACATGGCATGGGTTACCTCGTTGCGATTGCGTGCGCAGCTGTACACGCTGATCCGCACGTTCTTCGCCGAGCGCCATGTGCTTGAAGTCGAAACCCCGATTCTTTCCGCGGCAACACCGACCCCAACATCCAGAGTTTCAGTACGACCTTCAGCGGCCATGTCGATGCCGGTGCGTGCGAACGCTGGCTGCGCACTTCGCCGGAGTTTCCGCTCAAGCGCCTGCTGGCCGCCGGGATCGGCGACTGCTACGAGCTGGGTCGGGTGTTCCGCAACGGCGAGGCTGGTGGTCGACACAATCCCGAATTCAGCATGCTGGAGTGGTATCGAGTCGGTTGGTGTCACCGCCGGCTGATGGAGGAAACCATCGCATTGATCGAGGCAGCATTGGCGATGGTCGGGAGACGGGCCGAGGTGTTGATCGAGAGTTACCGGCAACTGTTCCTGGATGAGCTGGGTATCGATCCGCTGCATGCGCCGATCGACGAGCTGCGCGAGCCGTTGGCGGAGTACAACATCGGCCCGGATGGCCTGGGGCGTGATGACTGGCTCGACCTGCTGATCACGCACAAGCTGCAGCCGGCGTTTCCGCGCGACCGCATCACGTTGATCCACGACTATCCGGCGACGCAGTGCGCACTGGCCCGTGTCCGATCGGGCGAAACGCCGCTGGCAGAGCGCTTCGAGCTGTACTTGGGGCGCTACGAGGTGGCCAACGGTTATCACGAATTGAATGATGCAGCGGAGCAGCGCCACCGTGGCTTGCGTGAAATTCCGATCGATGAGCGCCTGCTTTGCGTGCTGGATACGATGCCTGATTGTGCCGGCGTGGCCCTGGGGATTGAGCGCCTGCTGATGTGTTTGATGAATGCCGATTCCGTAGCCGACGTATTGGCACTGCCGTTCAATCTGGCTTGAGCATGGGCATGCTGGCAGCCAGCAACTTCTTTTGGCTTGAAAGCGGTTTCTTGCTTGGTGAGCACGTGCAATAACTGCTATATGGTTTATTTGGGGCTTTGAAAGCGGATTTATTGATTTAGCCGCCTCGCGGTAATGATCGATTACACAACTGGTATCGACCCAACTGGAGATTGACGATGCATTTGTTACGGACTGGCCTTGGGGCCCTGTTCTCGATTGCCGTAATCCTGCCTACGACAGCACTGGCGGAGAACAGCGGTTGGTATGTAGCCGTCGATGGCGGCCAGTCCCAATTCAACGATGCCAGCAGTCAGGTTCCGTCATGGCTTGCAAGCTTACCCAATCCTCCTGGCTACGTGGTTGGGATAAATGGCACTTCGGGCACGAGCAATGATGATCACCATGCGGCCTACCGCTTCATGCTCGGATATCAGATCAACCCTTATTGGGGTGTCGAGGCGAGCTATGTAGACCTCGGCACAGCGAGCGTTGCAGGTACAGCAAGCGGCTACTATCAACCCAGTTGCCAGAAAAATCAGCTTTGCCTTCCAATTGTTGGGATCACATCCTTCGGCTACAAAGGCAGCTACCGTGATCGTGGGCCAGGTCTCGCTTTTAATGGTACCTACCCGATTAGCGACCAGTGGTCGGTGTTTGCACGTCTCGGCATGGTCGATGCCCGCGTCCATCTGGATCTTGAGACGTCACCCTCATTGCCACCGGCCAGTCTCGGTCCTGCTCCGTTAGGCGCAACCCATTCCAGCACGAACTGGAGCAGCACATTCGGGCTCGGTGTGAACTACACGTTGAACGATCGGTGGGCAGTCCGTCTGGGTTGGGATCGGTATGCCGACCTTGGTAGCCGCAACAACACCGGCAGCAATAGCGTCAATCTTGCCTCGATCGGTGTGGTCTACCGTATCTGAATGCCTGCCTGCGCAGCCCGGTTGATCCCGTGATGAACCGGGCTGCGCTGGTCAGCTCCGATCGCCCTTGATGTCCCGCTGCGTGGGTTGATCGCTCCACAGGAAGCGGTAGATCAGGCCACCGAGGATGCCTCCGATAATCGGCATCACCCAGAAGAACCACAGCTGCTCGACCGCCCAGCCACCCTGGAACAGTGCTACCGCGGTAGAGCGTGCCGGGTTCACTGAGGTGTTGGTGACGGGGATGCTGATGAGGTGGACCAGGGTCAGTGCGAGGCCGATCGCGATGCCGGCGAAACCCACCGGCGCACTCTTGTGCGTCGCGCCCATGATGATGAAGATGAAGAAGCAGGTCATTACCAGCTCGCACAGCGCCGCCGCACCCATCGAGTAACCGCCCGGCGAATGCGCGCCATAGCCGTTCGAGGCGAAGCCGCTGGCGACGGCGTCGAAGCCGGGTTTGCCCGAGGCGATCGTGTACAGCACCAGGCCGGCGACGAGGCCGCCGACTACCTGCGCGATGATGTACGGGATCACTTCCTTCAACGGAAACCGGCCGCCGGCCGCCAGGCCGCAGGTGACAGCCGGGTTGATGTGGCAGCCGGAAATGTGGCCGATGGCGTAGCACATGGTCAAAAGGGTCAGGCCAAACGCCAACGCCACGCCGGCGAAGCCGATGCCAAGTCCGGGAAAGGCCGCCGCCAGCACTGCGCTGCCGCAACCACCCATTACCAGCCAGAACGTGCCGAAGAATTCGGCGGCCAAGCGTTTGCTCATGCTCATCAGGAAACTCCTTGCCGGTTGAATGCAGGCGCGCGCGGCGTTACCACGAGCGCTACTCGTCACTAAATGCGAAAACGTTTTCCCCAAACCCCATTCCCAGAACCCCAAGCCCAGAGCCGCACGGATCGCAGCAACGCATATTGGTGGACGTGCGTTGTCACATCCCGACTTCACCCGGTATCCCTGCCGGTCGCACGCAGCATATAGCGATGTCGGGGTCGAGTACGAGCGGCGCTCCCGGATCCATCCAAATGGCATGATGATGCGCTATGTTGCGCGGGTCCTTGTCCGAGCGACCCGTGGAACCACTGATGACTGATACCGCCATTTCGCCCCTGTCGAATGTCTCCGCACCTTCGCGTGCACTCGACCGACGCGATCTGCGCACCTTGAGCCTTTCGGCCCTTGGTGGTGCGCTGGAGTTCTACGATTTCGTGGTGTTCGTGTTCTTTGCGATTCCGCTGAGCCATTTGTTCTTTCCGAAGGACACGGCCTCGTGGCTGGCCCAGTTGCAGGTGTACGGCATCTTCGCCGCGGGGTATCTGGCACGGCCGTTGGGCGGCATCGTGATGGCGCATTACGGTGACAAGCTGGGGCGCAAGAAGATGTTCACGCTCAGCGTGTTCCTGATGGCCGTGCCAACGCTTTGCATTGGTCTGCTCCCGGTGTATGCACAGGTCGGCATGTTGGCGCCCCTGCTGCTCTTGCTGCTGCGTGTGGTGCAGGGTATTGCAGTGGGTGGCGAGGTGCCGGGCGCGTGGGTATTCGTGGCTGAGCATGTGCCCTCACAGCGGATCGGCTTCGCCTGCGCCAGCCTTACTTCAGGGCTCACCGTGGGCATCTTGATCGGCTCGCTGGTGGCGGCAACGATCAACCACCGGATGACACCGATCGAGGTGCTCGACTGGGGCTGGCGGCTGCCGTTCCTGGTCGGTGGCGTGTTCGGTTTCTTCGCGGTGTGGCTGCGCCAGTGGCTCAGCGAGACGCCGGTGTTCGAGGCGATGCATGCGCGCCGCGAACTGGCGGCGGGACTGCCGTTGCGGCAGGTGTTCGAGCGGTATCTACCGAGCGTGCTGATGTCGATGCTGGTGACCTGGATGCTCACCGCAGCGATCGTGGTGATGATCCTGATGACACCGTCGCTGGTGCAGTCGGTTTTCCATATCGAGCCGGCACGCGCCTTCCTCGGCAACAACGTGGCCTCATTCGCGTTGGCGCTGGGCTGCCTGTGCTACGGCTGGCTGGCCGACCGCATCGGTTATCCGCGAGCACTGCTGTTCGGGGCGGTCGGTTTGCTGGTTTGCAGCTATGCGCTGTACCTGGATTTACAGGCTGGCGCTGCGCATTTCGTCGCCTTGTATGCGCTGGCCGGTTTCAGCGTCGGGGTAGTCGGCGTGGTACCGGCACTGATGGTGGTGGCGTTTCCACCGGCGGTGCGTTTCTCCGGCCTGTCGTTCTCGTACAACATCGCCTACGCGGTATTCGGCGGACTCACGCCACCGCTGATCGGGTTGCTGGTGAAACGATTCGG
>Ga0302310_10004177_pt1 | contig 10936 bp, 9 predicted proteins | sample III_Palsa_N1_2_FD_200451 | JGI IMG/M metagenome (GOLD analysis project Ga0302310, IMG submission 200451) | Peat permafrost microbial communities from Stordalen Mire near Abisko, Sweden - III_Palsa_N1_2 | ecosystem: Environmental > Terrestrial > Soil > Palsa > Peat permafrost | place: Sweden... | reverse complement strand
CCAACGGCCAAACCGCGAATGCCGGAGTAACCACGGGCCTGCCGGCCGCCGACTGCATCTTCAACGACGTCACCACCAGCAACAACGACGTTCCCTGCGCGGCGGGATCAACCGATTGCTACGTCAGCAGCGGCACCGCCTACGGCATCTTGTCGCTGAACGGCGCCACTTCGCTCGAAGTGGCTTACCCCGCCGCCCCTGGTTTCGACTCGGCCACCGGCCTCGGCTCGGTGAACGTAAACAACCTCATCACCAAGTGGAATACGGCCTTCGGCAGCACCACGGCACTCTCGGCCTCGCTCACTTCCCTCACCTCCAGCCAGTCCACAAGTCTGACGGCGACCGTGACCGGTAAAACCCCTACGGGGTATGTCGACACGCCTCCTAAGCTCACCGGAACCGCCAGCTTTAAAGCTGGAACAACCGCGCTGGGCAATTGCACTTTGAGCGCTGGAACCTGCAAGCTCACCGTCGCTGGGTCAGCACTCCAGTCAGGCGCCAACTCAGTGACGGCAACGTTTTCGGGAAGCAAGACCTATCCCGCCTCAACTTCCAGCATCGTGACGGTGACTGTGACCGAGACCGGAGCTCCAGCGGTCACTCTTTCGGCAACCAGCCTTTCGTTTGGCTCAATTAAACCGGGCGCCACCAGCGCGTCGCAATCCGTGACGCTCACCAACACCGGCACTGGACCTTTGACCATCACCAGCATCGCAGTGACGGGTGCAGACGCTTCCTCTTTCGTATTCGCAAACAGTTGCGGAACGAGCGTGGCAGCCGGTGCGAACTGCGCCATCCATGGCCACTTTACTCCGGCGACGACAGGCGCGCTGACCGCGGCAGTGACCATAACTGACAACGCCAGCGGTTCACCACAAAGCATCGCACTGTCAGGTACAGGCCTTACTCCGCCGGCCGTATCTCTGTCGGCGAACAGCCTGACTTTTGCAGGCGAGCGGGTGGGAGTAACCAGCGCATCGCAATCGGTGACACTCACCAACACCGGCACTGGACCCTTGGCCATCACCAGCATCGCAGTGACGGGTACAGACGCTTCCTCGTTCGGATTCGCAAACAGTTGCGGAACAACCGTGGCAGCCGGCGCGAACTGCACCATCCATGGCCACTTCACCCCGGCGGCAACAGGCGCGCTGACCGCGGCAGTGACCATAACTGACAACGCCAGCGGTTCACCGCAAAGCATCACGCTGTCAGGTACAGGCCTTACTCCGCCGGCCGTATCTCTGTCGGCGAACAGTTTGACTTTTGCAGGCGAGCCGGTGGGAGTGACCAGCGCGTCGCAATCGGTGACACTCACCAACACCGGCACTGGACCCTTGGCCATCACCAGCATCGCAGTCACGGGTGCAGACGCTTCCTCGTTCGTATTCGCAAACAGTTGCGGAACGAGTGTGGCAGGCGGGGCGAGCTGCACCATCCATGGCCACTTCACCCCGGCGGCGACGGGCGCGCTGACCGCCGCAGTGACCATAACTGACAACGCCAGCGGTTCACCGCAAAGCATCGCGCTGTCAGGCACCGGGAATTAATCGCTGCCCGGCGCTAACCCAACCCGCGCCGGGTAGCGTTCTTCGAGGCGCCAGCGCAACCTTTATTTGGACGTCCGGCATCGGAGCCACATCGTACACCCTCTGGTTGGGAACTACCGGAGTGGTTTCCAACAACCTGGGCAGTTCGGGTGCGACGACAGGTCCGTCCGCGACTTTTCACGACCTGCCAACGAATGGCGCGACAGTAGACGCACGTCTCTATTCCACTTTGAATGGCGCGTCGGTGCATGACGACTATACCTACACGGCATATACGGCCGCTCCATGATTGACGGATGCACGGAAGTGGCCCGGTCAAACGGACAGTTATTGCAGATTGCCCGCGGAGACTAAGGTAGGGCCACCAGCTCTGGCTTCGGTCTATGGCTGTGCTTCCGGCTGGTCGGGTTTTTTGCGCTTCATGCGGTCGAAGTCGACGCCGAATTCCGGGGATTCACGGGTGCCTCCGATGTGGATGGGGATCTCCGTTCCGGCACCGTCCTTCTTGAAGAAGCGGTCTGCGGGCTTGAGCAGCAATCCGGCGATGCCGCCCACCATCTCGGAGACTGTGGCGTCGAGCTTGGCGGTCCCGATAAAGTTCAGGGCGCCGCCTTCAACGCCGTACGTCCCTTTCAGCTGAATATCCGCCCCGGGAACGGTGTAGGCCAGCGCGGGCAGAGTGATTACACCGTTGGCCATCTGGAAATTGCCTTGCATGGTGGAGCGGGTCGCACCGGGATCAGCAGCTTTTGCCTCTTCTGGACGGCCCTGCCCGCGGAGGCTTAGCTGCGTGATGCGCCCTTGGATTTTGTCGCTGGTGAAGCGCGCCTGATCGAGGTCGAACGTGCCCTTAATGTTGAGGCGCTGGTGTACCGGCGCGGGGCCAGGCGGAATGTGCAGAGCGGCTTTCATTTTGAGTGAGCCGGTGAGCAGAGGCGTCGTGCTGTGGCTGGCAAGCTGGAGGAAGTCTTCGATGCGCGCCGAATCGACGTTGATGGTTAGGGCAATGTCGTGTCCCTTGCTGGTTGGCTGGCCGGTGGTGTCGGGGGCGACGACGCGTACGATCGGGCCCTGAGCTGTGAAATGAGAGCGGCCCAACGTGGCGTCGACGGGGACGAGCCAGGTGTCCCCATTGGTGGCGTCGACTTTGGCATGGAAGTGAGTATGCAGCGGCATGGAGTTGCCGAAGTGAGTGAGGCGGAAGTCGGGGGTGTCGGTATCGCCATCCACCATGAGGTCGCGCAGCGTGCCCTGGTATTTGCCGGTTGAAGACAGGATGCCGGCGATGCCGTTGAAAGACGAGAGATCGGCGTGGTCAAAGGTGTAGTCGCCGTGGATGGGGCTCTCGCCGGGATCGGTGTTGTTCCAGGGGCCGATGGTTCCGGTGGAATGGATGAGTCCCACGGGCCGGGGATTGGTGAGGTCAGCAACAAATTTCATCGCGCTGCCATTGTGGAGAGAACCGTCGGCCGCGTCGGTCAGCTCGAAATGGGAGATGTCGAAATCCAGCGGCAGCTTGCCGGGTTTGCTTGTCTCCAGCACGAAGTGGGCGCTGGTGCAGACGATCTTGTCGACGCCGAAGGTGATGAGAGGCGGAGTGGGCGGCGATTGATTGGCGGTGTCGGTGGCGTGTTGGAAGTGGGACTTGGGAGGCAAGTGAATGTCGAGCCCGGTAAGTTCAACGACGGAGATGTGGAACGGCTTGCCGAGCTTGAATTGAAGCGGGGCGTGAAACCGGAACTCGTCAAGGCGGATGAGCGGGTCGCCTCCATCCGGGGCTACAGAAACGCCTTCGACCTGTGCCGGCGGCCAGATTCGCAGGCCGCGACCCTGTGCCTGCACGCCGTGGACGAGCGACATGTGGAAGCTATCCAACTCGACGCGGGCGTGAAAGCGGTCTTGGAGAGCTTCAACAATGCGGGCGCGGAGAAAAGGCTCGGCGCGGTGCAGAAGATAGGAAGCGACACCGGCCAGGACGACGAAAAGAAGCAGCAGGCTGATCGCGGTCCATTTGAGAACCGGATGCAGGCGCCAGAACGATGAGTGAATCTCCGCCACCAAAGTCGTCCCCCGTTGATTATCGAGTCTGGCCCACACGGCGCTATTTTCCGATTAGACGGTGCAGGGCGTAGACTCCATAACATAGATGCAAGCGCATATTGAAAAGCTGGTAAAGCTGCAATCCGTGGATTTGGAACGCGCCCGGGTAACCACTGCCCTGCGAGCGCTGCCGGTGGAACTGGCGCAGGCCGAAACCGCGCTTGCCGCGGCCGAGCGCCAGGCGGCTGCAAGTTCAGACACCCTGAGCCGGGAAGAGTCGCTGCGGACGCGCCTGGAGCGCGAGATCGCGGGATTCCGGCAAAAACTATCGCGCTTCCGCACCCAACTGGACGCGGTGAAGACGCCGGAGCAGGCAGCGGCGATTGAGCACGAGATCAAATTTGCGTCGGATGAAGCCTCGCGGCTGGAGGACGAAGAGTTCTTAAGCCTGGAGCGCACCGAGGCGCAGGAAGCGGCTCTGGCCGCGGCGCGCGCGGAGGTGGAACTGCTGGCTGGGGCTCTGGAAAAAACGCGGGCACGCGTAGCGCTGCGGCAGCAGGAGTTCAATGCGGAGCTGGCCGGGCTGAATGCGGAACGCGAGGGGCTGCGGCAGGTGATTGAGCCGGAGTGGCTGACCCGATTTGACCGGCTGGCCGGGTCGCGGGGCACAGGACTGGCACGGGCTGAGAATCAACAGTGCAATGGCTGCCGGATGGGTGTGCGTCCGCAGACATGGAACCAGCTTCGCGAAGGCGAGTTGCTGACCTGCGACAGTTGCGGAAGGCTGCTCTATTGGGATCCGGCGTTTGCTCCGGCGCCCAAATCTCCGCAAGCGGCGGGACCGGAGACAAAATCCAAAGCCAGGAAATCGCAAGCCGGAGACTAGAGCGTTGCGGCGGATCTGCGTGGGCATGATCATGTCCCCCTATTTCCCCAGAGCCGCTTTGCCTCGGTGGTTCTCGGCGATACGCACCTCGTCCGCGCCGTTCGCTATGTCAGCTTGAATCCGGTGCGTGCCCGGCTGGTCGCCAAGACCGAAGAATGGAAGTGGTCCAGCGTTCGCGCACACCTGTCCGGGGTAGACGATGCGCTGGTCACGGTGCGGCCTGTCCTGGATAGGATTCCGCACCTCAAGGAGTTGCTGCAAGTGGAAGCGGAGGACGACTTCAGCGAAAAGCGCCGTGCCGAAGCACGAGACGCCCGCTCGGCGCGCCCGAGCTCGTCACCGCCGTTGAGAATCTTCTGGGACGCAAGATCGCTCGCCGCGCCCTGATATAACTGAAACTTCGCTTAGAGCGGCGTCCTCGGGTCATCGACACCATGCCGCTCAAATCTCGTCCAGGTGGCGCTCGAGTTCAGCGGTGTATTCCTTCAACTTATTCGGCCCTCCAGCAAAGTCTCGAGTATTGAAAACAAAGGCGCAATCAATCCCGTTTGCTCGGGAAGAAACAAGGCTACTAGTCCCTGGCAAGCTCCCGGTCCGTGCAGACCGGGATGCGCGACCCCCTAAACCCCATACGGCATTACGACAGCTGAACAGTGCCAAAGTTTCTGCATTTGTCATCAGGCCACCCGCGCTATCGTGGAGTTCAGGAACAAAACTTCCACCGTACGCGGCAGGAAGAATTTCGGACGATTTAGGATCGAGTTGACTTGGTCCCGACCCACCACTTATGTACCAGACTTCTCGCGGGTTCCTGGGTCGGACAAGAAGCCTCGACAAAAACACGTTAGAGCAATCGCTTTCAGGATTCAGACCAGACCGAATGTGGTCAATGTAAGGTTTCCCGGTCAGCTTCTCAATCACAAGACCGAGTAACAGGTATCCAAAATTCGAGTAAGACTTAGATTGTGTCGTGTTGAAGTTCTGACTCCCAGGGGTGAATTGCAGTTTCTTCCCATACATGTATCGGGCCAGGTCGAATTTGGACAGCGGTTGGCTGGAACGAACTTCAATGGCAATTTGCCTCGCCGCAAACATTGGATCCCACTCGGTTCCCGGGATCCGAGTGCCGTCTTTTGCAACGAAGCTTTCGTGATCATTCCAACCACCAGCGTGATCAATAAGATGCTGGACGGTTATTTGGTCAATACGCGGGTCGGGTTTGTCTTTCTGAACTAACGGAGACATGATGCCAAGCATCGGGAAGACAGCAGCTTCAGCATCCAGCACTCCTTGAGAGCGAAGTCCCGTGATCGCTGCGCAGGTAAACATCTTGCTGCAACTCGCAATGCGAAACAAGCTGCGATTGTCCACGGGTGAGAATCCCTTAGGCGGCTTCGAACTGAACGCTCTGCTCAGCAGTACGCTTCCATCGCGGGCGACGGCAATTTGACCAGCGCTGATCCCGGTTTGTTCCATAAAGTTTTTGGTGAGAATCTCAATTGCGTGCAGGTTGTCCGTACCGGCACTCGGCGGAACTTGCGCTCCTGCTTCGAATTCAAGGCTGGGCGTGACCCCTCTGGCCGCCAAAAGGGAAAAGTGATGTAGCCCGAATGGAGCGACCGCGATAGTCCCAGCCGCGCAGGTTCGAAGAAACTTTCGCCTTGAGGTCATCGCCGTCTCACCGCAGATCTTTCTACCGGTCCTTTCGCAATCAGGATATTAAAGCACAGCGGTAATGGCATGGGTGCTTCAATTCAGGAGGCACGAGGCTTCTGCTTTCCGCCTTCCGACGCAACGCTCCCTGATTAGCACGCCGATGGGCGAAAAGTGTCGTTGCGGCGAGTCGTCCGAATGAGCCGTGGGTGGCTCATCGACCTAGCGGAGCGAGCGCGGTCTTGGTGCTTTGCGATTCTGCCCGAACCAGTTGAGCCGCCGGTCGAAGCGGGATGGGTTGCGGCGGCGGGGCCTGGTGCATGGTGACGATGATGGCGCAAGCTGGTTTCTTCCCCGCACACTGGTAGGAGTGCGGCGTGCTGGCATCAAAGTAAATGGCATCGCCGGGTTCAAGCGTGCAGGCTTGGTCGCCGTGATGAATATCCAGTTCGCCATCCAGCACGTAGAGGAACTCAAAGCCGGGATGCATGTGGGCCTTGGTTTCCATATCTTTGGAGAGCGGAACAAACTCGGCAAAGTAGGGGTCCATGTAGCGGTCGGGGACCATGTAAGCCAGACTCTCGAAGTAATAGGTGGGAGCAGCGACGCCGGTTTGGGGCAAACGGACACGCTCTTTGCGGCGGTGAATCCTGAAAACGGCGTTCGGCTCGGATTCAAAGAAATACGATAGGTCCTTGGAGAAGACCATGGCGATACGGGAGAGATTGCGCAATGTGGGTACAACGCGGCCGGTCTCAAGCTGGGAGAGGAAACTGGCGGAGAGGCCGGTGTGCTTGCCCAACTCGACCAGGCCCATGGACTTCTTGAGCCGCAAGCGCTTGATGCGCTCGCCGATCCGCTTTTCGGCAATGAAGCGCTCAGCGGTCTCGGGATCAACCTGTGTCTTTTGCGTCTCTTCGCTTTTGACTGCGGTCGAATCGCTCATTGCATCTCCTTAAGGAATTAGAATGCGACCCAGGGTCAAATGTTGTCCACATCAAATAATTTTCTTGTGCGGTTAAAGTTTCACTGAAAATGCAGGCGAGAATTTTCACAAGGGGGAAAGTTAAATCCATTCTGGCAATGACAGCTCGATTTCACGAAGAGTGCTGCTCTCCGGCGCTTCCGGCATGCTGGGGGCGGCGGTGCGCCAGGCGCTGGGCGCGCATGGCATTGATGCCGTGCAACTGGTGCGGCGCGAAGCGGGTGGACCGGATGAACTGAGGTGGAATCCGGCGGCTGGGCAACCGATTGCAGATATTGAACGCCTTGAAGGCCTGGACGCCGCCATTCATCTCTCCGGCGCGAACGTGGCTGCGCACCGTTGGACCTCGGCATACAAGCGTGAGATTTGGGCAAGCCGGGTGGACTCGACTCATGCGCTGGCGACTGCGCTGGCAGGCTTGCGGCAGCATCCCAGGGTGCTGCTGGCGGCTTCAGCAACCGGCGTATATGGTGACCGGCGCGACGAAATTCTGGATGAACGCGCGGGGCCGGGAAAGGGATTTCTGGCCGACCTTTGCAGGGAGTGGGAAGCTGCGGCGCGGCCGGCGGCGGAGGCGGGGATCCGCGTGGTAAACCTGCGCTTTGGCGTGGTGCTGGGGCCGGGGGATGGAGCGCTGGGAAAGATGCTGCCGCTGTTCCGGCTGGGGCTGGGAGGAAGGCTGGGGTCAGGACAGCAATGGATGAGCTGGGTGGGGCTTGCGGATGCAGTCGACGCAATTCTGTTTCTCCTCGACACGCCTGCGCTTGCCGGGCCGATGAACGTGACTGCTCCCGAGCCGGTGACCAACGCGGAATTTACGCGCGCCCTTGCAGCAGCGGTTCATCGGCCAGCCATTTTGCCTGCGCCGGCGTTTGCGCTGCGCCTGGCGCTGGGCGAGATGGCAGATGAGGCGCTGCTGGCCAGCGCAAGGGCGGTTCCGGCCAAGCTGCTTGAGGCGGGGTTCCGATTCGCGCAGCCTACGATCGGTGCGGCGCTGGCCGCTGCGCTGTTGCGCGCCCGGTAGGCCTTTGCTGCGAGTTATCCTAAAGAGTCTGGCCACGAAGCATTCCCGCGGCCGCCAAGGAAACCTTGTATGCCCGATGAAGCCGCAGTAAGCGCAACCCAAGCCGCGCCTGTAACTACGATCGCCAATCTCGGCGAGCACGAAGGCCAATCCGTAACCCTGCGCGGATGGCTGTATAACCTGCGCGAGAGCGGCAAGCTGCTGTTCCCCATCTTTCGCGACGGAACGGGGACGGTGCAAGGCGTGGCGCATGTGAAGGGTGTGCCGGCGGAGGTGTTTGAGGCGCTCAAGGGGCTGACGCAGGAATCGTCTGTCATTGTGACGGGCAAAGTGCGTGCCGACAAGCGCGCGCCGGGCGGGTTTGAGCTGGACGTTGAGGGCGTTGAAGTGGTGCAGCGCGTGCCGGAGAGCGATCCTTATCCGATCACGCTGAAGGAGCACGGGGTCGACTTCCTGATGGAGCACCGGCACCTGTGGGTGCGTTCGCCGCGGCAGTCGGCGATTCTGCGCATACGCGCGGAGATCATGCGGGCGGCGGCGGAGTATTTTGACCAGAATGGGTTTATTCGCACCGATCCGCCGATCTTGACGCCAGCGGCTTGTGAGGGGACTTCGACGCTGTTTCCGGTGGATTATTTTGGCGAGCCGGCGTTTTTGACGCAGTCGGGACAGCTTTACATTGAGTCGACGGCGCTGGCGCTGGGCAAGGTTTACAGCTTCGGGCCTACGTTCAGGGCGGAGAAGTCGAAGACGCGGCGGCATCTGACGGAGTTCTGGATGATCGAGCCGGAGGTGGCTTACTGCGACCTGGACGGGCTGCTGGAACTGGCGGAGAATTTTCTGTCGCACATTGTACAGAGCGTGTTGAAGAATCGCGGGCCGGAGCTGGCGGTGATTGGACGCGACCGCGCGAAACTCGAAGCAATTGTCCCGCCGTTTCCGCGCCTCCGCTACGACGACGCTGTGGAGATGCTGAACCAGGCTCACAAGGACGGGCATTTGGAAGCTCCGTTTGAATACGGCAACGACTTTGGCTCGCCAGATGAGACCTGGCTCAGCTCGCAATTCGACCGGCCGGTGATGGTGAATCGGTATCCGGCGGATGTGAAGGCGTTCTACATGGAGCCCGACCCGAAGGACCCGCGACTGGCGCTGTGCGTGGATGTGCTGGCGCCGGAGGGATACGGCGAAATCATCGGCGGGTCGCAGCGCGTGTCGAGCTATGAGTTGCTGCTGAGCCGCATCAAGGAGCACAACCTGCCGCTGGAAGCCTTCCAGTGGTACCTGGATCTGCGCCGCTACGGCAGCGTGCCCCATGCGGGGTTTGGCATGGGGATTGAGCGCGCCGTGGCGTGGATTTGCGGCCTCGATCACGTGCGCGAGACGATTCCGTTCGCGCGGACGCTGCATCGGATTTACCCGTAGTTGGCTCCTTATCCCCGGAAATTGCTCCTTACCCGGAACTGGCTCCTTTTTACCCCTAACTGGCTCCTAGAGCGGTGAATGGCTTCCGGAATCTGAACGGCGGCTCGGTGGTAAGTTCTTTGTCTAAGAGGGAGGAAATGGATTTTTTTGACTTAATCTTTTTCTTTTCGTGGGGTTGCGGAGAAAGTGGGGGAGGGGTGGGGTCATTTGCGTTCAGGCGTGATGCGCTCGGGGTCTGGGTTTTGGACTCCCTGGGCACGGCTGCGAGGGCGACCTGGGCGGCGTAGAGGAGCTTGCCGGCGTTTTTCTCCTTGATGGCTCCCAGGAGCATGCCGTAGCCGGCGCAGGCGATGAAGTCACAGATATTTTGATAGCCGGAGAGCGGGGGCATGGCCAGGCGGAAGGCTATGCTTGCACAGCGCTCGGCGGTGTACAGGTTCTTCGATCGCTCCCGGGTGGCCGCGTGAACCCTTACCCAGGCCTGATTGCAGAGGGCGACGGCGGGGATTTTGAGGGAGGGATGGAAGGCTGCTTCCAGGCTCTCGGGGGTGGAAGTCGGGATGGCTTGGATCATGGCGTTTCTCCGGTTGTGGTCTTTTTGTTACCGTAATTTCTATTATGCGCTTTGAGGGGGTTATTTAAGTAGTAACGGGTGGCGCGGTTTTTGCTCCAATTGATGGGGGACGCTGCGGCGCTTATAAGGGCTTTTGGCGATAGTGGGAGTGCGCTGGTTGAGGTTCGTGCTCTCCCATCCAGTCCGTTGGCTGGTACAGGGTGATAACCTTCTTGGGTCAGGCGAACAACATTTGGTGAGAGCGATCCCGTCTTGTCTTGCGTCGTACGCATATGCCTGATACAAGGCAGGTAGCGAAATGGAATCATGCGCCTGAATCTTGAACATTGCATTCCACACGAAAGCGCTGCGAAGTTTGTCCGAGAGTCAAACTCTGGCATCGCGCAAGTTAGGCAAGGACGTTGCTGGGGCTTTTCACGCGCGGCTCGCAGATGTCGAGGTGGCTCGTAACCCCGAAGAACTTCCGCTCGGGTTTATCCCCTCGGAAAAATCGTCAATCGGGTTCGCCTTACCGTTAGTTGAACACTACTTTGCGATCTTTGAATCAAACCACAGCAGCGACCGAGAGGCCGCACCAGCAGCGAAGATCGAGTGGAGTCGCGTGAATCGGGTCAAATTGATGGCGGTCGAGAAGAGAAATGACTGAGTCGGCCTTTCAACCAAATTGGGCTTCGCCACCTGGAGAGACAATCGCAGCGATCTTGAAAGCGCGAGCGATTCCTCTTCACCAGTTTTGTGCGCTTATCGGTTTAGGGGAGCAGCAGACCCTTGGCCTCCTGCACGGCCGACACCCGATCGA
>Ga0302310_10004174_pt1 | contig 10938 bp, 5 predicted proteins | sample III_Palsa_N1_2_FD_200451 | JGI IMG/M metagenome (GOLD analysis project Ga0302310, IMG submission 200451) | Peat permafrost microbial communities from Stordalen Mire near Abisko, Sweden - III_Palsa_N1_2 | ecosystem: Environmental > Terrestrial > Soil > Palsa > Peat permafrost | place: Sweden... | reverse complement strand
GGAGAGGGGCGGCTCCAGTGCGGCAAGGATGACGCTGGCGGTCTGCTGGATCACTTCGAGCGATTCGGCCAACAGTGAGGCGTTGCCCTTATAAAGCTGTATATATGACGCGCTGGCTTCTTCGTTGACCAACCCAACGGCTTTGCCGACAACAAACGCCACGGCCTCGGCTTCTGTCTCGCGCACGGTCTTCGTGGTGGCCGTGCGGCGGTCGCTGCGATGCAGGAGTTCGTGAGCCGTTTCATGGACAAGCGTGGCGAAGGTTTCTGCCTTCGACTGTCCGGGGAGAATGGCGATGCGTCCGCCGTAGCTCATGCCAAGCGCGGGGGCGATCTTGGCGTTATAGACAAGTTGAATCCCCTTGGATTTCACGAAGGCCGCCAGTCGGTCGATGTTCTCGCCGGGGTCGCCGGTGACTTCGTGGAGCGCGGGAAGGTCTACACCATCGGTCTGCGAAACATCGAAGACGTAAGCGTTGCGGAAGCCAAGCAATACCCGCTCGTTCTGTTTGGTGATGTCCTGGCTGGCATCTGCGTCTTTCTTGCGGCGAACGCCAACAATCGGTGCAAGGATGCGGATACCCTTCTGTCCCGCTTTCACAGAACGGCCTAAGTTCTTCCACGTCCAGAACCCCGCTACTCTGGTTGCCGAGGGCATTTGACGGGCGATCTCCAGCACGTTCCCGAAGGAATAGTTATGGAATCGGCTCATGGCGGTGAGGTAGCTGGTAAGGGCTTCGGAGTGTCCGGCCTCCAACTGCTCTATCAGCAGCTTGATGTTGGTGGCAATGACTTCCTGTTTGGTGGTGGGCTTCTTGCTGTCGGTGATGGCGATGGTCTTCATGGTGTTGGCTCCTTGAGTTTGGCTTTTGCACTTCCGCGTTGAAACGCGGCATGTACATGCCGAACGCCACCTGGCGAAGGCGGGGGTAGCAAACGGAAAGGTCTTCGAGCGAAGCTTTTTGGGGGGACCGCGCATAGCGTGGGGGAGCCAAAACCCGAAGGGCGAATGGCCTTGCAGAGCGCGGGGGGCAGAGCCCACTAGGGAGGCTTGGTTTCCGCATTCGTGCGCGTCAGCGCAAAGATATGTCAGGGAGGGCGTTGCGGGAGGGAAAATCCCGCAGAGGTGGAAGCGGAAAACGCGAAGCGTTTGAAGCGCGGAGGAAACGTCCTCCGCAAGAACACGCCTTCGATGTTTGATTCAACGATTCAGAACAGAAACGAGCTACCGACCGATGGAGAAGCCATGCGACATTTCGTGCTCCGGCACAGATTGCGGCTTCATCTTTTCACCCAAATCTTGTTGCGGCGTAACACCTTTTTCGACACCTACCTGCGGTGCATGAGCACTCTGCTGCGATACCTCATGCCCGAGCGCAATCGGCAATTTCTCGCGGTCATTGGTAAAGATCTGCGCATCTTGCGCTCCACGCGAGACGGCTACATAAGCCATACGGTTATTGAGCAAGTCTTTGGCTCCCAACTCCGTATCGACGTGAACCAAGACCCGCTCGGCAGTCTGTCCCTGACTGGAGTGGCTGGTCACGGCATAGCCATGATCGAGGTGCGGATTGCGTACAGGGTCGATTTCAATCGAGCGACCGTTATCCATACGCAGATTCATACGACCACCGTCGATTTGCTCTACCGTACCCAGTTCGCGGTTGGCGATCTTTAGTTCATTGTCTGGTGCGGTGAACTGGATACGGTCGCCCACAGAAAATGCACGTTGCTCTTCCCGATAGACGGAAACGCCTTGCTGGCGCCGTGGATCGTAGCTTTGCTGCCGTCCATCGAGCAGTGCAACCGTGATCTGATTGTGTGCGGCATCGACGCCGATCACGCGGGCGTACTCGCCTTTCTGGATGCCGGTTTCTTTCGAGCCTCGGCTATAGCGCAGCACATCATCGACCTCATACTTTTCCGCCCAGGTGCGCGCCGCCCCGGTAAGCTCCTGGCGTGGCACCAACGTCTGCGTGAGATGTGCTTCTTTGCCGACTATTCCACGTTGCTGCAACTCGGCATGGATACGACTATTGATCTCCGTCCGAGAACGATTGTCCGGGGAGACGACAAGCGTGCTTTCAGGAGACTTCGCATACTCCTTTGCAATCGCGTCGATACGCTCTTCCCGGCCTCGAAACTCATGCACGCGGCCCTGCTCGTCCAACCTCTTTACCGCAGCACCGACTTCGCCACGCGCTAACTGCTCCACGACGTTGCGCAGCTCCGGGTCTTTCTGTCGCACAATCTGGTCAAGCGAAACGGTCTTCATGCCAGCCTGCTGTAACTGCGCAAAGGGTCTGCCAGCCTCAACCGCCTCGTGCTGTCGCTTATCCCCCACGAGCAATACGCGGTCATTCGGGTGCAGGCGTATAAGGAATTCATGCATCTGTTTGGTCGAAGCTAGCGAAGATTCGTCCAGAACATATAGGCGTTTCTCGCCGGTATCTGGTTTTTCACCACGCGCAAGATGCATCTGGAGTGTGGATGTGTCGATTCCAGCCTCGCCCAGCTTCTGCGCCGCACGGGACGTAGGCGCGAAGCCCTCCACCGCGTAGCCTTCACGCTCTGCGCCTTCACGGATAACAGCTAGCGTCGTCGTCTTGCCCGCACCGGCGACCCCATCCATGCCGACGACCTTCTCCCGTGCTGCGAAAACTTCCTCGACTGCCTGACGCTGCGAGCTATTCAATTCTGGATGGCGGTCTACTGTGTCGAACCGCTCGCGGCCTTCCACCAGCATCGGACGATGCTGCCCGTTCCCCTGCTGAACGATGTCGATGATCTCCCGTTCTGTCCGCAACATTGCGGCGGTGGTGATCTGGGGGCCACGCACCGATGTAGACGCTTCGCGGAACTCACCTGACTCGAAACGCCGCTCAACCTCCTGCCGCATTTGGGTGTACGTCACTTCGCCCATGCCACGTTGCAGGGCGGTCTCATAAAGTGCTCGTCGATCCTGGACAGCAGACTTCTCGAACAGATGATCGCGGGCGTAGGTCACGGCCTGACGTGCAACGATCTCGGGGCTCCGTTCCTGCTGGAGTTCCCGTGTAAGTTCTCGCGCCTCCGCCACGACGCGATCCGCTTGATGGCCGAACGTCGCCGCTAACTCACGATGCTGTCGCTGAACTTCCTCTGGGGACAACAGCTCTTTCCGGTCGCGTGTGTAACGCGCTGCAATTTGCGCGGCTCCGGCTCCATCCAATCCCTGCTCGCGGAGATGGTCTTTGATCTGCTCGCGGCGAAGACTCGACGCTTCAAGATACTCGCGGGAATAACCTTTGATCTCAGGCTGGCCATACTTGCCGCGCTCGATCTCGTAGCCCAAATCCTGCAATCGCGTGGCCAGCTCCGCGCGGTAGATGGCCGTAGCGTAGTGCTGCGAGGCATACAACTCACGCGGCTGTAAAGAACGTGTCTGGACGTTCTCGCGTTCGGTGACATTAAAGATCACCGAATGCGTATGAAGCTGCGGAGCAGCATACCCTTCCACTGGCCGCGCCGTGTCGTGCTCAAAGGTCGCCACGGCGAATCTACCGGTGTTCTCCGGCGCGTGAACATTGCCGATGCGGGCTTGTGTGTAATGTTCCAGTTCGTTCAACGCGACGCGAACGCTCTCGCGGTGCGCTTCCCGCACACGGTCATCACCGCCCACCAGCGCCGTCAACGAAACCGACTTCGGTGCGGAAAACGTCGCATCCCAACCGGCGCGGTGCTCCACGCTGGTGACTTCCTTACCATTCTTGCCTTCATAAGTGCGCGAGACCTGATGCTTCACCATCTGCTGTTGAGTGAAGGGATGCTGGCCTTCGGTCAAACGCGCGAAGTGCTCATCGCCCACAGCACCGGACAGACCCCATTCTTTGGCAAGCTGACCTTGCCACTCGCTATGTCCCTGCTGATTGCGGCTCCAGTAGTTCTGCCGCTCCGACGCAAACTCCCGCTCATGGTACGAACGTACCTGGCCCGCTGACAGCGGCTTGGACAGCGTCAGCATAAGAGGATTCTATGTGAATTCTCAAAATGAGCAACTTTGTCGGTATTGCACCAGTGTCGGCGAGTGCGTTGGCGATTTTGCACTCGTTGAACGCAGGCGTCATCTCAGCGCCGGTAAGCGGCTGTTCGTCCAATTTCGAGGCGAATGCGTCTTTGGACAGCGCCTTCCTAACCCTGCAAACGAATAACCGCGCCTCGGTTGTAGAACGACCGAAGGCGCTTTCAAAAGAATATGTGAAACAGGTGCTCGTGGCAGATAAGAAAACCGAGCGCGATGAGCAGGGTGCCTGCCAGCCAGGCACACAGCAAGAACTCCCAGCGAAGGACGATAAGACCATAAACAAGCCAGCCAGCCCCGGCACGCAAAGTTGGCCAAAAACCCAAGGGTAAGAGCAAGGGAGGCTGGGGGGCATGGACGACATGCTCGGTGAGATATGTGACCATCTCATCGTGATGGATGCCTAGTAACCTGCAGACATCCTTACGTTCCAGATATCCCTGCGCCTTGGTGCGGCCAATCCAGTAATCATGCCTACGAAATCGTTCGCTGAAGAAGCCGACGAATGCGAAAATACCCGCACCGGCCAAGTCTTTGGCGCCATTCGCAAGGACCGCGACGATGTTCATGGTGTCGCGAGTATCGAGTTGGGCCGCTGCCTCCAGCGCAGCGATGCCATAGATGAACGCATTGGAAAGAGTGATCCCATTGTCGAGCGCGGCGAGATGGTTGTAGAGGTCGTGATATTGGTGCCGCAGACGATCCACTGCTGCCAGTTTTGCCTGCCGCGTATCGGCCTCTCCCTTCCTTATCTGCGCGGATGCGTAAATACTGAGCAGCAGATCATCAAGGTTTTCTGCTGAGAGCAGGAAAGCATCGACGTTCTTGATATCTCCACGTTCTAATGCCCCCGCAAGTTCCAGAGCACGGCGGTCGAGCAGCCGCAGGTCGCGATTCGTCTGCTCGGCCATGATCCAGTCGTGGAAGGCGGACTGGCGAAGATAGACACGGACGATCTGGGGAAGAATGCGGCTTAGACCGAGCGCCGCGGCCTTAAGTGTGGTCGCGGCGCTCTTTACGGAGTGGGGAGAGATGAATACATAGATGCGGTTATCGGCGTCGCGCTGAATCTCACCGACGGCGTGGTCCGCAGCTCGCACATCCGGCGATGCGTCCGCGCTGAGCTTGTCGAGAGCAGCCTGGGCGAAGGAGAGGCGCTCGGAGATAGCCGCATCGACGAGCGACTTTGCGAGCCCGAGCGGTTGATTCTGAAGTATGCCTCCATCTGTGTATGCGAAGCTCCAGTCCGTGCCGTTGGGGAGGACATAGGTCTTGCCGAAGGCACCCGCGGGTGCTGGACCCTCCGGGGTCTCTTCGCTTACGAACTCGGATTTGTCTCGTTGAATCTGCTGCGGACGAAAGGCGAAGGGAAAGGCACCGCAGGCTACGGCGCCATCGCGTAGCGTGTCCCAGGAAATGGGATGCTCGTCCCCCTCCTGATCAAGTAGAAAGAGGCCGCCGGAGGTGTAAGGGCGAATGACGAACTGCTGCTGGTCTACGCTGCGGGTGTAGTTAAAGCCGCCATCGTCGTTGTCGACAATGGGAATTTGATAGTCCACGCCATTCAGGTTGGTCATCGCCAATCCGATGCGAAGCGGAGCACCGGGCTCCAGACTTTCGTGACGGTTCTGCGGGCCGGCCTGATTCATGGAATCGACGAGCATCTCAGTGCCGATCTGCGTGATCCGGTCGGAGGAGCAGAGCGAGGCCCATTTTGATTCACCGGGGAAGAGTTTAATCAGGCCTTTGAGCGATATCTTCTGGACCCAGGCGCAGTAAAGAGGATTGGCGTTCCAGGAATGCATGGCATCGCCATGAAACATGAGCCATTGGCCTAACATGGCAGCGGTCATGCCGCCGGCCGAGGCTCCGGTGATGACATCGATATAAATCCTGTCGTCCTCTACAGCCTTCGAGTTATGCCAGCGGATGGCCTCCAAGAGTTCGTAGGTCACACCCGCTTCATAGGTTCCCAGGGAAACGGCACCGGCAATGGTTATTGCGATACGTTTCGGCATTTTGCGACACTCACTTCGCGCGAATCCCTGTGGGTCTTCGGTGGTGGATCACGAACAAGGGCAAGAGGGCTGGTAATGATGTGTTTGCAGACTAAGGGGTTCCTGAGACAGTGTCCAGAAGAAAATTTGTGCTTCAGACGCCCATTGCTCGGAGTCATATAACTCTTGAACTTGCCGCCTTCTTCTTCGGTTTCTGTGATAGGTTAGTCGCATCAACACTGATTTCTCCGCTGCGACAGGTGTACTAGCTACGCACCTCTGAATTGCTATCTGCTGAAGAGCCACCGGAGTTTTAATGGCAATTTGTCTCATCTCATGGGGCCGCTTTTTCGATCCTGCGGGCAATCGAATTACTGTCCCGGCACCTTCTACTGATCCAGGTAAACCATGGCTCTGGGATTTCCTACGTTCGTCGGCTTCTGAAATTGCAACCAGTTTCGATTCCGTTCAACTTCCGCCGTGGTCGCTTGCTCAGGGTGGAACTGGAGCGGGTTGCGATGGCTATGGCGTTTTTCAGCGGCGCAATTTGAATGGAACCCGCTATGGCTCACTGGAGAGCCTAATGTCCGCCATAGCAGCCCTCAACGCGAAAGGTTGCGAAACTTACGGTGATCTCGTGCTTCATCAGATGAGTGGCGAGAATGGAGGTCCTGGGATATTTCGTTACCTAGGAGCCGATGGAAGAACGATGAACGGTCGCGGCCAAACCACGCCAGGCTGGTTCCGCGGAGGGATGAAGCAGGACGATCCAATCCCTCCTTTCTGTCGGGAAGATAATGTTCCGGTGCCTGCTGACGATTACCCATTTGGCCGTGAAATCAGCTATCAAAACTGCAATCCGAGCGGCGTTACGGAGAATGATGCGACCAACTTCATGGTTTGGGTGCGCGCTCGCACAGGAACCGTGGGTTTCCGTTTCGACGATACCAAGGGCACCTACGTCCCGGCGGTTCGCGCCATCATGGACGCCCTGCCCAATACTCCCTTTTATAGCGAATATTTTGACGGCAACCCTGCAAACCTGAACGAGTGGGCCACTTCGCCGCCAATGAGTGGCCGGTCTGCAGTAGAAGACTTTACGTTGCACTGGAGAATTCAGGCGGCCTGCAACGGTTTCGATGCCACTCAACTCGACGCCGGCGGGGCTGGCTACTGGCAGTGGAACTCAGGGCTTTCCGTGGGATTTGTCGACAACCCGGACACCGATACCAGCCCAGGTGAGCAGGTGATCTCAAACAAGGGGCTGGCTTATGCGTACCTACTGACACTACCGATGCGGATGGCGCTCGTATATGGCAAGGACTATTTTCCTGGTTCGGTGTGGCCGGGGGCTTATGGGTTGAAGCCGCTGATCGACAACCTATGCTGGATCAGCCGGACCTTTGCTTTTGGGGCCTATGAGGTGCGTTGGAGGGACAAGGACGTGCATGTGGCGAGCCGGGATGGAAACGGCGGGTCCGTCGGGTCGAGTGGAGGGCTGCTGACGGCGCTGAACTTTAACGTTCTGACACCGCGAACGATCACCTGCGGGACGCCGTTCGGGCCGAACCGGTGGCTTCATGATTACAGCGGACACCACAGCGACATCCAGACGGACGGGAACGGTAATGCGACCTTTACAGTTCCGTCGAATGCGTTCTCAGGCGGGCAATCGTACCTGTGTTTTGCTCCGGGGGGCGTAAACCATCCGGTGGCGATGACTCCGCAAGCCACCACACAAACCTACTTTGGCGCGGCGGATCTGGATGTGATGCCGGCCAAGCAGGGAGTGCAGCAATTGCCACAAAGGCTGTTCTGCGCTAAGGACACAGAGGTGTCGTTGAAGCTGGCAGCGGGGCTGGTTGCGGGTGCTTCTCTGAAGGCGACGGTGAGTGCTGAGAGGGGCGCGATGGTGTCGTGGCAGCAGATCGGTGCCGGTGCCGGAGGGCTGCGCGGGCGGACGGCGTTGGAGGGTTGGCATACGGTTTCGGTCGAGGGTTCGAGTCTGGGAGCGGTGGAAACGGCCTTTGAGCTAGCAGTCACCTATATGGGGGCATAACGATGAAGAAGGCTTCGATTTCTACGACAGTTTTGGCGATGGTACGGGTAGCGGTAGCACTGGTTGTCTATGGGATGACTTTACAGGGTGTGGCGCAGACGATGGTGCCATGGCTGACGCGGTCGGCGGACAATGCACGGAGCGGATGGAACTCGCAGGAGACGGTCCTGTCGCAGGCATCGGTAGGTTCCAAGGGACTGGTGCGGCCTACTGACAGCATTATTCCCGTGGCCCCTGTGCCGGTGCTGGTGGGAGACGCTCGGGGAATTGAGGCCCAACCTTTGATCATGCCGCAGGTGAAGGTGGCGGGAGGGATCGTACACGACATCATGGTGTTGCCTACGATGTCGAACGAGGTGCGGGCGGTAGATGCCCAAACCGGAGTGGGATTGTGGGAGGTGAGTTTGGGAAATCCGATTGTGGGGTCGACGCCAACCGGGCCGCAGAAACCGAGGCCGGACGGGTGCGTGGGTAATTTTCCCACGATCGATTGCCATGCGATAAATGACCACTGGGGCGTGTTGAGTACGGGAGTGATTGATCCAGATACTCTGCGGTTGTACTTGGTGGCATGGGTATCGCCGGATGGGACACCGCAAAAGGCGCAGCACTTTGTGTATGTGCTGAGTCTGGTGGACGGCAGTCGGGTCGTGCCCCCCGTGCTGGTGGCGGGAAAGAGCGGGACGCAGACATACTCGAGTGCGATGCGAAAGCAGAGGAGTTCTCTGGTGCTGACGGAGGTGAGCGGGGTCAAGACAGTGTTATGGGCGTCGGGCACGGTGCAGGAAACGGCGCAGGGAGCGGCGGGGTGGGTCATGGCGTTCGATTGCGCGACGAACACGATTACCGCGGCACTGGCGGTATCGAATGGCGAGGGTGCGGGCATCTGGATGGGCGGACAGGGACTAGCAGCGGATTCTCAGGGTTTTCTGTACGGGATTACAGGGAACGGGGATTTTGATGGGAGGACGCAGTTTGGTGAATCGTTTGTGAAGATCAAGTACACCCCTCCGGCAGGCGGAGTTGCGGGGAGCTTGAAGGTGGTGGACCATTGGACTCCATGGACTGACTTTGCGCGGTCGGGGCAGATGCGGATGCCGGCCACGAAGGTGGCGGGATTGAGCGACCCAAGTGAAGCGATGCGTCCGGTGAACGCGGGTATGAATATGCCGCTAAAAGGCTCGACGGTTACGGGAGACATAGACGCGCAAGGAAAGTTTGTGGTTCGGGTGGTCCCGAACCCCGCAGCGATGGCGACGGGGGCATGGTCAGATGAGGATTGGGGATCGGCTGGGCCAGCATGCATCTTCGCTATCGGCGTTTGTGTGGCGACGGGCAAGGACGGCATTGGATATCCGATCAACACGGCGAGGATGGGTGGAACGATGCCGGCGGACTTGGCGAATCCGGTCGCCAACTGTAAGAAGCTGGCGAGTGCTCCGGTGTGGTTGACGATGAGCCCTGGAAATGTGAGTCCATGTCCTCCAAACCCCACGACGTTGAACTTCTTTCCGTGGGGCAACACGGCGCATCTACACATGACTCCGGTGCAATTCTTCGACCCAGTGCTGAATGCGTGGACAATTTTTGTTTGGGGGGAGAACGCGCAACTGCATAAATGGGCAGTGAGCAAGACCGGGGCGCTGACGTATGTGGCCCAGAGCCACGAGTACGCCAGCGCCGAATCGCGAGGCACTCCTCCAGGCGGGATGCCGGGAGGATTTTGTTCCGGGTCGAGCAACGGAGCTGACCCGAACTCGGCGATCCTGGTATGCACGATCCCGTATGACGATGCGAATGCGAATGTGGTCAACGGGCGCATGCTGGTCTATGATCCGGTGCATCTGGCGGCGGACGGGTCACTGAAAGTGCTGTGGGACTCGCAGCAGTGGGGCGTTCAGTTTTTGTTCAACAAGTTCGATCCGCCAGTGATTGACGGCGGCCAGATCTATGTGCCGAACTATAACGGCGGCGTCGACGTTTATAAGTTGGCACCGTGAGCACTGCAATTGAGGGTGATGAATCCGGACCCTCTTGAACCCGAACGCTGCGTTGCCGTGAACGTTAGACATTGGTAACGATAAGTCGTTTCTCGAAAGCAATCCACCCAAGCGTTCTCAAATGGCGATAGCAGGCCAATGCACTCATCGAGCCGTAGGCACCTTGCTCGCCAAGGATCGTTAACACTTATTTCGTCACTCAATACCTTTTGATTCATCCCAACTGAATCCCTCCCGCTTCACGGCGGATTTTTCCTCCAGCGGCAAAACTGCCTGAACAGGCTTCTTTGGTTCAGAAGATTTTGCCGGGGCGGAAGCCTTCACCACATCAGCTTTGCGCGGTAGTGGCTTTTTTCTCGGTCGTTCCAGAAACTCCGGCTGCTTATTGTGTTTCTTTGCCAGCCGGAACCTTGCGGGGACAACGTGGTTCTCCAGCTTGATAAAGCCCTTGAGCGGAGCAAGCCCGGCGATCTCGGAAGCCATAATGAGCGGCTTGGTGGCTATTTCCAAAGCAAAACTTTTCATTGACCGCAGCAGCCCCATGCTGCGGGATTCCTTCAACCGTTCCACTTCGATCTCACCGATGGCCTCGGATATCCATTTGGCTGCGCGCGGCTCGGAAGTTTTCAAGAAAATCTTCGTGGCTGGCTGGGAGAGCATAGCTTCGGCATCCTGTCCGTAGCGCTTCTCCATCTGGCTGCGCCCCTGAATCCCCATGACGACGGGATTGCCATACTTGCGATTCTCGGTCACGGCGGTATGAAGTTGCGGCAGTTTGTTCAGGCTGGCCAGTTCATCCAACACGAACCACACGGGCTTTACC
>Ga0302310_10004168_pt1 | contig 10946 bp, 9 predicted proteins | sample III_Palsa_N1_2_FD_200451 | JGI IMG/M metagenome (GOLD analysis project Ga0302310, IMG submission 200451) | Peat permafrost microbial communities from Stordalen Mire near Abisko, Sweden - III_Palsa_N1_2 | ecosystem: Environmental > Terrestrial > Soil > Palsa > Peat permafrost | place: Sweden... | reverse complement strand
TGAGGAGGTAGCGCGACGTTCCTGCGTAGAGCGCGCCATCGGGTCCGCGCACAAAGCTGAAAACACCGCCGGCTGCCAGACTGTCCAAGTCGTAATTGACGATCGTATTGCCATGCAGTCGACTGATGCCCCCAAAGGTATAGCCGATCCAGAGATCGCCATCTGACTCGGCGAACAGGGATTTAATGCTGGACTGGGGCAGCTTTTTTCCGATGCGGAGGTCAAAGTGGACACCATCGAACCTCACCAGACCGCTTTCCGTGCCGATCCAGAGGTAACCATCGGGTGTTTGCTCCATGGCGTTTACGACGGCCTCTGGTGCACCCTCCCTGGTCGTCCAGATCCGGTGGTTTAGTTGATGGATGTCTACCGCAAGCGGGGAAGCCTCGCCTGCTTGCGCAAAGCTATCAATGGAGAATTGGTTGGTGGGTAGGTTGGCATTTTCTTTATCGTTATCCGACGTGCTGGTTTTAGCCTTGGCCTTGGCTTTGCGCGTCACGTGCACGGCCGAGTGCCCCGACTGCAAACCTTTCGTTTGGACGGTCAATGAAGTCGCCTCTAAAGGCAAACAAAGAGCGCCGCTGAAGAAGAGCAGGATCGTTGCCAGTGTCATGCGAAACATATCTTTTCCTTGGGAGCTAAGCGCAGCGATCGTGAGCTGTAAGGAATGGCCAATCCAACCACAGCGCGGGCGTCAGACGTTGCTGTGCCATCGACCGCTGTGCCTGCGTAGTTGACCGATTTCGACAGCTGCATCGTCGCGCCTCCCCCATCGTGGGGAAGCGATGGGGATGAAGATGCGGTATGTCTACAACGTCGCAATGTGGTTGGCGGGCCTTGGCTCATGAAGATGTTGTGCGGGAACATTGACCCAGGACGCGAGTGTAATCCCGAGTCCGTCGGGTTTGTCGTGCATCGCGGGTAGCCTGACATGCGCCGTGACTGCTTTCCTGCTTATCGCTCTTTCTTTACTGTTGGCTGGCTATGTCTACTCGTTGCGTGCAGTGCACCGATCAGGCCTCCCGCCGTTACCGGATCGGTGCCGCACGATGACCTCGCCGAAGCTAGGCAGCTGGCTCAGCAGGCAGCCGGGGCGTCAGGGCCAGAGCGGTCAGCGCTCGCTTGGTCTCGTTGTGCCGCTGCAGCTTATCGAGCTGCGGACACCGACGATGAGACCAAGGGCCACGAGGCGGTCACGCTTGGCGCGACGTGTACGGATAAGTTGCTTGACTACCTGTTGAGTACCGAACCGCAACATTGGCAGTCAACCACCATTGATCTTGCCGGCACTCCGCTTACAGTCGAATTGCGCGGCATATCCCCCAGTCTTTCTGGTCCGATCCGACTTACTCTTGCGGATAAAGTCAGCGTGCCGCGATCGATGGGACCGCGCTTTGCCAATTCCGGTTTTGGGGTCGCGCTGGTGGCTGCAACACCCCGATGCAGTGACCGTCCTCTCTGCAAGGTCTATCCCGTCGAGGGTATTTTTCGCCCGGCCACGGCGTGGATCGAATCTGGCGAGAGGGGGCAACTTCGGCTGGTGGTGAGTGATCCGTTAGCGCATGCCATCGTTGTCATTGGATCCCATGCGTACCCGCTGGCGATGGATATATCGGCCCCGGCCGCCATGTTGGTCGAGTCATCCCGGCTCAATCGCCTAGCGGTGTGGAACCTGCTCGGCGGCAAGCAGATCGAGTTGCGGCAAGGGGTCTATTTGCTGCAGGACTATGACCCGCACAAGACGCCGATCGTGATGGTGCATGGCCTCGGCGCGAGCCCGCTCATCTGGGCGCGCCTGACCAATCGAATCCTCGGCACGCCGGACCTGCGTTCGCGCTATCAGATATGGCAGGTGATCTATCAGACCAATGCCCCAGAACTGGTCGACCGCCTGAGAGTTCAACAATTCCTCGACAAGGCCTGGAGCCAGCTCGATCCCGACGGGCAGGACGCCGCGCGCCATGGCATGGTACTCATCGGCCACAGCATGGGTGGCGTGGTTGCGCGCCTGTTGACGGCCGACAGTGGGGACGTGCTATGGGACGCAGCCATCACGGTGCCTTTCAATCAAGTTCATGGCAGTGAGAGCGATCGGACGTTGGTCCACAACGTGCTCGATTTCAAGCCGTATCCAGGCGTCGGTAAAGCCATTTTCCTGGCTAGTCCGCATTTGGGAAGTCCGCTCTCCGATGACTTCATTGGCCGTCTGGCTAGGCGCATCGTCACGCCGCATGGGCCCGAGCCGGACGCTCTGCGGCGCATCGTGGATGCCAACCCTTCGACTGTCCAGAGCGATCTTCTGATGGACTACCGCAAGGAAGGCATCAGCAGCATCAGCACACTCAGCACTAACCAGCCGGTGAGCCATGCCGCCCAGGCGCTCATGCCAGCCAAGGGCATTCGTTACTACACCATTGCCGGAAACCTGCCGGGTGCCAGCGTGCCAGGCGATGGCGTGGTACCGCTGGCTAGCGCGATTCTCGCAGGCGCCATGTCGACGATCATCGTCACATCCGGACACAAGGTCTACAACAACGACCAGGCGATCGCACAGATCATCAAGATTCTCCGGGAGCCGCCTGATGAGTGCAGCACTTTCGTTCCACCAGCAACAGGACAACCCAGCCCTGATCGGCAAGCGAACTGCATAGCGACTCAATAGTCTGGTCGCAGCTTAGAGATATCCCTCTCTCCTTTTCTAGCTACCGGAGCGTGGCCCGGTGCAGTTGCTTGTATCGATCTGAGGGTTCTTGGCCAAAGTGTGGCTCCAGCGTCCTACATCGACATGCCGATTTCATGTGCTTTTATGTCGAGACACATCACAAAGCAACAAGAAGATGTGGCGCCTTTCCTTGATGCTACTCGCACCCGATCTGAAGCTCGCAAATTGGTTGTCTTTACCGATTGCACATTGGGGATCGCCTCATGCAAATGCACGTAGATCGCAATTGTCATATTGCCGACGCTCTTACGTCCCTCTTGCGTGGGTTCCAAGAGGCAATGTTGGACCAACAGGTACAAAGTTTTCGCGGGCGCGGTGTTTTTCATGAATCCAGATAACGACATCCTTACTACTGATACCGGTGCGCCGCTGGCCGACAACCAGAACAGCCTCACCGCCGGTCCGCGTGGACCGCTGCTGATGCAGGATCACCAGCTCTTCGAGAAGCACGCGCATTTCAACCGCGAGCGCATTCCCGAACGCGTTGTCCACGCAAAAGCTTCGGCGGCGTTTGGCACGCTCACCGTTACACATGACATTACCCAATACACCCGCGCGGCGCTGTTTAAGCTGGGCACGCAGACTCCGATGTTGGCACGCTTCTCCACGGTTGCCGGTGAGCGCGGCGCGGCTGATGCCGAACGCGACGTGCGTGGCTTTGCGTTGAAGTTCTACACTGACGAGGGCAACTGGGATCTTGTCGGCAACAACACGCCGGTGTTCTTCATCCGCGACCCGTATAAGTTTCCCGACTTCATCCACACGCAGAAGCGGGATCCACGCAGCAACATGCGTAGCGCCACCGCAATGTGGGACTACTGGTCACTGTCGCCTGAATCGCTGCATCAAGTCACCATCGTAATGAGTGACCGTGGCCTGCCGGCCAGCCTGCGCCACATGCACGGTTTCGGCAGTCATGCCTACAGCTTCTGGAACGATAGGGGCGAGCGCTACTGGGTGAAGTTTCACTTCAAGACCCAGCAGGGCATTGAGAACTTGACTAACACGGAGGCGGCCAAGCTCGTTGGGGAAGACCGCGAATCTCATCAGCGCGACCTCTACGAGGCAATTAAGCGCAACGACTTCCCTCGGTGGACGCTGTTCGTGCAGATCATGCCGGAGGCTGAGGCGGAGATAACCTCATATAACCCGTTCGACCTGACGAAGGTGTGGCCGCACAAGGACTACCCGCTGATCGAAGTCGGTGTGCTGGAATTGAACAAGAACCCAGATAACTATTTTGCACAGGTCGAGCAATCCAGCTTCTCGCCGGCCAATGTGGTACCTGGCGTCGGGTTCAGCCCAGATAAGGTGCTGCAGTTTCGTATCCTCTCTTACGCCGATGCAGCACGCTATCGACTGGGTGCGAACCATGATCAATTACCGGTGAACCAGCCGCGCTGCCCAGTTCGCAACTACGCGCGTGATGGCCAGATGCGATTCGGTGACAACGGCGGCGGTAGTGTGAACTACGAGCCGAACTCGTTCGGCGGCCCGGTCGAGGATCACTCCGTAAAGGAACCGCCGTTGAAGATCTCCGGGGACGCCGACCGCTACGATCATCGCGCTGGAAATGACGATTATGGCCAGCCAGGCGACCTGTTCCGACTAATGAACGACAGCCAGCAGCAACAGCTATTCGGCAACATTGCAGCGGCCATGCAGGGCGTGCCGAATGAGATTGTGCGGCGCCAGCTAGGTCATTTCGCCAAGGCCGACCCAGCCTATGCGGCAGGTGTGGCCAAGGCGCTGGGCTTCAAGGAATACATGGAAAAGAACGAGTTTGGCCGAGAAAAGCCTGCTTTCATCCGCGACTGAGCCGTTTCCAGAATTGAAACGTCAGTCGATCACCGTCACTGCCTGCCTGAATGGAGATCGCCATGACACTCACTGCAAAAGCCACCCCCGGTTCCCAGCTTCTCACGCCCAAGGATCACGCATTGATCCTTATCGACTTTCAGTCGCAGATGTCCTTCGCAACGCATTCGATCGAGATGATCACACTGCGCAACAACGCCGCCCTGATTGGGCGAGCGGCGGCGAGCTTCAAAGTACCAACTATTCTGACGACGGTTGCCGAGAAGAGCTTTTCAGGCCCGATGTTTGCCGAAATCACCGATCCATTTCCGGGTCAGAAGCTCCTTGACCGTACGTCGATGAACTGCTGGGAAGATGCTGCCGTCATCAAGGAGGTGAACACCATCGGCAAGGGCCGCTTAGTCTTTGCGGGCTTGTGGACGTCCGTTTGTATCGTCGGACCAACCTTGTCAGCCATTGAACAAGGCTATGAGGCCTACGTCATCGCCGATGCTTGCGGCGATGTTTCCACCGAGGCACATAATCGCGCGATGGACAGGATGGTCCAAGCTGGCGTGCGGCCCATGACATCGCTGCAATATCTGCTGGAGTTGCAACGCGATTGGGGACGCACCGAGTCCTACGACAGCACCACCGGGATCGCCAAGTTGTACGGCGGCGCCTATGGCCTCGGCGTGATCTACGGGAAGACCATGTTCGCGGCACAGGGCGGCTGATCTGTCGCATAGGGCGCCCGTCGTGGCGATAAGCCATTCGATTCCATCGTGGGAGATCTGACATGAAGCCCTATCTGTTTTCACTGGCCGCTGGCCTGCTGGTCGGCGTGGTCTATGCCCTTGTGCATGTCCGGTCTCCCGCACCGCCGGTTATCGCGCTCATTGGTCTGCTTGGCATTCTTGTGGGTGAACAGATTCCGCCACTCGTTAAACAGGTGGTTGGTGGGCAGGTGAGTGCGGTGGCGTGGGTGGCGTGGGTGGCGCAGCAGGTTAAGCCACATGTCTTCGGACAGTTGCCGCAGGGCAAGCAAGCGAACACCACGGCCACGGACACAAAAAAGGAAGAAGTGCTATGACTGCCGACCGTACCGAACCGGAGCTGCTGTTACTCAACGGACGTTTCACGACGCTTGATCCGGCTCAGCCCAAGGCAAGCGCGGTGGCGATAGCGGAAGGACGGTTGGTGGCAGTTGGTCACGACGAAGAGGTACGGGCACTGGCCAGGGATGGAACGCGAATCGTCGATCTCGGCGGCCGCAGCGTACTTCCGGGCCTGATCGACAATCACATGCACATCATTCGTGGTGGCCTTAATTTCAACATGGAACTGCGCTGGGACGGCATACGTTCACTTGCCGACGCCATGGATATGTTGCGGCGACAGGTGGCGATCACGCCGCCGCCGCAGTGGGTACGTGTCGTCGGCGGTTTCACCGAACACCAGTTCGTCGAAAAGCGTCTGCCGACCATCGCCGAACTCAATGCTGTGGCGCCAGACACCCCGGTGTTTCTGCTGCACCTCTACGACCGCGCGTTGTTGAACGCCGCGGCGTTGCGGGCCGTGGGCTATACCAAGGAAACGCCCGAACCCTTGGGCGGTCAGCTCGAGCGGGACAAGGCCGGCAATCCGACGGGATTACTGCTGGCCAAACCCAATGCCGCGATCCTGTATGCAACCTTGGCCAAAGGGCCGAAGTTGCCCTTCGATTATCAGCTCAACTCCACGCGCCACTTCATGCGCGAGCTGAACCGGCTCGGTGTCACTGGCGCCATCGATGCCGGCGGCGGCTTCCAGAACTATCCGCAAGACTACGCCGTGATCCAGAAACTGTCGGACGAAGGCCAGATGACCATTCGGCTGGCCTACAACCTGTTCACGCAGAAGCCAAAGGAGGAAAAGGAGGACTTCCTCAACTGGACGAAGACCTCCAAGTACAAGCAGGGCGACGACTATTTCCGCCACAACGGTGCTGGCGAAATGCTTGTGTTCTCGGCCGCGGACTTCGAAGACTTCCGGGTACCGCGCCCCGATATGCCCGAGTCCATGGAAGACGACCTCGAAGGCGTCGTGCGCGTACTGGCCGAGAATCGTTGGCCGTGGCGCATGCACGCGACGTATGACGAGACGATCAGTCGTGCTTTGGATGTATTCGAGCGAGTCAACCGCGACGTTCCATTGGAGGGCTTGAATTGGTTCTTCGATCACGCCGAAACGATTTCTGAGAAGTCGATCGATCGCATCGCGGCACTCGGCGGAGGTATTGCCGTGCAACACCGCATGGCCTACCAGGGCGAGTATTTCGTGGAGCGCTACGGCGCGGTGGTGGCCGCCGCCACGCCACCCATCGCCAAGATGCTGGAGAAAGGCATCAAGGTGTCGGCGGGTACGGATGCGACGCGCGTCGCGTCATACAACCCTTGGGTATCGCTTGCCTGGCTGACCACCGGCATGACCGTGGGTGGTTTACGTCTCTATCCGCAGCGTAATTGCTTGGATCGCGAAACCGCGCTGCGCATGTGGAGTCAGTACGTGACGTGGTTTTCCAATGAAGAGGGCAAGAAGGGGCAGGTCAAGGTCGGGCAGCTTGCAGATCTCATCGTGCCAAGCCGCGATTACTTCGCCTGCGCCGATAGCGAGCTCGCTGACATGACGTCGGACCTGACGATCGTCGGTGGCAAGGTCGTTTTCGCAGCAGGAAATTTCAGTCATCTGGACGAGAACCCGCTGCCCCCGGCGATGCCGGATTGGTCGCCTGTGCGTGTGTTCGGCGGCTATGGGGCCTGGCAGGATGCTACACCCATGGCGGCGCGCCAAAGCCACGCGAGCGCTTGCGGTTGTGCCCATGCATGCTCGATCCACGGACACAGCCACGTCAGCGCTTGGTCAGCCAAGCTCCCTATATCGGAGTCAGATCTCAAGTCGTTTTGGGGCGCACTGGGTTGTGCGTGCTGGGCGGTATGAGCATGAATACGTCAAGATATGGGAGCGATACCCCGGCCATCATCGCCGGTATTCTCAGAGCTCCAGTGACGGTGTGGCTGGCTCGCATTGCTCTGACCTTGCCGTACTGGTGGAGCGGCATCGATAAACTCCTGCACCCGCAGGTCGCGTTGGCCGAAATGCATGCAACGGGTTTGCCCGCATCGTGGATGCTCTATGCACTCCTGTTGATGGTGCAATTGGGCGGGTCGCTTGCGATCATTTGCAATCGATATGTGTGGTTGGGGGCGGGCGCGCTGGCCGTGTTTACGGGATACGTCACCTATCTGGCACACGCTTTCTGGAAAGTGGGCGGCGCAGCACGATTTGCCGAGATGAACGTTTTCATGGAACACATTGCCCTGATCGCCGGTATGGCGTTCGCGGCGTTATACAGCTACGCGGCCAAGAGGCGCGATGTCTAGGCTCTATCTAACCCAGAGGCGCTTTATGCAAATCAAGTCATTCAACCATGTCGTTCGTACGGCTATCACTGTTGCCGTGATCGCGCTTTTGTCGACGTCGCCTGTGTCGGTCAGTCTGGCGAAGGAAGCCGCTGCGAACGCTCCAAGCATCGCCGTCGGCCCGCAATATGACACCACTCATGTCTATATAGCGCCGGGCGATTTCGATACCTTCGTCAACAGTTTCACCGACACGTTTGGCGGCCAGCCATCTAAGCGTGGCACCTTCAACGTGTTGCCGGTACCCAGCAGCACTGAGGGGCAATACGTGTGGACGCCGGTGGGCACGTTGTCGACGTTCGCCTTCCTGACGCCAATCCCGTATCCATTCGGACAGGAGCGTACCGGTTACCTGGTGGCCGATATGGACCAGGCGATCAGGGAAGCACGCGCCGCTGGTGCCGAAGTGATCGTCGACAAGTTCAAGGATCCGATCGGATTCGACGCCGTGATCCAGTGGCCCGGTGGCGTCAAGATGCAGTTGTATTGGCACTTCACGGCACCGTCCTACGGGATGTTGGAGACGGTACCGGACAATCGGATCTATGTATCGCGCGATACGGCGGACACGTTCGTACGCGACTGGCTGCGTTTCTCGCATGGGAAAGTGGTATCCGACGACCGTAAAGCCGATGCGGGCGACATCGGCAGGCCCGGTGAGACCTATCGACGCATCCGCATCGAGTCCGGCTTCGGCAAGATGCAGATCAATGTAACGGACGGGCATCTTCCGTATCCGTTCGGTCACGAGATCAGCGGCTACGAGGTCAAGGACCTCGATGCCACGCTGGCCAAGGCCACATCCCATGGAGCAAAGGTATTGGTGCCGCGCTTCGACGCCAACGATCGCAGTTCGGCCATCGTGCAATTCCCGGGCGGTTACATCGCGGAAATCCACGCGCCCAAAGCGCACTAGTCGATGACTATGGCGGCGCGCTCCGACGAAATCGCTCAGTGCGCGCAGGCCTATTCGGTGCCTGCACGTTGCGAACACGTCGGCGCCCGCCGCTTTGATGAACACCCAGATGCTTAGGAACCAATGTCCATGAAGCCGTTTTCCACAATGTGGCCGAAGTAGGCGGGGTGACTGTGCCCGCCGCTCGCGCGCTGCTGTTGGTAGGGGCTTGCCTGTTGAGCTGCAGCCATGCCGTGCTGGCTGAAGATATCGCGGCACCCGCGGATCAAACCCAGCAGCGACCGGCCATTGGCTTCTATCGCTGGCAAGAAGATTGGTCGGTACTCGCCGATCCCCGGCTCCGAACTGAGCCGGGTGATGCGCTCAAGTACATATCGTTGTCGAAGACCAACCCCAAGAGCTATTTGTCGTTTGGTGTGACCCTACGCGAACGCTTTGTTAGCGTTGATCCAGCCTTGTTCGGTGTCGCGGGCGGCCACCGCCAGGACTATCTGCTGCATCGTCTGGAGCTTCACGCGGACGCGCATCTTACAGACAACACCCGCATTTTTGTGCAGCTGGAAAATGCGCTTGCGCCGGGCCTGACCAAACCTTCGCCCGTCAACGCGAACAAGCTCGATTTGCGGCTGTTCTTTCTGGATACCCAGGCCGAAGTCGATGATGGCTTGTTCAAATTGAGGGTAGGGCGCCAGGAGATCGCGTTCGACCTTCAGCGCTTCGTCTCGGTGCGAGATGGTCCCAATGTGCGCCAGGCCTACGATGCGATTTGGGCCGACTACGAACGTGGTGGATGGCGTTTCACGGGTTTTGCCAGCCAGCCGGTGCAGTATCAGAACGAATCGGATTTTGACGACTACAGCAATCGCCATCTTACCTTCAACGGCATCCGCGCCCAACGGCGCATCACGGCCACCAGCGAACTCAGTGTCAGCCTCTCGGACTTCCAGCAGGACAATGTGCATTTCCTGGCAGCATCCGGCAACGAGGAGCGCAAAAACGTCGACGTGCACTACAACGGCAGTGCGAATGGTCTTGATTGGGATGTCGAAGCCATGAAGCAGGGGGGAAGTATTGGCACAAAGGATGTCGACGCCTGGGCATTCGGATCGTTGGCTGGCTTTACCTTCACCGGGTCGGGCTGGAGTCCACGCCTCGGCATCCAGCTCGATGCGGCATCGGGCGATCACAATCTGTCTAGCAACACGGTGGGAACATTCAACCCGTTATTTCCGAATGGCTACTACGTCACCCTATCCGGTTACACGGGCTACACCAACTTCATCCATCTGAAGCCTTCGTTGACCCTGACTCCCGTGCAAGACGTGAAGTTGGTGGCGGCCGTTGGCGCGCTTTGGCGGCAGACCACGCACGATGCAATCTATGCGCAACCAGACATTCCGGTACCCGGCACGGCGGGGGAGGCAGGACGTCGCAGCAGCACTTACGCGCAGCTGACGCTGAACTGGAAAGCTACCCGCAGTCTCGCCTTCGGCACGGAGTTCGATCGTTACTTCGTGGCGCCGGCCCTGCAGCGCGCGGGGGGGCATGACTCGGACTACTTTGGCGCCGAGGTGCGTTGGGGCTGGTGACGGATGGGAGCCTCAACGTTGAGGCTTGGCGGAGGCCGCAACTATCGTAAGCCCATAGCCGGAACAAAGAACGTCGGCAAAGCGCCCCCCGAGATGCCTTGTGCACCAACATCGAAGGCGGATTGCTTGAAGCATACGTGCTTCCACTCGAGTAGTCGGGGTCGTCCATGACCCGTTGCTTGGTGACTCGCTGCTCGCTCTCTATCGAGACGGGTACTAAGAGGTACGTCCGGATTCAAACAAGAACCACACCCGACGCTCTGCCTCATCGATCCATGTCTCAAGTACGCTGGCCGTTGCGAGGTCGTTGTACTGGTCGCATAGGCTATGCGTCTCCCGCATGAATGAGGCGATGCGTCCATTGTCCTCACGAAGCTCGGCCAACATATCTGCAGGGGTAACAAAGTCGGCGTCGTTGTCCGACAGCCGTTGCAATCGGGTGATATGGCCAGTTGACCGCA
>Ga0302310_10004166_pt1 | contig 10949 bp, 9 predicted proteins | sample III_Palsa_N1_2_FD_200451 | JGI IMG/M metagenome (GOLD analysis project Ga0302310, IMG submission 200451) | Peat permafrost microbial communities from Stordalen Mire near Abisko, Sweden - III_Palsa_N1_2 | ecosystem: Environmental > Terrestrial > Soil > Palsa > Peat permafrost | place: Sweden... | reverse complement strand
ACGCCTGCGGATACACAAAGATCTCGATGAAGCTGGTCATGCCGAGCAATACCAGTGCCGCAGCGCGTGTGCACAGCCCCAGCACCAGCAGGACCGGCATCGACAGCTCGATGCTGGCCGAGAGGTAGGCGGCAATCTCCGGCGACAGGAGCGGTACCTTGTACTCCTCCGTGAATAGCTCGAGCGTCGTGTCCCAGCTGGCAAGCTTGGTCGTGCCCGAATTCCAGAACACGGTTGCGATCGCGGCGCGCAGCGGCAGGGCGAGCAGCGTGTAGGGCACGGCGGCGAGCACGCTGCGCACCCACTCGAGCCGGCGCACAAAGGCTCCGCGGGCTACGGTCTGGTTCATGACAATCTCTCCCATGGCATAGGCAAATCGTTAGGCATCCGGGGGTGTCCGCTCGGCACTCAGGTGCCAGCCACACAGCCGACCCTCGGCCAGGTGCAGGGCGAGCTGGCCCTGCACATCGAGCCCCGCGTGCGCGGCGAGCACTGCGCCGAGCGGCGTGCCGGCGCACAGCGCCTGGGCAAAGGCCCATTCTGCTGCCGCGAGCCGGCGGACGGTAAGATCCGAGCCCAGCCGCTCGATCAGCAGGTATACGCGCGCGTTGCTAGGACGGAGGGCAGCCAGTGCCGCCTCATCCGGGCCCAGCACGGCCTGCCAGATGGCATCGGCGGGTGTCTCTACGGCAAGCAGTGTGACCGAGGGATGGGCGATGAAGCGGAGCTGCGATTGCTGGGCGGCCTCCACGGCCGCGAGTGCGGCCAGGTCCGGTGCCGGGGGTGTCTCGGCCACCAGCGCGCGGGACACGGCCCACTCCAGGCGAGCGACATCCGCTAGGTAGGGCAGCGTTGCGGCGTGCGCATCAGCGGCGAGCCAGGCGGCAAATCCGGCGCCAAAATCGTTGAGGTAGGCGCTGCGCGGTGGTTCAAGCTGTACGAAGGCTGCGGCGCACTGTGCGAAGAAATCTGCGCCCACCAGTTTTTCGACCGCAGGAAAATTAAGCCGCAGCGCCTTGGCGAGCGTGCCGGCGATCGTGTGGCGGTAGATGCTCAGGCACTCCGCGGCGCTGATCGCATCGGCTGCGATGCACGCGAGCAGCTGCGGGTCCGGTGTGCCCAGTAGCGATGCGCGCAGCGCGCGCTGCAATTCAGGCAGCTGCATGCAGGGTAGCCTCAGCCAGATGACGGCCAGCGCGGGCCGCCTGGGCCTCAAGCACCTCGAGGGCCGGGATGTTGTTATCCCATTCAATCAGCGTCGGCACCGCGCCAAAGCGGGCGATGGCTTGGCGATAGAGCGCCCACACGGCCTCGCACACTTCGGAGGCGTGATCATCAATCAGAATCTGTCGGCCCCCTGAGAGCGTGCGTTCACTGTGTCCGGCGAGGTGAATTTCACGCACGGCGTTGACCGGCAGCGCCGACAGATAGGTGTGGGCATCCCAGCCATGATTGTGGGCACAGACATAAATATTGTTGACATCGCACAGCAGAGCGCAGCCCGTGCGTTGCACGAGCGCGGCGAGGAATTCCCACTCCGGAATGACTGAGTGCCGGTAGCGCATATAGGAGGAGGGGTTCTCGACCAGGATCTGGCGACCCAGGGCCTCCTGCACCTGCAGGATGTGTTCGCCTATTTGATAAAGCGCTTCCTCGGTCATCGGTAGCGGCAGCAGGTCGGGCAGGAAAATGCCCTCGATCAGGCTGAAGGACAGATGCTCCGAGATCAGCGCGGGCTCGATGCGCCGCGCCAGCTCGCGGATGCGCTGGAGGTGCCGGGGATCGAGCGGACCGGCGCTCCCTAAGGAGAGCCCGACGCCGTGCAGCGAGAGCGGATAATCGTTGCGGATCTGCTCGAGACAGTCCAGCGAGGTGCCGCCGCCGAAATAGTTTTCGGTGTGCACTTCGAACCAGGGCACTGCCGGATGCGTTTCGAGGACGGTGCGGTGGTGCGGAAAGCGCAACCCGATCCCGGCTTGCGCCGGGATCGGGCCGTGGACCCGCATCTGCTCTTGCGACAAATACGCAGGTCCCATCCGCTTACATCGCCTTGGTCGAGCCGCCCTGGATCTTGCTGCAATCGCCGGCCGGCAGCAGCACGAAGGACTTCGAGTCGCGCGCCATCGTCGCCTGTCCGGCACAGGAGTGCGTACCCTCGGCACAATCGTTCTTGGCCGCGGCATTGATGCCGTAGCACTTTTCCAGATGGTCCTTCATCGCGCGGGCAGTGTTGTCCTTGACGATCTGCGGCGGGCCTGAGGCCGGCATCGCATCGGCAGCGACCGTCGGCAATGCCTGGAATGCCAGAGCCAGGCCCAGGGCACCGGACAATACGGTTGCGACGCTTGGGTTCTTCATGATGTCAATCTCCTTGAGAATTTGATGAGTTCGATGGCGACATGGCCGTCGCGGTTGATGTCCTGACAGCCGAATAGTTCGCCGCAGGCTTGGTAAAGGTTACGCAGCCGCGGCCAGATATTTTTTGAGCACCGGCGAATCGGCGGCGGGGCACTGCTCGCGATTGCTTTGGCTTGCGGGCGCCTCGACAATGGCCACCCATGAGGATTCTTGTTCATCAGGCCCATGGACTCGAGCGCTAGCGAGCCTGCCGATTCAGCGGCAGCCGCGGTCGTGCAGGTGGGGCTGCGTTGGGGCATCTTGATGATGCAGGCCCAGAGCGGGGATGCGCCCTCCTACCGCCGCCTGCTGCTCGAAGTCACGCCCTATCTGCGCGCCATCGCTCGGCGCTACCACCGGGATATGCGCGATGTTGAGGATTCGGTGCAGGATGTGCTCCTCACCCTGCACACGGTCCGTCACACCTATGATCCGGGTCGCCCGTTCAAGCCCTGGCTGGTGACCATCGCCCGGCGGCGCATCGCCGACCGCTTGCGCACGCAATGGCGAACCTGTGCCCGGGAATCGCAAATAAATGAGTCGCTGTACGAAACCTTTGCCGACGAGCGAGCGAACCCCAGTGAGGAACCGCCCGAGGAGCGCGTGTTGCGGGCGGCCATTGAGCAGCTGCCCTCGGCCCAGCGTCAGGCGGTCACGCTGTTGAAGATGGAGGAGATGTCGTTGCAGGAAGCCGCCCAGGCCTCGGGACAGTCGGTGAGTTCGCTTAAGGTCGCGACGCACCGCGCGATCAAGTCGCTGCGCCGCATGCTTTCTGCCGATCGGAACGAGCCATGATACCGACCGAGGATCTGATCGATCAGCTGGCCGAGAGCGTGACGCCCGTGCGGCGCCTGCGCTCGCCGCTGCTGCGCGCCAGCCTCTGGCTGCTGGGCGTGCTGTGCGTGGCCGGGGCAGTGATCCTGGCGGCCGGCGCGGTCCATCGCATTGCCGAGCGCAGCCTCACGCCCGGTTTTGACACCGAGTGGGCGGCCACGGTGCTGACTGGCGTGTGCGCCGTGCTGGCCGCGTTCCAGTTATCGCTTCCCGACCGGAGTCGTCACTGGCTGTGGCTGCCGTTGCCGACACTGCTCGTGTGGGTAGGGGCCAGTGGCTTTGGCTGCTATCGCAGCTGGCTGCTGGTGGGCGCGGACCAGAGCCTGCAGCTGGGAGAATCTGCGCATTGTTTCCTGTTCATCCTGGCCGTGAGCGTGCCGCTGGCGATTGCGCTCACCGTGCCGCTGCGCCGCTCGCGACCGCTCGAGCCGATGCCCGTGCTCTGGTGTGCGGGGCTGGGTGTTGCGGCACTCTCGGCCGCGATCCTGCAGTTCTTCCACCCCTTTAACATCACGGTGATGGATCTGGCCGCGCACCTGGCCGCGATTGCACTGGTGGTGTTGCTGGTCGGTGGCCTCGGACGCCAGGTGGTGCGTCCGCCTGCGGGGCTGGCAGGCGATCGAGGCTGATCCACTTGCTGGTAGGCCGCAGCTTGCGGCGAATCGATGCTCAGTCTTCTTCGTCTGGGGTGGAGCTTCGGGTCCGGGCGAAGCCGCGCCGGCTGCCGCTGGCAAAGAAGGCCAGGAATTGCTGCGCCTCGGGCGTGACGAAGATGCCGGAGGTCAGTGCCGCTGCGGCGTGCTGGACCATATTGCCCGGAGCCCCGTAAATTGCCTGAAAGGCACGCTTGAGTTCGCTGATCGTTGCCGCGGCGAAGCCGCGGCGTCTCAGGCCAATGCGGTTAAGGCCTATGATGTCGTTGCGTTCGGCGGCCATGACGTAGGGCGGTACGTCCTGCGCCATGCGTGAGCCGCCGCTGATCATCGCGCTCTCGCCGATGCGGACAAACTGGTGGAATACCGCCGCACCGCCGAGAAAGGCCCGATCCCCTATGAGAATGTGGCCGGCCAGCAGGGCGGCATTGGCCAGGATCACATCGTTGCCCAGCTGGCAGTCGTGCGCGACATGGCTCGAGGCCATCAGGAAGCAGCGCTCGCCCACGCTCGTGTAGCCATCGGTTTTGGTGGCCCGGCTGATCGTCACGCCCTCGCGCAGGATCGTGCCGGCACCGATGCGGACCCCGCTGTTTGTGGCGGGATCAAAATGCAGGTCCTGTGGCTCGCCCCCAATGACGCAATAGGGGTGGACGTGCACACCGGCGCCCAGGGTCGCGTGGCGCCGGATGATCGCGTAGGCCTCGATCGTGCAGCCATGGCCGAGCTGGGCGCCATCCTCGACGATCGCGGTCGGGTGAATGTTCAGGGTCACGAAACCTCACTTTGCGGGTCCTGGGGCCCCGGTGCCCGGCTGCGGCGAGTCCCGGCGCAGCCCGGGCGGCATTATAGAGAGTGTGGGCGGGGCGGGTTTGCAGGTGCGGCCGCCCGGCTTAGCGGGCCGCTCAAGGTGAGAGGGGCTCATTTGCGCAGATCAGCGAGGGTGTCTAGAATCGCGCCCCTTGTTGGGGCGGTAGCTCAGTTGGGAGAGCGTCGCGTTCGCAATGCGAAGGTCGAGGGTTCGATCCCCTTCCGCTCCACCATCCTGAAGCCTGATGGGCTGTCCCGGCTCTTTAACATCCGCCCAAGCCCTCGTAGCTCAGTGGATAGAGCGACCGCCTCCTAAGCGGTAGGTCACAGGTTCAACTCCTGTCGAGGGCGCCATCGACTTTGTGTCTATTCCCGTCGGGCAACTGCAAGTGGGCAGATTCAGAGACCGCTCAGTGGCCGCTTAGGCCAAGTTCCTCATAGAACGGCGCGGCGCTTGGCGGCCGGCCCAGAAAACGTTCCACCAATACGTCCGGTTCGATCGAACCGCCAGGCACCAAGATATCTTCGCGGTAGCGCTTACCGATCTCGGGATTGTCCAGACCCGCCGCTGCAAAGACACTGAACATGTCCTGCGCGTACACCTTGGACCAAAGATAGCCGTAATAGCCGGCATCGTACCCGCCCATCAGGTGCCCGAAACTTGCTACTTCATACGTGCCGGGAATTTCGTGGAACAGGCGCAGTTTGGGCATGAGATCGAACCACAGTTTGTTGGGGTCGATCGGTCCGCTGCGGCTATGCAGCTGCAGGTCGTAATCGGCAAAGAACGCCTGGCGGGTCCATGTCACGCCGTCACTGACGTGTTTGGCGGCAATCATCTTGTCGATCAGATCATCGGGCAGAGGCTCCCCGGTGTCGACGCGGCCTGAGACTTTCTTCAGTACGGCGGGTTGCCACATCCAGTTTTCGAGCATCTGGGAGGGTGCTTCGCCGAAGTCACCCCGCACGTTGACGCCGAACAGCGAGGCGTAGCGCGTGTGCGAGAGCGTTTCGTGCATGACGTGCCCGAATTCATGGAAAAAGGTGACCAGCTCTTCATGGCTCAGCAGCGCGGGCTTACCCGGCTCCGGTTGTGCCCAATTGCCGACCACGCCCGAGACCGGCAACCGGTAGCTGCCATCCGGCAGCACTCGACCGGAGCGGAAGGGTACGGCCTCGAAGTGCTGGAACTTGCCTTCACGTGGATACAAATCCAGGTAAAACCAGCCCATCGGTGCGCCGCTGGCGGCATCGTAGATCGCATATTGATCAACCCCCGGCGCCCAGGCCATGGGGCTCTTCACCGCCTCGAATCGCACCCCCAGCAAGTGGGCATAGATATCGAGCGTCGCGGGCACGACCTTCGCGACAGGCAGGTACTGGCGCACCAGCTCGCTGTCAACCGAATAGCGGGTTTTCTCGAGCTGCTGCTCATTATAGCTGTAATCCCAGACTTCGAGCGGTCCGGCGTGGCCGTCCGCTTGCTTAAGCGCCGTCAGTGCAGCGATCTCGGAGCGCGCCTTGGGCAGGAGTCGGGAATCGAGATCAAGTATCAAATTCTCGGCGCGTTGAGGAGTCTTGGCCATCTTTAGTTCCAGCTGATAGGCGGCCCAGTTGGGATAGCCCACCAGCGCGGCGATCTGCCGGCGCAGCGCGACGGCCCTGGTCAGGCGTCGCAGATTCTCGAGGCCGCCGCGTTTTTCGTAGGCGGTCAGGAAGCGCTTGCGTGCGGCAGTGGACGGCACGTACGCGAGGAAGGGGCGCGCGGTGCTCTCGTTCACTGCGATGCGAGTGCCCTGGGCGTCATGCGTGATTGCGGCGCGCAGCGAAGCCGGCACTGAAGCGGCCTCGGCCTCGCTCAGCCCAATCGTCGTCTTATCCTCCGAGAGCGCCCGCTGGAAGGCGATCTGCAGATCGTTCACTTCATCGAGCAGGTGGGTGACCTTGGCGCGCGCGCCGGGCTCCAGCGCCGCGCCCGCATGCCGGCCGTTCTCCAGATAGATTTTGGCCAGCTGCTGTTCTTCCTGGTCCTGCGTCTGCGCGGCGCCGGCCTGAGCGATAGCGTAGATCTTGGGGTCAGCTGCCACAGCCACGCTGAAGGCTTGCGCATCGGACTGGCACTGGTCAGACGCGTCACGCACCGGCTTGCTCAGGGCAATGATGTTGAGCGTCGCTGGCGCGGCGAGTGCTTCGTTCAAGTCGGCCACTACGCCGTCAATTGCACCCAGTCCGGCGGCAAATGAGGGCGGGCTGGTACCCTGCGCTTCGATTCCTGCGATTCCAGCGCGGGCCGCGTCCAGTGCATCCTTGCAAATCCTAGTGAGTTCGGTCGGTGTCAGTTCCCACTTGATTCCCGTGTCGGCCCCGAGCGTGCCATTTGCCCACGCCATGCAAGGCATGCCCAGCGCTGTCAAGAGTGCCAATGGCGCATGTCGCACTCTGCTAGCGCTGGAGTGACAGGCGGTGAGACACGTGGCGAGTATCGTCATGATTGCCCCCAAGCGACCAGCAGCAGAGAAAACCGATAACGCGCGCCAATCGGGGTGCGCAGGCACTCAAGAGTACCCATCTTAACCGAAGCGCTACGATGGTGGAGCCCTTCACTTGGGTTAAGGGTTCAGCAGTCCGAAGACGACGACGCTGCTCTTCGTGCCTAAATACACGCGCTGATTGGCCACCATTGGCGTGATGAACGATGAGCCTGGCGCAGTGAATCCGTCGCGGTGGTTGGCCGCTTGGTTGGAAGCGTAGAGCGTGTTCAAGCTCGTTGCATCGAAGGCATAGAGCACCGCACCTCCGAGCGTCCACACAATGCCGTTGCTAGTTCCGCTGGCCGAGATTGTCGGCACCGAGAACAGAGAGACGGAGGACTGCGCGGCCGGACTCGTCGCGAGCATCGCATTCGAGACCGGGAATCGGACGATCGGCAGTTGCGCCGGATTCAGATAGACGTTGCTGTTGAAATACAGCGGCGTCGAGAAGTTCGCGCTAGAGCTTGCCCCCGCATTCGGGAATTCCTGCACCACTTGGTTCTGCGCCTTGAAACCGCCGAGGCTGTCGCGATTAAGCACAAAGAGATTGCCGTCCTTGCCGCTCGCGACCGCGAGGTAGTGCGTGACATTGGAGCTGTCGGTCTGATCGGGCAGTACCAGCACGCCCGCGGAGCTCAGGTCCTCATCGCCCTCGGTCAACGAGACGACGTTCGAGGGCATGAAGAAATCGGCGACCGTGAGCGGCACCCCGGGCGCGAGCCGGACGATTGACTCGGGGTAATCACCGATCGCCGGTGTCTCCATCAAATTGCTTGTAGCGTTGCCGGTCGGCACGTAGACGGAGCCGGCGGCATCCGCGGAAAGGCCGGCGCCGCCGAGCCAGATCCCCGCGCCCTCGTAGTCCGGAGCGAGCACGATCGCACCGGATGGCGCAAGCGTGCCGGCGTTAAAGGAGATAATCCAGGCCGAATACGGTGCGCAATCGCCGTACATGCCCGACCAGGCCGTGTAGATCTGGTCGCCCACCTCGGTCAGTGCCGCACGATCGTGCTGGGCTACGGGATCGAAGACGATCATGTTGTTCAGCACATTGCCCTGGGTGCCGGGGTAAGTTGGCGCGATTGCTGTCGGTCCGCCGAACAGTTCCGCGCCGGTGGCAAGATCGAGCGCGTGCAGGCGGTCATACTGTGTTGTAACTGTCTGTGCATTCATCGTCATCGCGACCAGATAGATCGCATTGCGGTTCAAGTCGATGACCGGTGTCGCGGTCACACCATTCGGATTGATGTTGCCGCAGCCGCTTTGGCTCATTGCCGGTGCCTCGCCCGCCGGGACGAGCGAGGTGCTCCAGAGCACTGTCGCGTTGCTGCCGCTGATGCTGTCGGCATCGACCGCGTAGACGATGTCGTTTTCGGTGGCGAAGTAGATGACGTTTTTCATGCCGACATTCGGGATGCTAATCTGGCTGACATAGAGAATCTGAGTGTCGACTTGCCCGTTGACAGTAAACTCGGCGATCTTGCCGAAGCCGGCCGAAGTGACGTTGGCCGGGGTCAGGCCCGTCTCATTGGAATTCACACCGCTGCGGCTGTTGTCGTAGTGCCAGGTGAGCACGTTGACCGACGTATTGTTGCCGGGCGGCGCTGGTTGTGTGGGCGTTGCGCTCGAACTACCACCGCCCCCCGAACAGTTGCTCAGGTTGATAACGAGTAGCGGTACCAAAATCGTTCTGGCGATTGCTGCAAGCCGAGATCTGCATGCAGCGTTCGCGGGCCGTCGGGCTTCGATTCTGGAATCGGTAAGCTTCCTTGCCATCGGAGTCGTCTCCCAATGCAGCGCATTGCGGCGCCGCGCAAGGCATCGTGCGCTCAAGCAGCGCCCATCTCAGCTGTATCCAATCCGCGACGGTGCGGACAGGATCAGTGCGCATTCTGCACAGGGCCATCCGGATACCCGCCACATACCCACAATTCGAGTTGGGGTGGCGGCTTAGCGGCATCGGGTTTGGGTCTTGCCGCTGTCACAAATCCTACGCGGCGCACTCGTACGATGGCGCCACACGCGGCGGCGCAGGCGCCGGCTCTGAAGCGGCGGACAAGGAGCGATTTTGATGAACGCAAGCGGCCTGATAGCCGCTGCTACGCTGGCAGCCGTAGCGGCCGTTGCCGCCATCACATGGTGGCCAGCGCGCGCGGATCGCTCGGCGTCTGCAACCAACGCGCCGCGTCCGAATACGAGCTGGTCCCGTGCGGCTGCACAGACTTCATCGACTGCCTCGCCGCAGTTTCCCGGGGTGGATCCGGGCGCCGCCGAAGAAAACTCCTCGGACTCGCCAAGCGGTGAGGGCAACCAGGCAGCGCGGGCGCCACCCGCGCACGCCGTGACGATGCAGGACGGCACGGTCATCTGGGCCGCCGAGCGGGAGCGCGCTGGCAGCCCGCCGGCACGAGAACGCTGAGCCCGGGCCGCGTAGCGATCGTTAGGACGTTGTAGCGTAACGGTAGCTGCCACCCAATGAAACCAGTGCTGTCAGAGAGTTAGCGCCAACTGTTCCTGCAGCGCGCGACGTCTGCGATGTTTTTGTCACGGACCAGTCATGAATCCTAAATACGCTGCTGATTACGAGGGTGGGGCCTCTCGGGCTGATCAGGGCAAAATCATGGACGAAGTATGTCGACGAGTCGACTCGGAAGACGTGGGGTCAGCCGGCGGCCATGGCGTAGTTGTGGCGTGGTGCTCGTGAGCGTCGCCCTGTCGGCGCTACCCGGCTGGATGGGATCGGCTGACGGCGCGACCGTGCGCGATGAGTTGCCGGATCCCTGCCCGCGACCGCTGGCGGGCAGCGACCTGCCGGAGCCGCCGGAGCTGCGCAGTCAGGACGGGGTTCTGAAGCTGGAGCTGAATTTTCGCAGCTTCACCGCGGCCGATGGTTCAGCACACTACTGCTATGTCATGGCCAACGGTACGCAGTCGCCCACGCTGCGCCTGCATCCGGGCGATCAGCTGATCCTGAAGCTGAAAAATGAACTGAACGAAGCACCGCCCGAAGCGCTGAAGCCGGATACCGGCGCACGCTTCTCTGCCGCTGGAGCGATGTGCCGCTCGCGGCCCGTGGCGCACGCTGATCCGTGCAGCAGCGGACTGATGTCGGCGACCTCCACGAACCTGCACTTCCACGGACTGACCGTGCCGGCGCAGTGCCATCAGGACGATGTACTCAAGACCTCGATCCAGCCGACCGATGCGGCCTTCGAATACCGCTTCCGCATTCCGCTCAACGAGCCGCCGGGCCTCTACTGGTATCACCCGCACATGCATGGCTTCAGCAGCAAGCAGGTGATGGGAGGCGCCTCCGGGGCGATGATCATCGAGGGGCTGGAGCGCGCGAGTCCGATCGTCGCGGGACTACCCGAGCGGGTACTCGTGATTCGCGACCAGGATCTGCTTAATCCGGATGCACCGCCCTCGAAGTCCGAGCCCGTGGTGCCCAAGATGCTGATCGACCGCGATGGGGACTCGGCCAACAACGGCACCGGTTTTGGCCGGCCGGCCAAGGACCTGTCGATAAACTTTGTGCCGGTGCCCTATCCGGATTATCCGCCGGCGATTCTGCGCATGAAGCCCGGTGAGCGGCAATTGTGGCGGGTGCTGAACGCCTCCGCGATCACTTATCTGAACCTTGCCGTGTTGTTCCAGCGTGCGCCACAGCGACTGGGGATCATAGCCATCGATGGCGTGCCGATGCACGGCGCCGGTGACACGG